>Ga0126377_10002376_pt1 | contig 12942 bp, 6 predicted proteins | sample PanSoiMetPlot_22_FD_92647 | JGI IMG/M metagenome (GOLD analysis project Ga0126377, IMG submission 92647) | Tropical forest soil microbial communities from Panama - MetaG Plot_22 | ecosystem: Environmental > Terrestrial > Soil > Tropical forest > Bulk soil | place: Panama | collected 2016-02-17
CAATTCGGAGAGCAGCGATTGCGCCGCGCCCGGCGCGAGCATCGCCGGGACCGCCCTGATCGCGACCGTTCGGCCTGATAATCGTCCGAGCTCGAAGCCGTTCTCTTCCAACTCCGGCAGCAGATGATCAAACGCCGAGGCCTGGGCCGGCGTCAGATCGATGGTGTCAGGGATCAACATCCGCTGGACCTCGACCCGTTTGCCTCGCAGCGCCCGCCACTGCTGTTCGAACAGTATGCGCTCGTGCGCGACGTGCTGGTCGATCAGCAGTAATCCGGCGCGGTCCGCCGCGATGATGAAGCTGTTGTGCAATTGACCGATCGGGTTGACCTCGTCGGCGGCGAGGGTCAGGTTCTGCGCCGGTTTGAGCTGCGAGCCTGCCGAGTCGGCGCCGCGCGCGCCCAGGCAACCGATGAGATTGCCGTATCGCGCCGGCTCGACGCCGGCTGAATCGCCGGGTTCTGTTACATCGCTCGGAGCCGCTGAAACGCCGGCCGGCGGCTCGACGCCGCTCGCGGAGCCGAAGCGCTCCGGCTCGGGCCGAGCGCCGTAGCCGAGGTCAATTTTCTGTTGTTGAGGTTGTGGCCAGGCTGGCGGCGGCTGTTGCAATCTAAAAGCCGAGCGCAACTCTTCGCGCGAAAGGGACGGCTGTCTCTCTCGAAAGAGGTCGTCAGCCTGCGGACTCGTGGCGAGATCCGAAGCCACGGGCTCGATTTTTCTCTCGACGAAGGAGGTCGCCCCCGCCTTGGCCGAGCCGATCGCGGCGCGCACGGCGTCGCGGACCAGGTCGTGAACGATGGTCCCTCGCACGAATCGCACTTCGGTCTTTGCAGGGTGCACGTTGACGTCGACTTCGTGCGGCGGCAGTTCGACGAACAACATCGCCGATGGGTAGACGCCCGCCGGGATCATCGCGCGATAGGCTTCGGACAGAGCTTTGCCTATGATCTTATCGCGCACGTAGCGGCCGTTGATGAAGAAGTACTGGCTGTCCCTGTTCGTCCGCGTGGCCGACGGCGACGAGACGAAGCCGCGCGCCCGCACCTCGCCCGATTCGGACAGGACTTCGATCAGGTCACCGATGAATTCGCCGCCGAAGATCTGATAAGCGCGTTCGCGCAAATCGGCGGCGGGAGGCGCCTTCAGGCTCTCGCGGTTGTTGTTCGTCAGCGTGAAAGACAACTGCGGGTTGGCCAGCGCGTAATGCGTCATCAGGTTGGCGATGTGATAACTTTCGGTGGCCTCGGTTTTCAGAAATTTGCGCCGCGCCGGGACGTTGAAGAAAAGGTCGCGGATTTCGAATTCGGCGCCGCGCGAAAAAGCTATGTCGCGCACGTTGAGTAGCCGTCCGCCGCTGATCTCGACTTCGGTCCCGGCCATATCGCCGTCCCTCTGCGTGCGCAGGCGAACCTTCGCTACCGAGGCGATCGAAGACAGCGCCTCACCGCGAAACCCCAGCGTCATGATCGCCTCAAGGTCTTCGGCGGTCTTGATCTTGCTGGTCGCATGGCGCTCGAAGGCTAATATGGCGTCGTCGCGCGACATGCCCTCGCCGTCGTCACTGACGCGGATCAACCGACGCCCACCCGATTCGACCGCGACCTCGATCCGCCGCGCCCCGGCGTCAATCGAATTTTCGATCAATTCCTTGACGATGGACGCGGGCCTCTCGACCACCTCACCGGCGGCGATCTTGTTCGCAAGACTGTCTGGAAGAACCCGGATTTTCGACATTGTTCGAAGCCGATCTTGAGTGATTACTTTTACTTAGAGAAAAAGACTTCATAAGTTTAACCGAAATGTGCATAATTTACAGGCCTCCGAATTTAATTCCCCCGTCTAAATCGAAACAGCAAGAGTGGGACAGACTTTAGCCTGTCCGTAGCGTGAATCGGCGCCGGACGAACTGACTTCTGCCCTACGCTTGAAAGGAGTATATTCCCAATGAAAAGCAGTAAGAAATTTTGTTTCCCGGCGTTGCTGCTAATGATTTTCTCCTTTGCGCCTGCTGTCTTTGCGCAAGAGCACGAACTGGCCCTGCTGGTCGCGCGCTTGAAACCAAGCGACCGCTCACTGCGACTGAGCGATCTCATAGTGACCCCGGCGACCTTCGACGGAACGGTGACTTATCAAGTCAACTATGCTAACAGGGTGATCAACGGCGAAGCCGCCTCGCTGCATTTTGAGATTGCGGTCACCGGCGCGCCCCGGACGGGCGTCAACTCATCCAACGTGTTGTTGCCGCGAACCTACTCCACGTTAATTTTTACGCCTGGATTGAAGGTGAAGCTGTTGCCTGGCGGCTTTTTTTCGCCCTACGCGGTTGCTGGCGCCGGCCTGGGCCGTTTCTCGCTGAGCGACACGACCATCGCCGGCGGCCCCGTCACCGGGGATCGGGCGAACTACTCATTTGTGTTCACTTACGGCGGCGGGGTCGATTTGAACATCATCGGCCCGATCTCGATTCGCGGCGAGGTGAGGGACTTTATGACGGGAACGCCGAGCTTCAGCTCGCCGTTTTTGAATGACAGGCAGCACAACCTGTTCGTGGGGGGTGGGATCGTTCTGAGGTTCTGAAGTTGAGGCGCCCCGGGGCGACCAGTCTTCGACTTTCAGATCGGTTTGACGTAGGGGCGGGTTTTCCCCGCCCCTACGCCTGGATCGTAGACCTGGGCGGGGAATACCCGCCCCTACAATGCCGGGCGCATTATTTTTCAGCGACGATTCACGGCGCTTTCTTACCCGCTCCATCCTTACTTCTTGCGAAAGCTTTTTGCGATGCGGTTGAAGATCGCCAAATACTTCTCCTGCTCTTCGCGAGGCGCCATGCCCTGCATAATGAAATAGTTTTCCCCGTCGAGGAGTACTACCTGATAAACGACTACCCGCGCATTAGGCGAGTCGTTCCGTTGAGCTTCGGCGACAATTTCGCTGCCCGGCAGTCCGGCGATGGTCACATCGGATTGTTTCTTGATGGCGACGCCGGAAACTTTCTCGATTTGCATCAGCCGCATCTCGGCGTATTTCTTGATATCGGAAATCGCTGCCTGCGAGACCGATGGCGCGATGATGAATAACGGATCGTTTGTCGGCTTGCCCGGCAAAGCGCCGTCTTTGGTCAAAATCACCCCACTTGAAATGCGCCTGGCGAATCTCAACGACGGATCATCGTTGAAAGAGAAATTGAGACCGGCAAGCGGATCAACCTTCGCCCCTGCGTCCCACAGAACACTTAGCGCCGATTTTTCCATCGCCGAGGATAACTGCGCCTTCATTTTCTCGGGAAAGGTGGCGGTGATCAACACCGTCTCTTTCTCGTCGCCCGTGACGACCATCCACTTCAGAAAAGCGATCGACCGAGCCTCCTGCTCCACATGCAGCATAATCCCCGGCCTTCCGTTGAGGGAGATTTCCTTTTTGCTCAACAAACTCATGCCTTTCGTGGCCAGCGCCTCTTTGGTAAACGAGTTGGCGATTTCCGAGTAAGGGGCCGGCATCTCCGTGATCACTATTGATGAGCTCGTCTCTTCATCCCAGAAGCCGGGAAACCGCTCGCTGGGCTTGAGGCCCGTGGGCGGAACAAGGCTCACCTTTGTGCCGGGCACTTTAACGTGTTTCGTCTGCGCAAACGGCGCCGAACGCGCGTTCGCAAATGAGCAAGATATGAGCAGTAAAACAGGGAAAACGAAAGAGAGAATTTTCACGGCGAACCTCCGAATAATTTAAGCCCCGGTCTTGAGTTGGATTCAGAATAGCGCCCAACCACGGGGAACACGGGGAAGAAAAATGAAATGGTTTGATGGGGAAAGGCTCAACGCATCTTCCGACCAAGTTATTCCCCGTGTTCCCCGTGGTTCTTTTGCTCAACCCAAGGCCAGCGTCTTGATTTTCAACTCCGCCAGCTGCTCCGGCGCCACGGCGCTCGGGGAGTCGGTCATCAGATCGGACCCGCTCGCCACCTTCGGGAAGGCGATCACCTCACGCAGCGATTTGGCCTTAGCGAAGAGCATCACTGTCCGGTCGAGTCCGATGGCGATTCCGCCGTGCGGAGGCGTGCCGTAGCTGAGCGCGTCCAGGAAGAAGCCGAACTTCTCGCGCGCCTCCTCTTCCCTCATTCCGAGCGCCTTGAAGACTCTCGATTGCACGTCCGAGCGGTGGATTCGGATCGAGCCGCCGCCCAGCTCGTTACCGTTGAAGACCAGGTCGTAGGCTTTGGCGCGCACCGAACCCGGGTCGCTTTCGAGCTTGTCAAGGTCTTCGTCAACCGGCGAGGTGAACGGGTGATGCATCGCGTACCACCGTTTGTCGTCTTCGTGGTATTCGAACATCGGAAAGTCGACGACCCACAGCAGGCGGTACTGGCCCTCGTCGATTAATTTTTCGCGGCGGCCCACTTCCAGCCTCACCTGGCCTAGCGCGTTGCAGACAATGTCCCACTTGCCGCCGATCATCAGGATCGCGTCGCCCGCTTTCGCGCCGGCGGCCTCGATCACCGCGTTGACGCCTTCGGCGCCGAGCGATTTCGTCAACGCCGATTTGCTCTCGCCTTCCAATACCTGAATGTAGGCCAGCCCGCCCGCGCCGTGCTTCTTTGCGTGCTCGACAATGTCGTCGAATTGTTTGCGCGACCAACTGGCCGCGCCCGGGACTACAATCCCTTTGACCGCGCCGCCTTTCTTGACGGCGTCGGCGAAGACCGCGAACGCGCCGCCCTCGAATTGCGCGCGCAGATCGACGAACTCCAGGCCGAAGCGCAGGTCGGGTTTGTCCGAGCCGAAGCGGTTCATCGCCTCGGAGTACGCCATTCGCGGGAAAGGCGTCGCGGGCGGCTCGACGCCGGCGGCCTTGAAAAGCTCGACGATCAGCGGCTCGATCGCGGCGAAGACGTCGTCCGGCTGGACGAAGCTCATCTCGATGTCTATCTGGGTGAACTCGGGCTGGCGGTCGGCGCGCAAGTCCTCGTCGCGGAAGCAGCGCGCGATTTGGAAGTAACGGTCGTAGCCCGAAATCATCAGCAGTTGTTTGAACAACTGCGGCGATTGCGGCAGCGCGAAGAACTTGCCCGGGGACGTGCGCGACGGCACCAGGTAATCGCGCGCGCCTTCGGGAGTCGATTTCGTCAGGATCGGCGTCTCGATCTCGTAGAAACCCTGCGCGTCGAGCGCGCGGCGCGCGGCCAGCGCCAGCTCGTGTCGCAGTTTGAAATTGCGCTGCATCTCGGGGCGGCGCAGGTCGAGGTAGCGGTACCTCAGCCGCAGGTCTTCGGCCGCCTTGCAGTTGTCTATCTCGAACGGCGGGGTCTGCGCGTCGTTGAGAATCTTCAACTCCGAGGCGAGCACTTCGACCTCGCCCGTCGCCATGCTCGGGTTGTAGTTCTCCACGGTGCGCGCGACGAGCTCGCCGGTGACGGCCAACACATACTCGGATCGCGCCTGCCGGGCTCTCTCGAGCAACCCGGCGTCGACCTCTTCGCGGAAGACGACCTGCGCGATGCCGTCGCGGTCGCGCATGTGGATGAAGAGCAGCGATCCGTGGTCGCGATAGCTGTTGACCCAGCCCATCAGCGTGACCGTTTGACCTACGTGTTCGCGGCGCAAATCGCCGCAGGAGTGAGTGCGTTTCGTCTGTCCTAAATGATCGAGCATTACTTCTTCCCGTTTAGATTGATCTGCCACGGAGACACAGAGATGAAGAGAGGGAGAGACGTGGAGATTGAGTATCGTTTCTCTCCGTCTCTCTATCCTTCTCCCCCTTTGTCTCTGTGGCTATGTGGCTCTGTGGCTATTTTCACGATGATTTCGTCGAGCGAGAGCGATTCCTGTTCGCCCGTCGCCAGATTTTTCAAACTGTATTCGCCGCTGGCCACTTCGTCCTCGCCGATGATCAGCGCGAAGCGGGCGCGCGATTTATCCGCCGCCGCCATGGCCTTCTTCATCTTGCGGTCCTCGAACTCCATAGCCACGGCCACGCCGGCGGCGCGCAGGTCACGGGCGACTTCGAAGGCGCGGGCGCGCGCCGCGTCGCCCAGAAAGACGACGAAGAGGTCTGGCGCGTCGGCCGCGCGCAACTTTGCGGCCTCGTCGTCGGGCAGCGCCATCACCATCCGGTCCAGACCGAACGCGAAGCCGAAGCCCTTGGTGGGCGGCCCGCCGAGCGTTTCGCTCAACCCGTCGTAGCGGCCCCCGCCGACCAGCGTGTTCTGCGCCCCGAGCTTGTCGTCGCCGACGATCTCGAACGCCGTGCGGGTGTAATAATCCAGCCCGCGCACCATTCGCGGGTTGACCGTGTAGGCGATGCCGCGCGCGCCGAGATGCGCCTTGAACTTCTCAAAGTGTTCGCGCGAGGCTTCGTCGAGCGAGTCGGTGATCACGGGCAGCGTCGCGATCACCGGCTGGCAGCTCTCGACCTTGCAATCGAAGACGCGCAGCGCGTTCGCCTCGTACCTGAGATGGCAATCGGCGCAGAGCTTGTCCAGCTTCGGCCTGATCGCCTCGCGCAGCTTCTCCAGATAGGCCGCGCGGCTCGCCGGTTCGCCGACCGAATTGATCAGCAGCGTGGCGACTGTGATCTTCAGCTCTTTCAAAAACCAGTCGAGCATCTCGACCACTTCGGCCTCGATCGCCGGGTCGTCGCTCGACCCCATCACTTCGGCGCCGATCTGATAGAACTGGCGGTAACGCCCCGCCTGCGGGCGCTCGCGGCGGAACATCGGGCCGGAGTAATAGAGCTTGGTCAGTTCGCCAGGCGACTTGTCGGCGAAGATTTTGTGCTGGATGAAGGCGCGCACGACCGGCGCGGTGTTTTCAGGCCGCAGCGTCAGCGACTCGCCTTCATTGTCGGCGCGGGCGCGGTCAATGAAGGTGTACATCTCTTTGTGGACGATGTCGGTCGCTTCGCCGACGCCGCGCGCGAACAGCTCGGTCTTTTCGAAGATCGGCGTGCGGATTTCGCGGTAGCCGTAGCGGCGGAAGGCCTCGCGCGCCACGTCTTCTACGCGCCGCCAAAGCGGCATGTCCTCGGGCAAAATGTCTCTTGTACCTCGAACAGTCTGAATCATAATTAGTTTCCGTTGTCGTCATTCAGTTGTTTTTCGCTGATTTCGGACGACAGACACTAAATGGCGTCACAGGCGGGATCGAGCCTGACAGATTAAGTCGCGGATTGTAGCATATCCCTGGGAGCGCAGGCATCCTGGGAGCGCAGGCATCCTGGGAGCGCAGGCATCCTGGGAGCGCAGGCATCCTGGGAGCGCAGGCATCCTTGCCTGCTGGGTTTCCGGCAATGACCGACTGACCGAAGCAAGCAGGCATGGATGCCTGCGCTCCCAGGATGCGCTCCCAGGATACGCTCCCAGGGTCCAGAGGGAAATCATGCTAACAATCGAACGGCGCGCCAACATCCTGCTGCTCACGCTGAATCGCGCGGAAAAACGCAATTCGCTTCATCCGGATTTGATCGACCACCTGTCGAACACGCTCGACGACGCGGCGGACGACGAATCTCTGAACGTCGTCGTCATGACGGGCGCGGGGACGACCTTCTGCGCGGGGTTGGATTTGAACCACCTGCTCGGCCTCGAAACGGCGGGCAAGATCGCCTATGTCGAAGCCGCATTCGCGCTCTTCCGGCGAATCTACGCGCTGCCGCAGCCCGTGATCGCCGCGATCAACGGCCCGGCGGTGGCCGGCGGGTTCGACCTGGCGGCGATGTGCGACTTGCGGCTCTGCGCGCCCGCGGCGACATTCGCCCAAACCGAAATCCTGCTCGGGCTGACTCAAATCGCTTACCCGCTCTACAAGATCATCGGCTTCGGCCGCGCCAAAGAGATGGCGATGACCGGCGACGCGATCGGCGCCGATGAAGCCTACCGAATCGGACTGGTCAATCACATTCACCCGGGCGACGAATTGCTCGAAGAGTCTCTGAAATTGGCCGGGAAATTGGCGTCGAGGCCTCGCCAGGCGTTGTTTGAAACCAAGCGGTTGAGCCACGATTTGCTCGACCTCGACACGGCTTCGGCCTTCGAGCGAATGAAAGGCGCGATCATCGAGAGGTTGGCGTCGGAAGAGAGCCGGCGGAAGGCCGATGAATTCGTCGATAGTTTGAGGCAGAGGAAATAGGCGGGAATGGCCCGAGGCCCAGGCTGATTCAACAGCGTTTCTCTCGAAGATACCACGGGCTTGTCCCATAGGTATCTACACAACTCACTCACTCCGCACGAACTTTTCGTGATCCAGAATCGCGGCCAGGTCTTTGGCCGCGGATTCGAGCGCGTCGCCGTCCTTCGATTCGAGCGTTACTTTGACGCGGTAGTCGGGCGAGGAAAAACTCGGATAGGAGCCGACGGCGACCTGCGGGTGGGCGTCGGCCACGGCGCGCAGCTCCCCGGCTATGTCGAACTCTTCTTGAAGCGTGTAGAACGCGCGCGCGAAGAATGGCGCGACGCGGAAACGCTCGCGGATGGCCATGAACTTTTTGCGGAAGAGTTCGGGCACGCCGGGCAGGATGAAGACGTTCCTGACACTCAGCATCGGCCACCGCGCCTCTTCGGTCACCAGCAATTCGGCGCCTTCGGGCACGTCGGCCATCCGCAGCCGCGATTCGTCGGCGTCGGGGCCGAAATATGTTTTCAACTTGGCTTCGAGGTTCGGGTGGCGGACGAGCGGAACGTCGAAGGCGCGCGCGACTCCGGCGAGCGTCACGTCGTCATGCGTAGGCCCTACGCCTCCCGAAGTGAATACGTGATCGAACCGCGCCGACAATTCGCGCACGGCCGCCGCGACCTCTTCCACGTCGTCCGGGATGGTCACGATCCGGCGCAGAGCGACGCCGAGTTCGCGCAGTTCGCCGATCAGCAGACGGGCGTTCTGGTCATCGGTCTTGCCGCTCAGAATCTCGTCGCCGATCACAAGTATCGCAGCCGTCGGTATCTTCATACTCGCAATCATATCCATAGCTGACAACAAATGGAACAAAAGTTTAATATCGGGCGTCATTGAGTGGAACAGACTTTAGTCTGTTCGTAGTATGAATCGGGGACGGACAGACTAAAGTCTGTCCCACTTATGGAGGTTTGCAAATGCGTGTACGGGACGGCGGCGGTACGGTACGGGGAGCGTCAGCGACCTGAGCATTGATCAAGAGATCTCTTGATCAATGCTCAGGTCGCTGACGCTCCCCGTACCGTACCAGAGATCGCGCCACTTTCCCGTACATGCGATCGCAAACTGATCTAGAAACTTCGCAAGAGACCCCATCGCCCATCGTTCATCCTAACGAAATGATATGGTCCTGGTCATCGCCCTCACTGTCTCTGGACTATTTAACAGCTTGCTGAGGAAAGGAATCTTGGCCAATGAAAACGACGATTGCCCAATTCAAAAATTTCCCATCCCGGTTGTTCATCCTTCTGTGTATGGCGCTTATACTCTTGCCCTTCGCGATCAAATCCGACGCAAGCGGGCAAAGGAGACGTCCTATGATCAGAAATTCCAGTGATGAAACTGGCTTAGTCTTCCGTTTGAGCGAAGCGCAGGACGAGCGACAACGGCAAACACAACAGCAGCTCTCCAGACCGGCGACCGAGCCGCTTTCCGACGAGGCCACTCAGAGTCTGCTCAAGCGATTGCCGCCGATCAAGGCCGAAGGCGATGACGAAAAGGATTTCTCGATGCGCGACCGCTCGCTTCCTCCGCCGCGCGCCGGGCAGACGATCAGCGAGGCGTTTCCGCCGGCGAGTGGGGCGGACAAGGCAGAGCATGTAGCTTCAACTCCGCTCGAAGTCCTGCGCGTTTCGCCCGAAGGAGACATCCCGATCGCCCCGCATCTGAGCGTCACGTTCTCTCAACCGATGGTCGCCGTCACGTCGAATGAAGATTTGAGCGCCGCGCCCCCTTCCGTCAAACTCTCGCCGCAGCCGGCGGGCAAATGGCGATGGCTCGGGACGAAGACTCTGCTGTTCGAGCCGGCGGGTCGCTTCCCGATGGCGACCGATTATTCCGTAGAAATCCCCGCCGGGACGAAATCGGCCGCCGGCGGCGCGCTCGGCGCGGCGAAGAGGTGGACGTTCTCGACGCCGCCCCCTCAGGTCAAATCGAGTTGGCCGACCGGAAGCCCGCATTCGCGCAATCCGCTCTTCTTCGTCGAATTCGATCAGCGCATCGAACCCGACTCGATGCTCAAGAAAATCCGCCTGAGCGCGTCGGGCCGCGTGTGGACACTGCGGCCGGCGACCGCCGATGAAATCGCGGCCGACGAGAACGTCAGCCGGATGTCCAAAGCCGCGAATAAAGATTACTGGATCGCCTTCCGCGCCGTCGCCCCCCAGGGCGCCGATCCCCAAAACCCGTTGCTGACGAGCGCGACATATACCTACGTGGTCGAATCGGGCGCGCCTTCCGCCGAAGGCCCTCGCGTGACCGCAAGCGGACAGTCGTTCCAATTTTCGACCTACGGCCCGCTCTTAGTGAAAAGCCATCGCTGCGGATATGACTACAACTGCCCGCCGGGGACGCCCTGGATGATCGAGTTCAACAATCCACTCGACCTGAAGGCCTTCGACAAAGCGCAGATTCGCGTCACTCCAGAATTGCCGGGAATGAAAGTAAACAATTACGGCAATTGGATAAACATTGAAGGCGCCTCAAAAGGCCGTACTGTCTACACCGTCACGCTCGACGCTTCGATCCGCGACGTCTACGGGCAGACGCTCGGCGAAAACAAGACACTGACTTTCAGGGTCGGCGACGCATTTCCCAACCTGGCCGCGTCCGGCGAAGGTTTGACGGCGCTCGACCCTTACAGCCAGCCGAAGTTTTCGATCTTCAGCGTCAACCATCAGCAATTGAAGGTCAGCCTTTACGCCGTCACCCCCGAGCACTGGGGCCAATACGCGGCTTTCATGCGTGATGCGCAGCAGTACAACTATCGTCGCGGAAAGACGATGCCGCCGATCGGGCGATTGATCTCTTCGAAGGTCATCGATGTGGCGAAGAAGCAGGACGAGATCGCCGAGACGCAGATTGATTTGAAACCCGCGCTCAACGAAGGCTTAGGTCACGTCATCGTCAGCGTCGAAGCCGTTCAGCCGCCGCGCAATGACTGGGAGCGACGTTCGCTGCAAGTCTGGATTCAGTCGACGAACATCGGTCTCGACGCCTTTGTCGATCCAAGGAAGATAATCGGCTGGGCCACGTCGCTCAAAGACGGAAGGCCGCTAGGCAATGTCGAAATGGCAGTTGCTAATTACAAAGCCGTCGAACAGGCGGACGCCAAAACAGATGCGAACGGACTGGCGAGTTTCGCGCTGCCGGGGGCCCCGGGCAAGAAGTTGCTCATCGCGCGAAACGGCAAGGACGTCGCATTCCTGCCTGAAGACCTGAACTGGTGGGACGACGGCAATTACAGTGGATGGCGGAAGCAAGCCCCCGACAATTTGTTAACCTTACACTGGCACGTCTTCGACGATCGCGGGATGTATCGCCCCGGGGAAGAGGCGCATGTCAAAGGCTGGATGCGCGCCGTTGGCAATAACCCGAAAGGCGATGTGGCGATGGCGACTGGCGCGACCGGCGTGAATTACGTCCTGAGAGATTCACGTGGCAACGAGATTTTGAAAGGCTCGGCCGGCGTCAACGCCTTAGGGGGATTCGACGCGGCGTTCAAACTTCCGCCGACGATGAACCTGGGGCACGCGTACCTGATGTTGAAAGCCGAGGGCGGCCTCAACACTCAAAATAGCGACTATAGCCACCTGATTCGCGTCCAGGAATTCCGCCGCCCCGAATACGAAGTTAAAACCATCGCGAGCGAAGGCCCACATTTCGTCCGCGACCACGCGACGCTGACGGTCGCTGCGAATTATTACGCGGGCGGCGGCCTGGCCGATTCCGAAGTACGATGGTTCGTGAACGCTACGCCCGCGAGCTTCACTCCGCCGAATCGCGGCGATTTCACATTCGGCAAATGGACCCCCTGGTGGGAGTATCACGGCTATCAAGGCGGCGCCGCAAACACCAAGGAATTCACCGGTCGCACGGACGCTTCGGGCAAACACCGTCTGCGAATCGATTTCGATTCGGTCACGCCGCCGCGCGCGACCTCGGTCACCGCCACGGCGAACGTGCAGGACGTCAACCGCCAGAGCGTCGGGTCTTCGTTCAACTTCCTTGTACACCCTGCCGACCTCTACGTCGGATTGCGAACCCAGCGCTGGTTCGTGCAGAAGGGCGAACCGCTCGTCGTCGAATCAATCGTCACCGACCTCGACGGCAAGGCCGTCGCCAACCGCGAGATCAGGATGCGCGCCGCTCTGATCGACTGGACATACGACAAGGGCGAATGGAAGGAGCGCGAGGCCGATCCGCAGGAGTGTGTGATCAAATCGGGCGCTAACACAACGCAATGCCGCTTCGAGACGCGCGAAGGTGGGCGCTACCGCGTCACAGCGCTAATCTACGATGACAGCGAACGCCCGAACGAGACCGAATTGACCTTGTGGGTGGCCGGAGGCAAACAGCCCCCGCAGCGCGACCTGGCGCAGGAGAAGGTCGAACTGATCCCCGGCGCCAAAGAATACAAGGTGGGCGACACCGCCGAAATTCTCGTTCAATCGCCGTTCTTCCCGGCGGAAGGCGTCGTGACGCTGCGCCGTTCGGGGCTCGTGACGAGCGAGCGGTTCACGATGAATTCCTCATCGCACACGTTGAAGATTCCGATCAAGGAAGAATACCTGCCGAACATCCACGTCCAGGTCGATCTGGCCGGCGCTTCGTCACGGCCGGACGACGAAGGCAAGCCCGATCCGAAGCTGCCTAAGCGACCGGCGTTCGCTTCGGGGACAATCAACCTTTCGATCCCGCCTGCGACGCGCAAGCTGACCGTTGCGGCGACGCCGCGCGACAAAGATCTCGAGCCTGGCGGCGAGACCACGGTGGACGTCGA
>Ga0126377_10002377_pt1 | contig 12935 bp, 9 predicted proteins | sample PanSoiMetPlot_22_FD_92647 | JGI IMG/M metagenome (GOLD analysis project Ga0126377, IMG submission 92647) | Tropical forest soil microbial communities from Panama - MetaG Plot_22 | ecosystem: Environmental > Terrestrial > Soil > Tropical forest > Bulk soil | place: Panama | collected 2016-02-17
GCCCACTTGCCGTAGAAGATGCTTTCTTCACCCGCCTCGAACGGATCCGAACGGAGGTTGAACAGCTTCGGAAAGCGCAGTTTCACGAACGGATCCTGCCAGACACCAAAGCCCTTGGCGCGCTGCTCCACAAACACCGCCTTCCAGTCGAAGGCACGAATGGCGAGCAGGTCGCCGTCGTCGCTCCAGTAGATAAAGCCTTCGCGCGGGCACTTCTCGACGTCCCCCTTCAGGAACGGCAGGAGGTTGTAGCCGTCGAGGTGGACCTTGTACGTCTTTCCTTCGATGGTGTAGCCCTTCTTCACTTTCTCAACGAGATCCGGCTCACCAGCGGCGGCGACGAACGTCGGGATCATGTCCTGCAGCGAGCAGATGTCGTTGATCACCCGCCCCGGTTTGATCACGCCGGGCCAGCGCATGACAAACGGCACGCGCCAGCCGCCTTCCCAGTTCGTGTCCTTCTCGCCGCGGAACGGCGTCGTTCCGCCATCGGGCCACGTCATCACCTCCGCACCGTTGTCGGTGGTGAAGCACACAACGGTGTTGTCGGCGACGCCGAGATCTTCGAGCTTCTTCAGCAGCTGGCCGACGTAACCGTCGAGTTCGACCATGCCGTCCGGGGTCACGCCGAGGCCGGTCTTGCCGGCGGACGACGGCTTGAGGTGCGTCCACACATGCATGCGCGTCGTGTTGAAGTAGCAGAACCAGGGCTTCTTCGCCTTGGTCTGACGGTCCATGAAGTCGATCGCCGCGGAGAGGAACTCTTCGTCCACCGTCTCCATACGCTTGGTCGTCAGCGGCCCGGTGTTCTCGATGACCTGCTTGCCAACGCGGCCGAACTGCGGATCAACCGTGGGATCGTCTTTGTCGGAGGCCTTGCATTTGAGGACGCCGCGCGGACCGAACTTCTTCCGGAACTCGGGGTTCTTCGGGTAGTCGGGGTTCTCCGGCTCTTCTTCGGCGTTCAGGTGATAGAGGTTGCCGAAGAACTCGTCGAAGCCGTGCACGGTCGGCAGGAACTTGTTGAGGTCTCCGAGGTGGTTCTTGCCGAACTGCCCCGTCGCGTAGCCGAGGCTCTTCATGAAGTCGGCGACGCTCGGATCTTCGGGTTGCAAGCCGATGTCGGCGCCTGGAAGTCCGACTTTGGTCAACCCGGTCCGGATCGGCGACTGACCGGTGACGAACGCCGCGCGCCCCGCGGTGCAGCTCTGCTGGCCATACCAACAGGTGAACATCGCGCCTTCGTTGCCGATCCGATCGATGTTGGGCGTGCGATATCCCATGTCGCCGCGGTTGTAGATGCTCGGGTTGTACCAACCGATGTCGTCTCCCATGATCACGAGGATGTTGGGCTTGCCGCCCGGAGCGGCAGACCCTCCTCCCCGGTTCTGTTGCGCCTCGACGGATCCGTCGAGCGCGCACGCGACGAGAGACGCGGCGAGGAAGCCGACTCCGATCGATCTTGCGGTGTTCATCGTTACCCTTCCGGAATTCGCATCGCGGTTCGTCGAGCCCGCCCGCACGGCGCTACTGCTTCCCCGGGAGCGGGAGCACGGCCCGCAGCTTCCGCTCGGCTTTGATCATGCGGAGCGTGTCTTCCATGATGTTCGCGGGGTTGAAGCTCGGCGGGAACGATCGCGGCGGGAACTCCTTGAACGTCTCGACGAACTTGGACATCTCGTCGATCACTCCGTACATGGCGGGGACGTGGTTCATCTGCCAATCCCAGAACGTGTTCGACGTGATGTCCGCGCGCTCGAACGGATCCTGCATCAGGTTGTAGATCTTCTGCAGGCGAAGCGTGGTGAACGGCTCGGCCCAGACCTGCATCGTTCCGGGCGACCGTTGCTCCGAGAACACGAACTTGTAGTCGCCTTGCCGCATGGCGACGAGGAGCCCGTCGTCGTCGGCATAGAAGAATTTCTCTCGCGCGCTCTTCGCGCCGTTGCTCTTGTTCGCGGTGCCGCTCACCGACGTGAGGAACTTCGACTGGTCGTAGCCGTCGAGGTGGACCTTGTAGGTCTTCCCGTTCGCCGCGTAGCCGGCGAGGCACTTGCCGACGATGTCCGGCTCGCCCGCGAGGGAGCACAACGTCGGAATCCAGTCGTTGTGGCTCATCAGCTCGTTCGTGACGGTCCCCGGCTGGATGTGCCCCGGCCATCGAACGAGACACGGAACGCGGAAGGCGCCTTCCCAGTTGGTGTTCTTCTCGCTTCGGAAGTGCGTCATCGCGCCGTCGGGCCACGTGTTCATGTGCGGCCCGTTGTCGCTCGTGTAGACGACGATCGTGTTGCCCGCGATGCCCATGTCGTCGAGGGCCTTGAGGATCGTGCCGATCGTCTCGTCGTGCTCGATCATCCCGTCGACGTATTCGCTGTCGCCGTGCGTGTAGCGGCCGCGATGCTCCTGCCGCACGTGCGTGCGCAGGTGCATGCGGGTGGAGTTGAACCAACAGAAGAACGGCTTGCCCGCGGAGTGCTGACGTTTCATGTAGTCGATGGCCGCGGCGGACGTCTCGTCGTCGATCGTCTCCATCCGCTTCTTGGTGAGGGCGCCCGTGTCCTCGACCGTCTGCTTGCCGATCTTCCCGAATCGCGGGTCCTCCGTCGGATCGTCCTTGTCGGAGGCCTTGCATCGGAGGACGCCCCGCGGACCGAACTTCTTCAGGTACTCCGGATTCTTCGGATAGTCGGGAAGCTCGGGCTCTTCCTCGGCGTTCAAGTGGTAGAGATTGCCGAAGAACTCGTCGAAGCCGTTGACCGTGGGGAGCGTCTCGTTGCGGTCGCCGACGTGATTCTTGCCGAATTGCCCCGTGGAGTAGCCGAGGCTCTTCAACAGCCCTCCGACCGAGGGATCGAGCTGGCTCATGCCCATCGGCGCGCCGGGGAAGCCGACCTTGGTGAGGCCCGTGCGGATGCCGTGCTGGCCGGTCAAGAACGCCGCGCGGCCGGCCGTGCACGACTGCTCGCCGTAGTACTGGAGGAAGCGAAGCCCTTCCTTGCCGATGCGATCGATGTTGGGCGTGTCGTAGCCCATCAATCCGTCGCTGTAGCAACTGAGGTTGGTGATGCCGATGTCGTCGCCGAAGATGACGAGGACGTTGGGCTTTCCGCCCGGAGCCGCGGCGCCTCCTCCCCGGTTCTGCTGCGCGTCGGCGGATCCGCCGAGCGCGCACGCGACGAGGGAGGTTGCGAGGAGGGCGACTCCGATGGTCTTCGTCGTGGTCATCTCGATCCTGCCGTCTTCTTGGGTCCCGGACTCTCCGGCGTCTTCACGCAGCGGAATCCGATGTGCGACATGCCCGTGTCGGGCGAGTTTCCGAGGCGCGCGCTCGGGCGGTAGCTCGAGCAGTAGCTCGCGTGGCAAAGGAACGATCCGCCGCGGTGCACGCGCTTCGGCGAATACGGCTCGCGCGGATCGAAGCTGTCCGACGGCCCCGGCGGATTCACGAGCGTCTTCCCGCCCGACTCCGCGACCTGCTTCGCGTACGCGTCGATTCGGTACCAATCGGAGCACCATTCCCACACGTTGCCGGCCATGTCGTAGAGGCCGTAGCCGTTCGGCGCGAACGACTTCACCGGCGCCGTCCGGACGAATCCGTCGGCCTTCGTGTTGTCGAACGGGAACTTCCCTTGCCACACGTTCGCCTGCGGCTTCGCGTCGGACACGGGGGAGTCGCCCCAGATGAAGTGCGCGCCGTCGAGCCCCCCGCGCGCGGCGAACTCCCACTCCGCTTCCGTGGGAAGCCGCTTCCCCGCCCACTTGGCGTAGGCGACGGCGTCGTGCCAGCACACGTGCACCACGGGATGGTTGCCGCGCCCCTCGAGCCCGCTCTCCGGTCCCTCCGGGTGTCGCCAGCTCGCGCCCTTGGTCCAGGTCCACCACTGCGAGAAGTCGTCGAGGCGCACGGCGTGATCCGGCGGTGTGAACACCATCGAGCCCGCCTTCAGCATCTCGTCGGGCGGCTTCGGGGTGCCGGGCGCCACCTGCTTCTTCAGCTCTTCCCACTCGACGGGCTTCTCCGCGACCGTCACGTATCCGGTCGCCTCGACGAACTTCGAGAACTGCGCGTTCGTGACCTCGGCCTCGTCCATCCAGAACCCGTCGACGCGCACGCGATGCACGGGCCCTTCGGCGGGCCACGCATCCGGCGCGTCGCTCCCCATCGAGAACTCGCCGCCGGGGATCCACGCCATGCCGAGCGGCGCCTCGCCGCTCGGGCGCGACGCACTCCCGCCGGCTCCGCTCTGCGGGAGCGACGGGATCAGCGCGACGACCGCCGCGCAGCGGAGGGCGCGCGTCATTCTCGGCCGACTCCGGCAGCGCGCGCGTGAACCCGCGACTTCATCGCGTCTCCTCGAATCCCGAAAGCCCGATCGCTCTCGGGGGGGCGGATGCTAGGGACCTCCGCGCGACGAGCGCAAGGCGTGCCGGGCGCGCCGGGCCGCGCGCACCCCCGCCCGAGCAGGGTCCCCTCGGCGGCCGCCGTCACCGTCGCTGCTAGCATTCGAACCACATGACTCCGTCCGAGCCCGATCCGCGGCGACGCTGGCTCGCGGAGACCTACGGCCCCGCCGCCGCGCGCGCGCCCGAACGCGAGAAGTCGTTCGCGACGCCGTCGGGCCTCCCGCTCGAGCCGCTGTACGGCGACGGCGAGGGCATGCCGGGCGACTACCCGTACACGCGCGGCATCCGGCCGACGATGTTCCGCGGCCGCCTTTGGACGATGCGGCAATACGCCGGCTTCGCTTCGGCGAGCGAGACGAACCGGCGCTTCCGCTATCTGCTCGACCACGGGCAGACGGGGCTCTCCACCGCGTTCGACCTGCCGACGCAGATGGGCTACGACCCCGACCACCCGCTCGCGGCGGCGGAGGTCGGGAAGGTCGGCGTCGCGGTGCCGTCGCTCGCCGACTTCGAGCGATTGCTCGAGGGCATCCCGCTCGATCGCGTGTCGATCTCGATGACGATCAACGCGACCGCGCCGCTCCTCCTCTCGATGCTGGCGGCGCTCGCGAAGAAGCAGGGCGTGCCCGTCGCGAAGCTCCAAGGGACCGTGCAGAACGACCTGCTGAAGGAGTTCAGCTCGCGCGGCACGTTCCGGTTCCCCGTGCGGCCGTCGCTCCGGCTCGTCGTCGACACGATCGCGTGGGCGAACGAACACGCGCCCGAGTTCAACCCGATCTCGATCTCGGGCTACCACATGCGCGAGGCGGGATGCACCGCCGTGCAGGAGATCGCGTTCACGCTCGGCAACGGCGTCGCCTACGTCGAGGCGGCGCTCGCGCGCGGGCTCGACGTCGACCGCTTCGGCGCGCGGCTCTCGTTCTTCTTCAACGCGCACAACCACCTCTTCGAGGAGGTCGCGAAGTTCCGCGCCGCGCGCCGGATGTGGGCGCGGATCATGCGCGAGCGCTTCGGCGCGAAGCGGCCCGAGGCGTGGCAGCTCCGCTTCCACACGCAGACGGCGGGCTCGATGCTCACGAGCCAGCAGCCGGAGAACAACGTCGTGCGCGTCGCGATGCAGGCGCTCGCGGCCGTGCTGGGCGGAACGCAGTCGCTGCACACGAACTCGAAGGACGAAGCGCTTTCGCTTCCGAGCGAGGGCGCCGCGCGCACCGCGTTGCGCACGCAACAGATCCTGGCGCTCGAGTCGGGCGTCGCCGACGTGATCGATCCGCTCGGCGGCGCACCGATGATCGAGGCGCTCACCGACGAGCTCGAGGGCCGCGCGGCCGCGCTGATGAAGCAGGTCGAGACGATGGGCGGGTCCGTCGCCGCGATCGAAAGCGGCTTCGTCCAGCGCGAGATCCACCGGTCGGCGCTCGCCTGGCAGCGCGACGTCGAGAGCGGCGCGCGAAAGATCGTCGGCGTGAACGTGCACCAGGTGGAGGAGCCGCAGGCGCCGAACGTCTTCCGCGTCGACGCGCGCGCGCGCGACGAGGTGATGCGCTCCGTGGAGGCGGTGCGGAAGAAGCGAGACGCGAAGAGGGTCGAGGACGCGCTCGCGCGCGTGGAGGCCGACGCGCGCGACGAGAAGGTGAACCTGCTCCCGCCCATCGGCGCCGCGATCGAGGCCTACGCGACGGTGGGGGAGATCTGCGGCCGCCTCGAGAAGGTGTTCGGCCGGCACGTGTCGCCGGCGGTGGTCTAGGGCCGAGCTTGCGCGCGCCGCGCGCAGGGCGGTGGTTCGCGGGCGCATGGGCGCTCGCCGCCGCGACTCTCCTCGCGATCGGCGAGTGGAAGCAGGTCTTGATGAGCCTGGCGCTCCTCGCCGGCGTGCTCGTCTTCTCGGCGCTGACGTTCGCGATCACCGACACGCCGCCGTTCCCGAGATGGGAAGCGCCGCGCGATCGGCGGCGCCTCGGCATCCAGACGGCGATCGTGCTCGGCGTGATCGCGCTGACGGGCTACTCCGCGCTCGCGTTCCACGGCGTGATCTCACGCGCGGCGGGCCAGGTGCCCCTGTGGCGACCGATGGTCGAGTGGGTCGGCCGCCTCGGCGAGCGCGCTCTGCCTCCCGGCGCCGCAGGCTCGCCGTTCCTCGCGGTCAGCAATCCGTTCCAGTACTTCGTGGTGCCGATGGCGGCGCTCCTGCTCGCGGGCGCGAAGCCGCGCGACCTGGGGCTGACGCTCGGCCACCGCACGTGGCGCGTGACGGCGTTGTGGTGCGCGATCCCCGTGATCTTCGGGTTCTTCGCCTTCGTGCTGCTCACGGGGTACGGCGTGACCGCGCGCGACCTCGGCCGGCGCGTTCTCTCGAACACGTTCCAGAACGGGTTCTTCGAGGAGTTCCTCTTCCGCGGCGCGCTGCAGACTCGGCTCGCCGCGCTCTACGGCTCACCCATCGCGCTCGTCGCGCAGGCGCTCCTCTTCGGACTGTGGCACCTCGGCGCCGACGTCCACTCGCGCGACGGCAACGTGGTCGCCGGTCTCGCGGCGACGATCGTCGTCCAGGGGACCTCGGGCCTCGGCCTCGGCGTGATCTTCGAGCGCACGCGCAGCCTGATCGCGCCGTCGATCGTCCACGTGGTGAGCAACTGCCTGTAGCCGCGCGCCCGCGGCGCCTTTCGATGGCGTTTCGCCGCTTGACACATGCGCGATCACTTATATGATCGTGGACATGAAACACCTCCTCACGCTCCCGCTTCTCCTCTTCCCGCTCGCGATGCCCTCCACCCGACTCGCCGACGATCCGCCGCCGGCCGCGAAGTTGCGCTACGTCTGTCTCGTCGTCCCCGATCTCGACGAGGCGCTGCGCTACTACACCGAGACGATCGGATTCGCGAAGGTCGAGGACCAGTCCTTCGGCAAGGGCCAGCGTTGGCTCGTGGTCGCGCCGAAGGGGCAGACCGACCTCGGCATCGTGCTCTACGACAACGGCGCGAAGCGGCTCGACGACGCGGCGTTCCAGAAGCGCATCGGCTCGTCGACGAACTGGGTGCTGCACGTCGCCGATTGCCGCGGCCTCTTCGAGACGCTCTCCAAGCGCGGCGTCGAGTTCGAGGGCAAACCCGTCGATCTCCCGTGGGGGACGCAGGCCGTCTTCCACGATCGCTACGGCAACTCGTGGGTCCTCGTCGAGCCGCGCGGCGGCGCGACGAAGCCCTCGAGCGCGCCCGCGAAACCGGCGAACGCGCAGAGGAAGTAGCGACGATGAGCGGAGTGCCGGCGGCCGAAGACGTCTTCCGCGCGATCGCCGACCCGACGCGCCGGGCGATCCTCGATCGTCTCGCGTCGGGCCCGCAGTCGGTCACGGCGCTCCTCGAGCCCCTCGACATGACGCAGCCGGCGATCTCGCAGCACCTCCGCGTGCTGCGCGACGTCGGCCTGGTGCGGCCGACGCGCGCCGGCCGCTTCCGCCTCTACGCGCTCCAGCCGGCGCCGCTGCGCGACGTCGCGAAGTGGATCGACCTCTACCGGCAGTTCTGGACGGACAAGCTCGGCAAGCTCGGCAAATACCTCGACGAATCCAAGTGACACGAGAGATCCGCCTCGACGCCACCTATCCGCATCCGCCCGATCGCGTGTGGCGCGCGATCACGACCCGCGAGGCGCTCGCGTCGTGGCTCATGCCCAACGACTTCGAGCCGCGCGTCGGCCATCGCTTCACGTTCCGCATGAAGCCGGTGCCGGGCTTCGACGGGATCGTTCACTGCGAGGTGATCGAGCTCGAGCCGCCGCGCCGTCTGTCGTTCCGTTGGAAGGGCGGGCCGCTCGACACGGTCGTCAGCTTCGAGCTGGCGCCCGTGCCGGAAGGGACGCGCCTCGAGCTCGTGCACGACGGCTTCACCGGCCCGAGCGCCGCAGTGCTCCGAATGATGATGAAGCCGGGCTGGAAGAAGATGCTCCGCAAGAGGCTTCCGCCGGTCATCGCCGCGACGGCGGGCTTGCCGGCGCCGAGCGCCGCGGACTGCGAAGGCTCCGTCCGGAACCGGTTCCTCGGACGCATCGCGATCTGGCTCCATCGGTAGGTCGCGCCTGGAAGCCGGCGCCGCGCGAAGCGAAGCTCCGCGCGGCCCGTGCCTCCGTCCGACCTCGACGTCGTCTTCGCCTACCACGATCGGACGAAGCACCACCCGCACCGCTACGCGCGCTCTCTCGGCTACCTCGACTGGTCGAACCAGCCCGACCCGTTCCGGCGTTTCGAGGGAGCGCCCGCGACGCAGCTTCCCTTCGGCCCGCCCGACGAAGGTCCCGCGCTGCATCGGCTCGACGCGGTCGCGCCCGCGCCGCTCGACCGGGGCGGCGTCGGCCGGCTCTTCCAGCGATCGCTCGCGATCACAGCGTGGAAGGCGATTCCCGAGACGCGATGGGCGCTGCGCGCGAACCCGTCGAGCGGGAATCTCCATCCGACCGAGAGCTACGCGATCCTGCCCGCGGTCGACGGCGTCGCGCGCGTGCCCGCCATCTGGCACTACCGCAGCCTCGATCACGCGCTCGAGCTGCGCTGCCGCATCCCCGACGCGGCGTGGGGTTCGCTCGCGAGCGCGTTCCCGCCCGGGAGCTTCTTCGTCGGCTTCGGCTCCATCCACTGGCGCGAGTCGTGGAAATACGGCGAGCGCGCGTTCCGCTACTGCCAGCACGACCTCGGGCACGCGATCGCGGCGGTGAGCTACGCGGCGGCGACGCTCGGATGGAGCGTGCGGCTCCTCGCCGCGCCCGGCGACGCCGACGTGGCGACGCTCCTCGGACTCACGCGCGACGAAGACTTCGGCGACGGGGAGCGCGAGGTCCCCGAAGCGATCGTCGCCGTCTCGACGACGAGCCCGTCCATCGATGCGGGCGCCGCGTGGCCGCCGCGCGACGCGCTCGCATCGATCCGCGACGCCGACTGGGTCGGCCGCGCGAATCGACTGAGCGAGGAGCAGGTCGAGTGGGAGGTGATCGACGTCGTCGCGCGCGCTACCGAGAAGCCGGCGGCCGCGGCGCCGCTCGTGCACGCGTCGCCGAGCTGGCCGGCGGCGCATCCCGTCGGTCCGGGCGCGAGCACGCCGGCGACGACGATCGCGCTCCAGCGACGCAGCGCGACGGCGTTCGACGGCAAGACGGCGCTCTCCTCCGAGCGCTTCTTCGGAATCCTCGACCGCACGTTGCCGCGCGCCGCGCCGCCGTTCGACGCGTGGCCTGCGCAGCCGAACGTGCACCTCGCGGTGTTCGTGAATCGCGTGACCGGCCTCGACCCCGGCCTCTACTTCCTCGCGCGCGACCCGGCGGCCGTCGATCGGCTCCGCGCCGCGATGAAGGACTCGTTCCCGTGGCGGCGCGTGGACGGCGCGCCGGCGCATCTGCCGTTCTTCCTGCTGAAGGCCGGAGACATGAGCGCGTGGGCGCGCTCGATCGCCTGTCATCAGGAGATCGCGGCCGACGGCGCGTTCAGCCTCGGCATGCTCGCCGACTTCGAGGCGCCGTGCCGCGACGCGGGGCCGTGGGTCTACCGGCGGCTCTTCTGGGAGACCGGCGTCGTCGGTCAGTCGCTCTACCTCGAGGCCGAAGCGGCCGGCATGCGCGGCACCGGCATCGGCTGCTTCTTCGACGACGTCCTCCACGAGCTGCTCGGGCTTCGCGGCCGCGCGTTCCAGGATCTCTACCACTTCGCCGTCGGGCAGCCCGTCGACGACGCGCGGCTCACCACGCTGCCCGCGTACGAGGACGCGGCCGCACGAGAGGCCTAGCTCCTACTTCGTCGCTGGGCGCGACTCGATCGCGCCGTCGGACTTCAGCACGATCGGCGCGCCCTTCGGGAGCTCGCGGAGCTTCACGTGAAAGGCCTGGTGCCCGTCGCTCATCACGGCGATCACCGCGTCGGCGTCGGGCGGCACGGTCTCGGGCGTGAGAGAGAACGTCCCGTTCGATTCCGTCGATGTCGAATCGAAGCTCGCGTCGTCGCCCCAGCTCCACTGGAACGCGTGAAGGAGCCGAACCTCCGCGTCCTCCACCGGAGCGCCCGCCTCGTCGACGACCCGGCCGCCGATCGGAGACGCAGCGACGAGCTGGATCTCGACGAACGCGCCGCCCGTGCGCGGTTGCGCCGAGGCCGGCGCGTGGCCCTCGGCGGTCGCCGTCACGCGCAGCACGTCGAACGGGAGCTCCACCGACTCGAACTCGAAGGTCCCGTCGTCTTCGGTCTGCGTGCTCGTCGTGTCCGTGACGAACGCGAACGCGTCGCCCGAGAGCGTCACCTCCGCGCCCGCGATCGGCGCGCCGCTCGCCTGGTCGATGACCCGGCCGTGGAGCGGAGTCGTTCCGTCCATCAGCAGGTCGACCGTGCGGCTCTCGCCGGGCGCGACGTCGATCGGGCCCACGAGCGCCGCGGGCCGCTCGGTCGCGCGACACCCGATCCACATCGACCGCGGCGGGAAGCTCGTGACCTCCACGACGAAGGTCCCGTCCTCGTCGACCGTCGCGACCTCGAGATCGGTGCGCCACGCGGGCAGCGCCGACGTCACGAAGATGTCCGCGTCGTCGACCGGTTGACCCGTCGCGCGGTCGAGGACGCGTCCCGCGATCGTCGCCGCCGACGGCAGGACGAGCTTGCATTCGACGGGAGGATCCTCGGGACGATGGAGCGGCAGATCGATACACGCCGCGGGGGCGGGGGGCGGGACCTGCGGCGCGCCGGCTTTCCGAGGCGCGGGGAAAGTCGAGACGCTCCATCCCTCCGCGAGGATGCGGCCGTAGCGGAGCTCGAAGTCGCCCGAGGGGCCGGGCATCGCGGTCGACTGGATCTCGCCGAACGCGTCGTAGAGACCGATCTGGATCGCGGCGAGCCGCAGCGGATCGGCCGGCTCCACCTTCCCGCGCGCGGCGATCTCCGAGGCGTCGCTCGCGCGCCGGTGACCGCCCGCCGCCGGGGCGCCCGGCCGAGATGCGGCTCTCATCGTGTCTCCGGAAGCGAGCGCGGGGGACCCGTCGGGAGCCGACGCGAGGCTCGACGCGCCGCCCGTCCCGTGAGGCTCTCCCCGCTCGTCGGAGGTCCTACCCGCGAGCCACGCGGCGGCGAAGACCCCGACGACGGCGACCGCGACGAGAATCGCGGGAACGAGGAAGCGGGGGCGGCTCGTCATGGAGGGAACAACCTCGGGGGGTGGTCGGCTGTCGACTCACCATCTTCCGTCTGGCGCCCCCCAAGACCTGCGGTAAAGCTACCCGAATGCGTCACGCAACACTGATCCCCGCAATCATCCTCGCCGTCTTGCCTGCGGTCGCGAGCGCTCAGACCCCCCTCACGACCCGCCTCGTCGCGAACGGCATCGCGAAGCCGCTCTGGGTGACCGCGCCGCCCGGCGACTACGACCGGATCTTCGTCCTCGAGCAGGACACCGCGCGCGTCCGCATCATCCAGGGCGGCCTCTTGCTCGCCACGCCGTTCCTCGACATCAACCCGATCGCGAGCAGCGGCGGCGAGCGCGGGCTGCTCGGGATGGCATTCCATCCCGACTACCTGAACAACGGGTTCTTCTGGCTCTACTACACGAACAACTCCGGCCAGCCGACGATCGCGCGGTACCACGTCACCGCGGATCCGAACGTCGCCGACCCGCTCAGCGCGTCGATCCTGCTGTCGATCCCGCATCCGTCGTTCGCGAACCACAACGGCGGATGGATCCAATTCAGCCCCGCCGACGGCCACCTCTACTTCGGCACCGGCGACGGCGGCAGCGCCAATGACCCGCCGGGCAACGCGCAGAACATCAACGTACGGCTCGGCAAGATCCTCCGCATCGATCCGACGCTCGACAACGTCGCGCCCTTCTACAACATCCCGCCGACGAACCCGTTCGCGGGCGCGATCCCGGGCCTCGACGAGATCTACGCGATCGGCATCCGCAACCCGTGGCGGCCCTCGTTCGACCGCCTCACGGGCGACTTCTGGATCGCGGACGTCGGTCAGGGCGCGCACGAGGAGATCGACTTCCAGCCCGCGTCGTTCGACGGCCTCCGCAACTACGGCTGGCGCTGCATGGAGGGCTTCTCCTGCACGGGTCTCTCGGGCTGCACCTGCAACGACGCGAGCCTGACGTTGCCGATCTTCGACTACGGCCACACCGGCGGGAACTGCTCCATCACCGGCGGCAACGTGTATCGAGGCGCGGCGATCCCCGATCTCTCGGGCACGTATTTCTTCGCCGACTACTGCTCGAACCAGATCTGGTCGCTGAAGTACGACGGGACGAACGTCACCGACTTCACCAACCGCACGGCCGAGCTCGATCCGCCCGGCGCGCTGTCGATCGTGTCGATCACGTCGTTCGGCCAGGACTCGAACGGCGAGACGTACATCTGCGATCAGAACGGCGGCGAGGTCTACCAGATCGTGCCGGCGGCGATCGCCTACAACGGCGTGAACCTCTACGGCACGGGCACGTGGGGTTGCGCCGGTCCCGAGATCATGGGCACGAACATGGAGCCGCGGATCGACAGCCCGGGCTTCA
>Ga0126377_10002378_pt1 | contig 12931 bp, 10 predicted proteins | sample PanSoiMetPlot_22_FD_92647 | JGI IMG/M metagenome (GOLD analysis project Ga0126377, IMG submission 92647) | Tropical forest soil microbial communities from Panama - MetaG Plot_22 | ecosystem: Environmental > Terrestrial > Soil > Tropical forest > Bulk soil | place: Panama | collected 2016-02-17
GGGCGCGCGCATGCGACTCCGAGCGGAAGGTGACGACACCGATGGCTGACGTGGTCCTGCGACTGGAGTGCGATCTCGGCACGATCGACCATGACGATGCCCGGCTCGGGCAGATCTCGTCGCTGCTGGGGGCGACGATGGATCGCATCCTCGCCGACGTCCCGAACGTGACGGTGAGTGTGATCCGCACTGTCCAGTCGTCCGACGTGCGGGCCTCGATCCGCGTGCGGGAACAGACGAACGGCGGGCAGACTGCTGAGTCGTGACGGGCTGGTCGGGACTTAGCCGCCCGGCGATCGGGGGCCAGCGCGCTCGTCCGCGTCAACGAGAGACTCGCTGCGATCAGCCTTCGCTCTCGATGGCTCCCTGCCCGTCGCAAGATTTCTCGCCGGGACCGAAACTTCTCTCTGACCAGGACCGACGCGATCCCGACATCCCCGACATAGTCGGGCAAGATCGGACATAACCAACGAGTCGCCTCAACCCTCCGATTTGAGACGTGTAGTGAGGTTTGCTACACTAGTGGTCGGAAGGGGTGAGGCTCCGTGAAACACACGAAGCGCAAGAAGTACCTCGCCACCGACGACCTGAGCGGTCGCGAGCTACTTGCCGAGTACCGGCCCGAAGGCCGCTGGACGCTCCGGCCCGGCGACGTGGTCACGATGGACACGGTCCGGGCCAAAGGGCCGTCAGGCCGCTACAAGAAGCTGACGGGACCGATCCATCAGATCTACCGGCAGCCGAACGGGACTGTGGCCGTCGACGTGATCGACCCACTGACCCGGCACGTCCGGACCTGCTACGCCGAGGCGTGCACGAAGAAGAAGCGGAAGGGGTGAGGCCATGCCCGGCGAGACCGACGGCGAGGAGGAGACGCCCGAGATCGTCTCCTACCTCGACGACCAGTGGGAGTTCGGCGACGAGGAACTGGAGTGCGCCTACTGCGACGGGACCGGCGAGTGGTACGACGAGGATGCCGGGACCACGGTGCCGTGCGGCTACTGCTCGACGGCGGAAGGCCCCGAGCACGACTTGGACTAGTGACGCAAGGTGTGCTACACTTGGTAGTGCACGGGGGGAGAGGCCCCCCGGCGAAGGAGTCCGAAGTGACCGTGCTCGCCCTTGCGGCTGCGTTCGCCCTGCTGGTCGGCGTGTTCGCCAAGAACACCGACACGACCGAGGGTGGCGCGTTCTGACGGCGTGTCGCCACGGCGGCAGCGGCGTCCAGGCCCCCAGGGGCCAGGGGCCGTCGGGCCATCCCCGGCGGCAGTGCCCTGGTCGAGGGAACCAGGCCGGTAAAAGCCGGGAGTCGAAGCCCGGCGCCGAGGGCGCCCACCGCACGAAGGCGGAGGAGGTGACATGAACAACACGCCGTCCACGATGCAGCCGCAGCGATACGACTCGCTGTCGGCTGCACTCGCAGTGCACGTCCGACTCGCCCAGTTCTTCGAGCGCGACCACGAGGCCGACGACATCCTCGACGCGTTCGCCGACTCGTTCGCCCGCTCGGTCGCCCGCGCCCACTCCGATGACCCCGTTGCCAAGCTGAACGAGGTCCGGTACCTCGCCCAGCAACGCGCCTACCGCAAGCTGGTCGACCGTGTCGTCGAGGAAGCGATCCACACCGGCGTCACCTACTGGCCGTCGTCCGCGGTCATGGACGAGGTCGCCGAAGCCGCCGCGCTCCTCGAACCCGAGCCGATCTTCCCCGAAGACGTCCCGACCCCGACCGGCTTCCTCGTGCTCCCGCGCGCGCTCCAGTGGTGGGACGACGAGTCCGCCGCCCCGATCGTCCGGGCCGTCGCCTGGATGGACACCGAAGCCACCGACCCGCCGATCGAGATGACCGGCCGCGACGGCGTGCCCGGCCGCGGCATCGTCATGTGGCTGTTCTCCGACGGCGCCGAGTCCGCGGTCCGACTCTGGGACGACCCCGACCGGCCGATGCCCGCCACCGCCCCCGTCCGCCGGATGGGACTGTGGCCCGTCGATCTGCACCAGTGGCTGTACGGCCGACCGTGGCGCGAGGTCGCGACGCTCGACGACAGCCGCGACGACCCGACCCAGGTGGCGCTCCCCCACGCGACCGCGTTCCGCCGGTGGCTCCTCACCCTGTTCCGCTTCGCCCGCGACGAACTCATCGTCCCGGAGGAGTGGCGTCCGTCACGGGCCGAGGGTCGACGGGCCATGCGCGTGCTGCCGATTCCGCTCGACGGCTACATCAAGGTCCTGCACCTCCGCCGGATCGAGTACGTCCGTCACCGCCACGCCGACGACCCCGACTTCACCGCCGACGAAGACGCGGGCCGGAAGCTGGCGTACCGGCACCGGCGCCGGGCGCACTGGCGCCGCATCCACAAGGGCACGCCGTACGAGCGCCGTACCTGGGTGCGCGCGACGATCGTCGGCGACGAGAGCCTGCCGTTCGTCGACAGCTTCGACGTCACGGGGATCACCCGATGACCACGCCGTTCAAGCTGCGCGTCGACTGGGTCTGCCACACGGCCTACGGCGATCCGGTCCAGGTCGAACTTCACCGGATGGACCAGCCGTGGACCGTGCTGCACGAGGCGGGGAACGTCGCCGACGCGGTGAAGTACGCGATCCGCTGGCTCGACAACCGCGGCTTCGACTGGTGGTGCGACTTCATCTTGCACACCTCGGAGCGCCACAAGTACCTGACGTTCCACCCGCGACTGAAGGAGCCGACGTGACCGCACCGCGCTGGCGGGTGCACCTGACCCCGGCGAACTCTGCGCCCGTGTTCTACCGGCCCGACGCGCCGAACGGCCTCGTCGCGCTCGAAGCCGCGATCGAGGCGTTCCGCCACTACGGCCCGGCCGGTGGCGGTCCGGTCGTGAAGGCCCGCGTCGAGAACATCGTGCGCCGCACCTGCTGGCTGGCGGACGTCTACCCGGACATCCACGATGCGGACCGCGAGGTCCTGCTGGCGATGGAGGCGTGATGGACGGTCGCTGCATCGGTGCGGCCGATCGAGACTGGCCCGAGCAGGGCTGCCCGCACCCGCCCGCGTTCGTCGTCGCCGGAGATCTGTGCTGCCACTTCCACCTCGTCCGCGTCGTCCGCATGCGGATCGCCGAGGTCGGCGACCACGAGATCATCGTCGACCTCGTCCGCCCCGACGACGAAGGCGACTGAGATGCGCGGGATGGGCTGCCGGTACTGCTGGGGTGCGACGTGTCAACTCGACCCGCCGTTCGAGGCGCTGTTCAACGAACTGCTGTGCATCGCCTGGATGGCTCGACGGCAACCGGCGGCGGCGGGCCGGATGCTCGACCGCCTCGATGAAGCACAACGTGCTACACTAGGAGATCATGAAGGCGATCCGCACCCGGTCGATCCCGAACGTGGACACCGACCGGCTCACCCAACGACTCGATGACCTCCGGGACCTCATCCCGGCCGCGCGCGGCTGGGCCGAGCAGAAGTCGATGTTCAAGGCACGGGTCCGGGAGACCATCAACATCGAGCGGGAGTTGACCCGTCGGGGTGTCCCGTTCGAGCCTGTGACCGATGGACGGCACCTCGACATCGACGTGTTCGCGGTGCCCGAGACCCGGCCGACCGAGTCGCACCGGTTGCGGATGGCAGCGAAGGGGGTCGACGTCACATGACTGAGGTCCGCATCGAGGCCCGCGCACCGGACGGCTCGGTCGTCTCGGTCGAGGTGAGCGCCGACCTCACGCCGGTCCCGTACCAGCGGGTCCTCGAACGGGCCGTGCGCGCGATCGCGGCGGGCCTCGCCGATGTCGACGAGCCGGAGCCGTCGCAGCCGTTCGATCAGGACGCGGCCGAGACGCAGCCGATGCGGACCGACACGAACGCGCGCGGTACGTCGCTCGACCAGCCGTACTAATCCGCCCGTTCGGGCAGCTTCGCTCGTACGCTCGGCGCCGATGGCCGACGAGTCTTCGACGCCGACCTACCCGCGTCGCGGGCTGACCCACCGGCCTACTGCGCGGCGCCGTCGCCAGTTCGTGATGCAGAACCCGCGGCGCGGCTCGAACGTCTCGTCGGCGGCGCTCAAGAAGATCTCCGACCTGGCGCCGGTCATGACCCGGCTCGGCCAGGCATGGCAGCAACGGGCCTACGAACTCGTCGAGTCCGTCGGCGAAGCGTCGTACGTCGTGAACCTCGTCGCGAACGCGGTCGCGTCCGCCGACCTCATCCCGGTGAAGATCGACGGCGACGAGACCACCCCGACCGACGACCCGCGCGCGCTGCGCGTCATGCGGGCGTTCGTCGGCCCGCGCGGCGGGCAACGGGAACTGAAGCGCCGGGCCGCACTCCACCTCCAGATCGGCGGCGAAGACCACCTGCTCGGCACGCCGATCGCACCCGAAGACGGCGAAGGCATCTTCTGGGAGTTTCTCTCGACCGAGGAACTGATCATCGACCGGGCCGGGCACGCGGTCCGCACCATCGAAGGCGAACAGATCCAGGTCCCGCCCGACGCGTACATCGCCCGCAACTGGCGGTCCGACCCGCGGTTCTCCGACCGGGCCGACAGCCCGATCCGCCACGTCCTGCCGATCCTCGCCGAGTTGGCGATCCTGACCCAACTGATCGAGGCGCAGATCAAGTCCCGCATCGCGGCCGGGCTGCTGTTCATGCCGGAGGAGTTGTCGTTCCCCGGCGACATCCCCGACCCCGACGCCGAAGAACCCGAAGACGCCGAGGAGATCGACGAGTTCTCCGAAGAACTCCTCAAGCACCTGTCCGCACCGATCGAAGACCCGACGTCGGCGGCGTCGCTCGTGCCGCTCCTCGTGCGCGGCCCGATGGACGCAGGCGACAAGATCCGGATGGTCGACCTCTCGACCGGCGGCGAAGCAGGCGAAGACTGGTCGCGGGCACTCCGCGACGAGGCCCTGACCCGCCTCGGCATGGGTCTCGACATCCCGCCCGAAGTCCTCACCGGCAAGGGCAACACGAACCACTGGGTCGCCTACGAACTCGACGCCGACTTCGTCGTCAAGCACGTCACACCGGAAGGCGACCTCCTCGCCGACTTCCTGACCCACGCCTACATGCGGCCGATGCTCGTCGAGTTCGAGGGCATGGCCGCGGAAGAAGCCGCGCAGTTCGCGATCCAGTTCGACTCGTCGATGCTCCTCGCCCGCGCCGACGAGGCATCCACGGCGAAGGTCCTGTGGGACCTCGGTGTGATCTCGACCGACGCGTTGTTGCGCTCGTCGGGCTTCGATGTCGGCGACGCCCCCGACGACCAGGAACTGCGACTCCGGCGGCTGTGGCAACTGATCTACGCGCACCCCGACGTGTTCGGCGGGCTACTCGCGCAGCTTCCGGGCTTCGAGCCACCCGACCAGGCGCAGGTCAACACCCAAGCCCCGCCGGGTGCGCCCCCGGCGCAGACGGATGTGACGCCTCCCGACGCGCAGTCGGGCATGGAGGAACCGCCCCGGCCGCAGGCCACGACGGTGCTCCTCGAACGGCTCGCGGTCGCGGCCGAGTCGGCACTGGAACGGGCCTACGAGAAGGCGGGCGCACGGGTCCTGTCGAAGGCGGAACGGGCGCACCTCGATCTGCGCGGACGGCAACCGAACGGCGACAAGCATGCGCTGCTGACCTGGCTGCGGCCCGGTGAACTCGACCAACTGGGCGAGACGCCGGACTCGCTCCTCGCCGGAGCCTGGGACCGGTTGGCGTTCCGGACCCGGCAGTGGGTCGCGGCGGTGCTCGTCGCGAACGGTTGCCCGGCCGCAGACGCGGCGGACCGTTCCACCCGCGTCGCCCGGACCCTGGTCGAGGGCCTCGACGCCTACGCGCGCGAGAACCTGTGCCGACCGTTGCGTCCGGGCGACGATGGCCTGTCCGTCCCCCGTGACCTGATCCAGGCGGCGTGGACGGCGGGTCTCGAACCTGCCCTGGTCTGACCGTGGCGGTCGTCGACCTCGACGTCCTCGTCGCCGACGCGGCTCCGTTCGACCCGCGTGAGGACCGGCCGTGGCTGTCCCGCGGTCTCGTCAACGCGTTCGACGATGCGGTCGCCCGCTGGATGGCGTCGTCGCTCGACGCGACGCTCACGAACATGCGGGCGTCGTCGGTCGCGATGGTCGCCGCGGCCGGAGACGACGAGATCCAGCCGGTCAATCCTGACGTGTTCGACGAGGCCGAATGGCGCCGAGCGGTCGCGGCCGATGGTGGGCCGGTCATCGAAGCCGCGATCCTTGCGGGCGCAAACAACGCGGTGATCGGGTACGGGTTCGACGTCTCCGATCCCGGCATGGCCGCAGCCGTCCAGGACCACGTCCGCGCCATCCAAGCCTGGTCGCCCGCGCTCCGGGCGCGCGTCACCGACATCGTCGCCGACGGCATGGCGAACGGCGAATCCGTCGACGAGGTCGCCGCCCGCCTCCGTGAAGGTCCCGGCTCGCCGCTCTCGAAGACCCGTGCGACGCTCATCGCCCGCACCGAACTCGTCGCCGCCGCCAACCGCGGCACCTGGGACGGCGCCCGCGTCGTCGGCGCGACCCGGAAGCGGTGGCTCGCCACCCTCGACGGCCGCACCCGCGACAGCCACGCCCGCGCCTCCGGGCAGACCCAGCCGATCGACCAGCCGTTCCACGTCGGCGGCGAGACCGGCATGTTCCCCGGCGACCCCGACTTCTCCCCGGCCGAACGGGCGAACTGCCGGTGCTCGACCGAGTTCCTCTATGACGAGGGCTTCCCCGACGCCGAGCAGATGCAGGCCGACCGGTGGGCGTCGTTCTCCCGCAGCGCGTGGGACGGTCCCGAGATCGCCGCGGTCAACGGCTTCCGCGACGCCGGGTTCGTCCACTCGCTCCGCCAGGCCCGCAAGGCCGGACGTTCCGATCCCGAACCGGTCGGCTGGCCGGGACCGACCGGCTACGGCTACCAGCTACGCAAGGCGATCCGGCGGCAGGGCCTCCCACGGGAGACGACGGTCTACATCCCGGTCACGACCGCAGATCGAGACGCATTCACCCGTGACGGCCGTCTGTACGTCCCGGTCGGCGAGTGGGCGACTGTCCGGCCACCCGGCGTCGACAGCCTCGCAGTGGTCCTTCCAGCCGGGTATCCGGCCGCGCCCGGCCCGCGGGGCGGCGTCCTGATCGACGACATCTTCGTCGAGACCGCGACGGACGGCAGACTCATGCCGCAGGACCGGCGACGGTCGGCGCCACTGCCGTCGCCGCCTGCGACTCCGGCAGTGCCGACAGGGCCGGTCACTGCACCGCCGACCCCACCGCCGCCGGGCGCGAGCACCCGCGTCGAGACCGAGACCCGGTTCTCGGCGTGGGGCACGCGTGCCAACGACATCGACGCCGCGGCGCGTGTCGCACCGTGGGCCGACTTCGTCGCGGCCGGGCAGCAGGCCAACCTCGCCCGCACCCCCGACCAGCTAGCCGCCGGGCAGGACCGGCTCAAGGCTGTGCTCGCCCCGGTGTTTGAGGGCCACTTCGGCCCGTACTTCACCGAGGTCCGGACCGTCACCGGTGGCGTACCGGGCAGTGTCACCGTCACCGGCATCATCCGTGACTTCGAGACCGGCGATCAGGTCGGCCGGTTCGAGCGGGCGCTCGTCACCAACCAGGACGGTTCCCCTCGGCGGGCCGAACACCTGATCCTCGAACTCAACCGCGACGCCCGGCAGAAGGGCTTCGCCACCGCGTTCAATCGGGCGCTGGAGAACTGGTACATCGCCAACGGCGTCCCGCAGATCGAACTCACCGCCGCGATGGCGTCCGGCGGGTTCGTCTGGGCACGGATGGGCTACGACTGGTCCGACCAGCGCGAGTTCCTCGGCGCGTTCCGCTCGGTCTGGCGGGAACTCTCCCCGAAGGACCGTGGCGCGGTCGCGGCCGGAGTCACGCTCGGCCCCGACTACGCGCCGACGACGCCCGAGGTCTCGATCGAGCAACTCAACGCGCTGATCGACATGCAGCGCCGCGGCCGGACCGTCGCGTTCGGCGACCCCGACTACCCGTCGCCCTACGAACTCTCGACGGTCGGTGAGACCGAGGCACTCGCGGCCGGGCGCACCAACTGGCTCGGCAAGCGCGGCATGAAGGAGTCCCGCTGGTACGGGGTCAAGAAGCTCGTCGCCCCGGTCGCTCCCGACGTCAAGGCCGTGATGGGTCCGCCATCCGCAGCGAACCTGTTCACCGCGGTCGAGCAGCATGTCGAACTCGCGCAGCAGCCCGCCGCCGCCGACCTGTTCGTCACCTACGAGGGCATGCGCCTCGAAGGCGCGCCGTCGGTCCTCGGTCCCGACCGGCTGCAACTGAACTTCTTCGTGCGCGACGACCGCACCGGCGCGCCGATCGGCCGGGCACAAGCCGTCATCGAACGGACCGACTCGACCGCCTCGGTCCCGATCGCGCAGGTCACCCTCGACCTCGCGCGCCTCCGGCCCGAGCAGCGGCCACTTGCACAGCAGATGCAAGAAGCCATGAAGTTCGGGATCTGCCGACGGCTCGCCGACCTGTTCGGCACCGACGTCCCGAACCCGGCCCCGGCCGTCATGCTCGAAGGCGCCCCCCTCCGCCAGCACCTGAACGACACGTTCCGCTACACGGGCGACACCCGCGCCCGCACCGGCTGGCAGTCGGACTACTCGACCATCGGGAACGTCCTGCGCGGCATGCGCTGGCACGGCCAACGGATGCCCGCCGACCTCCGCGCCGAAGCGATCTCGACGATCTCCACCATCGACGCCGGGATGCGACCGATCCCGACCGACGGCCGCTTCTACCACGGCGGCACCACCGCGATGCTCGGCCCCGAACTCGCCGCCCGCTTCGCCGCCGACCCGCAATCCGTCATCGGCGCCCGCTACGTCGAGCCGGGCTACACGGCCGTCACGACCAGTCCCGAGATCGCCGCCCAGTTCACCGGGAACATCAACTTCGCGGTCGAGGTCCCGAACGGGACCCCGTCAGCCTGGTACTCCGGCATCGAGCAGGAACTCCTCCTCGCCCGTGGCACGACGTACGAGATCGTCGGCTGGGACTTCGACACGAACACGCTCCGGGTCCGGGTCGTCCCGATCCCGCCGCTCACCGAGATCGCGCCGCCCGCACCCCCGGCGCCGCCGACCCCGCAGCCGCTTCCGACGCTCATGGCCCGCTACGGCCCCGACCGGGCCGCGCAGATCGCCGCGCTCGATCAGCTACCGACGATCGACCGGGCCGTCGCGATGGCCTCGACCGACGACCCCATCCTCATCGCCCAAGTCGAGCAGATCGCTGGAGATCGAGCCGGACTCCTGGAGATGTCATCGGTCTCCGACGCGCAAGGCGACGCGGTCCGCTTCGACTTCACTGTCCGCGACGGCCAGAACGACCAGATCGGCCGGGCGTCGGTCACGGTCCGGAAGGTCGACGGGCAGCCGCAGGCGTACATCGAGACCGCCCCGGCCCGCGACGCCGACCCGACCGCGTTCGCCCGCACGACCCACGACCTCCAGCAGAACATCGAGAACTGGCTCATCGCCAACGGCCGGACCCAGCCGGTCCACACCGACGCCGATCTCCGGACCGTGCCGATCATGCGGTCCGACGCCGCCCCGGCCGGGAGTCCGATCGCGACGAACCGGGCCGTGAGCGGCTGGGACTGGGACCCGACCACCACCAACGTCGAGCAGCTACGCGACGCAGTCCGAGACGGCTACGTCGCGCTCGGCCGCACCCCGTCCCCCGACGAGCAGGCTGTCTACTCGCATCTCATCGCCCACGAGCCGGGCGACCCGAACTTCCCGACGCCCGCCGAGGTGATGATGCTCGGCCGGGCCGAAGGCGACATTCGTTGGCCGGGTCAGCAGGCTGTCCTCGCTGCGCCGCAACCGATGCAGAAGACGCTCGCCGGGCCGGGGGACACGCCCCTCGATGTCGTCCGCTACCCGCCGGTCTCGACATGGCCGCTCCCGTCCCCGGCCGTCGTCGCGAACATCCGCAGCGACCTGCGCGGTGTCGCTGCTGACGCGCTCGATAACGGCATCGAAGCGGTCCGGACTCTGTTCGCCCAGCAGTATCCCGGCGGTCCCGGCCTCGACGAGGTCAGCCTCCGGGTCGGCCGTCCGACCACGAAGACCGCAGCGAAACGGGCGCAGGACGCGATCCGCAAGGCGACCGTGCAGACGATGGTCGACCGCGGCCTGGAGCAGTGGTCGGTCGTGTCCGTGTGGGCACCACCCGACCTCGTCAACCAGGTCCGGGTCCCCGGCGCCCCTGGCCTTCCCGCCGACTCGATGGACTGGGCGAAGTTCCCGGTCGTCTACCGGACTGCCCGGCCCGGCTTGCAGCAGTTCGACGTCCGCGCGAACGACATCTGGTTCGACGGTGCGCTCCTCGGTGAGGGCGACGACTCTGTCCTCCTCGCGCCCGGCGGCATGGTCCGACCGACGCCGATCATCGCGGCGGAACCGGAACCGACGAACATCGCCCGCATCTGGTCCGGCCGCGACGGCCAGGCCACCGCCTACAACGACTTCTTCCGCGACGTCGCGGTCGCGCACGGCTACCGGCCGTCGTTCTTCGCGATGCCGCCCCCACCCGACTCCGACATCTTCGGGAGCGCGCTCTACGCGCTGCACGCCAACAACTCGGCCCGGACCCTGACCCCCGCCGACGCGGTGCGGGAACTGTCCGTGTTCGGCGCCGACATCCCGTCACTCGACACGGCGATGACGCAGAACTCCCGGTCGCTGCCCGACCGGGCCGAAGCAGAGACGTTCCGGGCCTACGCCACCCAGCAGATCCAGAACCTCGTGTACGACCCCGACAAGGTCGACATGAGCCAGTTCGACCCCGACGTCGCGCTCGACATGGCCTCGGCCATGCAGCAGATCACCCAGTGGATACCGGCGACCCGGCTGCCGCTCCAGTGGTTCGGCCCGATCCGCGAGTTCCCCGGCCTCCCGGCCGGTCTCGCCTCACCGCAGGGCTACATCAACTTCGCGCCGCAGGGCGAAGGCAACTTCGGCGACTACTGGGAATCGGTCGTGACGATGGCCCACATCGAGCACGACAAGGGCTGGTGGGCGTCGAACGACCCGATGGGCGCAGTCGCCCACGAGTACGGCCACCTCCTCACCTTCGGTGCCGTCGCGCACACCCTCGGCCTCGACCCGGCCGATCCGCAGACCGGTATCCGCATCGCGAACGCCACCCCGTTCGGCGACCCGGAAGTCGACTCCGCCGTCCACGAGGTCGAGAACGTCGCGCTGCGCGCCGCCGCCGAGGCGCTCGGTCAGCCCGGCGACATCGACATCCTCACCAACCAGGCGACCGGCGAGGAGACCCAGGGCTACCTCCGGCTGAAGGCGGGCCTCTCCGAGTACGGGACGCAGAACGCGTTGGAGATGGCCGCAGAGGCGTTCTCCGAGTACCTCACGATGGGCGAAGACGCCCGGCCGGTGTCACGGGCGATCGTGAAGGCGCTCCTCGACAAGTCCGAGTTACACGTCCCGCCCCCGATGCGACTCGCACGCCCCGAGTTCGTGCCGGGCGAACGGCCGGTCCCGACGCCGACGCCACCCAAGCCGTACACCCAGGGCGACCCGACCCCGGACGGCGTCCCGCAGATCGTCTGGAACACCCATCCTGACGCGGCGACGGTCGTGAACGACACGCTCGTCGCGATCCACAAGGCCGAGCCGGGCGTCACGTCGTTCCTCCAGCGCGAAGCGGCCCGGTTCGGCGGGCACATGGAGGGCCTCGACTTCAAGTTCAAGAATCCGATGGGCGTCGCCGAGAAGGTCGAGCGCAAGGCCCACGACAAGGGCATCACCCACGTCCAAGCCGCGCAGGGCATCGGCGACGCGCTCCGCTACACGATGATCTTCGACCCCGACCTGTACGCGACGCACGTGCAGGACGTCTACGCGACGCTCCAAGCGTTCGGCTACAACCCCGGCCCGCTGGAGAACAACTGGGTCCGGGGCGACGCCTACAACGGCATCAACACGAACATCACCGACCCGACGACGGGCGTGACGATCGAGTTGCAGTTCCACACGCCCGAATCGTGGGCGGCGAAGAACAGTCCCGATATCCACGGCCGCTACGAGGAGTTCCGCAAGGTCGGGACCCCGCCGCACATCCAACGGCAACTCATGAACGAGATGACCGCGATCTCCGACGGCATCACGTTCCCCCGTGCGGTGCAGCAGATCGGGACGCTCGTCTACCGGCCGTTCTCCTCGGACCTCACCTCGGCCGACGTCCGCGAACAACGCTTCGACGCCGACCCGACCAACATCGAGAACCTCCTCAACACCCGCGAGGAACTCGACGACCTCATGCTGCCGCCACCCGACGATCAGCAGCGGTTGCAGCGCACGTTCAACACGAAGGTCCTCGCCCCCGCAGGCGTGAACGATCAGCTACGCGAGAACCAGCAACTGTCCGTCGATCAGCAGCACGCGGTCGCCGAGATGGACGCCGGGATCGCGTCGGCGACGCTGCCCGACGACGTCACCGTCTACACGGGCGTCGACTTGCAGATCGCGTTCGGGACGACCGACCCGGCGAAGATCGTCGGGAAGCGGTTCCATGACCTCGGCTACATGCGGACCGCGCTCGACCCGCGCGCCAACGCGCTCGCGCCGCTCGCCGAACCGAGCGCGCCGTTGTTGCAGATCGAGGTCCCGGCCGGGACCCAAGCGTTGTGGCAGGACGGCGCCAACTCCGAGGTGATCCTCCAGCGCGGCACGAACCTGGAGATCACCGAGTGGGACCCGTCGCAGGGCATCATCAAGGCCCGCATCGTCTACACGACCCCGCGCGCGGTGCCCGACGTCCCGTTCCAGTCGCCGGTCGTGCCGGTCCCACCGGCCGCGCCGCTGCCGACCCAGCCGGTCATCCCGCAGGCGATGGACCCGATGGTCCTCGCCGACAAGTACGGCGTCGCCGCCGACCTGTAC
>Ga0126377_10002379_pt1 | contig 12931 bp, 13 predicted proteins | sample PanSoiMetPlot_22_FD_92647 | JGI IMG/M metagenome (GOLD analysis project Ga0126377, IMG submission 92647) | Tropical forest soil microbial communities from Panama - MetaG Plot_22 | ecosystem: Environmental > Terrestrial > Soil > Tropical forest > Bulk soil | place: Panama | collected 2016-02-17
GACCAGGACGCAGACCAGATTGTGGTCGCGGTGGTGGATCGGCTGCGGCGTGAGCTGAACGCCTCGATAAGAGATCAATAAAGCATGGCACTCACAAAAGCGGAGATGGCGGAGGCTCTGTTCAACCAGCTGGGATTGAACAAGCGCGAAGCCCGTGAACTCGTCGACATGTTCTTCGAGGAAGTGCGGGCGGCGCTTGCGACTGGCGAACAGGTCAAGCTTTCGGGGTTCGGCAATTTCGACCTGCGCGACAAGAACCAGCGCCCCGGCCGCAATCCCAAGACAGGCGAGGAGATCCCGATCAGCGCACGGCGCGTGGTGACGTTCCGTCCGGGCCAGAAGCTCAAAGCGCGGGTCGAGGCCTATGCTGGAAGCAAGCAATAACGATGAGCTTCCGCCGATCCCGGGCAAGCGCTACTTCACGATCGGCGAAGTAAGCGATCTGTGCGGTGTGAAGCCGCACGTGCTGCGCTACTGGGAACAGGAATTCCCGCAACTCAAGCCGGTCAAGCGACGTGGCAACCGCCGTTACTACCAGCGCCAGGACGTCATCGTCATCCGCCAGATCCGCAGTTTGCTCTATGAACAGGGCTTCACCATCGGTGGCGCGCGCAACCGGCTCACGGGAGATGAGGCGCGCGAAGACCTGAGCATGAGCGTGCAGATCGTGCGGCAGCTGCGCACCGAGCTCGAAGAGATCCTGCGCATCCTGCGCCGCTGACTTCGCTGAGATTCTCCGTCGCCGCTGCGCGACGCACCTGAAAAACCTTCAACGATGTTTGATTTCGACTCGGGCTTCGGCTGCGTCGACGCGGTGCGCGCAATCCAGGTGATCGCAGGCTTCTAGCGCTACCAGCGCCTGCCATCGGAACCCGCTGTGCAAACCACCGCGGGTTCTTTTTTGCGCCGGTGACGGCTATCATTCGCGCCGCGGTTTCAAAGCGACCTTTCTCCGGTTCGGGGCGTGGCGCAGCCTGGTAGCGCATCTGCATGGGGTGCAGAGGGTCGCAGGTTCAAATCCTGTCGCCCCGACCATCTAGAACAACTCGAGGAGATGTTCATGAAGGCATTTCTGTGGGCATCGATTGCCCTGACGCTGTCGATGGGGACGGCCGCCGCCGCTGAACAGTTCGACGGTTCCCAGCCGATGTCCTGCAAGCCGCTCAAGGGTCATGACTGCCTGCCGACCGAGGATAGCTGCAAGCCGCTCAAGCCGGAGTCCGAGGACAAGAACGCCGAGCTCGGCATCGACGTGGCGAAGCTCGCGATCCGCTCACCCTTCAGGACCTCGCTGTTGCCGATCCAGCATGCGACGCAAAATCGCGAGTCACTCGTGCTGCAGGGAGCCGACCTGCAGTTTGCATGGAGCACGGTGGTCAATCGCACGACCGGAGCAATGACCCTCACGATCGCGGATCGCAAGGGTGCCTATGTCGTGTTCGGCCAGTGCCGCATCGTTCCACGCAAGTAGCGCGCGCGAGGTCTCCTGCCTCAACCCGGCGCGACCGGAACGAAGATCTGCGTATCGCCGCGCTGAACCAGCAACGCGATGTGTTTGCCGGATTGCTTGACGATCTTGCGCAGCTCCTCCGCGCTGCTCACATCCTTGCCATTCGCTGAAAGGATCACATCGCCTTCCTGGATTCCCGCTTCCGCGGCGGCCCCGGTCGCGGACTCCACGACCAGTCCCTTGTGAATGTCGGATTCGCGTTGCTCCTCGGGTGTCAACGGGCGTACCGCGAGGCCGAGCTTCCCGCCGCCCGAGTCTGACTCGTCCGAATTCGCAGCGACCTGCGTCTCGGAGAGTTTTCCGATGCGCACGCTGACGTCCTGGGGCTTCTTGTCGCGCCAGACTTCGAGCTTGGCCTGCGATCCGGGTTCGAGCGCCGCGACGCGAGCCGGGAGCTCGGTGGAACTTTCGATTTTCTGGCCGTCGACACCGAGGATCACATCACCGGGCTTGATGCCTGCAGCCGCGGCGGGGCTGCCGTCCTCCACCTTGGCGACCAGCGCGCCGCGTGGACGCTCGAGTCCGAACGTGTCGGCGAGCTGCTGGTTGACCTCCTGAATCAGCACACCGAGCTTGCCGCGCGTCACGTGACCGTGGGCCTGCAGCTGCTGGCTCACGTTCATGGCGACGTCGACCGGGATGGCGAATGAAACGCCTTCGTAGCCGCCGGAGTTCGAGTAGATCTGCGAATTGATGCCGATCACTTCACCGTTGAGATCGAAGAGCGGACCACCGGAATTGCCTGGATTGACCGCGACATCAGTTTGCAGAAACGGCACATAGCCGCCCCCCGGCAACGTACGCCCCTTGGCGCTGACGATGCCTGCCGTCACGGTGTTCTCGAAGCCGAAGGGCGAGCCAATGGCCACCACCCATTGCCCGACTTTGATATCGGAGCTCTTGCCAAGTCGCACCGTCGGCAGATTGTGGGCGTCGATCTTGAGCACCGCGATGTCGCTCGCAGTGTCCTTGCCGAGCACCCGTGCCGTGTACTCGCGGCGATCGGTCAGCTTCACGGTCACTTCCTTCGCGTCATTCACGACGTGCGCGTTGGTGAGCACGATGCCATTCGGATCCACGATGAACCCGGAGCCCTCACCGCGCATCGGCACTTCGCGAGGCTGCCGCGGCATGCCGCGGAAGAACTGGCGAAACGGATCATCGGGACCGAAGCCGGGAAAATCGGGGAAGGGTGCGCCGGCCGTCTTGACGGTCCCGGTCACACTGATGTTCACGACCGCGGGGCCAAAGCGCTCAACCAGCCCGGTGAAGTCCGGAAGCAAGCCACGCACCAGGGGCTGACCGTCGCTTGCAGGCGCGGCGGGGGAGGGCGTCGCCTGCGACAGATGGATCTGCGCCGGGCTCGACACGCCAGCGGTCGCGGCATTCTCCTTCGCAAACGTCCAGCCTCCAGCCAGCACGATCAGGCCCAGGACGGCCGCGAGCGCGCCAACGACCCACGGATTCGGGCGCCTGGATGGCCGGTGAGCCAATTCGTCATTCATTTTGAACTCCTCGAACAGATTCAGGTTCGGGCATCGCAATCGGTGCCCCAGATGAGCACCGACGATAAATGAGGAGTCTTAAGAGAGGCTTAAGTTCGCCAGCTGTTCAGGTGCACCCGGAGGGAATTCAACGGTGACCTGCAATCCGCGGCCCGCCGGGCCCGAATCCAGGCTCACCCTGGCATCGTGCTGAGTGGCAATCGTTTTCACGATGGCGAGGCCAAGGCCGCTTCCGACGCCTTGAGTGCCCGGAACCCGGTAGAAACGATCGAAGACCCGCGTGCGCTCATGCGGCGAAATGCCGGGCCCCGAGTCCGTGATGCGAAGGCGCGCCCGTCCGCCGCTGCTGTCCAACGCGACGTCCACGGTGGCGCCCGGCGCGGTGTGGCGGATGGCGTTGTCGATGAGGTTTCGCACCAGGACGGCGAGCGCGCCCCGATCTCCGCGGACGATGGCGGGGTCGAGCACGCTGAAACCGAGATCGATATGCCGCGCATCCGCCTGCGCCAGCGCATCGACGACCACCTCACGCACCACTTCCTCCATTGGCACAGCGACGAAGGGAGCCCGCTCTGCGGGCTCGATTCCAGCGAGCGTCAGCAGTTGCTCGACGAGGCGAGCGGCGCGTTTGAGGCCCTCGGATAGCCGCGCACGCGCCTCGCCGCGTTCGGTTTCGCCATGAGCTGCATCAAGAGCATCGAGTTGCAGGTTGAGTGCGGTGAGCGGTGTGCGCAATTCGTGCGCGGCATCGGCCACGAAGGCGCGATCCCGTTCGAGCACGTGCATCAGCCGCGCGAGCAGTCCGTTGAGTGCATCGACCAGCGGACGCACATCGGAGGGCAGCCCGGCGACCGGCAGCGGATCGAGGGCCGTCGGCGCGCGCGCGCGCACCGTTCGGGCAAGTCGCTCGAGGGGGTCGAGAGACTGACGCACGACGATCGCGACAATGACGGCGAGCACCGGCAGCAGCAGCGCGAACGGCAACAGCGTACGCAACGCCAGGCGCGCAGCCTGTTCCTTGCGCACCCGCATCAGCTGCGCCACCTGGATCACGCCGCCCCGGGCGCGAATGCCGAACACGCGCCAATCGCCCTCACGCGAAGTCACCGTGGAGAGTCCGAGCGGCGTCAGCCCGGGCAGGCTCGCGTGCGGTTGCGAGAGATAGATCCGCACTCCTTCGAAACTCCAGACCTGGACCACGAAATCGAAGCCGGCCTCTTCCGGCGTCAGCGTCGGCGCAGCAGCGTACTCGAACGCCTGGTCGCGCAACGTGAGTGCGGTCTGGCGCAGCTGGTAGTCGAAGAACGCATCCGCTTCGGCCAGCGAATTCCTGTAGATCAGCCATGCGCCAATCGCGCCCGTGATGGCCACGGCGGCCAGCAGCCAGATCATCAGGCGCGTGCGAATCGAGTTCAGCGGCTGCATGCGCTCAGACTTGCGTGCGGATGCGATAACCGAGACCGCGAACGGTCTGGATGAAATTCGTGCTCAGCTTGCGACGCAGGGCGTGGATATGCACCTCGATCGCATTGCTCTCGATCTCCTCGTTCCAGCCGTAGAGCCGCTCTTCGAGTTGCTGTCGCGACAGGATGCTGCCGGGCCGCTCCATCAGGGCGGCGAGGATCGCATACTCGCGTGCCGAGAGCGCAACGTCGCGCGACTCGAATATCACACGATGCGCCGCCGGGTCGAGTGTCACGCCGAGATGCTCGATCAACGGCTGCGCCCGGCCGCTGCGCCGGCGCAGCAGCGCGCGCGCCCGTGCGGCGAGCTCCGCGAGATCGAACGGCTTGACCAGGTAGTCGTCTGCGCCGGCATCGAGCCCTGCGACCTTGTCGGATACCTCACCGCGGGCGGTGAGGATCAGGACCGGCAGCGAGATTGCGGCGCCTCGCACCTCACGCAGGATGTCGAGGCCGTTGCGGCCGGGAAGCCCCAGGTCCAATACCAGCAGGTCGTACTCGGTTTGCCGCAGGGCGGGCAGCGCGTTCTCGCCTTCGCGAATCCAATCAACCGTGAAAGCGAGCGTGCGCAGGCCACGTTGCACGGCCTCACCGATCATCGCGTCATCCTCGACGAGGAGCAGTCTCATGTCGTGAGTGCCTGCGCGCGGGAATTCGCCGACGAAATATAATCAGCGTCGCCCCGACTGTCGTGGCGCCGGCCCTGGAGAGACTCGTGCAGGACATCAGTGGCAAGGTTGCATTCATAACGGGCGGCGCGAGTGGCGTCGGTTTCGGTCAGGCGCGCGTCTTTTCCGCCGCCGGCGCCAGGATCGTGATCGCCGACATCCGGCAGGACCATATCGACCAGGCTCTCGCCTGGTTTCGCGAGCGCAACGCACCGGTGCATGCGATCCGGCTCGATATCACCGATCGCGTTGCCTGCGCGCGGGCCGCGGATGAAGCGGAACGGGTGTTCGGTCCCGTGCAACTGCTGTTCAACACGGCGGGTGTGTCGATCTTCGGACCGCTGGAGAAATCGACGTACGCCGACTACGACTGGATGATGGGCGTGAACTTCGGCGGGGTCGTCAACGGCATCCAGACATTTGTGCCGCGGATGATCGCGCATGGCCAGGGTGGTCACATCGTGAATACCGCCTCGATGAGCGCTTTCATAGCGGGTGGACCGGCAGGAATCTACAGTGCCTCGAAGTTCGCCGTGCGCGGGCTCTCCGAGGCCCTGCGCGTCGAGCTCGCCAAGTACGACATTGGCGTCTCGGTTTTGTGCCCGGCGAATGTCAACACCAACATCGCCGAATCCGTCATGACGCGCCCGCCACAGTACGACGAGAGCGGCTACCGGGTGGACGGCGAGGTGATCGCGTCCTTGAAGACGCTGTATGCGGCAGGGATGGATCCGGTAGAGCTCGCGCAGCATGTCTTGACCGCTGTGCGCAGCAACGAGCTCTACATCATTCCGTATCCGGAGGTCCGGGAGCGACTGCAGAATCACTTCGCCACGGTGTTGGCAGCGGTGCCTTCCGCCGATTCGGACCCCGAAGGCGTGGCAAAACGGCAGGCGGCGATGGCGAAGTGGGTGCAGGAACGGCAGGCCCAATTCAACGCGCGTTAACCGCTTCCTTGACAGGCACTGACTGTTCTTTGACAAAAGTACGAAAAACTTTCCACTTGCCCCCGGAGCAGGTATCCTCCGCGCTCGTTTTTGTCCCAGATCCGTCCCGGAGGAATCATGCGTTCGGTGTTGAATTTCGTTGCCGGCGTGGCCCTGCTGTGCGCCTCGCAAATCTCGTTTGCCCAGACCCAGCCCGCCGCCGATGACACGACACCGGCAGCGTCGACCAAGACAGCGTCCGAATCCGTAGCCGCGGCGACCAGCACCGAAGCAGCCCCTGTGGCCGAGAGCAACAAGGAAACGACCGCGCAGCCGCAAAGCGCCACGGCAGAGAGCGCCGAGGCCACGGCGAGCGAAGCCGCGAAATCCGAGGAACCCGAGGAACAGGGCAAGCCCGAGCCGATCGCCGGTTACAACATGATCGAAAAGGACGGCCGCTGGCTCTATTGCCACAAGGTGAAGGCCGCCGCGGGCACCGGCAGTCGCCTCTCCCCGGTGACTGAGTGCCACACCGCCGACCAGGTCGCGGTCGAGCAGAAAGCCCTCAAGAAATAAATCCAGATCAACCGGTACGGCTGCTCAGGCCGAGAGCTTGAGCAGCCGCGCCGCGTTCTCCTTCAGGATCAGCGGCCGCACTTCCGGTCGGAAGCCCGCGGTCTCGAAATCCTTCATCCAGCGATCCGGCGTAATCAGCGGGAAGTCCGAGCCGAAGAGCATCTTGCGCTTCAGCTGGGTGTTCGCGTACTGCACCAGCGACGGCGAGAAATATTTCGGCGACCAGCCTGACAGGTCGATGTAGACGTTCGGCTTGTGCAGACAGACGGACAGAGCTTCGTCCTGCCACGGCCAGGAAGGGTGGGCGATGATGATCGGCATGTCCGGGAAGTCGACCGCGACATCGTCGAGGTGAATCGGATTCGAGAACTTCAGACGCAGGCCGCCGCCGCCGCGTAACCCGGTCCCAATGCCCGAATGGCCGCTGTGAAAGATCGCCGGCAGACCCGCAGCAGCGATCAACTCGTACATCGGGTACGCCATGCGATCGTTCGGAAAAAAACCCTGCGCTGTCGGGTGAAACTTGAACCCGCGCACCAGGCCGGCGTCGATCAGCTTGCGCACCTCGCGCAGCCCGAGCTTCCCCTTGTGCGGATCGACACTCGCGAATGCCAGCATGATGTCCGGGTTCTGGGCCGCGGCCTCCAGCACCTCGTCGTTGCTGATGCGGCGCCGGCCCATCTCGAACTCGGCGTCGACCGTGAACATGACCAGGCCGATGCGTCGCTCGCGGTAGTAGGCGACGGTTTCGGCAATCGTCGGCCGCCGTTCGATCTTGAAGTAGCGCGCGGCGGCTTCGTCGAATTCCTTGCCGTACTCGTCCTGCGGATCCCGGCAGGAGACTTCCGCATGCGTGTGGACGTCGATGGCGATGAGATCAGCGATGTTCACGCCCGCCTCCAGATGGTTGTAGAGTATAACTATCTGGACAACGGCTGTCAGCGGCGCTGCGGGGGCCGAGTCGGCAATGAATTCCATCGTTTCAGTCGAGCGACGTGCCGCCCTGGCGCTCGTGACGATCGACAATCCGCCGGTCAACGCCCTCTCTGCACGGGTGCGCGCCGGCCTGCTCGAGACATTCGCCGGGCTGACGGCTGACCCTGGCGTGCAGGGTGTGCTGATCGCGTGCCGCGGCCGCACGTTCGCCGCGGGCGCCGATATCAGCGAGTTCGGCGCCGTCCCGCCGCCGACGTTTCGCGAACTGTTCGCGACGATTGAGAGTTTCCCGCGCCCCGTGCTGGTGGCGTTGCACGGCACGGCGCTCGGCGCTGGCGTGGAACTCGCGCTTGCCTGCCATTACCGTTGCGCCAACCGCGACGCCAGGCTCGGTCTGCCGGAACTGACGCTCGGCCTAATCCCGGGCGCAGGCGGAACGCAACGACTGCCGCGACTCGTCGGTGCGAAAGCCGCGCTCGAAATGATCCTGAGCGCAGCACCGATCGGCGCCGGAGCTGCACTCGAGCTGGGCCTGATCGACCGAGTCATCGAAGGAGACCTCCTGCCAGCGGCGCTCGCCTGTCTAGAAGAACTGGTCGCAACCCGCGCCGGGCCTCGGCCGACGCGTGCTCGCGCCGTCGACGCGCGCGGCTTCGACCCCGACTTCGTGACGAAGAGCCTGGCGGGAGCGGCGAAGCGCATGCGTGGACAAGAAGCGCCGCGCTGGGCCGCGGATGCAATCAGTGCGGCCGTGCAACTGCCGTTTGACGACGGTCTGCGCAAGGAAGGGGAGATCGCGCATCACTCAGAGTTCTCGGCCGAGTCCAAGGCGCTGCGCCATCTCTTCTTCGCCGAGCGCGCGGTCAGCCGCGTGCCCGGACTGGGCGACAACGTGGTGGCGCGCCCGATCAATCGTGTCGGAGTGATCGGCGCGGGCACGATGGGCGGCGGTATCGCGGTTGCCTTCGCCGATGCCGGCATTGGTGTTCAGCTGGTCGAGTCCGCTCCCGAACTGCTGGAGCGCGGACTCGCGCGTATCCGCGCCACGATCGAGAGTTCGATGACGCGCGGGCGAATCACCCGGGAGCAGGCGCAGGAACGCATCGGCTCGATCGAGGGGAGCCTGGATCTGGAGCGGCTCGCCTCAGCGGACCTCATCGTCGAAGCGGTGTTCGAGGATCTGGCGCTCAAGAAGCGCATCTTCCGTGACCTCGGTCGAATCGCGCGGCGCGACGCCGTGCTTGCGAGCAACACCTCGACTCTCGACCTGAACGAGATTGCCGACGAGTCAGGACGCCCACAGGACGTTGTCGGACTGCACTTCTTCAGCCCCGCAAACGTAATGCGCCTGCTCGAGATCGTGCGCGGCGCGAAGACAGCGCCCGAAATACTTACCACGGCCATTGCGGTGGGCAAGAAGCTGCGCAAGGTGGGCGTGGTGGTGGGCGTCTGTTATGGCTTCGCCGGCAATCGCATGATGATGGAGGGGTACCTGCGCGAGGCGGATCAGCTGTTGCTCGAAGGGGCGACCCCCGAGCAGGTTGATCGCGTGATCGAAAGCTTCGGCTTTGCGATGGGACCGTTCGTGATGAGCGACATGGCCGGTAACGACGTCGGCTTCAAGGCACGGGAAACCGTCGGCATCCGCGCGCAGCGCCCGGCCCCGTACCACGAAGTTACGGATGAGCTCGCACGGCTCGGCAAGCTGGGGCAAAAAAGTGGCTCGGGCTTCTATCGCTACGAGGCGGGCGATCGCACGCCGCACCCCGATCCGGACGTGACCGCACTAACGGAGCGCTTGGCGCGCAAGTTCGGCGTGCAGCGGCGCTCGGCGATTCCCGATGACGAGGTGGCGCTCCGCTGCGTCTATCCACTCATCAACGAGGGGGCACGTATCCTGGAGGAGGGCATCGTGGCGCGCGCGAGCGATCTCGATGTCATCTGGACCACGGGCTATGGGTTCCCGCGCTTTCGCGGCGGACCCATGTTCTATGCGGACGCGACCGGGCTGAGCGATGTGTACGCGCAGATCGTGCGGCTCCATAGCCTGCATGAACACTACTGGGAGCCAGCGCCGCTTCTGCGGCGGTTGGCTGAGCAGAACAGCAGCTTCGCCGCGTGGGATGCGGTCAAGGCGAAGCGCGACTGAATCAGGGCCGGATCAGAAAGCGAACGTCACGAAAACGATGGCACCGCCGTAACCGAACTTCAGTTTTCCGTCGAAACCGCTCTTGCTGACGTCCACGCGGGTCTTGAACGAATTCCAACCCACACCGAAGCCGATGTTTTGCCAGGGCATCCAGGTCAATGTGACCTTCCCATCGGTGATGCTGCCATCGAACTCGTCGAAGCTGATGTAGAAGAACTGCACCAGGCCGTCGAGATAGAGGTTATGACCCATATCCCACAACGCATGGAACCCGAGGACCGGCAGCGGACCGGTCACGCTCGCGTCGGAGGTCTGGAACGTGCCAGTGTTTGGGCCTGAGGTGAGGGTCGCGCTCAGTTTCGGCTCGAACTTGAGCGTGTGAAGACCCGCTGACCCGGACAGTTCCAGCGTGTCAGTCTTGTAGAAGGCGTACTCGTACGCGAGCTCGATGATTTTCTCATCGAGGCTGGCCGTGACGCTGCTGTTGACCGGGTAGACATCACCGTTAAAGGTGATCTCGCGGTCGGTCACCTTGGTGTTGCTGCGATTGTTCTGGAAGTACATCAGGCGAATCTTGTGTCGCTCGGCAAAGCGCCAGAAGGCGTCCAGCCGGATCTGATCCTTGTCCCCGAGATCGAATTCGTTATCCCAGTCCACCTCGTTGCCCTCAATGGCTTCGCCGTTCACCGTGACCTTGGTGTCATTGGTGACAAAAAAGCCGCCGACGCTGAACTGCCAGTCCTGATTGATCGGGCCGCGGCCTTTCTCGCCCACGGCCTGCACCTGTTGCGCCTGAGCGAGTCCCCATCCGGAGCATGCGGTCAGGACCAGAATCTGCGCGATACGGAGTGAGCGGATCATCTTGAGGTGACCTCACACGCGACGCCGATCCCAAATGAACGGCGAGGGCATCATAGCTCAGGGGGTGCACTGGGGCACAAGCCCGCAAATCTACTTACGCGCTCCCGCGTAGATTTACGTGGTACGGATCAGGGCGGGGGCGGGGATTGAACGCGCACGGCGTTCAAGCGGCCGAGCAGGACATTGGCCCAGGTAGCCATCGCATTGCGGGCTTCCTGCGAATTGGACACGCTTGTGGTCAGCCTCAGGACCACATCCTGGGGCGCGTCGCGCCGATCGTAGATGCGTCCGAGAAGTTCGCCGGACTGCGAGTCGCGCAGCTCCGCAACCAGCGTCATGTGACCGGCGCTCCTTGTGTACTGGGAGGAGCGGCCGGCAGTCTGGACGTCGGGAGCGTTGATGTACACGTCCGTGAGCTTGGGAGTGACACGCAGAACATTCGTGCCGGGCTCGGTGACTACCGGGTAGCCACCTTTTTCGAGAACCTCGGCGAATGTCCGACCGAAAAGCTCACTCAGGTCCCCGCTGATCCTGTTGCGATCCTCATCGCTGAGCGGGCGGTGCGAGCCGGGCTCCTCGGGCTTCCACTCCTTGCTGAATGCGACCTCGGCAGGGTCGACCTGAATGCGGCTATACGACGCGAGCGTCGAACCCGGACGCAGGTAGGCTGCATCGACGCCTTTCACGTCGACGCGAGTGAGACCGTCTTCGGTCTCGGCGGGTCCCGCACCGGTTCCGAACGTCCCGCACGCTGCGAGCATGCAGGCCACAAGTGCGGCGATGGTGAGGGTCGGGGAAGGCGGATGCACGGTAACCACGGGATTCCTGGGGGCGGGGGTCGCGCGCTGGCACTCGGCCATTTCGCCGCGGCGCGGCGAGCCTAGCGCGGTCGCTTCGTCGGACGCAATCGGGCACGGGGCTATTGGACGAGCGTGCGAGCGGCGAGTTGCCTCAAATGGCAATTTTACGTCCTGCACGGCTGTGCTAGGTTCGCGGCACAACCTCAACGAGCGGCCTTCGATTCACGACGCCGTCGACAGGGATCATCACAAGGGAAGTCCTTATGCAATATCTCCGCAGTGCCGGATCTGCCGTCGTCCTTGCTGGCGTGCTGGGTCTCGCGAGTTGTGCAACAGGGCCCGACATCCGCGTGGACAAGGACCCGTCAGCGGACATGGCGTCATACAAGACGTTCGGCTTCTTCGATGCCCTGGCGACCGATCGGGCTCAGTACTCGACGATCATCACCAGTCGCCTCAAGCAGGCGACGCGCACGCAGCTCGAGGCGAAGGGGTATCGCTACGAAGAGTCGAATCCCGACCTCAAGGTGAACTTCTACGTCAAGGTGCAGGAGAAGCAGGAGATCCAGTCGACTCCCGCAGCTCCGGTTGGCTTCTACGGGTATCGCGCGGGTTACTACGGCGCATGGGCCGGCTATCCGCAGGACATCCAGACGTACAACTACCGCGAAGGCACGCTCAGCATCGATCTGGTTGACGCGAAGAAGGACCAGCTCGCATGGCAGGGTGTAGCCAATGGGCGGATCAGCGACGAAATGCGTAAGAACCCCGGGCCAGCCATCGATGCGGTGGTGGCGCAGATCTTCAGCAACTTCCCCAATCCACCCGCGAAGTGATGTGGGGTTAGCGGCGGCCCTCCAACCTTGCGAGGTGAGCACATGAAGCTCGCACGCTCGTTCGTGACGAAGGTGACACGATGCTTGTGGCTTTGCGCAGCCATGAGCCTCTCGGTTCTGGCGCAGGACACGCAGCAACAGCAGCCGCCGGCGCCTACGTTCAAGCCCGAAGAGCTCGACCAGATCGTCGCGCCCATCGCGCTCTTCCCCGATTCGTTGCTGGCGCAGATCTTCATGGCGTCCACGTACCCACTGGAGATCGTCGAGGCGGCGCGCTGGTCGAAGGAAAATCCGAAGGTGACCGGTGATGCGCTCTCCGCGGCCATGGAGAAGCAGAGCTGGGATCCGGCCGTCAAGTCGCTTACCGCCTTCCCGGACGTGATTACGATGATGAGCGACAAACTCGACTGGACGCAGAAGCTGGGCGATGCCTTCCTGGCGCAGCAGAAGGACGTCATGGACGCTGTGCAGCGCCTGCGTGCCAAGGCGCAGAAGGAAGGAAACCTCAAGAGTTCCAAGGAGCAGACGGTCAAGACTGAACCGGCGCCGGCCGGGTCGACGGCGGCCAGCACGACGATCATCACGATCGAGCCGTCCGATCCACAAGTGGTCTACGTTCCGCAGTACAACCCCACCGTGGTCTACGGCGCGTGGCCATATCCGGCCTATCCGCCGTATCCGGTGTATCCGCCGGGCGCGGC
>Ga0126377_10002380_pt1 | contig 12930 bp, 8 predicted proteins | sample PanSoiMetPlot_22_FD_92647 | JGI IMG/M metagenome (GOLD analysis project Ga0126377, IMG submission 92647) | Tropical forest soil microbial communities from Panama - MetaG Plot_22 | ecosystem: Environmental > Terrestrial > Soil > Tropical forest > Bulk soil | place: Panama | collected 2016-02-17
CATCACTGCTCGTGGCCCCACTCTATCTTCCCGCCGTTATCTGGCTCAACGCACACGGTTGGGCGCAGCCGCAGATTGACCGGGTGGCGGAATTGATGGAGAAGATCTCGGCGTCGTTTCTTGCCTCGGTCGCAAGTGTCCTGATGTACCTGGTGCTGCATCGCGACAACAGCCGGTGGAGCCTCCCGCTCGCCATAGTGTTCGCTTTCGGGACCAATACATGGATGATCTCCAGCCAGGCACTTTGGCAACACGGAACTGGAGAACTCCTGATCGCCCTGGCATTGCTGCTGGTTGTCGCCTCTGCCTCACCCGTGCGCACTGCGCTACTTGGTGCCATGTGTGTTTTCATGGCGGCGAATCGCCCGCCAGATGTACTAGTTGTCGGTGCGATCGTACTCGTCACTGTTTGGAGCCACAGACACAGCGCGCTGTGGCTTCTCGCAGGCGCCGCTGTCCCGCTGGCAGCGCTCATGTACTATAACCTCAACTTTATCGGTCACGTCGCTGGTGGATATGCCGTAGCAAAGGGCCCAAATAGCTTCTTCCAACCGGGCTGGTGGGGGGTGCCTGGGTTGCTGGTCAGCCCGGCGCGCGGGCTGCTCGTCTTTTCGCCGTTCTTGGTCTTCGTTCCCATAGGGCTGATTCAGCACCTGCGATCACCAGGCTCGAGAGGGCTCGCTGTAGCACTCAGTTGCGCTGTCGCCGCCCAGGTCTTGCTTTACTCGCAGGGAGACTGGCGCGCCGGAGCGTCATGGGGTCCGCGTTGGCTGACCGACATTTTGCCGATCCTAGTGTGGATGCTTGCGCCCGCTCCGCTCGTCTTACGCCCAATCGCGCGCGGCCTGCTCATCCTGGCGATGATGGTGTCAGTCGGCGTGCAGACAATTGGAGCCTTCTGGTACACGAAGACGAGTGACGAACTCATCTTCGCCGGAAACTCCGCATCCATGAGCGGTGCGTGGGATCTCAGCAATGTTCCATTTCTCACCGAGCTGCGTCATCCACCCGCGCGAGGCGAGCTTCTCTATGACGCACGCGGTTCGCTGGATCGCGTGGGGCCGACTCTGTTGCACGGCATCGAAAAAGTTCCTAAGCTGGAATCCGGAGCAGTGCTCGCAGGATGGGCGCTCACTGGTGGGTGCTTGCCAGCTCAACTTTTGGTGTTGATAGACGGGGTTGTGATTGGCTCGACCGAGGACTTTCTCCCGCGAGTGGACGTTAATGAAGCGATGCACACCACTTCGCCCTCGGGCTGGCGCGTATTTGCCAACACGCTGGGCGTTCCGCCGGGAGAGCGCGTGCTTCAGCTCGCTGTTCGCATCGAGCCAAGGAGCGATATCCGCATCATTCGTGAACAACGCGTACTCGTGATCGCACAGGAGACTCCTGCAGAGGCCGCTACACTGCCACAGAGGCTGGCTTCAGGGCCTGAGTTGGAGGCAATGGCTAAACGTGCGGCGCAGTTGTTACGGGAACGGCAGGCCGGGAACGGCTATTGGCTCACCTCCTATACAAACGACCTTCGTTATGAAGCGCCACGACAGGAAATGAACACGTTTCTGACTTCAATGCTTGTAGATTTGCTCTCGCCGGTCGCACGCCAGCAAGGTCTCGACGATGTGCTGACACGTGCGCGACAACATCTCGCAGCACAGATCGAAAGCAGTGGCTTGGTACGCTATCATGGGTTGCCAGACGGACCCACCATTGGCAAGCTGGGATGTGTAATTACTCCGGATGCAGACAATACTGCTTTGGTGTGGAGAATCGCTGGCCCCAGCGCTGGCGACCCGAGACAGCAACTCATGCTGGCAGAGCTTGCTAGTTATCGCGACGCGAGGGGTTTATACCACACGTGGCTCGCCCCACAAGAACAATATCAATGTATAGATCCCGGACGCGATCCGAATCCAATAGATATTGCCATCCAGATGCATGTGTATTTGATGCTGCATGAATTTGATCCACATGCCGCGCAGAACCTTTGCAGTGCACTCCAACGCTCGTTTTTGGACGAGGATATCTGGGTTTACTATTCAAAAGCTCCACTGGTTCCCTATTTACGTAGCGCCGAAGTGCGACAGCTTGGTTGCACAATTTCGCTGCCAATTGAGCGACTGGCGCTTCCTGCTGTGGGACAGGAGATCTGGAGTCAGGCGGTGCGCCGACTCGTTGAAATAACGGCATCGCCACAAGACGCAAACGCGCTACGGGCAACTCGCGACCTGCTTCTGCATATTGGCAGCGATGACTTTGCCCACCTTCGCCGCTCACCACCAATGCTCTACCACAACGATCTGAGCGCCTCCGTAAGACGATATTACTGGTCCGAGGATTTTGGTTACGCACTGTGGCTCCGGCTTTACGAAGCAGCTGGTGTTGAAACCGGAAATGTTCAGCAGCCATTGCCATGACTTCTCAATCGCCCTTTCGACATTACGTGCGAATTGTGCAACACTTCGCGTCCACTCGAGCGCCCGAGGTGCTTGCGCTTCAGGCCTCTCCGATTCTGGGTATCTTACTGGGTGGCTTCCGCCTCGAACGGCGGGATGTGATCCGGCCAGGTTTACTACTCCTCGGTAGCCTCGCGCTCACGGCCCATATCTTTGTCTTCAATGATTGGGTCGGGTACAACAGCGACATTCATGATCCGCAGCGAGCGAATCTTGTATCTGCCCGGCAGGGCATTAGCAGGCGTGAGGTCGCGGGCGTTGCGATCGCTCTCCTTATCTTCGCGAATGTCGCCTTCGCTGCGGTCGGCGGACTGGCCTTACTGATTGGCGCCACGATTGCAGCCCTCGGCTTTCTATACTCGTGTTCGACGAGTTTCGGCAAGAGCACCCCAATTATGGGGTCGATCAATCACCTGCTCGGAGGCGCGCTGCACTTCTTGCTAGGTTACATCTTGGTCCACGCTCTGGACGCAAATGGTCTCGTGATGAGTCTCTTCTTTGGTTTGGTGTTTGCAGGAGGCCATCTCAACCAGGAAGTGCGTGACTACGAGAGCGACCTCCTCAACGGGATTCGCACAACTGCCGTAGTGTTCGGCTGTCATAGAACGTTTCTCGCCAGCCTGTGCACGTTTACGGCCGCTTATGCGATACCCGCTGGTTTAGCCGCGCTTGGCATCCTGCCAAGGCTGTTGCTCTGGAGCCCTATCGTGTGGCTTTTGCATATCGCATGTTCTCTGCGAGCGCTACAACGTGGATTGGGATTTGAGACCGCGATATGGATGCAACGACGGTATCGATTGCTTTTCGCGTTGATCGGGATCGCAATGCTAGCCAAATGAGCAGACACTCCCTTCATTTCACTTGGAGAAAATGCATTAAATGAGAGTAGCTCTACAGCAAATTGATATTAACTCCAGAGATCGGTTTGTATTTATACATATCCCTAAAACAGCTGGAATAACGGTTCGCACAATACTTGGGGCAAAACTCTCAGGGCTAAGATTGTTTCCAGAGATCATCTTGGAAAAACTAACCCCACTTCCAGTAAAAAAATTAAAACAATATCAGCTTTTTATGGGACATTTTCCCTACTGGCACATGGATTACTTGTTTCCGGAAGGATTTCTCGGAATAACATTTCTTCGGGATCCATTTCAACGTACTATCTCACATTATCAATATTTAGTAAGACAGGAAACTTTCGGTCCCTACCCTGAAGTCAATAGAGAATTAAGCCAGATCAAGAAGATGACTATCGACGATTTTTTTTCTCCAAACGATTTTATTCTTATTAAATTGGCAAGGAATCTCCAAACGCGTCACCTTGGTATGATGGTTCCTTTTTCACTGTTACACAGATTGATAGCAAACAAAATTACTACTTTCCAACTAAAACCATCAATGGATTTTGAGTTCAACAAAGCCGTTGGTGTTCAAAAAAGCCTGCGAAATTTAACAAGAATCAATCTGATCGCGGCCCAATTACGTTTAAGAAAAATAGCTTTCTTCGGTATCGCAGAACGTTTTCAGGAATCACTAAATTTGTTATGCTTTACATTTGGGTGGAGACCAATAATTGATGATATTAAACTTAACCAATCACTTAGGCAACCTGGTCCTTTAAGTTTACAAGCGCAATCAGCTCTAAAAGAAATGAATTTACTCGATATCGAACTCTATAATTATGCAAGCAGAATCTTTGAAAAAAGATATCGAGCCATGCTCGACTATTTGCTCAAAAATTATTCAGAAAATAAATATGCAAATTTAGACTCGCCAATAGACCAAAACGCTGTTTCAAAGTTATTGGAAAAGCACTACGAAACTCGCAGAAACAAACGCAATTCTCTAAGACCTGCGCTCAAGGAATATCATTATTTCACAACTTCACCGGCTGAGGGTTCCTTTGGTTGGTATCCAGCAGAGGATACTGGATTATATGGATATGCACGTTGGTCAGGCCCAGGAACGGAAGCTGGTTTCGATATACCCCGTCCACAAGGTGATTTATTAGAAATAACCTTTCGTGTGTTACAGGCATTGTCGCAAGAGATTGTCGATGGACTTACTTTAGTTGTTGACAATCAATTATGTTCACTTGAATACCTTTTTTTGGATCCCACGTATATTTTCCGAACTGTGATCAAGAACTCTTCCCGTTCACCGTTTCTAAGAATCATGTTTAAAATTCCCAATACAATAGCGCCAAGTGACATTGACTGGCAAAATCAGGACAAACGCTTATTAGGGTTTCTGTTAAATTGGATAAAAGTAAAACCCATTACCAAAAATCAGTTCCTTCCGGGTGAAAAGTCTTCTTTTGGTTGGTATGCAGTGGAGGATTTAGGAGCACACGGTTATGCACGTTGGTCTGGCCCTGGGACAGAATCTGGTTTCAATATACTTCGGACACCGGGAAATGAATATGAGGTTTGCTTTAGGGTATTGAATGCGGTAAGACAAGAAGCTATTAATAAGCTTGCCCTAATTGTCAATGGCAGAACAATTAATCTTGAACGAGCTCAAGACGCCAGTTTGGCCTACATTTTTAAGGGGCTGATAAAAATAGATGAAACTCAAGATAAAATGTTGAACTTAAGATTTGTAGTTCCTTTTGTAACAAAACCTAGCGAAATCGATTCGTCACTTCGAGATGAACGCCCTGTAGGAATCCTATTAAATTGGATAAGCATCAAATCTACCCACAAATAGAAATATTAAATTCGTCCTTTTTTACAGAGAAAAATATATGAAGTATTCAAAAGCGAAAACCATTGAATTGATTAATTCTCTACCGAATTGGTTTCATCGGATTGATTTAGGGTATGACATTATTACGCCCGGGGTTTACAATGGATTAAGAATTCTTAACAATTTAGACATCCCAGAAAATTGCAGCGGAAAACGCGTGCTTGATCTCGGAACAAGAGATGGTTTTTTTGCTTTTGAGTTGGAAAGACGTGGAGCACAGGTAGTAGCAGTTGATTATGTACCTAAAGAGAAAACAGGTTTTCATATAGCATCAGATATCCTCGATTCAAAGGTTGATTATATTCATGAGAATATCTACAATCTTTCTCCATCGGTAATCGGAACCTTTGACATCGTCCTTTTTCTAGGCTTGTTATATCACTTACCAGATCCAATCCGCGCGATAAATCTTGTTAGATCTTTGTCTAAAGATTTGATGTGCTTGGAAACACAATGTATAGAAAAAGCTTTGTTGCTTCCTGATGGAACCTTCACTGATCTTGCTTCCATTCACCCAATATTGTTGGAAGTTCCAATTCTTCAGTTTTATCCTAATGCCAGCCTAAACAACGATCCCACAAATTACTGGGCCCCCAACTTAAGAGCCTTGGAAGCCATGCTTGCGGAATGTCGATTTAAAGTGACAAAAAGCATTATTAACGGTAATAGGGCCATAGTCAACTGTAAGGTTATTGAAAATCTAATGCTGGAAAATTTGGAGAAAATCTCCTCAAAGACCGTTCGTAAAGAATGACAATTTCGATGAAATCCGAAATCTACTTTTGGAGATAGTATGAAATATACTGGTGAAAGGCACTTGCCTTGGGAAAAGAATGCTCAGGCAAATTATGAACACTATCATCGCTATGCTATTGCATTAAAATTTGCAAAGAACAAGAGAGTCCTTGACTTGGCGTCAGGAGAGGGTTACGGGGTAGCACTACTTGCGTCAGTAGCCCAAGATGTTACGGGAATTGATATAGATGAAGAAACCGTTTCACACGCCAGTAATCGCTATATCCAAAATAATCTCAGATTTGTAAAGGGCGCAATCCAAGATATCCCTTTTCCAGATAAAGCTTTTGACCTTATTACATGTTTTGAAGTCATTGAACATGTCAGTGAACAAGAGAAAGTCTTGGATGAGGCACTCCGCCTGCTCACTGATGAAGGCTTATTAGTGATATCTACCCCAAACAAAAGGCTTTTTACAGATGAAATAGGACAGGCATGGCCTTGGCATGTTAAGGAATTTTATTATTCCGAATTTCAGCATCTCCTACGATCAAAATTTAATGATGTAATATTCCTGGGCCAAAAATTATTAACTGGCTCGATGGTATGGCCATTAGATTTTGTCGGTGTTGAGAAGTGGGCTGATAATGATTTTTATATCCAGACGTCAAATGAAAATGTAAACTTCGTAACTGTCAATCAACAAAAACCGATGTTTTTCATTGCGATTGCATCAAAACAGAATTTGAATAGGTTACGTAAAATGATAAACACTAATCATTTAGTAGATGTATCCTTAGAGCTACTAAATGAGAAGAATTTTTGGATCGATAAATTGAAAGACGATGTGAAAACTCTAAATCAAATGGTCAGCGAGAAGGAAAATCACTTCGTTTCGTTAAGTACTTATACCCAAGCTAAGGAAAAGGAAATCGCGTTTCTCAATCTGACAATAGAAGCCAAAGACAGCTTTATTCAGGACTTGCAGGTCAACTTGGACACCTTGCAAAATGACATTCAACATCGGAATGCCATCATCTCGCAAAAAGAATTCGAAATTATATCTCTGAATGGGTTTATTCAACAAAAGGAGCAGGATATCCGAATCGCTGCATCATTTATTGAAGAATTGCATAACAGTAGAATCTGGAGAATCCTGCTGATGCTAAGACGTTTGACCGATAAACTGATTCCAACCGGTTCTTTTCAGCGGCAATTATTGTCCACAGCAGTCAATGTTTTTAAAGCGGCGCAAATAGGAACTGCCCAAAAGAAGCATTCGACTGCTTTCAGCCACCACAACGTTGACGCTGAAAGCAGATTGAACATGGATACAAAATTTCAGCCTATTAATCAGTGGGCTGTCTGCACTGTAGCATCTAAAAACTACTTAAGCCAGATTCGGGTATTTGCCGAATCAATAAAAAGAACTAATCCCGGTGTGTCTATTCATGTTCTCCTGGTAGATCGTATTGAGAATAAGTTTGACCCAGCAGAAGAATCTTACCATATAACGACCATTGAGGAACTGCAAAATATCCCAAACCCCAAACATTTTTTCTTTAAGTACAGTCCCATAGAATTGAATACTGCCGTTAAACCATATTTTCTTGAGTATCTTTTTAGGGATCTGAACTATGAGAAGGTTTGTTACTTTGATCCTGATACTTATATATTTTCAAGTCTTGATGGAATATGGGGATTACTTAACAATAATGCCATGGTTGTGACGCCACATATTACAGCGCCTTATGGTGATAATCTCAATCCTTCAGAACTCGAAATAAATTTGGCAGGAGTATTCAATCTGGGCTTTTTGGCGCTCGCCAGCACCCCTAGTACATTTAGCTTTCTATCATGGTGGAAGGATCGCTTATATAACTTCTGCTATATGAATCCGAAAGAGGGGATGCACGTGGATCAAAACTGGGTAAACTTTGCACCCGTAATGTATGATGGCGTTTTCATTTTACGCGATCCGGCGTATAACATCGCATATTGGAATTTACACGAACGAGGAAAACGTTTGAGGTTTGTTAATGAAAATTTGTATATAGACAACCGTCCGGCAGTATTTTTTCACTTTAGCGGTTTCGATCCTAAAAATACCCGAGTTATCTCGCGACACCAAAACAGATTCACTCTGAACGATTTTTCCAATATAAAACCTTTATATACATTCTATAAAAATTTACTTGAGAAAGCTGCTTATGAAAAAACTAGTCTCTGGAGTTACGCTTTTAGCAGGTTTGATAATGGGATTTATATACCCCATATCGCGCGCTCGGCCTATGGAAAGCTTGATAAAGCTCAAATTGAAAGGTTTGGAAATCCATTTGCTACAGGCGATACATCTGCGTTTATTCATTGGTTAAATCAACCTGCAGATAGAAGCACTAAAGAGACAGACGGTTCGCTTATTTCTCATTTGCACATGGAACTCTATAACTCTAGACCAGACTTACAAACAGCCTTCCCTGATCCATTAGGAATGGATCGGGAGAGCTTCAAGAACTGGCTTCAATCCTCCGCTGCGATTGATTTTGGACTAGACCAGTTCTTTTTAACCTTTGCGCCGAAAAACAGTACTACACCTGCATCTTGGTTCTTAACTTTAAGAAATAAGATGCAGGAAAGCAGCCTGCGGATATTATCCGCATTAAGGAACAAACTCAAAGAGCCTATCCGGAAAATATTTCCGGAAAACAGTAAGACGTTGGATTACATCCGAAAGCTTGATAGAACTTTATTTTTCAGTCGAAACATCCAAAAAAACACTCTTAGAGTTTCAGGGCATGCAAATCAGAATCTACCCTTTGGGGTGAACGTATCCGGATATTTCCGGGGAGAATTTGGGATAGCCGAGGTAGCCAGAACGTCTCTAAGCGCACTTTACGATATGAATATTCCATGCGTGTTAAATAATGTGAACACAATTTTACATCGGCTTGAGGATCCGACATACAGCGAATTTAGTGAAGAGAATCCCTATCGTTTTAACCTCATTCATGTAAACGCCGATCAGATAGAAGAGTTTGCACGTCAGAAGGGTCAAAGCTACTTCAATTACCACCATAATATAGGCTATTGGTTTTGGGAATTATCACACTTTCCAGCAAAATGGACTAACTCGTTTGCATATCTTCAGGAAATCTGGGTGGCAAGTAGTTTTTGCCAGGAAAGCATAGCTGCTCAAGCCCCGATTCCGGTGGTCAAAATCATTCAGCCGGTGCTGATTGACCCTACAAAGGTAAAACCCGATCGCAGCCGCCTGGGCCTGCCGCAAGATAAGTTTATTTATGGTTTTGTTTTTGATTACATGAGCTTTGTTGAAAGAAAAAACCCATTGGCTATTATCAATGCCTTCAAACTGGCCTTTGGCGATATGGAAGATGTCTTACTTCTGATAAAAACCATTAATGGCGACCAAGTTCCCGATCAAGTTCAACGGTTGCATCAGACTGCTAGGGGGAGTAACATTCAATTTATCGACGGACACCTAGCCCGCGATGAGGTCATCAATTTGGTTTCATCCTTGGATAGTTACGTTTCCCTGCATCGTTCTGAAGGCTTAGGGATCAGTATGGCTCAAGCGATGTATCTGAAAAAACCGGTGATTGCCACAGGTTATTCTGGGAATATGGAGTTCATGAACCACAATAATAGCTTTTTGGTACGTTATCAGCTAGCTGAAATACAAGAAAATCTTGGCCCTTACACAAAAGGGCAGCATTGGGCCGAGCCTGATGTAGAGCATGCGGCTGAGTTGATGCGCTTGGTTTTTGACAACCAAGCGCACGCTCAAAAAATTGCCGAACGAGCCGAAGCGGATATTAAGGCTAATATGACACCCAAGGTGACTGGAAGCGCAATGAAGGAGCGGCTTTTACTGTTGCTGTAATCACACCCTATGGTGGTATTCCCTCCTCGAATGCACATCGTGACCGCACGAGTATCTTATATTTTCTATTTCTGCGCCACAGCCCACATGTTTAGCATGAATTCAAATTGCCAAACTTAAGCCCTGTCATACTAAAACCGCTTTTCCAAAGTACCAGCCAGTTAGTGGTAAAGTGTAGGCGAAAACATGCTCTTTAATTTCGAGTGCGAAAAAATCAGCATCGACTAAAAAACAAACGGTCACAGTGAACCTTACGAGCGCCATATCCAACGTCAATTCAAGCTTGACAAATATGACAAGGCAGTGCGCCACAATTAGTGACCTCGCTACGCAAAGGTACGCTAACTCCACACGAGTTGTAAAGTTAAAGGCGCAACGCCAACAACTCGAGTGCACTGGCGCGACAGCAGCGCAGCTTGCCAAGATCAACTCACAGCTCGCAAAACCGCGTGAAAAACAAACATCACTCACCAGACAATTGTGCACTGCAAACGATGGGCTGGCGAGTCTACGCGACCGCATGGCTGTAGCGAAGGAGCCCGAACAGCCAGTAGCAATGCTGGATGGAAATGTACCCGTCTTGCTTTTACTGATACGGCTCGAGACGCGTTTTTTCAATAGCGATACAGAATTGCGTATTCGTATCTATCCTGATCCAGCATATCTCAATGGCCATGAACCCGAGTTGACCGATGCCGAGCTGTGAGCAGGCAAATGGTACATCCAGCAAAATCGGAATGCCAAGACCGCGGGTTGGATTAACAAGATATCAGGGATCTGCGCGGCGGTTAGTTTCAAGGCTGTTTTCCTTATTACGAATGATGTTCATGCTGAGATTGCCGGTATAAGTCAAGGATATTTTTTACCGCGCCGTCCGCCTTCACCACGCCACGATCGAGCCAGATTGCGCGCGAACACATTGCTTTGATACTCTCTACGCTGTGTGAGACCAGAAGCGTAGTGGCCCCCTCCTTTTGGAAGGATTTGATGCGACTTTCGCATTTCTCTCGAAAATTTTCATCGCCCACGGAGAGGATTTCATCTAAAATCAATATATCGGGTTTCCAGGTGGTGGCTATCGAGAAGCCCAGGCGGGCGATCATGCCGCTCGAATATGTTCTCAACGGCGCGTCGATAAATGCCCCCAATTCTGCAAACTCGATGATTTGATCCAGCCATTCCTCCACCTCGCGGCGCTTATGCCCCAGCAACGTGCCGTTCAGAAAAATATTTTCCCTGCCGGTCAACTCTGGGTGAAAGCCTGCGCCCAACTCGAGCAGAGGAGAAACCCAGCCATGCAAGCGCACTCGACCCTCCGTAGGGATCAATACCCGCGAGACGACTTTCAATAAAGTGCTTTTTCCCGCCCCGTTCCGACCAATGACGCCGACGATTTCGCCTTCATTGATTTTCAGGTTGACGCTGGACAAGGCGTTAAATTCCCTGATCCGCACCTGCCGTTTGAGAAATTGAATCGCGTATTCCTTGAACGTGCCAACCTTGGACTCGGGCGTGCGATACCGTACAGAAATATTATCGAGAATGACGACGGGTCTCATTACAGCGAAATACCATCCCCGTTAAATCTTATATGCAAATTCATCCGCCTTGTTGGCAAAGTAAATCCAGCCTGCCAGCAACGTCGCCAGGGCAATTAACGTCCCCGGAATCAAGATATCCGCAGGCGGCAACACACCGTCATAGATAGGGCTCCTGAATATGCTGATCATGTAGTACATCGGGTTCAAGTGCAGGAACCAGAACCGATAGGTTTCAGGCAAGATATCAGTCGGATATACAATGGGAGTCAGGTACATCCAGGCCAAGATGATGATCTGATACATTTCCTTGATATCTGGGAAATAGATTGCCATTGTGGAAAGGATCAAACTCACCCCCAGGGCGAACGCCGTCAGCAACATGGCTGAAATGGGCAGGAAAAGAATCGCCCAGGTGAAGGGTCTGCCCACAACCAGCGAGATGATCAATAGCGGGATGAGGGAGAGCGCCAAATTTATGATCCCCGTGCCGATAGACGAAATGGAAAATGTTGTCATTGGAATATAAATGCGCCGTATCAGCACGCCGCCCCACACGATCTGAAAGATCGCCGCACTGGTGGCTTGCGCAAAGAACGTCCACGCAACCAGGCCGCTCAACACATAGACGACATATCCTTCCACATGCCGAAATAATGTGGAAAACACGACCGCCATCACCACCATCATTCCCAAGGGTTGGAGCATGGTCCAGAATACGCCGAGCGCAGAGCGCTTATAGCGGGCGATAATATCCCTGCGAATGAGTTGATAGATCAAATCCCGATACCGGATGGAATCCAGCAATTCCTCCATAGCCGGGGATTTTCTTTGCTGGCTGTCGTATGTAAATTCTGTGTTTTGAATAGATGATATCTCTGTCATAAGCGGCCATATTATAGCCTCATTCAATTGACTTTTCATCCTTCCTCGTCTACACTTTAATCATGCTTGCCCGCGTATTCTCCTGCGCTGTCGTCGGACTCGAAGGCGTCGTTGTCGAAGTCGAAGTGGATTACACCAACGGTTTGCCCGGCGTCACCATTGTCGGCTTGCCGGACGTCGCTGTGCAGGAGAGCCGCGAGCGCGTACAGACCGCCGTCAAGAACGCGGGTCTGCATTTTCCCCGTCATCATATTGTTGTCTACCTCGCGCCGGCCGTTGTCCGTAAGGAAGGACCCGCCTACGATCTCCCCATAGCGCTCGGCGTCATCATGCTTTCAGGTCATTTGCCGCAGGGAGCTGTTACAGATTCAATCGTCGTTGGAGAACTTTCACTGGATGGAGTCGTGCGTCATACGCGCGGCAGTTTGCCAATGGCGGCGACCGCGCGCCAACGGATATAAGCGGATGTTCGTGCCTGAGACCGACGCGCCCGAAGCGGCTTTGATCCCCGATCTCGAGATTTACCCCGTTAGGACGCTTGCGGATCTTCACAACCATTTATCGGGTGCAATTTATTGGAACCTTATCTACTTTCGACCGATTCGCTTGAGCCTTTGTTCATTCCCACGGACTTCAGCGAGATCAAAGGACAGGAACACGTTAA
>Ga0126377_10002382_pt1 | contig 12924 bp, 25 predicted proteins | sample PanSoiMetPlot_22_FD_92647 | JGI IMG/M metagenome (GOLD analysis project Ga0126377, IMG submission 92647) | Tropical forest soil microbial communities from Panama - MetaG Plot_22 | ecosystem: Environmental > Terrestrial > Soil > Tropical forest > Bulk soil | place: Panama | collected 2016-02-17
CGTCCTGGGGCGGCCCGTGGCGCGCCCTACACCCATGGCCGCCAGGCCTCCTCGAACCGCCCGCCGCGGTGGTCGGCCTCGAGGCGGGCCATGCTCTCGAACTGGTACGCGGCCAGCGCACGGCAGTGCCCAACCCGGTCGATCCCGTACGTCAGCAGGTCGCCGCCCTCGAAGCCGTCCGCGGCGCCGTTTCTGAACAGCAGCGTCGTGCCCTGCCACTTGCCGAAGCCGAGCGACGTGAGGTCGTAGACGTCGACTACCAGCGCGAGCGCACCCTCGGGGTTGCCCAGGCACGCGCGTGCAACCTTGACGACGTCACCGACCTTGAACACCGCGCGATCCTTTCCATGCACCCAGCAGGCGGGGTTGATGAGATGCGGGTGCCGATACATTCCGCAGGTGCAGCCGTGCGTCGGGCAGCTCGGCGAGGGCCCACGCCGGAGGAGCGGAGACGCGCAGGCGCAGACGGCGCGCGTGATCTTCATCGGGTCCTTCTCTGCCAATAGTCCGCACACGCCGTCAACCATCGTTCGGCGTTCGGCAATCCGGCACGGCCACAGATCGTCGCGATGTGCGCGACCGTATCGATGCAATGCGCGTCGCTCCGGATCCTCGGTTCCGTCGACTCGGTCGTCGTCGCTGGCGTGCGGCGGCGGCGCGGCGAGCGCCGTGCGGACCACTCACGCCATTCGCGCAGGCGCCGTTCACGCGCTTCGGCGATCGTCGCCATCATGAGAACCTCGGTTGGGCGGCGTGATCGTCCCGCACCGTGTCGCGGTGACAGCGCGGACAAAGCTTCGGCGACGGCGGCGGGTACGGCGAGCCCTTCCACCCGCAGGCGTCGCAGCGCATGACGTAGATGTTGCCGCCGGCGTGCGCCCAGCCGTACCGCTCGCGATACGTGAGCGCCTCGCCGCAGACCATGCACGGACGCGGTGGGGTCCACGCGCCGGTCACCACTTGGTGTGCCCTCCGTCGGCCCAATCGCATTCGCCGTCGTCGGGTGCGTCTTCTATCTCCGATGGTCGATGGTCGATGGTCGATTGATCGAGCGGCAGGTGCGACGGTAGACGCTTGGAGGGTGGTTGCCGATCCGGACACGCACAGGGTTCCGGCTGCGACCGCGAGCGATACAGCAGCGCGTTCGTCCGGGCGTCCCGATATTCGACGTCGTCGTGTTCGCACATGTCAGCGTGAGCCGCCTTCCTCGGCCCGGTCCCCGCGGAAGGCCGAGAGGCGCATCGCTTGCGCGTGCGCGCGTTCGACGATGCCGCGCCAGACGACGCCCTGGATCTCCTGCGTGAGCACGATCAGCGCCAGGAGCCCCACGAGCGCGATCCGCGACCCGTTGTAGACGGCCCCGAGCAGCGCCGCGGTCATGACCAAGCGGGCGAGCGCGAGCGCGCGGCTCATCGCACTTCTCGGATGCGGATCCCGTGATCGGCGACGAGGATCCGGTGACCTGGGAAGACGTCGCGCAGCTGGTCGCGCAGCCGCACCTGCGCCTCGAGCGTGAGCGCCTGCGTGCACTCGACGACGATCACGGGGGGCCGGTCAACTCCGGGCGGCGCCGCCGGGATCGTCGTGATCCCGCCGACGGCCGGCAGCGCCAGGAGCGCTTCGATCATCGCCCGCCGGGTCATCGGGGCGGTCCCTTGCGTTCGTCGCGGAGTGCGTCGAGCGCCTCGAGGGCGAGGGCGGTCAGCGCGGTGAACAGCTGGCCGAGCGCCTCAAGCGCGGCCGTCCCGGGGGCGATCCAGGCGTCGGGAACGCCCGGCCGGTAGTCCTTCGGCGGGTTGGGCGAGGGCACGATCACGGGTGCCTCCATTTCCACTCCATTTCCACATTTGACGGGAAAAGTGGCCGATTGTGGCCGACAGCGGCCGACCGCTGCCGGTGGAAACCGTTAGGAATTGTTAGGATTTTTGCGAGGAGGTGGTCGGGGCGAGTGGATTTGAACCACCGACCCCTCGGTCCCGAACACCTCGCGGATCTAGGGGTTTTATTCGGGAATTCGCGCAGATCTCCACCGGCGAGCCGGCTCATTTCCACTTTTGCGCCAGTCGAGCTCGCGGGGGTGCGCAGCATCGTCGTCAGCCTCGGTTCAGGCCGTGGGCAGCCCGCCAGCGTCGGTCCTGCCGCGTGTGGATGTAGCGCTGGGTGGTCTCGAGGCGCGCGTGGCGCGCGAGGTCCTGCGCGATGGCCGGGTCTTTCTCGTTCTCCACCAGGCGCGAGACGAACTCGGCCCGGGTGGTATGCCAGGTCAGGCCCTTCGCGCGCCCATAGTCCAGCCCGGCCAGCGTGAAGAGCGCCTGCCAGGACTTGTCGAAGCTCGCGACGTAGTGGCCGGCTTCGTCGCCGAAGATGTACGCCGTCGGTTTGTTGCGCAGCTGGAAGCGCCGCGCCTCGAGCGTACGCGACAGGCGCAGCGTGGCCGCGTAGAGATACTGCACTTCGCCGGTCCGCTTGCCGCCTTTCGTGAGCTCGGGCGGGAGCGCGATCTCGTACCCGTTGAACGGCTGCCCGGTCGCGTCGTCCACGAGCTTCCGCGGGTGCGTCCAGTTGACGTGCTGGAGTTGAATGCGGCCCATCTCGCCGGCCCGCACGCCGAGATCAAAGGCCGCCTCGAGGCGCCGGCGCATTTCCGTGCCCTTGGTCGTCGTGCGCCGCCGGGCCGGGTTCCAGATTCGGCCGGTGACGATCTGGGAGACGACGGCGCCGGAGACGCCGAACTCGGCCGCGAGATCTTTCTGCGGCGTCGTCCCTCCCTCGGCGCGTCGCCGGATCTCGTCGGCGATGGCTTGCGTAAGCTTGCTGCGGGTGTTCGGCGCCTGCGTGCGGTTCAACTGGTCGACCACCGCGAAGAGCCGCGCCTCGAGGTCTTCGTCGAGGCGTACGTGGCGCAGTTCGCCGCGCTGCGCCGAGACACCCCGCATGCGTTCAATCGCCCGCACGGGGTTGTATTTCAGGCGCCGCCGGACGACCGCGCGCTCGAGCAACCGCTGCAGGAGCGCGTGGTATTCATTCCAGGTCTTGCGGCCCCACGCGCGCGCCTTCGCTTCCGCGTGCAGCCAGCGCTCAATCTGCTCCGTGCTCAGATCGTGCAGCGCCGTTCTCCCGATCGCGCTGGGCCGGATCGTATCGTGGCGCTTCTCCGTGGCCTTGTCATCGCGTCCGATCGGCACCCCGGCCAGGACTTCACACTGGCAGCGCAGGGAGTCCTTCGCGAGCCCGTGCTTCTCGACGTAATCAATCCACCAGTCCTCAATGAACTCGGCGAGTGTCTGCTTCGAGGTCGAGGTCCGATGTTCGCCGGCCGGGTCGAAGTCGCCGGCGTCGATCAGCGCGATCATGCGGCCGAGGACGATCTTGGCGGGGCCCACCTCGCGCGGACTGACGCTCTTCCCGCTCCACTTCGCGAGCGTGACCTGGCGGCCTTTGTAGCGGCCGAGCCAGGCGCAGTCGCAGTCCGTGAGGCGCCGCGGGCGCGAACACCCGGGCCGGTGGACTTTTCGGAGTCCCTTGGTGCCGCTGGCAGCAATCATCGGCATGCTCAGGCGCTCCGCTTCTGCGTCGCCTTCGCGACGCGTTCGAGGATCTGGTGCATGTACGTGGTGTAGCCGAGGCCGCGGGCCTCGGCCTGCGTGCGCAGCGTCGCGAGCAGGTCGGGATCGATGCGGAACGCGATACTCAGGCGCCGGCTGCGCCCGAGGGGGGATCGCCCGGTTGGCCGCCGGGTCGGGTCTGCTGATGTCATGCCCCCAAGTGTATATACAGAAGGCCAGTTTCTTAGAGGACTATCCCTCCCGGGTGCGGGAGAGGCCTTCGGCCCAGGCGTCGAGCCATTCGCGTTTCGTGCGCAGGGTCGAGTGTCCAAGCTTGGCGTGCCGCAGCCCCTTCTTCGCGCACGCCTCGTAGATCAAATCGACGCCGACGTCGAGGTACTCGGCGGCTTGCTTGACCGTCATCCATGGCGAATCGCGCCGCGGCGCCGGCGTGACGGATCGGAGCTTCGCGGCCTGTCTCATTGGGACTCTCCCGTGGTCAGGCGACGGGCCAGGGGCATCTTCCCCGTCGCATAGACCTCCTCGACCATCGGGCCGATGTACTGCGCGACGGTCTGCTGATTCGGCAGGACGGTGTGCGCGAGGAACTCATCCTCGAAGGTCGCGATCTGCGATTCGACGGCCTCAATCTTCGCCTTGATCACCAGGAGCAACGCGCGCCAGCGGGTCCGCGTCTCCTGGTCGACGACCTTTGCGACGCCGCTCGCGTTGCGTTCGAGATAGCTCCCCTTGATCCGCTTGTACTTCGGATCCGCCGGGTCGGGCAGCGTGATCTCGAACTTCACGATCCGGGCGTGCGCCTCAAACTGCACCGTCGCGCGGTGCGCTTCGTGGTCGACGCCGGCGAGGAACCTCGTGCACTGATGCCGCGACAGGAGCCGTTCGATCTCTGCCCGCGTCTTCTCGACGGGCACCGACGTGTTTTCGGCGTAGGCCATCGCGTTAGACCTTCCCGACGCGGTTGGGGCTGCGATCGTCGTCGTCGCGTCGGACGATGACGATCTGCGCCTCCGGCAGGCGCGCGATGAGTTCGACGTGTCGTCCGTACGCGCAGTCGAGTTCGACGACGGTCGCCGTCCCGACACTCGATCGAACGGTCACGCCGCGGAGGAGGCCACTGATGTCGTCGCCGTCGAGGAAAACCGACGAGCGGATCCCGGCGGGGGTCAGATCCATCGTGAACGTATGCTCGCGATTCATGAGGTGACGTCTCCACGCCTTTCCGCGTTCCACTTCGATCGCCTTGCGCGCGAGCTCTTCGCTGAGCGCGCGCGCCTGCCGCACCGGCAGGCCGAGCGACGCGACCGGCGTGCCGAACTCGACGCGCACCACGCCGTGCTGCCGATCGGCCGCCAGCGCGAACGTGATCTCCCCTTCGTCGTCGTCGTCCAGGTGCCCGTAGGGAAACCGTCCGGTTGCCCCGAGCGGACGATCGAAGGCCGGATCGTCGCCGCGGCGGATGATCTCGAGGACGGTGGGACACGCGGCGAAGTACTCGCGCGCCGCCTCGACGACCTGATGGGCGGTCTGGTGCGTCGCCGTCGCCTGCGCGACGCCTGGATGCCGCACCGCGAGCTGCAGCGCGCCGACCAGCCCCAGCAACGTCTGCGGGCGAAACGCGACCGTGAAGGGTTCGTCGAGCGTCCGGATCTCCTGGATCATGCGATCGATGAGGGCGGCATCCGTCTCGGTCATGACCGACCTCCAGTCGGCACGGCACAGTGGCACTGGCGCCCGCAGCAGCACCGTGACGGCAGCGGCTCGGGTGTGCCGGCCGCGCCGCCACGCAGCGCCTCTTTGCCGACATGCACATGGACGTCGACGTCGACGCCGGGATCGGGCAGCAACGGCAGTCGATGCTTCGTCCCCGCGCAGGCGGCCGCCCCGAGCACGAGCAGCGCGATCGCAAACGTTCGCATGGTGGACGACTCCTGCGGATCAACCGCGAAACTAGTCCGGGGCGCGCATCGCGCGCTCGAGCGTGCCGATGTGCTCGCGGTAGCCGTCGGCGAGGCGCTCGCCGATCTGCCGCCGCACGGCGCTGTCGCTCAGGAACAAGCCGAAGTTCGAGATCGCGACGCGGACCGTCATCGCCTGCGCGAAGGTCAGCTCGTGCCCGTTGATCGTGATCGTCGGTTCGGTCCACCCCGTGTCGTCGTCGCGAATCATGGCCGGCCCCTCACTGATTCACCGCCCAGACGCAGGCGCGCGGGCCCTGGTAGACCACGCGTGGCGTCCAGCCCGCGCGCCACTTGACCGAGTTCCAGTCGCCTTCGCCGTACGCGACCGACCAGGCCTGGTTCCCGCGGACGAGATGCCGCATCTTGCCCGTCGCGCCCGTCCAGGTGATGCCCTCGGTCGGCGAGCCGTCCCACGAATCGTTGCGGTAACTCCAGTCCGGGGAGACCGGCACCGGCGCGAGCAGCTCGCCGGCGATCCCGGGCAAGTCGTGCGCGTCGAGCCCTTCCCCCTGCATCCAGTGGTACGTGTAGCCGCACCCGATGCAGCGCGCGACCATCTGGGCCCCGATGAACGCATCGGGATCGTTGTCGCGGCGGCCGTCGATGTACTCGGGTCCCGCGCCCATCGGCTCATCGAAGACGAGCGCGGTGTCAGGCGTGAGCGAGCCGAGCACGTCGGTGAACCCCTCGAGGTGATCGATCCATCGGCGCCAGCGCGAGGGGTCGCCGTGCGAGCCGCGGTCCGGGTGCATGACGACGATCTTCGAGTGCTGCGAGAGCGTGACCAGGCGCGCGTTGGTCTCCGCGCTTGCGTCGACATCCTCGCCATCCACGGGATCGCCAATCGAGAAGTCCTGATGCCCGAGGATGCCCGCGAGTTGATCGCCGAGTGCGAGCAGCGCGGGATCGTCGGCCTCCTCCCACCCGTTCTTGAACGGCTCGTTGGCGACCTGCGGCACCACGCCCGGGCGGTCGCGCATCCAGAACCCGAAGTCGTCGAGCATGTCTTGCCGCTCGGCCGCATCGGGCACGATGATCTGCGCATCGGCAAAGCAACAGAGCTCCAAGTACAGGCCGCGCGCCGTCGTGAGCTCGTAGACGTGATCGAGCGCGTCCCAGTACCCCTCGCTGCGCGGGGAGAAATTGTCGGGGGGATCCCACGCCAGCATGCCGCAGATGCGCACCATCGAGCGGCCGCTCGCCGCATAGCCGTTGAGGCGATCCACGAACTGCGCTTCGCGGCCGCCGTTGAGCACGTAGCCGAGTCCCGGCAGATCCGACACCGAGCTCCACGGGAACCACCCGGCGTCGTTCTGGAAGTGGCGCTGGACGGCACGGATGCGGCCGGCAATCGGCGGCCGTGGCGACGGCGCCGAGGCGCCGCCGGCGAGGAGCAGCCAGCGACGCCGAGGCGTTGCCGGGTGCCGGACGCGCGCGAGCACCCCGCCGGTCATGGCGTCTCCACGAACGGGATGATCCACGTCTTCACGCCGTCGAACGTGTTCGTGACGACGAGGCCGTTCGGCCCGCACTGGAACGATTCGTCGGGACCGATCGTGGGCTTGAACGAGTACGCGCCGGTGCTGTCGACGGAGAAGTAGCCGTCCGGGCACTTGACGCTGACGGTGCCGTCGGCGTTCTGCAGTTTCTCGCCGGTGACGCCCTGGAGCGGCGGCGAGGTCAAGTCGAGCGTGAGCATACGCGGGTCCTCCGGTTGCGGCGGAATCGGTGGATCGGGTGGATCCGGCGGATCCGGGGGATCGGGCGGATCCGGCGGATCGGGCGGGTCCGGTGGTTCGGGGTCCGGGGGGTCAGGCGGCGTGGGCGGCACGACGGGTTGCGTGAGATCGGCCACGGCGATGTCGAGCCAGCGCACGTCTTCGGGGCGCTCGCCGGCCGTCGTCGACCAGGTCACGCGGACGAGATCCTTGCTGAGCGCGATCGCGTCCGCGTTGAAGCCGTACGGGCCCTCGACGACGAGCGCGCCGATCGGCTCGGCCCACTTGCGCAGCCAGACGCGATCGTTGCCGGTGGTCAGGAGCAGCCGCTCGAGGCCCGTCCAGATCGACTGCGCGGAGAACACCGGATCGTCCTGGGGCGCCGGCTGCGTCGCCGTGCCCCAGGCGACGACCTGGGAGTGTTCCACCCAGACGGCGACCTTCGTCGACTCGAGCACGATCGTCCCGATCGCGACATCGGGCAGCGGGATCGCGGGGCCGCTTGGCGGGAACAGGACGAGGCCGGTGCCGTTCCCGCGGTCGGACACCATCGCGAGCGCGCCATCCCGGGCCGCGGCGCCGCGGCCGTCGCCGCTGACGGTGGGGCCCGCCAGCCCGGCGGACGCCCAGACGTTGCCCGCGGCATCGTAGACGCCGAAGCCGGCGAGCCAGGCGATCCACTTCCCGCCGCCGGCCGCGATCGCATTCGCGCCGCGATCGCCGAAGGGCACGGTGCCGAACTCCCCCGACTCGACGTCGAAGGTGCGCAGGGCCCAGACCTCGGGTTCCTCGCCCGGCGTCGAGATGAGCGCGTTGTAGAGAATGCGTCGCGAGTCGAGCCAGCACGTCGACGTGCCGCGCGGCGCGATGATCTGCTGGTCGATCGACACCTGCGCGGCGAAGCCCGCCACGACGTTGCCATCCACGATCGCCATCCGCGGCATCACGACCTCCGGTGAAAACGCGACGCTGCCGGGCAGGTCGCCCAGTGCGAGTCATCGCTGGAGAAGTAGCCGACCGTCTGTCCGTCGACCGTCTCGGTGCGGATCGGCCGGGCCCCGGCGTTCATCGGCATCGCCCGCCCGCGGACCGTCCGGTACCACTCGAGGTCGCGCAGGCACGTGCGGCTTGAGCACTGCCCCGGTTTGCGCGACGACAACAGCAGCGCGATCTCGCTCATGCCCGGCCTCGGGGGTGGTCGTCGCTGCGCGGGCGTCGGAGGCGATCGCGTGCGTCGATGGCGTTTGCGAAGGCCTCGCGCTCGAGGCCGATCCACCAGGTGCTCGGGCCCGCGGCGACGATCGCGAGCGTCGCCCCCTGCCGGCGCGCGAGCGCCTGCCGCCGGCGGGCGTGGCCGTCGGCGAGGAACTTCGCCGTGGCCGCGCGTTGCTTCGCGGTGCGGCGCACCGTCGGCGAGCTCGCCTTCTGGTGCGCGGCGCGCGCGCTGAAGAAGCGACGGCGGCTCATCGCGTCTCCAGCCGTCCGCGGCGCCGCCGTCGCGCGTCGCGTTCGTTGCCCATCGGGAGGAGGGATCCTGGCTGCGTCGCGAGCCCGTCGTCGTCGGTGGGCTCTCGGATGAACCAGGTCCCTGTGCGGCGCAGCGTTGCGAGCACCGCCTGCGTGGGCGCGTCCTGCGTGCTGTCGATGCGGCGGCGGTGCGTGGTCGCCAGGACCGCGTCCGCGATCGCGCGGGCGAGCTGCAGTGTGGTCATGCCGACCGCGCCTCCTGGACGCGCCGGAGGAGCGCCGCCGCCGAGCCGTGGACGGTGACGACGATCTGCGCGCTCGAGGTCACGCCGGCGGCGCGCACCGCCTCGATCGCGTCGTCGATCGTCAGGCCGCTGAGGACGATCACCCGACCATCCCGCAGCACCATCTCGCACTGGCCGAGCCGATCCATCGCGTCAGTCCCCCTCGACCGCCGCGCGCCGCTCGGCGGCGAACTCCCCCTGATCGGCGGGCGGATCCGCCGGTTCGTCGTCGTCGTCACCGTCGTCGTGCTTCGCGTCCTCGGCTTTCTTGACCTTGACTTTGATGTCGTCCTCGCCCGGCACGATGAGGATCTCGACCCCGTTGTGCTTGTAGATGGTCTTGCCGTGTTTGCGCATCAGCGCCATCGCGTGCTGCTTCAGCGCGTGCTCGTCTTCGGTGAGCTGCATGCGCTGGTCGCGAATGTCCGCGTACTTCTCGGCGACCTCCTCGAGCGCGCGAATCGCGCGATCCTCCATGCCCCGCAGGTCGCGGTTCTTCGGCCGGGCCGGACGCTCGGGTGCCTGCTTGGCGGCGGCCGCGGTCTGTCTGCGTGCCATGTGTCATGCCCCTTTCTGGCGCTCGGGTGCCTCCCCGGGCGCCTCTAACGCGAACAGCGACGCGTCCGCGAGCAGCTCGGGCTGCAACGGATCGGGCGCGGCCGCCGCTTCCACCGTGATCCGCACGCGCGGCTGGTCGGCGGCGTGAACCGCGTAGCACTTGCGCGCATGCAGATCGACGACTTGCTTGTCGTCGAGATAGAGAATCCCAGTCAGCGCATCGAGCACGCTGCGGGCGAGCTTGTCGACGTCCGGCAGCGTGACGTGGTGCCGGACCTTCCGCGGCAGCGTGATCGGCCGCGGCAAAATGAACGTCACCGTCACGACGAGCGCGCCGAGAAAGAGACCGTCGCCGGCGACGTCTTGCGCCTGGTCGGCGACGAGCTGCTGCCAGGCCTGCGTGCGCGTGTTGTCGTGCGTGATGATGGCGCGCGGCGCCTGGTTCTTGCGCACGGCCGCCTTCGCCCAGGCGAGCGGCACGAACGCCTTCGTGCTGCCCTTCGGTTGCGCGATCCCGAAGACCTCGAACGAGACCCGCCGGCGGATCGTCATCGCGGACCTCCGGCGGGGTCGGCGATCTCAATCACGCACCGAAAGGCGTGGTCGCTCGGGCGGTACGTGCGCTGCGTGTCGCCGGGTTGCGTCGTCTCAACAACACCGACGCGCGGGGTGATCGCGATCTCGCACCCCGCCGCGTGCGCCGCGAGCAACCGTCGCCGCAGATGCGTCAGCACGACGTCGATGCTGAACTCGGTGAGCTCGGGCGTGCGCGTGGTCATTGTCGACGCCCTCCGGCCGCGACGCGCGGCGGACGCGGGCGGCGCCCCATCGCGATCTCGACGGACTCGATCGCGTCGCTGAGTGCGGACCCGGTGGGATACGCGAAGCCCTGGCGCGCGAGGCGGATCTTCACGCCTTCCGTCCAGTCCGCGTACGTGCCGTCAGGATCCGCGGCGATCTCGGCCCGAACCATCGCGCAGAGCACCCGTCGCGTCATGGGTTTTTTCTGAAAGGCGAGCACCGCGAAGCGGTTAGTACACGGTCGGTACTCTGATCCCCGATCGATCGATCGTGGCTTGTTGGTACTAGTACGTACAGTGGATCGTGGATCGCGTACGCGCGAGTCTCGGCTGGAGTCTCGGGGGGACACGGCGGTGTCCCCCGGGGACATGGCGGGGGACTCCCCGCGGTACTGGCCGTTTTCGCCCCGCCGCTGGGCCGCCTTTTTCTTCCGCCATTTTTCCCGGATCTCCTTGACTTGTTTGGCGCTTCGGTTCCAGTCGTGGTAGTCGTGGAACACGAACCCCCCGCGAACAACTTTCCAGAGGCCCACGCGACGGTCCGCGAGCGCTCTCGCCACCTTCAACGGCTCGCGAACCAGCGGCGAACTGCGCACGAACGCGCGCGGGACGACGCCGTCGGTCAGCTGCTCTTTCGCGTAACTGAGCGCGTCGAGCCAGAGCGCCAGCGCGCGGCCGGCCCCGTCGTCCCCGCCGAGGATCTCGCCGGCTTTCAGGATCTTCGGATGCCGCGGCAGCTTGTCGTCGATGTAGAGCACGCGCCTGTCCCGTCAACTGAGCTTGGTGATCTCGAGCGTGAACCGGCCCTTGGGATCGGTCTTCGTGTACTGGGCTTTCAGCAGCGGCGGCAGCTCGAGCCGCGACTGCTTGCCCCAGCGGCCCTTGATGGCGAACTTGCCGGCGACGCCGTTGACGACGCCGCGCAGGCGCTTCTTGACGTCGTCGTCGAGCTCGCGGTACTCGGTGCCGGCCGCCTTCAGCGCCTCGCGCCGCTCGAGCGCCGCCTCGAGCTCGGGGTCGGCCAGGATCGCCGCCTGGTCGGGGGAATCGATCGGCGGGTTGCAGACGTGCCCGAACCACGGGCAGCGCAGGCATTCGTCGGGCTCATCGGCGAGGTACGGCGGCAGCACGCCGGCGTCGACGCTGTCGAGCACGCGCTCGGCCTTCGTGAGGAAGGCCTCCATGCGATCGAGGTTCGCCGGGTCGCCGAGCTCCACCGGCACGATCTTCGGCAGGCCCGAGCGATCGAGGAGCAAGAAGCCGTACGGCTCCGCGGCGCCGAACAGATACGCGAGCAGCTGGTGGGCGCCGCCCATCGTCCACGGCTGCTCGAACAGATCACTGAACCGGTCGATGCGATCGACGAGGAGCGGCGACCACGCCTTGACCTCGAGCGGCGGGCGCTGGCCGGCGATCTCGAGGCGCGCGTCGACCTTCCCCACGATCGCCGGCCGACCCTTGCGGTCCCGCAGGACGAAGCGTTCCTGTTGGCCGATCACCTTGAAGGACGGCTCGGCGTCGCGGCCGATCTTCGTGAGGTCGGCGAGCAGGTCGCGTTCGCGATCGTCGCCGCGGCGGAACTTCGCGAGCAGTTCCGTGGACGCCGGCGGCAGCTGCTCGGGCGTGGTGAGCTCGAGCGCCATGCGGCGATCGCAGGTGCGCCAGGCGCTCGCGTAGATCGAGGCGTGCGCCGTCTGTGGCCGCGTACCGCGCTCGAGGAACGTGCCCCAGGCCGTCTGGATGCTCTCTGCGATCGCGGCGGCGGGCGTGGCGGTTACCACGGGATGTCACCCTCGGTCAGTTCGCGTTCGATGCGCTTGACATCCGGCGCCGTCACCGTCGCGGTGCGTGCCTTGATGCTGAACCGCGAGACGATCTCAGCGTAGGGTCGGCCGCCTAGCGCGCAGGCCTCCACGAAATCCGCGAAGAACCGCCGGCCCTTCTGCTTCGGCGGCGGGTACTTTTCCTCTTCGCAGATGCCGATGGCGTCGAGGAGGCGCGCGATATCTTCCAGTGTGGGAATCAGCCGCGGATAGCGATCCTGCGGCTTCCACTGCAGGAGATCGGCATAGATCCATCGCGAGCCGTCAGGCTTGCGGTGGAACCCGATCGCCAGCCGGCGCTCGCTGTCGGCCATGCGTTGATCAGCAATCCGCTGTTGATTCATCGGTGATCTCGTTGCCCCAGGCAAACCAACCGGGGCGCTTGACGCGTGCGAAGAGTTCGACGCGCCGGAACTGCGGATACATCGCGGCGATCGTGTCGTAGAAGGTCGCGGGCTTTTCCGAGTGGCGGCCGACGCTGGCGGCGATCACGCTATCGGGCGTGATGACCGGATGCAGGGAGCCGCGCCCGGCGATGAGCAGCAGTTCGTGTCGCGTCCTCACCCACCAGCCGATCCCGGGAGCGGCATCCTTCTGCCACACCATTGAGGCCTTGTAGTCGAAGCCCCAGGCGGTCATGACCGTGATCGCCGCCGGCAGCAATGGCGACGTCGCCCAGCAAAAGAGCACGCTGGCGGGCGCCGCCTTCGGGAAGGTCGGATCAGTTGTCGGCAGTGCGGCGATCGC
>Ga0126377_10002384_pt1 | contig 12915 bp, 10 predicted proteins | sample PanSoiMetPlot_22_FD_92647 | JGI IMG/M metagenome (GOLD analysis project Ga0126377, IMG submission 92647) | Tropical forest soil microbial communities from Panama - MetaG Plot_22 | ecosystem: Environmental > Terrestrial > Soil > Tropical forest > Bulk soil | place: Panama | collected 2016-02-17
CGGTCGCCGAGGTCAAGCAGGCGCTCGCCGCCGCCGGCCACCCCGTCCGCTAACTCCGCTTCCCAGCCGCCCACCAGGCCCCCCGCGCGCCGGCCCCCCGCCCGCCAGTCCTCCGCCTGCCGGGTCCCCGCCCGCCGGGCCCTCGCCCTCCGGACCCCGCCCCGCCGGGCCCGCCCGGCGGGAATTGTCGATCTTGGAGTCTCATTGCTGTGATCATGGGCCTGGAACAGCAATGAGACTCCACTTGCGTCCGTGGGAGGGGCCGTCCCGGCGCGGGAGACGACGGGCCTGCGGCCCCGGCCCGGCGGCCGCCGGGGCTGACGTGCGTCAGCTCGTGGTGAGGGCGGGCGCCGGGTCGGGGACGGCCTCGGGGTGCGCCGCGACCGCGCCGCCGGCAGGAGCGAGCGCGCCGGCAGGAGCGAGCGCACCGGTCGGAGCGAGCGCGCCGGTCGGAGCGGGCGGGTCGGGGACCGTGAAGATCGGGATGAAGAGGTGTGCGAGGGGGCCGATGGACACCGCGTACACGAGGGTGATCCAGCCGACCGACCCGCCCAGCACGAAGCCGACGGCGAGCACGGACAGCTCGATCGACGTGCGGACCACGCGGACGCTGGCGAACCACCGGCCCGCGTAGCGGGTGACGATGCCGGTCATCAGGCCGTCGCGGGGTCCGTGGCCGTACCGCGCGCCGATGTACATGCCGGTCGCGATGCCGGTCGTGACCACCGCGCCGAGGCCGTACGCCCAGCGGGCCGCGAGGCCGTGCGGGTCGGGCAGCACGTCGGACACGAGGTTGGCGGACAAGCCGATGACCACGACGTTGCTGACCGTGCCCAGCCCCGGACGCTGGCGCAACGGGATCCACGCGAGCAGCACGGCGGCGCCGGTCGCGATGAGGATCCAGCCGAGCCGTACCCCGGTGACCTTCGCGACGCCCTGGTGGAAGACGTCCCACGGGTCGAGGCCGAGCCGCGCCGAGACCATCGCGCTGATCCCGGCGCCGTAGAGGACGAGGCCGGCGTACAGGGCGGACAGCCGCCGGATCGGGCGGTACCGGAGGGGAAGATTGCCAAACCTCGCCATGGGTGCCACTCTGGTAGCCAATTCGAGCTTTCGGCAGAGCCAATCGGTGGTGAATGGCTGTGACTAGCACCATACGAGGTAGCCAACTGGCCCGGCTGCTCGGCCCGTGGCAGCCGAACGGATCCGGCGCCCGCCGGGGCACACCCGACTACCTGGCGCTCGCGGACACCGTGCGTGGCCTGCTCACCGACGGCCGGCTGGCGCTCGGGGTGCGACTGCCCGCAGAACGCGAACTGGCCGGGACCCTGCAGGTCAGCCGGACCACGGTGACCGCGGCGTACAACGCGCTGCGTGCCTCCGGGCACCTGGCGAGCCGGCGTGGCGCGGGGAGCTGGACGACGCTTCCCGGCGGCGCCCGGGTGGACACCGCGGGGCTGTGGTCGCCGGAGACCACACTGGACCTCCTCGACCTCGGCCACGCCGCGCTCTCCGCGCCGCCGCAGTTCACCGCCGCGGCCACCGAGGCGGTCGCGATGCTCCCCCGCTACCTTTCCGGCGTCGGCTACCACCCCACCGGCCTGCCCGAGCTGCGCGCCGCGGTGGCCGCCACGTTCACCGCGCGCGGGCTGCCCACCACGGCCGAACAGATCATGATCACGAACGGCGTCCAGCACGCGCTGGATCTCGCCGTACGGCTGCTGGTCCCCCCGGGCAGCCCGGTGCTGACCGAGTCGCCGACGTACCCGAACGCGCTGGCCGCGTTCGGCGCCCGCCGCGCCCGCGTGCACACCTACGGCATGGGCGCCGACGGCTGGGACGAGGACCTGTTGCTGGCCACCATCCGGCAGACCGGCGCGCGGATCGCCTACCTGGTCCCCGAGTTCCAGAACCCGACCGGCCACCTGATGCCGGCCGACCTGCGGGCGAAGCTCCCGGCGGCGGCGCACTCGGCGGGCACCGACCTGATCATCGACGAGTCCTTCGTGGACCTGCACCTCGGCCCGCCCGACCCGGCCGGAATGGCGGGGACGCCCGGACCGGCCGGGTCCGCCAGGACGCCCGCGTCGGCCGGGTCTGCCGGGACTTCCGTGCCGGCCGGATCCGCGAGGCCGTCCGTCCCGGCCGTGCTGGCGGGTGGCACCGCGCAGGCGTCGCCCATGCCTCCGCCGGTGGCGAGCTTCGACAGGCACGCGCGGGTGCTGTCCATCGGCGGCATGAGCAAGCCGTACTGGGGCGGGCTGCGCATCGGCTGGATCCGCGCCGCCGAGCCGGTGGTGCAGCGGTTGGCCGCCACCCGGGTCGGAGTCGACATGGCCGGGCCGGTGCTCGACCAGCTGGTCGCCGTCGCGCTGCTGAGCCGGGCCGAGGAGATCGTGCCCGCGCGCCGGGTGCAGCTGCGCGACCAGCGCGAGGCGCTGGTCGCGGCGCTGCGGCGGGAGCTGCCGGCGTGGCGGTTCACCGTGCCCGACGGCGGCGTGACGCTCTGGGTCGAGCTGGACGCGCCGGTGTCGACGGTGCTCGCCCGCGCCGCCGAGGCGTACGGGGTACGCCTGGCACCCGGGCCGCGCTTCGGTGTGGACGGCACCCTGGAACGCTTCGTACGCCTGCCGTACACGCTGCCACCGTCCGAGCTGGACGAGGCCGTCACGCGCCTGGTGGCCGCCCGTGCCGACGTCGCCAGCGGCATCCGCCGCACCTGGGAGTCGCCGGTCCTGGTCGCCTAGGACCCCGCGGCATCCGCCGACACGGTGCCCTGGAACGGCTGTGGCCGGGCCGCCCGAAGGGCGCCCCGGCCACAACAACAAAACTGCGCGGAACCTAGACGATCGTGTCGCTCGGCGGCTGCTGGCCGGCCGGCGGGTACGGGTTGGCCGGCATGGTCTGCCCGGGCGGGGGTGCGTACTGCTGGCCCGGAGCCTGGTAGCCCTGCGGAGCCTGGTAGCCCGGCGACGCCTGGTAGCCGGCCGGCGGCTGGTAACCGACGGCGGGAGCCCCGCCACCCGGCTTCGGCGGCAGGATCTGGTTCTGCAGCATGCCCAGGTGGCCGAGGATGGCGCCGACGGCCGCGACGGTCGCGCCGAGGACCATGATGACGCCGCCCCAGCCGAAGTCGAAGGCACCGCCGACGCCGTAGTCGGTGAACCAGAAGCCGAGCATGGTCACCCAGACGAACAGGGTGAGGCCGACCGAGATCTGGCCGCGGGTGAAGCCGACGTACTGCTTGTCCTTCGGCCACCACGCGCTGACGACCGAAGTGCCGATGGCGAGCAGCGCCGCGAGGACCGGCCAGGTGCTCAGCGGGGCGAAGTCCGACCACGAGTTGACGCTGTTCCCGCCCTGGCCGAGGAACGACGGCGTCGAGTAGAGCGGCGCGAACGAGAAGAAGAAGACCAGCAGTGAGCCCGCGGCCACCAGCAGGTCAGCCAGGCTCATCGAGAAGCCTGCACCGGAACGGGGGGCGGGCGCCGGAGCGCCCGGGTACTGCGCCGGGTTGGTCATTGGGGGTTGCTCCTTCATGGATGCGGCTGCTGCATGATCGGTGAGCTATGGAGATGCTAATGGTGGTGCGCCACACATGCCGGCGTCAAATCCCTCCACGTCCTACATTTCGGCGACAGTGCCGGCATACATGCTTTCGATGTGATCCGCGAACGCCGACTCCACCGCCCGCCGCTTGACTTTCATCGAGGGCGTCAGCTCACCGTCCTCAACGGACAGGTCGCGGGGAAGGATGGAGAACCTCTTCACCGTCTCCCATCGGTTGAGCTTTTCGTTCAAGGTCGCAACGTAGCCGGCCACCATCTCCCTCGCCTCCTCCGAACCGGCGATCTCCGCGTACGCCCGGCCAGCCAGCGGGCCTCCCGCGACCCAGGCCTTGATGGCGTCCGGGTCCAGCGTGACGACCATGGTGCAGTAGTTGCGTGCCTGCCCGATGACCAGCGCCTGCGAGACGTACGGGCAGATGGCCTTGAACATGCCCTCGATGTGCGAGGGCGCGACGTACTTGCCGCCGGAGGTCTTGATGAGGTCCTTCTTGCGGTCGGTGATGCGCAGGTAGCCGTCGGGGGAAAGCTCGCCGATGTCGCCGGTGCGGAACCAGCCGTCCTCGGTGAACGCGGCCGCGGTCTCCTCGGGCAGGTTGTGGTAGCCGCGCATCACCGGCAGGCCGCGGATGAGGATCTCCCCGTCCGTGTCGACGCGGCACTCGAGGTCGCCGAGCGCCTGGCCGACGGTGCCGATGCGCAGGCCCGTCGTCGGGTTGACGAAGTTGCCGGCGGACGTCTCGGTGAGGCCGTACCCCTCGTAGATGGGCAGGCCGGCGGCGGCGAAGAACCCGGAGATCTCGGGGGACAGCGGCGCGGCGCCGGAGACCAGAACCCGGATCCGGCCGCCGAGGCGGTCGCGCAGCTTGGAGAAGACCAGCTTGTCCGCGACCCGGCGCTGGGCGGCCAGGACGGCGGGGACGGGCTTGCCGGCAAGTTCCAGGGCGACGGCGCGGCGTCCGACCCGTACCGCCCAAAGGAAGATCTTGAGCTTGGCCCCGCCCGACGACTGCGCCGAGCCGACCGCGGCGTTGTAGACCTTCTCGAAGACCCGCGGCGCCGCGCACATCAGCGTCGGCCGCACCACGCTCAGGTTCGCGACCAGCTTGTCCACCCGGCCGTCGACATAGGTCGGCAGGCCCGCGTGGATGAGGCCGCAGGCGAGGGTCTTGCCGAACGAGTGCGACAACGGCAGCCACAGGTACTGCAGGTCGTCGGGGGTGAGCAGGTCGTTTTCGGCCTGCGCGACGCCCTCCCAGCACCAGCCGGCGTGCAGCAGCTCGACGCCCTTCGGGCGCCCGGTGGTGCCGGAGGTGTAGATCAGCGTGGCCAGGTGCTCCGGCTTGACCGAGGCGACCACCCGGGAGATCAGCTCCGGGTCCGCGGCGAGGGCGTCGGCTCCGCGCCGCTCCAGCTCCGCGAGGGTCATGACGGGTACGGACACCCCGGCGCCCGCCTCCTCCGCGGAACCGTCCATCACGACCACGTGCCGCAGGTGCGGCAGGTCGGCGCCGGCGATCTTGGCGACCTGCCCGGCGTCCTCGGCGATCAGCACGACCGACTCCGAGTCACCGACGATGTACGCCGCCTCGTCCGGCTCGGTCGTCGGGTAGACCGTTGTCGTCGCGCCGCCGGCGTTCATCGCGCCGAGGTCGGCCAGCAGCCACTCGACCCTGGTGTTGGCCAGGATCGCCACCCGGTCCTCGGACCCGACGCCCAGGCCCACCAGCCCCGCGCCGATCGCGTCGGCGCGCGCGCCGACCTGCTGCCAGGTCATCCAGGCGATCCCGCCGTCGGGTGTGGGACTGCCGAAGGCGCGCGCCTGGGGCGTCGCCGCGACGCGCTGGGCGAGCATGTCCGGGATCGAGCGGTACGGGATAGCCAGCGCCATCTGCCAGGTCCTCCGGTCGGAAGTGAGGGCGGTCACACGCCGTAGTTGCTACCGAAGGGTAGGCCCAGGACAGCCCGGCTGGCCAGACCGGGTCGCTGGTCGACTGGTGGGGCCCTGGCGCGAGCCAGGGCCGACGTCAGCTGGTGACGTCGCGCCCGCCGAAGCGGGCCCAGGCGGCGGTCGTGAACAGCGCCGTGTACGCCAGCGCCGACAGCAGCCCCGGTCCGGTCCGGCCCGCGGCAATCGGTTCCCGCAGCAGGTCGCCGAAGGCGAGCCAGTAGTGCGTCGGCAGATAGCGGTGCACCGCGCTCAACTGCGGGATGGCGTCGGCGATCTCGCTGCCGAGGGTGAGCACCATGGTCGCGATCGCGGCGGCGATGGGCTGCTCGGTCAGCGTCGAGACGAACAGGCCGATCGCGCAGAGCGCGACCAGCATCGCCGTGACGTACGCGCAGACCAGCAGCGTCCGGCCCACACCCTCGGCGAAGGGCACCGCGGTCCCGGACAGCGTGGTCAGCGGCCCGCCCCCGAACAGCGCCAGGCCGAGCACCGCGCCGACGAACGCCACCAGCAGGGTCGCCGTCGCGGCGAAGACAACCAGAGCGGCGAACTTCACCGCGAGCAACCGCGTCCGGCCGGCGGGCACCGCGAGCAGGTAGCGCAGCGTGCCGAGGTTCGCCTCGCCGGCCACCGCGTCGCCGGAGATCGAGGCGACCGCGATCGGCAGGAAAAGCGGCAACTCCAGGCCGAGCGACGCGAGCGCGGCGAACAGGCCGTTCCCGGTGATGGCGGCGACGAACGGTGGCCCCTGACCCGGTGCCGGGGCGGAGATCTTGGTCGCGATGTTGACCAGCACCGGAACCGCACACAGCACCGCGAGGCCGACCCAGTTGCGCCGCCGGCCGAAGATCAGCCACAGCTCGGAGCGGAACAGCCGGCCGATGGCCCGGCGGCTGCCGCCGCCCCGCCTGGCGCCCTGGCCGGGCAGGGCGGCCGGCACGGTGGGATCGTCCCGGATCCGGTCCGGGCGCCTCGGCGCGGGCAGCGTTCCCGGGTCAGCCGCTGACATCGAAGCCCTCGCCGGTCAGCGAGACGAACAGCTCCTCCAGGTCGGCGGCGAGCAGCCGCAGGCCGCGTACCGGCACGCCCGCCGCGACGAGCGCGGGGGCGACCTCCTCGATCGCGGTGTCGCCGAGCCGCGCGGTGACCACGTCGCCGGTCGCGGTGATCTCCGCCAGGCCGAGGTCGGCCAGCGCGGCACGGGCGGCGCCGGGGCGGCCGGAGGTGACCTCGACCCTGGGGGCGGTGCCTGCGCGCAGCTCGGCGAGGCCGCCCTGGGCGACCAGCCGGCCGAGGTGCATCACGCCCACATGGGTGCACACCTGCTCGACCTCGGACAGCAGGTGGGTGGAGAGCATCACGGTGGCACCGCCCCGGGCGACCTCGGTGAGCAGGGCACGCACCTCGCGGGTGCCCTGGGGGTCGAGACCGTTCGTCGGCTCGTCGAGAATGAGCAGGTCGCGCGGGCGCAGCAGGGCGGCGGCGAGCGCGAGCCGCTGGCGCATCCCCAGCGAGTAGTGCCGGTACCGCTTGCCGGCCGCGGCGAGCAGGCCGACCCGCTCCAGCGCCGCGTCGATCCGGGCCCGGGCGGTGGCCGGCGGGACGCTGCGGTCGGCGGCGTCGAGCCGGCGCAGGTTGTCCAGCCCCGACAGGTACGGATGGAACGCCGGCCCTTCGACGAGGGCGCCGACCCTGGGCAGCACCTCCCGCGCGGCGTCGGGCATCCGGGCACCGAGCAGCCGGTGGCTGCCCGCGGTCGGCCGCGCCAGCCCCAGCAGCAGCCTGATCGTGGTGGTCTTGCCCGAGCCGTTCGGTCCGAGGAAGCCGTACACGGAGCCCTCCGGCACGGCGAGGTCGATGCTGTCGACGGCGAGCTGTCCCGACCGGAACCGCTTGCTCAGCCCGGCCGTCTCGACTGCCGTGATCACTTCGGCGCGGTCAGCGTCGCGGCCGGACTGTTCGCCGCGATCAGCAGCGTCGGGCCGTCGACCGCGCCGATCATCACCCGGCCGTCGGTGGTCACCAGGGCCGTGAACAGGCGGGCCTCCAGGATGTTGCCGTCGCCGAAGGCGCCGTGCACCGCCGGGAGCACCTTGACCAGCGGCCCCAGCCCGAACGGGAGCTGGCCGTGCTCGTCGAGCGCCAGCCGGGTGACGACCACCGAGGTCCACCCCGAGCCGACCACCGTCGCCCGCGTCCGGCCGAGGCTCACCTCCGGCGACCCCGGCGAGCCGAGCCGGTGCACGGTGACGCCCGGCGGCGGGTTGAACTGGAACAGCGCGGCGTCCGGGCGGCTGAACGTGACCTGGTTGAAGCCGATCTCGAACGCCGGCTTGGCGGAGCCCTGGGCGAACACCTGGACACGCAGGGGCATGAACTTCTCGCCGTCCACCGCGATGCGCACCTGGGAGATCAGCGAGGCCGGGTCCCGCGGGCTGATGACCAGCGTGTACGACGACCGCCCGGCGACCGTGACCGGCGCGCCGACGGTCACCGACGTGCTGGGGTCGAGGGCCGCGAGCAGCGCCGACGCCGCCTGCTGGGGAGTGGTGGGCAGCGCGGACGGGACGGTGGCCGGGCTGGGGTCGGTGCCCTCCGGGCGCATCGGCACGACGGCGTGCGTCGCGGAGTTGTCGGTGCTCGACCAGGTCCACAGGTCGCTGCCGTCGCGGATGACGTCGGACTCGCCGAGCGCGCCCAGCAGCGCGACCCGGGTCTGGGTCGGCCCGGCGTACCAGGCGCGCAGCGTGTGCGTGCCGGCGACCAGCGAGGCGAACTGCGAGCTGCCGTCGCCGCCGATCGCTTGGGGGAGCGCCGGCAGGCCGAGGTCGGCGCGCACGACCAGGGTGCCGGAGAAGTCAGGCGGCGCGCCGGTCCGGACGTCGGCGAGCAGCTGCACCGGGCTGCGGGTGGGCAGGGGTGCGCCGGCGGTGGCCTGCAAGGCGGTCGCGACCAGGCCGCCCGCCACGATCGCGGTGAGCACACCAGCCGGAACCAGCCATCGGAGGACCGGACGGTTGGCGAGCACGCCCACGTGCGTGACCTCCTTCGCCCCGGTCGGTCCTACCTATCATGTCGGAATCGTCTGTGGCCACACTGAGAGGTCCCGGCGACGGTTCAGGTTCCGCGTGCCACGCTAGTTGGGTGCGGATACTGGTTGTCGAGGACGAGCCCCGGCTGGGCCGGGCGCTACAGCGCGGGCTGACCGCCGAGGGCTACCGGGTCGAGCTGGTCGGCGACGGGATCGCCGGCCTGGAGGCGGCGCGGCACGAGCTCTACGACACCGTCATCCTGGACATCATGCTCCCCAAGCTGTCCGGCTACCGGGTGGTACGCACGCTGCGCGAGGAGGGCAACTGGGTGCCGGTGCTCATCCTGTCCGCCAAGGACGGCGAGTACGACGAGGCCGACGGCCTCGACTGCGGTGCCGACGACTACCTGACCAAGCCGTTCAGCTTCGTGGTGCTGCTGGCCCGGCTGCGGGCACTGCACCGACGTGGCGCGCCCGAGCGCCCGACGGTGCTCTCCGTCGGCACGCTCAAGCTCGATCCGGCCAGCCGCCGGGTGACCCGCGGAGCGACCGAGATCACCCTGACCGCCCGCGAGTACGCCCTGCTCGAGTACCTGATGCGCCGGCAGGACCAGGTCATCACGAAGATCGAGCTGCTGGACCGGGTCTGGGACGCGGGCGCCGACACCGACCCCAACGTCGTCGAGGTCTACGTCGGGTACCTGCGCCGCAAGATCGACCAGCCGTTCGGTGTGCACTCGCTGCAGACCGTCCGCGGCGCCGGGTACCGGCTGGTCGACGACACCCTGGCCGGGGCCGGGACGAGCGAGGTCGAGCCGGGCACGGCGGGCGCGCTGGCGGGCGGGGGCGGGACCGAGGCGCTGCGCCCGGGCGACCCGCTCGACGCCGCGGACCGGGACTGACCCATGCGCTGGTGGCGGCGCCTGACGCTCCGGGCGCGGCTGACCGTCATCGGCACGGTGGGCCTCGCGGTGGGGCTCGCCGTCGGCGGCCTGTTGATCAACATAGTGCTGCACTACGTCCTGATCCGGTCGGTCGACGAGAGCAGCCGCTCCACCGCGACGGATGTGGCGACGCTGGTCGAGGAGGAGCACCTGTCCTACCCGCTGCCCAGCGCCGGCACCGCCGTCGTACAGGTGCTCGACTCGAGCGGCCGGGTCCGCGACGCGTCGCCGTACGCCGACCAGCTCGTGTCGATGCTGCGACCGAACGAGATTGCCCAGGTGCGCGCGGGTCAGGTCGTCGAGATCCCCGGTGACCAGGTCGGGGTCGACGGGAACATCCGCGTGGTCGCGCAGGCCGTTGACACCGACGACGGGCCACGGCTGGTCCTGGTGGGTTCGCCGACCCGGACGGTGGAGCAGGCGGCGGACACGGTGCGTACGGCGCTGCTCATCACGTACCCGCTGCTCTTGGGGGTGCTTGCGGCCTTCACCTGGCTGGTCGTCGGGTGGACCCTGCGCCCGGTGGAGTCGCTGCGGCTGGGCGCCGCGCAGATCAGCGCGCGCGGCCGCCAGTACGGCCGGCTGCCCGTCCCCGACGGCCACGACGAGGTCAACCGGCTCGCGGTGACCCTCAACGACATGCTCGAACGCCTGGACGCGGCGCGTGCCCGGCAGCAGGCGTTCGTCGCCGACGCCGCGCACGAGCTGCGCAGCCCGATCACCAGCCTGCGCACCCAGCTGGAGGTCGCCGACCGGCTCGGCGAGGCGGCCCCGACGGCCGACCTGGAGGCCGACGTCGACCGGCTGAGCCGGCTGGTGGACGACCTGCTGCTGCTGGCCCGGGCGGACGAGGGGGACCCGCGGCTGCGGCTGGTGGAGGCCGTCGACTTCGCGCCGCTGGCGCGCCAGGTCGTCGACGGGTACGGCGCGGCGCGGGTGCGGGTGGCCTGCCACACCGACGGGGCGGCGCCGGTGGTCGGCGACCCGGTCGCGTTGCGGCGGGTGGTGGACAACCTGGTAGGCAACGCGGTCCGGCACGCCCGCAGTGGCGTGGCGGTGACCGTCGACCGGGAACCCGCGGCGGTGCTGCTCACCGTCAGCGACGACGGGCCGGGGATCCCGCCCGCCGACCGTGAACGCGTCTTCGACAGGTTCACCCGGCTGGACAACTCCCGCGCCCGCGACCACGGCGGCGCCGGGCTGGGTCTGGCGATCGTCAAGGAACTGCTGCGCCTGCACGACGGCGCCATCGTGCTGGGCGACGCCGGGCCGGGCCTGCGCGTCGACGTACGGCTGCCGGCGGCCGACGCCGTGCCCGACGGGGTCGACGCCGTCCCGGCACGCCAGGAAGGCTGAGCGTGGCGGAGCCCCGGTACGCCGACGTGCACTACCTCCCCGACGGTCAGGCGAGGGCGGCGCCGGTCAGATGCCCAGGCGCGCCCTGCGGAGCCGGTCGGTCAGGTCCTCGGGGCCGTTCACACTGACCCGGGCGTGCCCCTGGCGGCCGGACAGGAACATGGTCATCTCGCCGGGGTCGGCGGAGAGCCTGACCACCGGCCCGCCCTTGCCGGTCTTCACCGGCGGCTGGCCGGTGATGGAGATGGTCAGCGAGGCGGGGAAGCCGCGCAGCCGCAGCCTGCCCAGCAGCCGGGCCTGGCTGCCGAGCCGGGCGGCGAGGCCCGGATCCAGGTCGCGTGGCGACCAGCCCGGCGCGGCACGCCGTACGTCCTCGTGGTGGATGAAGAACTCGCCGGTGTTGGTGGCCCGGTCGGTCGGTCCGAAGCCGGCCATGCTCAGCGCCGGTGGGTGGCGGACCTGCTCCACCAGCAGGCCGAAGTCACGGCGGGCAGCGGCGTCGCGCACCCGGTCCATGTGGCCGGACAGGAACGGGATGACCACACCGGCGGCGGCGTCCGGGCGGCGGTCCCGCACCACGACGTGGGCGGCGAGGTCACGGGTGGTCCACCCGGCGCAGAGCGTCGGGTGGTCGGGGCCGACCTCGGCGAGCAGGTCAGCCAGGGCGGCCCGCTCGACGCGGGCGTAGTTGACGGACGGCACGCGCCCGATCGTAGGTCGGCTTGCCGCGTGGTGCGAAACACACGTGCGTCTTGTCGGTCCCTCGTGGTTAGGTAAGGACCGGTGGGCGTAGCAGTGTGATACCGGGTGGACGCGATACGGGGTGGGGTTCGGTGCGGCTCGAAGCGGGAGTGCTCCAGCGTGGGTTGCGCGTGCTCGGCCGCGCCATCCGCGAGGAGCCGCGGGTCTTCGCCTTCGCCACGTTGGGTAGCTGCCTGTTCGGCGTGAGCACGATCGCCGCGGCGTACGTCGTCGGCGCCATCCTCGGGCACGTCATCGAGCCGGCGTACGGGCACGACCGGACCGACGAGCGTGCGCTCGCCGTCGCCGCCGCGGCCATCATGGCCGTGTCGCTACTCAAGATCACCGGCATCTTCGGCCGGCGCCTGGGTGCCGGTGCGATGCAGTACCGCCTGCAGGCCCGATACCGCCGCCTGGTCACCAGCCGCTACCTGAACCTGCCGATCGCGTGGCACCAGCGGCACGCGACCGGGACGCTGCTGTCCAACGCCAACTCCGACGTCGAGGCGGCGTGGTACCCGATCGCGCCGCTGCCGTTCGCGGTCGGCACCGTGGTGATGCTCGCCGTCGCGGTGGTCTCGCTCTTCGTGGTCGACTGGGGGCTGGCCCTGGTCAGCCTGGCCGTGTTCCCCGGGCTCTTCCTGGTCAACTTCTGGTACGCCCGGCGGATGTCGCCCCGCATCTCGCGCGCCCAGCAGCTGCGGGCCGAGGTCAGCGCCGCCGCCCACGAGAGCTTCGACGGCGCGCTGGTGGTCAAGACCATGGGACGCGAGGCGCACGAGACCGAGCGGTTCGCCGCCAAGGCGGTCGAGCTGCGTACCGCCATGATCAACGTAGGCCGCATCCGCGGCCTGTTCGACCCGCTGCTGGACCTCCTGCCCAGCCTCGGCACGCTCGCCGTGCTGGTGGTCGGCGGCCTGCGGCTGCGCGGCGGCGCGGTCAGCCTTGCCGACGTCATCAGCGTGGCCTTCCTGTTCAGCGTGCTCGCCGTGCCGGTGCGGGCGATCGGCTTCGTGCTGGGCGAGCTGCCGCGCGCCGCCGTCGGCTGGGAGCGCGTCGAGCAGGTGCTCGCCGCGACCGGCGACATGCCGTACGGCACGGTCGCGCCGGCCGGCACCGGTCCCGCCTCGATGACGTTCGAGGGCGTGACCTACCGGTACCCGACCGGACCACCGGTGCTGCGCGACGTGAGCTTCACCGTCCCTCCGGGGCGGACCGTCGCGCTGGTCGGGCCGACCGGCGCCGGGAAGTCGACGATCGCGGCGCTCGCCGCCCGGCTGATGGACCCGGACACCGGCACGGTGACCTGCGATGGCGTACCGCTGC
>Ga0126377_10002385_pt1 | contig 12914 bp, 14 predicted proteins | sample PanSoiMetPlot_22_FD_92647 | JGI IMG/M metagenome (GOLD analysis project Ga0126377, IMG submission 92647) | Tropical forest soil microbial communities from Panama - MetaG Plot_22 | ecosystem: Environmental > Terrestrial > Soil > Tropical forest > Bulk soil | place: Panama | collected 2016-02-17
GCGTCGAGGTCGGCGCCGCCGAGCACGATCTCCAGCGCCCGGCCCCGGCCCACCAGCCGGGGCAGCCGCTGGCTGCCGCTGCCGCCGGGGATGATGCCGATCAGCGTCTCGGGCTGGGAGAACACCGCCCGCCCCCGGGCGGCGATCCGCATGTCGAACGACGACACCAGCTCGCAGCCGCCGCCCCGGGTGATGCCCTCGACGACGGCGATGCTGGCGGCCGGCATCGTGCGGAACCGGTCGACCATGGCGTGGAAGAAGCCGAGCTCCCCGGGCGGCTCGGCCAGCGCCTCCCGGGGCAGCTGGAGGATGGCCCCGACGTCGGCATGGGCCACGAAGAACTCGGGGTTGGCCGAGTCGACGACCACGACGCCCACGTCCGCGTCCTCCGCCACCTCCCGCCCGAGGCGGTCCAGCTCGATCATCAAAGGGATGTCGAGCAGGTTGATCGGCGGGTTGTCGATCGTGGCCCGGCACACCCGCCCGCCGACCTCGACCCGCAGCAACGTGTAGTCCTCGTAGGCCATGCGGCCGACGCTAGGCCCCGGCGCCACGGGGGCGGCGGGCGATCAGGCCAGCTGGGACATGAACTGGTTCATGTCGAAGTAGTCGCGCCAGGCGGCGATCTTGCCGTCGACCACCTCGAAGGTGCCCATGACCGGCAGCGAGATGTCCTTGCCGGGGAGGCGGAACACGTCGACCCGCTCGGTGAGGACGGTGCCGCCGTCGGCGGCGATCGAGACGATGCGGAACTCGATCTGCTCCACCCCGGCCGTGAAGCCGGCCAGCGTGGCCCGGATGGCGTCGGGCCCCACCACGGGGTCCACCGGGATGTTGTGGTAGACGGCGTCGTCGGCGAAGAACCCGACGATGCGGTCCAGGTCGAGGTCGGGCCCGCCCGCCCCGAAGGCGGCGCAGAACTCCCGGACCAGGTCGATCGGCTCGGTGGTCACGGCCGCAGGCTACGCACTGCGGTGCCGGGCCAGGCCACGGGTACGCTCTCGGCCACCCGGCGGCGAGCAGGGGGGCGAACCGATGGCCGAGGCCGAGTCAGGCGAGGGCGCGACGGGCTTGCGCGGGCCGCCTCCGCCACCGCCTCCACCGGTCGTGCCGGTGGCGAGCGTGGAGGCCGCCCGGGCGTCCGCCGGCGAGGCGATCGGCGGGCTCGAGGCGACGATGCGGCGGGCGGGTTCGTTCTCCGACGAGGAGGTGCACCGCGGCGTCGACGGCGAGTGGTCCACCGTCGAGTCGCTGCGGCACGTCGTGCTCATCGTCGACCTGTGGCTGTCGAAGGTCGTCCTCGGCGAGGACGACCCGTTCCACCCGATGGCGCTCCCGCCCACCTTCATGCCGCCCAAGCTGCCCGGCACATCCATCGACCCCGAGGCCCGGCCCAGCTTCGAGGAGGCCTGCGAGGCGGTGCGGGACCGGCTCGCCGCCCTCCGCAGCTACGTCGAGGGCCTCACCGCCGACGACCTCGACCGCCCCGTGGCCGCCCACGCCAAGACGGTCGGCGGCGCTCTGGGCGTGCTCCTCGGCGAGCTGAAGGCGCACACGCGGTTCGTCAACCGCGACCTCGACGTCATCGAGGCGGGCCGACCGACGGATCAGCCGTCGACGTAGAGCTGCCCGTCACGACCCTTGGCCACGGTGATGGGGCTGAGCGAGCGGGTCGCCGGGCCCTGGAGCACCGAGCCGGTGCGGTCGAAGCGGGCGCCGTGACAGGGACAGACGAACTCGCCGTCGCCGCTCTGGTACTGCACCTCGCAGCCGGCGTGGGGGCAGACGGCGCTGAACGCCGCGTACCGGCCCGCGCTGGGTTGGACCACGTAGGCGGGGTCGCCCGCCTGGGGGTCGGTGAACGAGGCCACGCCCCCGACCGGTACCGCGCTGGCGGGACCGATGGCGACACCGGCCGTTCCACCCGCGGTGGGGGGACCGGTCGGGGGCGTGGTGGTCGCGGCCCGGCCGCCCGATCCGCCGGCGCCGGGCGAGGCCAGGCTGGTCGCCGAGCCGCCCTCGCCGGCGCCGCCGAGCAGGCGGCCGATCCAGGCGGTGGCGGCCGCCGTGCCGAGGCCGGCGGCGGCGAACAGGCCGACGACCTGCGCCCGCCGCAGGAACGCCCGGCGGTCGAGCATCTCGCCCGCCTCGGGGTCGGCGACGGGCGGCGCCGCCAGCACGGGGCAGGCGTCGGGCCGGCACGCGGCGCCCCGCCGGTAGTGGCAGTGGCCGGCCTCGTAGCCGCCGCACAGTGCCTGGACCCGGGCGAACGCCATCGGGACGGTCGCCGTCGTCGGCAGCCCGAGCTCCTGCTCGGCCCTGCGCCGCAGCAGTCCGTCGAGCGACAGGCGGGGATCCTCGCCGGCGCCGGCCAGCACGAGCGGCACCCAGGCGGCGGCGAACACGATGTCGGGGCCGAGGTAGTAGGGGTGGCTGTGCCAGCTCACCGTGAGCAGGAAGCCGAGCGACAGCGCCAGGCCGCCGGCGGCGGCCGCCCGCGTCCACAGCCCGGCCAGCGCCCCCAACCCGACCGCGACCTCGGCGAGCGCGATCGCGATGCCGACGGCCAGGGCGTGCGACGCCAGGCCCCCGAGCTGGCCGCCGATCGGGCTGGTGTGGGCGGCGGCGCGGAGCTGGGCCTGGACGGAGCCGGGAGCGCCGGCCCGCAGGAAGCGGGGGTCGGCGAGCTTCTGGAGGCCGGCGAAACCGAAGGTGACACCGAGGAAGAGCCGCAGAGGCAGCAGGGCCCAGCCGCTGGTCCACAGCGGCCAGGAGAGGCTGCGCCCGCCCGTGGCCGGCCGGGGGCGTGGCCGGCGCGAGGGGTAGGGACGGGCGGGCGCAGCCATCACCGCGACGGTAGGGAGGCCGGGTCCAGCGACCGGCCAGCGCCGGGTAAAGACTTGGCAAGGATGCGACGCCGACCCTGGTCCGCCCGTCATGCTGGGGTCGTGCACCTGCTGGTCGTCGAGGACGACGAGGCGATCGCCGTGCCGTTGGTCCGTGGCCTCGAGCGGTCCGGCTACGAGGTCACGCACGTGGCGACCGGGCGCGCCGCCCTCGACGCCGTCGGCGTCGGCGGCGGCGTCGACGGCGGCGTCGATCTGGTGCTGCTGGACCTGGGCCTGCCCGACCTCGACGGCTACGAGGTGTGCCGGCGCCTGCGGGCCGCGTCGGGCGTCCCGGTCATCGTGGTCACCGCCCGGGGCGACGAGGGCGACCGCGTCCTCGGCCTCGAGCTCGGCGCCGACGACTACGTGGTCAAGCCGTTCGGCATCCGCGAGCTGGTGGCCCGGGTGCGGGCCGTGTCCCGGCGAACCGTCCCCGAGCCGGCCGGGCCCCAGCGGGTGGGCGCGCTGGAGATCGACCGGCGGACCCGGCGGGTGGCGGTCGGGGGCCACGAGGTGGCGCTCGCCCCCAAGGAGTTCGAGCTGCTCGCCCTGCTGGCCGACGACCCCGGGGCCGTGGTCGGCCGGGCCGAGATCATGGACGAGGTGTGGGACCCGCACTGGTACGGGCCCACCAAGACGCTCGACGTCCACGTGGCCTCGCTGCGCCGCAAGCTCGGGGACCCCCGCTGGATCGAGACCGTCCGGGGGGTGGGCTTCCGGCTCGGGACGGCGCCGTGAGGCGCCGGGTCGTCGTCGCCCACCTGCTGCTGGTGGCGGCGGTCCTGGTGCTGCTGGAGGTGCCGCTGGCGTTGACCTTCGCGCGGCGCGAGCGCGAGGCGCTGGCCGACGACGTGGGGCGGGACGCGGCGTCGCTGGCGGCGCTGACCGAGGAGGTGCTGGAGAACCCCGCCGAGCACGACGTGTCGGCCCTCGCCGGGCGCTTCCGGGGCGCCGGCGACGGCTCGACCGTGGCCGTCGTCGACGCGGACGGGCGGCCGATCGACCCCAGCGTCGCCCCCGCCCGGCTGGCCGGCCCCCTGCACGCGGCGCTCGACCGGGCCCGGGCGGGCGTCCCCTCCGCCGGCCGGGTGGGGCACCGGGCCTACGCCGCCGAGCCCGTCGGCACCGGGGGCGAGGTCCACGGCGCCGTCCTGGTGGTCCACACCGGCGCCGCCACCGAGCGGCGCATCCACCAGCTCTGGCTGGCGCTCGCGGTCATCGCCCTGGCCGCGCTCGGGGTGGCCTGGGCGCTCGGCGACCGCCTGGCCCGGTGGGCGATCGGGCCGCTGCGCGACCTGGACGAGCGGGCGGCGGCGCTCGGGCGGGGCGATCTCGGCGCCCGGGCCGACGAGGGCACCGGCCCCCGCGAGGTGGTCGAGCTGGCCCGCACGTTCAACGACATGGCGGGGCGGCTCGAGGAGCTGGTCGGGGCGCAGCGCCGGTTCATCGGGGACGCCTCCCACCAGCTCCGCAGCCCGCTGGCGGCCCTGCGCCTCCGGCTCGACGCCCTCGACACCGACGACCCCGAGACGGCCCAGGCCGACGTCGACGCGGCCGTCGCCGAGACCGTGCGGCTGTCGCGGCTGGTCGACGGCCTGCTGGCCCTGGCCCGGGCCGAGGGGTCCCGCCCCGACCGCCACCCGGCGGACGTGGTCGAGGTCGTCGCGGCCCGCCGGGCGGCCTGGTCGGCCTACGCGGACGAGCACGGCGTCGACCTGCGGGCCGAGGTGCCCGACCACCCGGTGATGGCGTCGCTGGTCGAGGGCCACCTCGAGCAGATCCTCGACAACCTGGTCGACAACGCCATCGAGGCCACGCCGGCCGGCCGGGCGGTCACGCTGGCCGTGCGGGTGGGGTCCCCCTGCGTCGAGGTCAGCGTCGTCGACGAGGGCCCCGGCATGTCGCCGCAGGCGATGTCCCGGGCCTTCGACCGGTTCTGGCAGGGCGACCGGGGCGAGCGCTCGGGGTCGGGCCTCGGGCTGCCGATCGCCGCCCAGCTGGCCCGGGCCGGCGGCGGCAGCCTGCGGCTGCGGACGGCGCCCGGCGGCGGGGTGGACGCGCTGATCTCGCTGGCGTCGGCCTGAAGCCACGGTGCGGTCTATTAGCCTACGCGCTAATCTTGATGCCGATGGTTGCCGCTCAGGGCCGGCAGGGCACGGGGCCTCCCTCGCTCCCGCAGGTCGAGGTCGTCTTCGACGCGCTGGCCCACGAAGCCCGGCGCCACATCGTCCAGCTCCTGGCCCATCACGGCCCCGAGCTGCCGTCCGGGTACCTGGCCAATCGCTTCAGCCACAGCTGGCCGACGACGACCCGTCACCTGCACGTGCTCGAGGCCGCGGGCGTCGTCAGCGTGCGACGAGAGGGGCGGAGGTGCGTCTACCGGCTGGAGCGGGACCGCCTGCGGCGCGTCGTCGGCGGCTGGCTGGCGCAGCTCGATCCACCGACCAGCGAGCAGACCTGGCCGCCGTCGGGCCCGCGCTCGGTCACGAAAGGAACCAACTCATGAGCACCGCCGCGAAGCTGTTCCGCGTCACCCTCGAGGTCGCCGATCTCGAGAGCGCCACCGACCTCTACCGTGACCTCCTCGACATCGAGGGCAAGCGCCACCCAGGCGCCCGGCACTACTTCGACTGCGGCGGGGTCATCCTCGCCGTCCTCGATGTCTCCCAAGGGGGGATGACCCCCACCCCCGGACCGAAGTCGCTGTACTTCGCGGTCGACGACCTCGACGCCGTCCACGACCGGGCGTCACGTCTCGGCGTGCTGGCGCCCTACCGGGTGCACGGCGAGCCGGCCGGCGACGTGCTCGACCGTCCCTGGGGCGAGCGCTCCTTCTACGTGGTCGATCCCTGGGGCAACGATCTCTGCTTCTGCCAGGACGGCACGCTCTACACCTGAGACCCGATCCGCAGAGCCGGTCAGGGCACGACCACGACCGTGCAGGGGGCGTGGTGGGCCAGGTGGTGCGCCACCGATCCCAGCAGCAGCCCGGCGAAGCCGCCGTGCCCCCGGGTGCCCATGACGACGAGGTCGGCGCCGGCGGCGGCCCGGACGAGCGTGCCGGCGGCGGAGCCCTGCACGGCGCGCCCGGTCGCCCGGCCGGCCAGCCCCCGGTCCGCCAGCAGCTTGTCGACCAGGTCCTGGGCGTCCTCCTCGAGGGCGACCCACTCGACCGGGTAGCCGCCGGCCGGGGCCACCGCGGGGTAGGCGATGTCCCAGGCCCGCACGACGTCGAGCGCCGACCCCCGGCGCGCGGCCTCGGCGACCGCCCAGTCCAGCGCCCGACGGGCGCTGGCCGACGCGTCGGCGCCGACCAGGATGCGCCCGCGTTCCTTGGGGATCGCCCCGCCCCCGGGGGACCGGACGATCGCCAGCGGCACCGGCGCATGGTGGAGGCACTGGCCGCTCACGGAGCCGAGCAGCAGGCCCCGGAACCCGCCGACCCCCCGGGCGCCCACGACCAGCAGGTCGGTGCCGGCCGCCGCGTCCAGCAGAGCCCGGGCCGGGGGCTCGCACACCGTGCGCCGCACGACGCCGGCGCCGTCGCCCAGCGCCGCGTCGATCGACGCGGCCAGCAGCCGGTCGGCCTCCTCCGGGCCGTAGCCGGCGTCGAATGTGTGCCCGCCGCCGGCGTGGCCCGGGGGGACGAAGCCCCAGGCGAACAGCGCCACCAGGCGCCCACGACGCAGGGCCGCCTCCCGCTGCGCCCACCGGAGGGCGTCGAGCGAGTGGGGCGACCCGTCGACTCCGACGACGATCTCGGTCATGCCGCCAGCTTCCGCCCCGGCGCCGGCGGCCGGTAGGGCCCGCCGTCGCCAGTGATCCGGGACCTTCGGCCCTGCTGGCCGCGCGCCGCGGGCGTCGATGATCGGGCCATGACGCCACCCCTCAACGTCCTGGTGATCGAGAGCCGGCCCGGCGCGGCCGCCGAGCCGATCCGGGAGCTCGGCGCCGCCGGGCACCACACGCTGACCTGTCACGACGGCCGGACCGCCGTCACGTGCCGCGGCCTGACCAGCCCGGATGACTGCCCGCTCGCCCAGGACCCCGACGTGGCCCTGCTCGTGCGGCCGCGCGTCGACCCGCACACCTCCGCGCGCGAGGCGACGGCCGTCGTCTGTGCCGTGCGGGCCGGCATCCCGCTGGTCGAGGCGGGCCCGGCCCACCTCGACCCCTACGACGCCGTGGTGACGGCGCGTGCGGTGGACGGCGACGTCGTGGCCGCCTGCGAGGCCGGCGTCGACGAGGCCCTCGGCGCCCTCGGGCGGGCCATCCTGCGCCAGGTGACGCCCACGCCGGCGACCTGTCGCGTCGAGCGGGCGGGCCGGCGGCTGCACGTGCGCCTGGACCTGCCGCAGCCGGTCGACCCCGCCGAGGCGCAGGCGCTGGCGGTGCGCGCGCTCGACGCCGTGCGCGCCAGCGGACGGGCCTACGGCGAGGTGGACGTGTCGGTGACGAACGGCGGGTCCGGCGGGACCTTCGGCCCTGGGAGCCGGTAGGGCCCGTTCATACGGTCACAGCAAGGCGGATCGCTGATCCGCACTGGAAGGGAGGCAGCGAGATGAGCACGATGACCAGGGAGCCCGCAGTCGCGCCGGGCGCATCTCCCGATGGGACGATCCAGTTGCGGCGACGCACGATCGACAAGCTCCTGATCGGGATGGGCCTGATCGCGGCGATCGTGTTCGCCGTGGCCGGCGGCCTGCTGATGTGGGGCTCGAACTTCGCGAAGGACTACGTGCACGACGAGCTGGCGTCGCAGAAGGTGTTCTTCCCGTCGGCCGCCGAGTTGAAGGACGAGGGCCGGACCGACCTGCTCTCGCACGCCGACCAGCAGGTGACCACGGGCCGCGAGGCGCAGGCCTACGCCAGCTTCATCAACGGCCACCTGCAGCAGATCGGCGACGGCAAGACGTACTCGCAGGTCGATGACCGGGGCGCGGCTCAGGCGGTCGTCGACGCCAAGGCCAAGGGCGCCAGCGCGGCGGAGGTCGCCAAGCTGCAGGCCACGGCGGACGAGCTGCGGACCCAGCGGGACACGCTGTTCAAGGGCGAGACGCTGCGGGGCCTGCTGCTCACCAGCTACGCCTGGGCCACCATCGGGTTGATCGCGGGGATCGCGGCGTGGGTCGCGTTCATCGGCGCCTTCGTGATGGCCGCGCTGGTGGTCGCCGGGTTCGTCCACCTGCGTCGCACGCCGACGTGACATGACCGCCGGGTGCGCCGTGCACGGGCGGCGCACCGGAGCGGGGGCAGACGACCGCCGGGCACCCCTCGCCCGGCGGTCGTTCGCGTCCGGAGCCGGGCGGCCGGGCAGGCCAGGCGGAGCCGGGCGGCGGTGACGATGGTGAGCCCCGGCCGGGGCCGTTCGGCCCTGTCGTGCGGGGCGCCGGGGGCCGATCCTCGGGCCATGACCATCGACACGACGGCGCCGGTCGGCGATCCCGAGGTCGCCACCCCCGTCGCGGCCGGCCACCCGCCGATCATCCAGGCGGGCGGGGTGGTGAAGGTCTACGACACCGGGGCCGTCCAGGTGCGGGCGCTCGGGGGCGTCGACCTGGTGGTCGGCCGAGGCGAGGTCGTGGCGATCATGGGGCCGAGCGGGTGCGGCAAGACCACGCTGCTCAACTGCCTGTCCGGGCTGGACACCTTCGATGCCGGCGACGTCCGCATCGAGGGCACGTCGCTCGCCTCCATGTCCGACCGCCAGCGCACGGCCTACCGGGGCCGGCGCATGGGCTTCGTGTTCCAGTTCTACAACCTGCTCCCGGTCCTCTCCGCCGTCGAGAACGTCGAGCTGCCGCTGCTCGTCGCCCGGATGGCGGCGGGCGAGGCCCGGCGGCGGGCCCTCGACGCGCTGGCGCTCGTCGGCCTGGGCCAGCGGGCGTCCCACCTCCCGGCGCAGCTGTCCGGGGGCGAGCGCCAGCGCGTGACCATCGCCCGCTCGCTGGTCAACGACCCCGCCATCGTGTGGGCCGACGAGCCGACCGGCGACCTCGACTCGGAGATGGCCCAGGACATCGTCGACCTGATGCGCCGGCTCAACCGGGAGCGGGGCCTCACGTTCGTGATCGTCACCCACGACATCGCGGTGGGCCGGCGGGCCGACCGCATCGTCCGGATGCTCGACGGCCGGGTGGTCGCCGAGGAGCGACTGGAGGTTCCCGATGCACGCCCGGGTCACGCTGCTTGAGATCGACACGATGCGCACCGGCATGGGGGCCGCGGTGGGTCGGTTCCGGGAGGAGGTGCTGCCCCAGCTCCGGGACCAGGACGGCTACCGGGGCGTGCTCGTGCTGACGACGCCCGGGGGCCAGGCGGCGCTCGTCTCCCTGTGGGACACCGCCGCCCAGGCGGACGTCCGCAGCGGGGCCGGCTTCTACCCGGACACGCTGGCCCGCTTCGTCACCCTGTTCGCCTGCCCGCCCGGCCGGGAGCAGTACGAGGTCGCCGTCGCCGACCTGCCGGCGGCCGCCCGGGGCTGACCCGTGGCCCGGCTCTTCGGGATCCCCGTCGGGGCCTTCGCCACCGGGCTGGTGGTGATCATGGCCGTGGCGTTCGGGCTCGTCGCCGTGGCCGCCGCCCGCAACCGGGTGTTCCTGCGCCTGGCCGCCCGCAACGTCGCCCGCCGCCGGGGCCGCACCGCGCTGATTGTCGGCGGCCTCATGCTGGCCACCGCCATCATCGCCTCGTCGCTGGTCACCGGCGACACGATGGCGCTGACCATCCGGTCGTCGGTCCTCCGCTCGCTGGGCCCGACCGACGAGACGCTCGTGGCCGACGGGGCCGAGGTCGACCCGGCGCTCGAGCTCGACGCCTCCGCCGCGCCCACCACGTTCGACCAGCGCGCGCTGGCCGCCGTCGACGCCGCCGCGGCCGGGTCGCCGCTGGTCGACGGGCTGGCGCCGGCGCTGATCGTGCCGGTCGCGGCCCAGGACCGGACCTCCCGCCGGAGCGAGCCCCGGGTCACCCTGTTCGGGAGCGACCCGGACCGGCTCGCCGGCTTCGGCCGCATCGCCGGTGCCGACAGCCGGGCCCGCACGCTCGCCTCGCTGGCCGGCGACGAGGTCTTCCTCGACCGGGACGCGGCCGACAAGCTGGCCGCCGGCCCCGGCGATCGCATCCTGCTCCTGGCCGGGGCCGCACCGGTCGCGCTGCGGGTCGCCGACGTCGTCACGTTCCGCGGCGCTGGGACCGACGGCCCGGCCGTGCTGGCCCCGCTGCCCCTCGCCCAGCGCATCGCGGGCGCGAAGGGGCGGATCTCGCACGTGCTGGTGTCGAACGCCGGCGGCGAGACCTCGGGCGTGGGCCGCACCGACGCGGTGACGGCCCTGCTCGCCCCGGCCGCCGAGCGGGCCGGCCTCCGGGTCGTGCCGGCCAAGCGGGACGGGCTGGAGCGGGCCGACCAGCAGGGCAACGCCTTCCTGTCGCTGTTCTCCACCTTCGGGACCTTCGCCATCGCCGCCGGGATCCTGCTGATCTTCCTCATCTTCGTGATGCTGGCGGCCGAGCGCCGGACCGAGATCGGCATCGCCCGGGCGGTGGGGACGCAGCGGCGCCACCTGGTCGAGAGCTTCGTGTTCGAGGGCTCGCTGTACGACGTGGCGGCCGCGGCCGTGGGGGCGCTGGCCGGACTGGGGATCGCCTACGGGATGGTCGAGGTGGTCGCCCGGGCGTTCTCGCGGGAGGAGTTCGCCCTCGTGCACGCCGTGCGCCCGGCCAGCCTGGTGGTCGCCTACGGCCTGGGCGTGGTGCTGACGCTGGCCGTGGTGGCGGTGGCGGCGTGGCGGGTCAGCGTGCTCGATGTCGTCACCGCCATCCGCAACCTGCCCTCGCCCGCCGCCCGCCCGGTCGGCCGGGCCCGCTGGTGGCCGGGCGCCCTGGCCCTGGCCGCCGGCGCGGCGGTGGCGGCCGGCGGCGCGGCGGCCCACCAGGCGACCGGGTTCCTGCTCGGGGTGTCGCTGGCCATCGTCGGGCTGGTGCCCATCGCCCGGGCGCTCGGCGCCGGCGAGCGGGCGGTGCACACGGCGGCCGGCCTGGCGCTGGTCGTGTGGTGGCTGCTGCCCGCCGGGGTCTACAACGCCATGGTCGGCACCCTGACCTGGGACTTCTCGGTGTGGATCGTGGCCGGCCTGATCGTCGTGTTCGGGGCGACCTGGACGATCATGTACAACGCCGACCTGGCGCTGGCCGCGGTGAGCCGCCCGACCGGCCGGATCCGGTCGCTGGCCCCGGTCGTGCGGATGGCGGTGGCCTACCCGCTGCGCAGCCGGCTGCGGACGTCGATGACGCTGGCGATGTTCACGCTCGTGGTGTTCACCCTGGTCACCGGCAGCACGATCTCGGGATCGTTCATCCGCAACCTCGACGACGTCCGGACCTTCGGCGGCGGCTTCGACGTGCGGGCCGTGGTGGCGCCCGTCCGGCCCGTCCACGACATGGCCGCCGCGGTGCGCCGGGCCGGGCCGGTCGCCGGCCTCGACCCCGCCCAGGTCGAGACGGTGGGGAGCCAGTCGCTGGTGCCGGTCCGGGCCCGCCAGGCCGGCGGGACCGCGGACCGCACCAGCTACGAGGACTACCCGGTGCGGGGCGTCGACGGCGCCTTCCTCGGCGCGACCACCTACGGGCTCGGCGCCCGGGCCCGCGGCTACGCCTCGCCGGCGGCCGTGTGGGCCGCGCTCCGGGACCATCCCGGCCTGGCCGTGGTCGACCCGTTCGTGGTGCCCCGCCGCAACAAGTTCTTCGTGGACGTGCTGCCCGACTTCCGGCTCCACGGGTTCTTCTTCGAGGACCGCACGTTCGACCCCGTGCCGGTCGAGGTCCACGACCCGGTCACCGGCCGGGACCTTCGCCTCACGGTGATCGGCGTGCTCGACGACACCGCGCCGCCGGAGATGGCCGGGATCACGACCTCGCAGGCGACGCTGGCCGGCTTCGGCGAGCGGGCCGCCCCGAGCACCTTCTGGTTCCGGCTGGCCCCCGGCGCCGACCCCGACGCGGTGGCCGCCCGGCTGGAGTCGGCCTTCCTCGACAACGGGCTCGAGGCCCAGAGCCTGGAGGACCGCCTGGACGAGGCGGTGGCCGCCTCCTGGACGATCAACCGGCTGATCCAGGGGTTCATCGGCCTGGGCCTCGTCGTCGGGGTCGTCGCCCTCGGCGTGGTCAGCGCCCGGGCGGTGGTCGAGCGCCGCCAGCAGATCGGCGTGCTGCGGGCCATCGGGTTCCAGCCCGGGATGGTCCGGCTGGCGTTCCTGGCCGAGGCCTCGTTCGTCTCGCTCACCGCCATCGCCGTGGGCTGCGCGCTGGGCCTGGCCACGGCGGCCAACGTCGTCGCCTACGTCGGGCGCCACCAGCACGTGGCGCTGGCCGTTCCGTGGCTCAACCTGGGGGTGATCTTCGCGGTCGTCTACCTGGCCGCGCTGGCCAGCACCCTGCTGCCCGCCCTGCGGGCGTCCCGGATCTACCCGGCCGACGCGCTGCGCTACGAGTGACCGGCGGCCTGAACGGCCAGCAGCTCTGACCGGGTCGGCCGGCTGATCGTCGCCTCGGCCGACGCCCACCGGCCGCCGGGCCGGGAGAGCGCGCCGGCCGACGAGGAGCGCCTGCCGACGCCGGCCGACTTCCAGGAGATGCGCAACGCCTACGACGCGGTGGCGCCAGACCCGGCCCACTTCGAGGAGTTCGCGGGCCGGGTGACGGCGATGGTCCACGAGTTCCCGGGCTGGACCGACGAGCTGGGCTCACTGCGGGCCCCGACGCTGCTGATGTTCGGCGACCGCGACTTCTCGTCGCTGGGCGACGTGGCGGAGCTGGCGGACCTCCTGCCCGGCCCGCAGGTCGCGGTGCTCCCCGGGGCGACCCACGTCGGCATCATCCGGCGGCCGGCCGAGGTGCTGGGGCTGGTCACGCAGTTCCTCGGCGGGCGGTGAGGGCCGGCTCGCGACCGCCGTCGAAGGGCAGGAACCCCTCGGCGCTGAGCGCGGCGAAGCCGACGGCGGGGAGGTCGGCCACCGCCCGGTAGACGAC
>Ga0126377_10002386_pt1 | contig 12913 bp, 11 predicted proteins | sample PanSoiMetPlot_22_FD_92647 | JGI IMG/M metagenome (GOLD analysis project Ga0126377, IMG submission 92647) | Tropical forest soil microbial communities from Panama - MetaG Plot_22 | ecosystem: Environmental > Terrestrial > Soil > Tropical forest > Bulk soil | place: Panama | collected 2016-02-17
ATCACGCTGGCGACGAGGATCTATCAATGCTCGAAATGCAGGTTGGTGATACATCGAGATCGAAATGGCGCGAAAAGAATAGAACAGAAGGGCCGGGCAGGTCCTTAGGGGAGCAGGCGAGGATTCGCTTGCGAAGAACCTTGAACCTACCAGGCAGCAGACCTGAAATCCCCAGCCATAACGCTGTAGCGTTTGGCGGCGGGAGGATGTCAATGTATCCGGAGTGTCAATCCAATCATGGACGCCGGCCGTCGAGCAGTTGCTCACGCAAAAGCGCTGCACGCTTTAGTAGCGCTTCGCCCATGCCGCCGGACGCTTGACCGGATACCTCGGCGCCTATCCATTCCATCATAGCGGAGAGAAATAATTCCTTCATATATGCGAAGGAGAAACGATCAGCGCATTCGGCTATCGCCATTACTTCCGATTCCGCCAGCCGCATCTCGGGTTGTAGCGCCTGATTCCAATGCCTGACGTACGCCAGCCTTTCAGGCAGACCGGGCAGGCTGAAATGGTACTTGCGGTCAAACCGGCTTGGGCGGTCCAGAATGGCCGGGTCGAGCTTCTCCGGGTGATTGGTCGAAGCGATCACCACTACCCCGTCATTGTCCGCAAACCCGTCCAATTCGTTGAGCAAGAACGCGCGATTTTCGTCCTCGATCAAGGCGTCGAGATCTTCCAACACCACCAGACACGGCGCGCTTCGCCGCGCTCTGGCAAAAACTCTGCGCATATTACTCTGCTCCGTGGCGTGCTCCGCCTTGAAGCTTTTGACGTACAGGCAGGGCAGGTTCAATTCATTGACCAGCGCCTTGATCGCATGAGTTTTGCCATTGCCCGGCGGGCCGATTAACAGCGCGCCGCGCTTCCACGGTATCCCATACCTTTGATAGACCTCCCGAGAAGCGAAAAAACGATGAAAATCATCGCGCATCTCCCACTTCAATTGCGGCGGCAGGATCAGGTTCTCGAAAGTCGCGCTCTTGATCGAAGTGAAAAGCTTGTCATCCTTGGTCCAATAGCCGTCCTCGTATACCAGAATCTCGCTGTGAACCTCGTCGCAGTAGGCGCAAACGGCGCGCATGAAATTCTCGGCGACCTCACCGGTTTCCGCGATGATCCAATGCCGCGTCGTCTCGCAACCCGCGTCATTCCAGGTCAGGCAGACGACATCGATGAAATAGTCTTTTCCCCCTTCGGACCACAAAACGCTGAACCAGCCGTTCTCGATCTCGCGCTCGAAGCCTTTTTTAACGCCTCGCCAATGTGTGTTGCTTTGGCAATGGACGGCCTCATGCGTCCAAATCGAACACAATCCGGCTTCGGCATATTCGCTGAGGTCGAACGACAACGATTCGTTTTCGATGATCGCCGCGCCAGGATACATCTCCACCAATTTGGCGCCGGCAAAATATGTGACGTAATCGGAAGGCTGGCGCAGCGCCTCGCTGATAAATTCTTTCAGGTTGTTACTCATAACCCCTCTATCAGACATGCGCAACTGCAGCGGCCAGCAGGCGCATGAGTAGAAAAACCTCCCATACCTCAGACGGCCGTAGCCGCGAAGAATATCCGTATAAAACCTGTGCTGATACCGATGCGTGGTTTGTGGGCTTCGCCTTTCGGCTCAACCCTTTGGACACACGAAGATGGGAACACCGACAATCGGTGGGATCTTATGAGAAGAGAAAGGAAGTACTTATCAACATGGCCGTATCCTCCTAAGCGAAGGAGGGAAAGTACGCTGATTGGTCGCGCAAGTCAATGAAAATTTCTCATTCAAGCCGCGGCGCTCTTCTTCGCTCGTTTCCGCGTTTCGCGTTGAACCTGGATTTTATACTTTCTGATTTTGCTATAGAGTCGCGGCCTGTAAATGCCGAGAACCGCCGCGGCCTGTTGCTTATTGCCCTGGGTGCGTTTGAGCGTTTGTTCGATGACCAGTTTTTCTATCTCCTCCAGAGTCATGTTCGGAGGGACATAGAACGAATCGGCCATGACATCTTGTGACAGGTCGCCGAAGGGCAGGTCTTCGGGCTCTATGCGGGGGCCTTTCGCCAGCAGCACCGCGCGTTCGATGGCGTTCTGCAATTCGCGCACGTTGCCCGGCCAGCGGTGCGAAAATACTCGTTGATATGCGGCTTGCGAGAAGCCCTGCAGCGGGCGGGTGTATTTCTCCTTGAACTTCTGGAAGAAGTGGTCTGTGAGCAGTTGCAGGTCTTCGGCGCGCTCGCGCAGAGGCGGAACGTTGATCGTGATCGTCGAGATTCTGTAGAACAGGTCTTCGCGCATCATGCCTTCCTTGATCGCTTCCCGAGGCTCGCGGTTGGTGGCGCAGATCAGGCGGAAATCGGCTTCGAACGTTTCGGTTGATCCGACGGGGCGGAACTTCCTCTCTTCCAGCACGCGTAGCAGTTTAGGCTGCAACTCCATAGGCATTTCGCCGATCTCGTCGAGCATCAGGCTGCCGCCTTTCGCCTGGGCGATCAGCCCCTGCCGGTTCTGAATCGCGCCGGTGAAGGCGCCTTTGATATAGCCGAACAATTCGGCTTCGATCAACTCTTTCGGCAGAGCGGAGCAGTTGACCTTGACGAACTCTTTTTCCGCGCGCAGCGAATTGAAATGGAGGGCGTTGGCGATCAACTCCTTGCCGGTGCCAGATTCGCCGATGATCAGCACATTGGCGTCGCTCTTGGCGATGCTTTCGATAGTTTCGTAGATCATCTGCATCGCCTTCGACGCGCCGATGATGCTCGAATATTCGCGTCGCTGAATGTGGCGGCGGAAGCTCTCCGATTCGCTGACGAGCCGGCGCCTCTCCAACGCCTTATCGGCGAGCAGTAGAATCTGATCGCCCTCGAACGGTTTTTCGACGAAGTAATAGGCGCCGGCCTTGGTGGCTTCGACGGCTTCGGAATAGCTCCCGTGGCCGGTGATGACGATCACCTCGGTGTCTGGCGCGCGCTCTTTGACGGCGCGCAACAACGACAACCCCCCCTGGTGATCGTCGGGCAGTTGCAAGTCAGTCAACACCAGGTCGAAAAGGCACCGCTCGACCGCGGCGCGCGCGGCGGTGTAACTCGACGCGATCTCAACCTTGTAACCTTCCAGACCGAGCAACAACCGCAGGCTATCGGTAATCGAAGGTTCATCGTCAACGACCAGTATTTTTCCATCTTTTTTCAACAGCAAATCTCTCCAGTGAGGATAATTTGATAGCGGATAGCGGATCGCGGATTGCGGTTAGCCATAGAGCCACAGAGACGCAGAGAAGGGATGCGTTGACCATCTTCTGGCGATTTATTCTGTGTCTCTGTGTCTCTGTGTCTAAGCATTGCAATCCGCAATCAGTAATGTCACTTCTACGATTGTCCCCGCAAACGCGTCGGCTCGCGCGGAGACGTGTCCGCCATGTTTTTCGATAATTCTTCTCGCCATCGCCAGACCGAGCGCCGTCCGGTTGAGGCGGTCGCCGGCGAGGGGGTCGAAGAAGCCGAGGCGCCGTTCGTCATCGAGCGGCGCGCCATTGTCCTTTATTTCGATTCGCAGCGCCTCATTTTGCCGCCTCAATGAAATCCCGATTTCGCCGTCTTCAGGTGACGCGTCCACGGCGCGCAGGATGATCGCCTCCAACGCCTCGCCGATCAGCCGCGGATCGAAAGAGACCCGAGGGGCGCCCGGTTCGAGGTTAGAGTTTATCTTCACGCGCTTCGCCGCGGTCCGCGACCTGAGCCTGCTCATGACCTCTTCGACGACCGGCGCCGGATCGCATGGCTCAATGCGCAATTCCAAAGGGCGGCAGAGTTTGTTCAGGATCGCCGCCTGTTCGGCCATTTCGTTCAGCCCCTGGGCGATTTTTTCCGCGACCTCCATTCCATCCGCATTGTCGGCGAAGCGCTTTTGCAAATAGGCGGCGTAAAGCTTCAACCCGCCCAATTGATTTTTGAAATCATGAATCAAGCGCGCGGCCATGCGACCGGTCTCGATCAATATCGCTTCTTCGCTATCTTTGATCATCGCGGATTTCGCCTCTCGCGGATCGAGCGAGGTAAACGCGGTGGGGGTACGCCAACTTCCAGCGGCCCGGGGAGGCCATCGCCGCTTTGCTTAAGCCTGATTCATTGAGAGAAAAGGCGCTCATCAACTCATCAAAATACGGTCTATGCTAACAAAAAGGCGCTCCAATCTGCAATTTGCAAGTCGGTACGATACCGCGCGAAAACCGGAGCCTTGTCGCGCCTCAACCCCGCTGTTAGAATGCGAATCATTCTTGACCGAATTATGACGGAAAAAAAGCCTCGCATTTTGATAGCCGAAGACTTCGAAGAAAATCGCACCGCGCTGACCCTCATACTCAAATATGCCGGGTTTGATGTGATCGAGGTTGAAAACGGGCGGCAGGCCATCGAAGCAGTCCACCAGGAACAGCCTGACTTGGTGCTGATGGACGTCACGTTGCCCGTGCTAGACGGCCTGCAGGCGACGCGCGAAATCCGCAGCGACGAGAAGTTCGAGCGGCTGCCGATCATCATTCTTTCAGCTCACGATAGCGATGAGATTCGCCGCCAAGCCGCCGAGGCTGGAGGGTCCGAGTATCTCAGCAAACCGTTCGAGGTTGCGGAATTGAAAAAATTGATCGAGGGTTGTCTGACCGTGAACTATTGACGAATCCGGCTGATCAACTGTGGCCACATCGCGTTGGTGTATATCGGCGCCGCGCCAGCTAATTCCGGTGGCAATAAATCTTTGACGCCCGAGCCATCGTCCTCGCCTGTAAGATAAAGAGCGTCCACCAGCCCCGCAGCCAAAGCGCGCCGCGCCGAAGGTTTTATCTTGACCTGGCTTAGCTGATCGGGGCGCGCTACCATCACGACGAAATCGGACTCGATGAACTTCAACAAACTCGTTCCTTCGATCAAAACGCGACCGGATTTCACGCGCGCCAGCGCCGCCCTGATTCCTTGCTCAACCTGATTGTCGGTCACAATCACCCAATGAACATCACTCGCGCCGGCCTCCCAGTAACGCCCGGTGTCTTTGCCGGCGGCGTAAGTCTCGTCACGACCTGAACGAACCAACGGCCGATCGCTGAGCAAGTGGCTGACGCAGCAGGCGTGCGGATCTTTGCCGCACGACCGGTAATGGCCGCGCGTGAGCTTGATCGCTTCCCAGCTTTCGTCGCGCCTAAGCTCGCGTAATAGATCGCAGAGCAAAGTCGTCTTGCCCGTGTTGGATGATGTCCCGGCGATTACGACTATACGGATTGCGGATTGAAGAGAATTGACGAGTGGTGGTTTCATTCCCACTTAATGATTTGAGATGTCGTTATCCTAATAAATTCAAAGTATGATTGATCTTCTTGCAATGCGCAATGCGCAATGCGCAATCCGCAATCCACAATCCGCAATCACCTGACGCTAAAATCCATCCACTGTTCGGCGTGCGAGTATTTCTGATTCGCAAGCTGATCAGTAACGACCAGGCGCATCACGTAATCGCCCGGGGGAAAGCCCGTGAGTTTGAGTCTTCCACCGCAGTCCAATCGCTTCGGGTCCGCCGTTGAGCCGAGGTCGAACTGTTTCGGCTCCATTTGGTGGAGGACCTTGCCGTCGCGATATATCTCCAACTGTGCGGCCAATTGAGGTTTGCCGGTCTTAGGGTCGATCGTGGCATTGTAGACGATCGCAACGTAATCAATCACTGAATTACTCGAAAAGCGCCGCACGCCGGGCGTCGGCTGTGTGTCGTCGCGATCGTCCGTGGTCGGTTGTTGGCCGGATTCCGTCCCCGTCGAGAGGAGAACCAATCCCGAAAGCTGCAGGCGGTTTTTACTCAGGTCGGGAACCTGAATGAACTGGCCGGCTGAACCCATCCGCCCGGTCTCGGCGTCGCGGATGACGGCGCGAAATTGATAAGCGCCGGGCTTTTTGATCACGAAATCGTCGGTGTAATTGAAACCTCTCTTCAACGCCGTTCGGTAATGCCCCTCATCGAGTCGAAGCCCGAACGCGCGCGCGTGTTGTTCGACCACCACGCCGTTTTCGTTGAACGTGAAAGTGGCGATCTCTAGATTCAACGCCTTCTCGGCGTTGTCGGCGTCTTTAAAGGTCAGGTTAGAGGCGTCGATGTGAAAGTATGAGCGGACGAACGAGATGTTTTCGGGGTCGTCTTTCTGTTTGCGCGAGGGGTTGGGTGAATTGAAGAAGAAGGAGGTCATCTGCGTCTCCACATCGCGCGCGCCGAAAGGCGAGAAGAGCGCCGACAATATCTGAGCCGAGCGCGTCTGCGGCGGAGGCTCCTGAGGCTTGTCGGGAAAGCCTATGAAACCGGCTCGCGTGCGCGTCTGCAATCCGGGACGACGCGTTTTCAGCTTGATCGAATGATATTTTCTGTCGAACTTCTCGTCATCGGGATCGAACCCGATGATGTAATAACTTTGCTGATCTTTCAACACGCGTTGAACGCCGATGTTGAGGTCGTTGTTGTTGAGGACGGCGAACCCACCGGTTTCGCGCGCCAGGTAAGTCAGCCCTTCCTGCGAATCGAAATTCTGCTGCGACATCCGCGACATCTGCGCGGCGAATTGCGGCCCGTTCATCCTGCCCGGGTTGTCGGCCGCCGTCGGCATAAGCGTCTGCAACCCTTTGGCGTCCAGCGAATAGATGACGACGCTCGAACGGTTGGCCAGATCAGTCAACCGGCGCACCTGATCCAGCACCTGGGTGTTGTCGCGATTGCGGCCGAACAACCGAAGGCCGTCGGAGATCAGAATGGCGCTCTTGCGTCCCGGCAATTCGCGCAGCCCGCGAACGACGAAATTCAACGCGCCGAGCGTGCCGACCGAGAAGACCGTCTCGCGGAAATCTTCAAAGCGGTCATCCGCCGCGCGCGCCTCCGCCGCGGGTGTGCCATCGTCCGCCACGCCGAAGCGAGGGATCATGTCGCGGCTGTAAGGGTTCCAAGTCAACTTTTCAACCGCCGCGTAAAGCACGCGCTTGTCCGATGTGAACTGCTGCAGCGCGCCCAGTCCCCGCCCGGTGCGGATGATCGCTACCAGGTCGCCTTCCTGCATCTGCTCGTCGAGGAACTTCTTGATCGCGCGCCGCGCGTAAGCTGTGCTCTCGAACGACAATCCGAGGTCGTCGATGACGAAGGCGATTGTCCGGGCGACCTGCTGCGGCGCGATAGTCCTCATGGACGCTGACGGCGGAGGCGCGACGGGTTTCGGCGCGCCACGGTCCGGGGATGTGGGGGGGGCCGGGCGCTTCGGCTCAGGCAGCTTGACCAGTCCGAAGTAAGTGATGTTTTGCTTCTTGCCGTCCACAGTCAGCTCGAAATCGGCGTCGGTCAGGTCCTCGACGTGCTCGCCTTTTTTGTCTATCACCGTGGCGTCAATCTGTACGAGCTGAGTCGTGATGCGGACGCTGGGCTCCTGAGCGGGATTTTGCGCATCGGGCTGTTTCGTCTCCTGCTTCGGCCGCGGCGTCGGTTGTTGAGCGAGTCGCGACGCGGGGTGATTTAGAGCGAACAGGACGGTGATGGCGGCGACTGCGAAACGGAAGCGCGATCTGCTGAGCATGATTTTTCTCCTCAGAAAAGGGTAGGGCAAACTGGCAGTTTGCCCGCTTTTCCCAAAGACCGCATCGAATGATTCAAGGCAAAGCGGCCAGTTTGCCCTGCCCTCGCGCCGCGATTTTAATCTTTTCAGGGCGTCGCAACGTGAAATGAAGGCTTTACCGGAAATAAACCCCGATGAAACGAAGAGCGCGAGGACTTTTTTTGATAATGAACGCGGCGACTTGACGGAAATTGCGCATAATTATCGACGCTGATCGTCCTCCCCCGGTTCATTTTTTTTCTGCCGGCGAATTGGAGACTTGTCCCCGAATCTCCGGGCAATGACCGATGTCAAATCTCCCATTGGCGAATGGAAAATGAAATCCACCGCTTTTTTGCGCAATGTTGATGAGAGCAGGCCAAAACGGCGGCGACTACGTTATGGTTGCAGTTAATTGTTTAAGCCATAAATCTGTCCCACTATGAATTGTCCCGATTTAGGTAGGCGATCAGGCGGTCGGGAGTGTTCGTCACGATCCCGTCAACGCCGATCGATGTCATCCGCTCGAACTGTTTCTCTTTGTCAGCCGTCCACACATAGAGTTTCTTGCCGTTCGCCCTGGCCCGCGCAGCCAGATAGCGGTAACAAAGCTCGACCCGCATGCACAAGACCTGGTGATTGACGCGCCTGAGCGCCAACCACGGAAAAGCCTCGCGCCATCGGACCATTGGATGAAACGAGGCGTTGCCCAGGATCAATCCGAGTTCGATGTCGCGGACTTCCTCGCCAAGCCCCCGCATCAATTCGATGTCGAACGAAGCCAGCATGACCTGCGACTGGCATCGCCTCTCCCGAATGATCCGCAGCGTCGGCAATGCGGCGCGAGGGTCTTTGATCTCCAGGTAGAGCCTGACCTTGCCCAGCGTCAGGTCAAGCGTCTCGTCGAGCGTCGGAACGCGCTCGCCTTTGCCTGCGTCGGCGCGCCTGATTTCAGCCAGCGTCAAACGGTCGACGCGCCCCGACAGGTTAGTCGTATGATTGAGCGTCGGGTCATGAATGACCACGACATGGTTGTCGCAGGTGAGGTGCAGGTCCAGTTCGATCATTTGAGCGCCTTGCCGGATGGATAGATCGAAAGCGCGCAGCGTGTTCTCAGGTTCGTATGCCGATGCGCCGCGATGGGCGATGACAAGTGGGGACATAAAATTTCAAACTTCAAGCTGATCATAGTGCGAATTGACGGCGGCTTGACCGGTGTAATTTGATCCCGCCGCATCATCCGCGCCAAGGTATCGATAATTCAGCGTAAAATCCTTTCTGCCTTCGCAAACAATCAAGTGCTTTCTGGCCTGGTATTTGAACCCGATTTTCCTCAAACCACACATTATCTTATTTCCGGCGTTCGCGCCGCTCGGAAATTTCAGATTGTCAGGATCGATGTTGGCCAGAAATACGCCATCCTCTTTGAGCCATGACACGGAATTTCGTATCAGTCTGAGTTTGTCTCCAATGTAGTGCAACCCGTGAACACAGGTGACCAGATCGAACAGGCTGTCAGGCCTCCAGGATGATAAAGAAGACTCCTGCAGGCGAATGAAATACAAAGCCGACGAATAAGGCTCAAACATCGCCACGAGGTCAACGCCCAACAACTTCAAGTTCGAATTAAATGAATAAGAGGCCAATCGCTCGGCGGCTTCAATCAACGCCCGACCTCGACCGCAACAGAGATCGAGCCAGGCAGCCTGCCCCTTAGATTCAAGGCGCGATTTCAAAAAGTCGAGTGGGTCGAAAGAAAGCTCTCGGGCATAACTGTTTTTACCGACGCAGACGCGCTCACGGTTCATCGCCGAATTGGCCACGACCCCGGATAATTCGAGCGCGTCGCTGTCCAGGAGCTTTCTCATTTCACCTGAAACTCGCGCGAGCCGAGGATCAGCTCCATAAGCGTCGCGGCCATTTCATTGTTTTTCTGCGGCGAGCGGCTGTCAAATTTCGCCGGAGTCGTTTTCGCCCGCGTTTCGTCCAGAACCCGCGCCAGGTTTTCGCGCGTCTCCGGCGAGACGTCGCTGTGAACCAGCGTGGCCACGAGCTGATCAATGAACCTGTTCGGATCGTTCGTCGCCCCCTGCGGCGCGAAGCGCGAAACGTCCACGTGCGCGCCGTTGATCCGATTACCGGTGAGCGCGACCGCGAAGTTCATTCTTTCGAGCAGCGTCGCGCTCGACAGCCATTCGGCGGAATTTTCGTTGTAGCCGGTCGGCGGCTGGCAGAGGTAGAGCGGCGCGCCCATTCGCGCCACGGACTGAATCAGCGGCGCGGCGCCGTTGGTCGAGGCCCCGGTCGCGCGGATCATCGAGGCCACAAGTTCGAGCGGCGATTTGATCTTGTTGCGGTAATTTTTCGGCGAGAAGAATTCCGGCGAGGTCAGGATAGAGCGCACGACTTCGCGGATGTCGCCGCCTGTCTGGGTAAACCTCGCGGCCACGCGGTCGACGAGCGCCTGCGGCGGCTCGTCGGCGACGAATCGCTGGCAGAGTTTGCGCGAGATGAATTTCGCCGTTGACGGATGCTTCGACAGGATGTCGAGCGCGCGCAATCCGTCTTCGATCTCTCCGCCGGGGGCGATGCGGTTTCCGAGCATTGTCTTTTCGCCTCGGTCGTGTATACGCGGTCGGAACGTGAAAGCCATATTGCCGCGCGGCCCTATGGTCCAGCCAGTGAAGCATCGCGCGAGCTCGATCACGTCTTTTTGCGTGTAGCCGCCGTCGACTCCGAGCGTGTGCAGTTCCATCAACTCGCGGGCGTAATTTTCATTCAGCCCAGGGCGTCGAGGCTGCGGCAGCGGATTGCCGTCGGCGTCGAACTTCGGCGGCGGCGCGGGCTGCTCCAACTGGCTCATGAAGTTGTCGAGGTAATAGAGCATCGCCGGGCTTTGCGCCACCGCCGTGAGCAGGTCTTTGAATTTGCCGAGCGCGTGAGGGCGGATGACGTCACGCTCATACGAGGTCAGCAGCCAGCGGTCGGCGTCCTTCTGTCCGAAGACGTTGAAGTGGTTGAACCAGAAATCGACCATCACCTCCTGCAACTGCTTCTCGCTGAAGATGGCGCGTAAGAGTTTCGCCTGCTGCAATTCGCGCAGCGGCTGCTGCGGATCCCGCGCGGGCGGCTTTGCCGCCGGTTGTTGCGGTTTTGCTGGTTGCTGCTGCGGAGCCGGTTGCTGCGGCGTCATCTGTTGCGGCGTAGCTGGTTGCTGCTGCGGCGTCTGCGGCGTTGATGGTTGTTGCGGCGTCGTCTGCTGTTGGGACGCCGGTTGTTGAGATTGCGGCTGCATCGATTCGCCCGGACGAGTCATCTCTACTTTCTCCGGTTCGCCGTCCGGCGCGGGCAATGTCTTGGTCGCCGGAGCCAGCGTCGGAGTTGGGGTTGGCGTCGGAGTCGGAGTCGGAGTCGGCGTCGGCGTCGGCTGCGGACGAACGGGCGTCGGATCGAAGGTCTGCAAAATTTCAAACTGGCTCATCTGCAGAGTATTGAGAGCCATCAATGGCCGCGAGAGAAAGTCATCGGACAAATCCTCCGGATGAAGCTGCTCTTCGATGTATTGTTCTACGCCCATCCGCCGCACTCGCTCAATGTCGCCGGGCCGCGGGCCAAAGCCGGCGCGATTTAGCAGGTGCAGAATCTTCTGCTCTTCGGTCAATTGCGGAGTTGAGGCCGTCGCGCGTCTGCTGCGCCCGGTTGTCGAGGCGTTCGCGGGCAGCGGGATCAATCGCTCGTCGAACGCTCCGGCGGGCAGATCGGGGTTGAGCATGGGCGACGCGGGCGGATTGGCCGGAGGTTTTTGCTGCGCTGCGAACGGGATTGCAAGGACCAGCGCGAGCCCAAGCCCGCCGACCAGAAGAGAAAGAAAACGAACGCGAAGAGTCGGGTGTATTCTCATCTCATATTTCCTTTGCTAATGCGCAAAAGTTGCTCTCGCGGAGGCGACGCCATCATATCACCTGAAAGACAGGAGGCGCCACAATTGAAGACCTCCCTCTGATTGAGTAAGCTAGGGGCGCGCCGCACGATCCCCCAAAGCGTGAGTCTTCTTGTATCGATGTCACACTTAACAAGCCAGCGCGAAGAATTACGAGACGCGGCGGCGCCCTCCGCCGAACCGCAAGACAAACTCTACTCGTTCGCCAAACTCGATCGCTACAGCTTCAAACAACGACTGATCATTCGACTCGCGGGGGTGGCGCTCTACTGGATCGTCCGCGCCATCGGGGCGACCTTGAAATTTGAAGTCAAGGGCTGGGAGCATCACACCGACCGCGAGCCGCTGGTCTACTGCTTCTGGCACAACCGCATCCCGATCGCGACCTACTTCTGGCGTCATCGCGGCATCGTCGTAATGTCGTCGCGCAGCTTCGATTCGGAATATATCGCGCGGTTCATTCAGCGGTTCGGTTACGGCGCGGCGAAGGGCAGTTCGACTCGCGGCGCGCTCTCCGGGTTGATTCAGATGATCCGCGCTGTCAGATCGGGCAAGAGCGCGGCGTTCACAGTGGACGGCCCGCGCGGGCCGATCTACGAAGCGAAGCCCGGCGCGCTGCTGCTGGCGAAGAAGACCGGCGCGGCGATCCTGCCGTTCTCGATCTCACTCGACCGCTGCTGGCGTTTGCCGAGTTGGGATCGGATCGAGATTCCAAAACCATTCGCGCGGGCCTTCGTCGTCATCGGCGAACGGATTTATGTGAAAGACGCGGACGACGAAGCCGCCCGGTTCCAACGCGCTCTCGACGAACTGCGAGAACGCAGCGACTCACTTGCCGGAAGCCATTCTTGACAGCCCCGGAGGGCAAACTTAGAATCGCCGTTCGGTCCCGTGACGCGTTTTTCAACGAGGAGAAAACAATTTGTACAGCGAAGAATTGTCAGGACAGATAGCCGCGCCGAGGCCCGCTCCGAAGGCGCGCACGATCGCCGCCACAGTGGCGAATTTCATTGTGCCCGGTCTCGGTCATGTGCTTTTGGGCAAGGTGATTCGCGGCGCGGTTATCGGCGGCGTCATCATCGTGATGTTCGCGCTCGGCTTTGCGATGGAAGGCCACCTTTACAGGCCTGACCCGAACGAATGGCTGACCTGGTTCTTCAGCTTTCTGAACGCCGGGATGGGGCTGCCTTATCTCATATGCGCGCTGGCCGACTGGGGAGTTCAGATAACCCCCGAGCAGGCGGCGAAGGTCACGTTTGAATACGGCAACACATTTCTGTGCGTCGCGGGAGCGTTGAACATGCTGGCGGCGATGGACGCTTACGACATCGGGGTCGGGAGGAAGTCATGACGCATTTTACGGCTCTGGTCCTGTTCAG
>Ga0126377_10002387_pt1 | contig 12911 bp, 12 predicted proteins | sample PanSoiMetPlot_22_FD_92647 | JGI IMG/M metagenome (GOLD analysis project Ga0126377, IMG submission 92647) | Tropical forest soil microbial communities from Panama - MetaG Plot_22 | ecosystem: Environmental > Terrestrial > Soil > Tropical forest > Bulk soil | place: Panama | collected 2016-02-17
ACTCCGAGCGCGCAATTCATCGGATTGATCTTCTTGTTGCGCGGGTTGTGTTCGTACTGCACGAGGGTCTTTTTGCCCTGAATCTCGACGTACCCTCGCGCGAAGGCCTTGGTCGATTGCAGGACAAGGCGGTCGTCTTTGCCCATCTCGTCCATCTCGACGTTTTTGTAGTACTGGACGAAGATGGGGAAGCTCTGGAAGAAGCCCTCTTTGAGCGGGACGTTGACCGTAGTCTGCCAGATGTACGGGTTGCCGCTCTCGTCGTTGCTGAGATCGAACTTCTCGTTGGCGTCCATCGTGTTGTTCAAATCGACGTCGGCGTAAACGTAAGGCGGCTCACCTTCGGGTTCGACCAGCAGAGCTAGAATCGCGGCCTTGTCCGTCGGCGGGTGATACAAACGGCCCGACGTAATCGCGGCGTCGCTTTCGGGGCGTTTGGCGAATTGAACCTTTGACAGATCGCGGAACGGTTTGAAGATCACGTGATCGAGATCTTCTTTGTTGGGCGCTAGCTTTGGCTCGAACTTGCCAATGAATTCCTCGGCGACGGCGGAGAAATTCGACGCCCGGAGCGCGATAATCGTAACGGATAACGCGAACGCGCAGAACAATACCGCAAATCTCCGCAGGCCGGACTTTCGTCGGGAAAGACTGGGTGTGTTCATAAAAACCTCCGATGTGTCCAAATTTTTCAAACGTTGTCTTCAGTTCGTCATCGGGGCGCAGGAAAATAGCTACTCTATGATTATGGATTTTTCCGCCTTTCCAGCTTCATACTTTTTTCTTCGAGGAAAGTTTTCACCTCTGAAAAGACCTGCTCGGCCGCCGATTGATCTTGCCCGTACGAATTCCAGGTAAACGTCGTGTTCTTCGGAAACTGGCTCAGTTTCATCTTGAGCGTCGAAAGGGAATTGCATTGATAATGCGCGACCTGAGCGTTTCCCCACCCTTCATCGCCTGGTTGAAAGGTGATACGAATCTCGCCGGACATGTCTCCAGCCTGATAGTTGAACTGCTGTAATTCATCCTTGTCCAGACACGATTGCCGCAATCTTTCCAACTCCTCGTGATTTATCAACCACGCGGGCGACTGTGAGAGCGCTTGTCGCAAAGCCGGCCCTATCTGTTTAGGCCAAAAGTTCGGATGGCTGCTATCGAAATTTTTCGGCAATTCCTCGGCGCGCCCCCTCCATTCCTGAATCCATTTTTCGAGCCGCGTCCAGAGAGGCTTTTCCGCGCCGGCCGAACCATACTGGCCGAGCGTCGAGGCCGCGTTTATCACAACTTCGGGATCGGAATCGTCGAGGTGTTCAATAGCCAAATCTTCAAGCTCGGGTGTCATTCGTAATTTTGCGACATCGGGAAGGAGCGAGGCGTAGCAATGCGTGAATTCCGGGCCGCGAGCGGCCAACTCCTGATTGACCATATCGATCCCCATTGCCGGGTCCACTCGCAGAAAATAAGCCAATAATGACGCTTGATATGAGCAGGCGCGCTGGCCGACTTTGCCGCCGTAAAACGCCCTGACCCGCGGCAATACCGAAGCCGTCGCGTAACGTTCGATCAGTGAGCTGAATACGTCCGCGCTTCCTGACTTGCCAGAGAGAGACCTCTCTAAATTTTCAGCCAGCGTCTCCTCTAATTGGGGTAGAGTTTCATCTGGCAACAGCCTGAGCGTGGCGAGGCCAACGACGCTGGGGTAGGGGTGGCGCAGCTCATCGATAATCAGTCTGCGCCCTTCGTCGGGCGCCAGCTCGTAAAGCCTGCGGAGCGCCATGCCACGTAGATCATTGCTCTCGTAAGACTGGTCATTGGCCGGCCTATCACTGAGGATGTGGCGAACAACTGGCAGCATCGCCGGGCCGGCCAATTGTTTCCACCGATAACCCAATAAGCCTGTTTGTATGTTTGTCGGGAGATCATCAAAAACCGCGATGATTTCGGGAGCAAGCTTTTTGATTATTTCCGAATTGTGTCCTCCAGGTTGCCTTGGATTGGTAAAACTCGGCTGAAGGCCTTGCAAACTGTTATTCCATAACATCTCCAGCAAGGTATGCGCAGCAATCGCCCGCGCTTTGCCTCGCTTAGTGGGTAAGGCGGACATCAGCCGCTCGGCGTATTGAAATTGTAATTTCTGACTCGAATCCCACTTTGTTCGCGAGGCTTCGGCTGCCATCTTCGCTTGTCGCTCGTCATTCGACTCCGTAGGTGACGGCACTTGCTCTTTCTGCTGCAAATTGGCGGCAACTTGAGACAACGTGTACAGATATGTGTCAGAAACGATTTGATCCGGGGCTTCCAACCTCCGCTCCATCTCCTTAACTATGAAAACGCGATGCGCGGAGCCTATCAATCCCATTAAATAGTCATATCTGCACACATCCAGAGGCTCGCCAAATCTACGGATCATTTCACTCGCCGCGGCCTCAGTGTTTAAAAATCGCAGGCGCTGGCAAACAGGTCTTCTATCCATTTTGGGATCAGCCGAATCGAGCAGCCGCGTTATCACCCGCAACTCCTGCTCGGCCCATTCGTCGTCGCGCGGCAGTATTTCGAATTCGATTATGTTCGATGTGACCTCCGCGCCATTACTGAACTGCCTCTCGTCTTTCTTCCGGACTCTCGGCGCCGTGACATAGAGACGGAACCTGCCGGGCTGATCGAATCGAAACCATTGATTCAATTCGAAAGTCATTTTATAAGGCTTGTCGCTGAGGGGCGGCGGGATGGGGCTTAGCCCACCGCCATCGCCGAATATATAATCCTTCAACGGATCGGCCACGTCATTTTTATGATCGAGGAAATATTTATCCAGTTGTAATCTGCCGCCGCGATCATAGGTCCTGCCATCCAGGTCGTATGCGTCCGGCAGGTCGCTGGTGAAACTGAACTCTACGCGGATGACCTCGCCGGGTTTGAACTGAATCTTGTCCTCCTCAAGCCGAAGAGTGAACGAAACCCCTTCGGGATTTTTCCGCATTGCCTCGCGATGCTGGGCAACGAACGTGTCCTCTGTCCTGTCTTGCTTTTGTTCCGATTGGCCTGGCGCAGTGAGAGGGAATAGTAGAAAGAGCATAGGGACAAGAGTTACTACGAATGGACGGGCAGTAATAGATCGTTTGGCATCCGTCATTACTTCTACCTCCAGCCTTCGAATGATTTCCTGATCCGTTCAACGCTATATCCGGCCCCGAGTTCCAACATCAATTTGATCCGCGCCTTATGGCTCGGCAGCATTCCGCCCAGGATCGCCCCCATCTTACGCAACTGTCTGCCCGCGCCTTCGTAAGCGTAAGTGTCTAGCACGCGCCCGCGCGGGCAGCGCGACGTGATGACGACCGGAAGGCCGGCGTTGACGGCGCGCTCGATCGCGGGCATAGCGGCGACCGGGACGTTGCCGCGACCGAGACCTTCGATCACCAGACCGCGCGCGCCATCGTCAATCGCGAAGTCGATGAAGCGCCCATCCGCTCCGGCGACCATCTTGATCACGTCGACGCGTTCTTCGATCCTATCCGTGACGATGCTCTCGCGCTCCACCGGGCGGCGCGTGACGATCACGCGGTCTTTGTCCACGATTCCGAGCGGGCCGAAATCGCGGCTCTGGAAAGTGTCTGTAGATTCGGTATGGGTTTTGGTGGCTTCGGCGGCGGCGATCAACTGATCGTTCATCGCCACGATTACGCCGAGGCCGCGCGCTTGAGGATCAACGGCCACTCGAACGGCCGAACGCAGATTCCCGGGACCGTCCCAGCTCAGCTCCGAGCTGTTGCGCATCGCGCCGACGAAGACTATCGGCTTCTCCTCGTTCAAAACCAGGTCGAGCAGATAGGCCGTCTCTTCGAGCGTGTCGGTGCCGTGGGTGACGACCGCGCCCGCGACGCTTTCATCGGCGAGCTTCCCTCGCGCCGCGCGAGCCAATTCCATCATTCGCGAAGGCGTGACGTGCGGGCCTGGCCATCGTCCGAAATCGATCACGTCGAAATCGGCGATCTCGTCGAGTCCCGGAACCTGCGCGATGATCTCTTCGCCCGATAGCGCGGGCACAGCTCCGCCAGTCGCGGGATCGAATCGCATCGAGATCGTGCCGCCGGTAAAGAAGATTGCGAGTCGTGGTTTCATACTTTGTTCTCACTCCATCTTTTAGGGCAATGGCAATCGCAATACATGGCCTTTATAGACGAACCAGATTTTACCACTGGCAGCGTCGACTCAGATGTCGTCATCGCTCAATATCAGTTCGGGAAATTCGAGCAGGGATGTGAAGGCGAAATCATTTTTCTTGCTTTGCATGGATCAGTTCGCATTGTAATCATCCTCATTTTAATCATCAGGGCGAAGGCCGCGAGCGTGATTGCGCCGGCGCCGTGATGTGGAAATCCACAGAGCTGATGTATGATTCGATTTGACTCCGCGACGTTCGATTCTGTTCCGATCCGCCATCTTCAACGGCGTTGTTCCGGAAAAACGAAATGAAAACGATGAAGATCGAAAGAAGACAAAGGCCGCGCCCATCGCGCTCGCTTTCGCTTTTCTGCTTTTGCCTTTTACTTTTCGCCTTTAACGCAATGAGCAAAACGACCAACCAAACTCCCCGCCCGCGCGCCCGCGACCTGGGCGTCGTAGTCGGCATTCTGCCCACAGGCAAAAACAACGCGATCACAGACGTCACCGGAGTCAGCGTGGGCCACGCCACATTGATCAGAGGCGACAATGTAAGAACGGGCGTGACGGCGATCTTGCCTCATTCGGGCAATCTCTTTCAGGAGAAAGTTCCGGCGGCTATTTATGTCGGCAACGGCTTCGGCAAATTGATGGGTTCTACTCAAGTCGACGAGCTTGGCGAGATCGAGACGCCGATCCTGTTGACCAACACGTTGAACGTCCCCCGCGTCGCCGATGCGCTGATCGAGTGGATGTTGCAATTGCCCGGCAACGAGGATGTACGTTCAATCAACCCGATTGTCGCCGAGACTAACGATGGTTACTTGAACGACATCCGAGGCCGTCACATCGGGCGCGACGAGGTCTTCGCCGCGATCAAGTCCGCCAAAGACGGAGCGGTTGAAGAAGGCTCGGTCGGCGCCGGAACCGGCACGGTGGCTTTCGGTTGGAAGGGCGGCATAGGCACGTCGTCGCGCCTGATCCCGCAATCGCTAGCCCCGGGTTCCTCCGCACCGGGTTCGTCCGGAGGATATACGGTCGGCGTTCTGGTTCAATCGAATTACGGCGGGGTGTTGACGATCAACGGCGCGCCCGTCGGGCGTGAGCTTGGCAAATATTACTTGAAAGAACAGATCGGCGCCGCTCGCAGTAATGATCAGATTGGCGACGCGGCGGACGGCTCAATCATTATGGTGGTGGCTACCGACGCGCCCTTGGACGCGCGGAACCTGAAGCGGTTGGCGGCGCGCGCGATGCTGGGGCTTGCGCGGACCGGCTCGCCTTCGACCAATGGCAGCGGCGATTACGTCATCGCCTTCAGCGCGGCGAACCGGATTCGCGCGAGCGAAAACTTGCGGAGCGCGCAGACTCTCGGCAACGAAGCGATGTCGCCCCTCTTCGAGGCCGTAGTCGAAGCGACCGAAGAAGCGATCTATAACTCGCTCTTCAAGGCCACTACCGTCACTGGCCGCGACGGCCATCGCGTCGAGGCTTTGCCGATTGAAAACACTCTTGAGATTTTGAAGAAGTACGGCGCGGCGAAATAAAAAACCGCAGAAGACACGGGACAACGCCGCCGCTGGAGACGATCCGGCGGCGGCGCTCTCCCGCATCCTCCACGGCCATGACGCAGTCATAGCGCGGTCGGGATTTCGGCGGGATCACTTGTATCCGCCCTCAGGCGTAGCTTTTGACCGCGGCGGCCTCGTCTTCATAGATTTCGAAGACGGTGATCAACTTGGTGATCGTCAACAGATCGCTGATGCGCTTGGTCGCGTTCAGGAGCTTCAGATCGCCGCCCGCTCGCTTGACGGTCGTATAGCTGCGGACGATCTCGCCCAGACCGCCGCTGTCCATATAAGGCACGCTGGCCAGATTTAACAGCAATTTGGTCTCGCTGCGTTCGATCAACTCATCGATTTTGCGCTTCAACTGGACGTCGCCTTCGCCGAGAAGGATCTTGCCTTCAACGTCGAGAATGGTTACGTCGCCGCTCTTGCGCTCTGAAATAGTCATACCAGGCCTCCAATAAGGTTCGGGTTTTTCACTGAAAAAGTGATGCGGAAAATCAACCGGAAAGCTAACATAGGCGCGCAGTGATGGCAAGGTTGGGAGTAGCGAATGATTCAAAGAGAAAAGATACTTCAGCAATTGCAAAGCAAGCGCGACCAATTTGTCGCATTCGAGGATTCGTTTCAGGACGAGGCCGGCAGATATCTGGACGCGCTCGATCGGATGGCGACGTTGTCGTCGAGCGAGTTGACGCTCAGTCTGGCGCCGATCGCAACGCCGGGAGCGACGCCCACTGCGGAATTCGACACGGCGGCGGGGCTGCGTGTCGAGTTCCCGCACAAGTGGAAGAACCATCAGGAGGCGCGGGAGTGGGCGTTTGACGCGTTGCTCGATCATCCGACCTTCGCCGTCGACGGCAGCCAGATCAGACCCGACGACGATTTCAGCATCCCTGTCGCGGCGGTGCAGGTCGCGTGGTTCGAGAACCGGCACACCACTGACGGGCGCTACGTCAAAGACGCCCGCTTCGAGGTCCTCACGCCCGAAGACCTGACAATCGATTTCGGCGACGACCACGTGATTTCGGAACAGCAAGTCAACCTCCGCCGGTTCGAGCTTGAGATCGAATCGTTGTGCGCATCCATGAAGAAGCTCTCCGAGCCTGGGAAGAAGCTCTCCGAGCCTGGGAAGAAGCTCTCCGAGCCTGGGAAGAAGCTCTCCGAGCCTGGGAAGAAGCTCTCCGAGCCGGGCGGCGACGCCGCAAAGCTGGCGGTGGCGTTCTTCGACAGTTCGCTCGTCATCTCTTTCGCCGACCGGTTGCAGGGAGAAGCGCAGGAGCGCCACGTCCGCGCCATGCTCGAATTGCTGCGATCTTCCGAGAGGACTGGCGTCCCCGTGGTCGGTTACGTCGACGGGAGCCGCGCGCGCGACCTCGTTCATATGGTCGCGAGCCTCTTCAAACTGAATGACGCCGAGAAGATTCACGACGCCTGGCTCGTAGATTCGCGGCTGAGCTGGGGCGCGCGCACGCCGATGTTTGTCTGCGCCCGCGGCGGCGCCGATCGCAAACAACAGGGCATCCTGGAAAAGTTCGAAGAATACCGTCGCGGCGTCGGCTTCGTTTACCTCAAAACTAGCGCCACGGCGCCGCCCGCGCGCTTGGAGATCCCGCTGTGGGTTTTCGAACGCGGGCTGCTCGATCAAGTGATCGACCTGGTGATCGCCGAAGTGGTCGTCGGCAACGGCTATCCTTACGTCATCCAATCAGCCGACGCCGCTGCGGTGATCAACTCCCGCGACCGCGAAGCCTTCTATTCCATCTTTCAGCGATTCGCCAGGGAACAGGAGATCGGGCTGCGAATCTCGCAGAAGACCGCGAGCAAGTCGCGCAGGAGATGAACATATCTCTCATCCACAAAGACACACGAAGAGACACTAAGGGTTGTTTTCGTCTTCGTGATCATTCGTGTGGCTTAGTGGATGATTCTCTAGGGAGATACGACATTCAATGAAACATCTCGACCTTTGTTTGAAAATTGCGATCTTACTGTTGACAGCCTGCGCCCTCGACATTCAGGCGCAGGAGGAATCCGCTTCGAAGATCATCTCAACGCCCCAGGTCCACCGCGCCCTCGAATATTTAAAGGGCGCCGAACCAGACACCGTCAATGACCAGATCAGAATCTGCGAAATCCCCGCGCCCTCGTTCCAGGAACAGAAGCGAGCCGAGCATTTAAAACAGCGCTTCGCCGAACTCGGACTGAAAAACGTCCGCATTGACAGTGTCGGCAATGTCATCGGCGAACGCCCGGGCGCGTCCGGCGGGCCTATGCTCGTCCTGGCGGCCCATCTCGACACGGTCTTCCCCGAAGGCACGGAGGTGAAGGTCAAACGTAACGGCTCGATCCTCTCAGGCCCAGGCATTGGAGATGATTGTCGCGGCCTTGCCGTCATCCTCGCCGTCGCTCGCGCGTTAAACGAAGCGAAGATCGAAACCGATGGAACGATCATCTTCGTCGCCAACGTCGGCGAAGAAGGGCTGGGCGATTTGCGCGGTGTCCGGCATCTGTTCAACAACGAACTCAGAGGCAAGATCACGCATTTCATTTCGGTTGATGGCACGGGGCTGAAAGTTACAAACACGGCCGTGGGCGTGGTTCGCTACCGCGTGACGTTTCGCGGCCCCGGCGGGCACAGTTACGGCGCGTTCGGATTGGTCAGTCCGATTCATGCGATGGGCCGCGCCATCGAAAAAATCTCGCGCTTCCAGGTCCCCAAACAACCCAAGACGACTTTCAACGTGGGCAAGGTCGAAGGCGGCACGTCGGTGAATTCAATCGCGCATACCGCGTGGATGGAGGTCGACATGCGTTCCGAAAGCGCGTCGGAGCTTCAAAAACTCGAAGTCGAATTCAAACGCGCCACGCAGGAAGCGCTCGACGAAGAAAATGCCCGCGGCGAAGGTCCGAACAAACTGAGCGTCGAAATGAAGATAGTCAGCCAGCGCCCGGCAGGCGTGACCGCTGTCGATTCGCCGATTGTGAAGACTGCGACGGCGGCCGACGCCGCGCTCGGGATTAAAACAAAGTTGAATTCAGGGAGCACCGATTCCAACATCCCGATCAGTCTGGGCATCCCCGCAATCACGATTGACGGCGGGGGTGAAGGGCGCGGCGCGCATTCGCTCGATGAAAGTTTTGACGTCACTGACGGTCACATCGGGACACAACGCGCGTTGTTGATCGTTCTGGGCGTTGTAGGTATGAGGTGAATGATGCGGGCGATTCGGTGATTTGGCAAAAGTGAATTTGACAGTCAGTCCACCGCTATAACCATATTTCATAATGAGAGCGCTACTACAGCGAGTAACAAAAGGCAGAGTCACAATCGAAAATCGCGTAAAAGGCGAGATCGGATATGGCCTGGTGGTTCTGCTCGGCGTCGGCGCAACCGACACGGACGCCGAAGTAGAGTTGCTGGCCAACAAGATCGCCAACCTGAGGATATTTGCGGACGAAGAGGGCAAGTTCAACCTGTCGGCGACGGACGTGAAGGCCGAGATGCTGGTCGTTTCGCAATTCACGCTCTTCGCCGATTGTCGTAAAGGACGCCGTCCGAGTTTCACCGACGCGGCGAGGCCGGAGATCGCCTCGCCGCTTTGCGACAGCTTCGTCGAAAAACTACGCGCGATGGGCTTCAAAGTCGAGACCGGCGAGTTTCAGGCCGACATGCTCGTCGAGATTCACAACACCGGGCCGGTGACGATCTGGCTGGACACTGACGATCTGTCACGCTCGAAATAACATAGCCCCGGTCTTGGGTTGAGAAGCTGACGATCTGTCACGTTCGAATTAAATCAGGATAAATCAAGCTCACTCGTCGGCGGGGCCATCTCAACCAGTTGATAATCGCCCGACGCCTCGGCGCCGGCTGCGTGAATGCGGAATTGCGACTCCAATTTCAGATCGTCGCGTAGCGAATGATAGACGCTGCAATATTTGCTGATCGAAAGATTGATCGCGCGGACCAGTTTTTCGTGGGCGATCCCGTCCCCCCATACGTCGAACTGCATTCTCGCGCCGGTCAAATAACGCGGCTCCGTCCGATGGCGGTCGGCTTCCAGAGTCACTTCGAACTTCGCGGCCGGCGTTCGCATCTTCTCCAGAATCGAAACCACGTCAACGGACACGCACGCGCCCAACGCTTCGAGCAGCAGTTCGACGGGGCTTGCGCCAAATTGACTGTCGCCGTCAATCGCGGTCTCGATCCCGCCGGCGTTCACGCCTGTGAACCTCCACCCGCCATCCCAGTTCAGTTTTACTGTCATATCACTCATTCGGTTTCCCCCTCACTGTGGCCACGGATCGTCAAAGAGCCATGGCTTTTTTCGTCAACCTATAGAAAGTTGAAAGGCGCCTCGTTGTAATACCGCCCGACCTTCTCTTCATTCGCGCTCAACGCCCTCATTGCGTGTAATACCTCACCAGCCATTCGGCGACGCAGCAGGGCTTGCGCGCGCCCTCGCGTTCGACCGTGATATTCCAAACCAATTGCCGGCCGCCTGCGATTTCTTCGAGCGCTTGCAAGACGGCGCGCGCTCGAATCTTCGACCCGGCTGGAACCGCCGATGGAAAGCGGACTTTGTTCAACCCGTAGTTGATGCCCATCTTGATCGGCAGATTAATTTTGACAGTCTGCGACATCAGTTGGCTGAGCAGCGACAGCGTCAAAAACCCATGTGCGATCGTGGTTCCGTAAGGCGATTCGGTCTTCGCCCGTTCGACGTCGACGTGAATCCACTGGTGGTCGCCGGTGGCGTCGGCGAAAAGATCGATGCGGTCCTGCGTGACCTCGAACCAATCGCTCACGGCGACCTCCTGCCCTGTCAACGAATGCAATTCTTCCAGACTGTTGATTTCTTTTGCCGGCATAAATTCTCTCGGTTTCTTATCGATTGCCATGGCGCCAGGACGTCAGGAGCGCCAATGGTGGAGAAGCGGCGAGATTCTAAAACGACTGGCTTGAGCTTACAAGACAATGTTATTTGACACGGTTTAAAAGGCAGGTGTAGGCTTCGCGCGTCCAAAGGCAATCTCAACGCCCATTCAACTAACGAAAGGAAGGTTCACAATGAAACGAATAATTTGCGCTCTCTGCGCGCTCGTCTGCGCGCTCGTTCTCGCGGTCTCCGCAATGGCTCAGGGGTCCGGCGTCACCGGCGATTGGGACGTTACGATCAATTCTCCGCAAGGCGCGCGCCCGGCAAAAGCCTCTTTCAAACAGGAAGGCGAGAAGCTGACCGGCGCCATGAAGAGACAGGGCGGCGATTTGCAACTCGAAGGTACGGTCAAAGGCAAAGAGATCAAGTTCAAATACACGGTCAAGTTTCAGGATCAGGATCTGGTCATCACGCTGACCGGCGTTGTTGACGGCGACGCGATGAAGGGCGACGCCGATTTCGGCGGGTTCGCTCAGGGCGATTGGAACGCCAAGCGCGCCTCTGCGGCGACGGCTTCGAGCGGCGCTCCGGCCGCCGCGGCGCAATCCTCTGGCGACAAGGGCGGCGACAAAGTTGACGTGACCGGGGCGTGGAGCCTCACGGTCGAGACCGATGCCGGCTCAGGCAATCCTGGCTTCACCTTCAAACAGGAGGGCGAGAAGCTGACCGGCAGATACAAGGGCGCGTTTGGCGAAGCCGATCTGACCGGGACGGTCAAAGGGGACAAGATCGAATTCTCGTTCAAAATCAGCGGCCAGGTTGAAGGCGTTATCACTTACGCCGGTACAACTGACGGCAAGACGATGAAGGGGAAAGTCAGTTTGGCGGGCATGGGCGAAGGGACATTCTCCGGAAAGAAGCAGTAATAGTGGATAGCAGAGAGTGTGGAACGGGGAGCGAGAGAGCAGGAGAGCGAGGGAGCGAGAGAAAAGAAGGATTACCCCTTGTCTCCCGCTCTCCCGCTCTCCCACTCCCCATTCCCCATTCCCTACCTCCCTACAATTATGCCTAAGATGAACGTCGAAGAGCTTGAGGCTTTTTACGCCGCCCACTTTCAGCAACGAGACCGTTTTCGCTTCAAAGTCGAAGAGGTCACGGATGGGAGTGTTCGTGTACGTCTGCTCTATCACGAGCTGTATCTTCGTCCCGGCGGCACGATCTCAGGCCCGGCGCTGATGGCGCTGGCCGACAGCGCGATGTATTCGCTGCTGCTGGCGATGATCGGTCCCGTCCCGTTGGCCGTAACGACCAACCTCAACATCAACTTCCTGCGGAAGCCCGTCCCGGTTGACGTCATAGCGAAGGCGGAAATGCTCAAGTTGGGGAGGAGACTGGCCGTCGGATCGGTCACGATGTTTTCGGATGGGGATGACGAACCTGTCGCGCATGCGACAGTGACCTATTCAATACCGCCGCAATAAGCGTAGGTGGAATAAAGTTTCAATGAGACCGGTGTCTAATCTTGTCTGAGGGCCGTCAATGGATCAATCTCCGTCGCTCGACGAGACGGCAAAAGCGTGGCGATCAATGCGGTCAAAATTATCAAAATAATGACGATTACATAAGTCACAAAATCGGTTGATGAAACGCCATGGAGCAGCCCCGACAATACTCTCTTCAATGACCATGCGCCGAGCAGCCCCATGGCCAGCCCGACCACAACCGGCGTCATCGCTTGTTTGAGCAGAAGGCTCATGATATTTGCTCGATCCGCACCCAACGCCATTCGTATTCCGATCTCCGATGTTTGCTGAACAACCGAATATGACATGACGCTGTAAATGCCGATCGCCGATAGAATCAAGGCCAGCGCCGAAAACAGCGACATCAAATCGACCGGGAATTTACGCCCGGAGAGCGATTCATCGAGGACGTCTCGCATTGAACGCATCTGGTTTATCGGCTGAGACGGATCTATCGATTTCACGACCTGCCGGATTGCGGAGGCAAGCGACAGCGGATCTACTGTCGTATGCGCCAACAGGATATTGTTATCGTAGCCGGGAAAATAAATCTCAGGCTGTGGGTCCCTGTCTACGCCGAGGTCTTTAACATCAGCGACCACGCCCACGATCGTCCAGCCTTCGAGCTTCGGCGCGTCGTCAGCCATCAAGACTTTCTTCCCGATTGGGGATTCATTGCGAAAGTAGGATCGCGCCAATGTTTCATTGACGATGACGGCGTGCGGCGCATTCTCCGCTGTGTCGGAACCCTGAAATTGCCGCCCCTCTCTGAT
>Ga0126377_10002388_pt1 | contig 12911 bp, 8 predicted proteins | sample PanSoiMetPlot_22_FD_92647 | JGI IMG/M metagenome (GOLD analysis project Ga0126377, IMG submission 92647) | Tropical forest soil microbial communities from Panama - MetaG Plot_22 | ecosystem: Environmental > Terrestrial > Soil > Tropical forest > Bulk soil | place: Panama | collected 2016-02-17
GAGGTTCATGTCAGCTCCTACCTGATAATGCATTTGTTTATCAAGCTGGCTATCGAGCGTGCGTGCCAGTGAAGCGGTGAACGCTGAAAGACCCAGAGTCAACACGAGCAGCACGAGCGGCGCGCTGTAAAAGGCAGGCGTCCTTTCAAGGTAACGTGCTGCCATCAGCAAGCCGACGCTCTTTGTGGGGCGTAGGGTCCATGAAACAAAAGCCATGAGACGCGGAACAAGCCGGAGCGTGAAAAGAGCCACAGAGAAAATTCCCAGGGCCGGGACGAGTAGCAGGAGTGGATTTTGCAAGGGATCAGGTATCGTTTTTGATCCGCTTAATGCCTGTTTGGATTGTTGCAGAAGTTGCCACAGCCCGTATCCGGCAGGAATAAGTAAAAGCACATCCACGTAATATTTTTGCCACCAGGGTGCGTGGAGTGTGCGCGCACGTTCCTGTTTGTACGTGACGATGGTATTCTCCGCCGCGCTCAAGGTGGGGAGCAAAACTTGGATCATCAAAATGATTGCGATGCCAGCTAGACCATAACCGAGCATCTGTGGGGTCATGCTCACGCGCAGTCCGCCTGCTGCACTGAAATCGAGAAAGCTACGCGCCCTGCCCATGGAATGCGTGATCCAGTTTCCAAGCCCAATGCCGCCGAGCAGGGCGACCGCGCCCAAGAGGATGCCTTGAAGCAGCGAGATGCCAGTGACCTGAAATGTGCTGGCGCCGCGGCTGCGCAGGATAGCCATTTCGCCGCGCTGTTGGCCGACGAACAAGCCCGCGACCAGACCGATGAAGGCCAGAATCAAGCTGAGGATTGGCACGCTGAATGCGAACAAAAGATAAGTGAGCGTTGGCGCATTTTTCTGGTACCGCGCCAATGCACCCAGCGGTGAAGCGATCAATTTGGTGTTGGGAAGTAAGGTATCCGTCTCGCTCTGAATATCCTGAATGCGGTTCTTCAATCCTTCAACATCTTTGGCGTGCAGCGATGATCCATCGGCAACGATGACCCAGGTGGAATTACGCAATTCATCATTGACTCTATCACTGAGGATACTTTTATAGGAGTCTTCGTGGACGATCAGCCAGTTCTCGTCCTTCACATCCCAATATGGAGCTGTGGGATCAGCGGGCCGCCACAAGCCGACGATGGATACGGGTATTACGCCATTGTCTGTGCGAAGAGTATATCTGTCTCCAACCTGCACACCGTATTCGTTCGCGAAACTTTCGCTGGCCATGGCTTCAATGGCATCGCCTTCGCGCAATAATGAGACAAACGGCCGCGGCAAAGTGCCGTTCACTACAACGACCGTGTTTTGCATGGGTGTGATGAATGCCAGATTCGCAGTGGTCAGCGCGTATTGTGTACCGGGGTTGTTGGGGTTGCGCGGCGGATACATATAATATCCATCCGTGCGAAAGCGGCGAACAAGTTCATTGACGGGAAGCCCGATCTTCTGCAACGCCGCTCCGGAAAGATATTCATCGACGTTGACCACATTCTTCCATTGTGGGCTGTTTTTCCCTGCGGCTTTCAATTCGAACACAAAGGAGAGTGGCGCATAATCCACGGGTTTTTGAGTCAACTCAACTTCATGCCCGGCCAGAAGTTCCTCACGTAACAGACGAAAGTAGGTCGCATCTGCATACATGGGAATGCTCAGGATGAAGCCGGAGGCGATCATCAACCCGGCGATGGAGGCAAGACTCAAAAAGCGTTGGGTCAGCAGACGTTTGAATGCAATTCCTGCTGTAGCCCACACTTGCAGGGCGAGAGAACCCAGCCGCGCGAAAAAGTTCATGGACCTACAACAACCTGTCCCTCGGTTAACCCGGAGAGGATCTCCACCATATCGCGCGTCTGCAGGCCGATCTCAACATCTACACGCCTGGGTCCGGAGTCGCTGTTGATGATCACAAACGTCCGCCCACTGACGAAGCGAATCGCCTCCGGCGGGAGCCATAAGATGCCCTGCTTGCTGGCAAGTTGAACGGTGACCGTCACTTTATCGCCGGATTGGTACGTGCTGGCTGAGGGCGGAACATCCAGCATCACGTGAATGGCGCGATCATCGCTCGCGCCCGTGCCGTAAGGCGAGGGCAACTGGCGAATAGTCCCGTCGAATTTCACGTCCGGTTTGGCATCGAGCGTGACCACTACTGGCATTCCTTCGAACATCTCTTTTACTTCCGAGTCGCCTTTGCTGGCATCCAGCTCTGCGACAATTTCCAATTGCTTCGGGTCGCCCAGCACAAAAGCTGGTGTAGTTGGTGTGACCTTGCGTCCTACAGTGATCGCTGCGATAATGGTCCCGTTGGCAGGCGCAAATGCGCGGGCTCTGGCGATCTGTGCATCGATGTCGTCCGCTACTGGTGCATCGGGATCGATGCCCAGATTCGAAAGAGTTTCGTCGAGATCCATTTGCGCCAGTTCCACCTGCAGTTCCTGAATCTTGATCTCGGTCTCTGGCCGGCTCTGCGCTTTGAGCTGTTCCAGCATTAGCTTCGCGATCTCAAGCTTGATCTGCGCACGGCGAATCACATGTTGTGTTTCCTCAGCCTTTCCGCGGATATCACGTGCTTCGGCCAATTCGCCAAGCAATTGACCTTCCTTTACCACATCGTTGATGTTGGCCAGCACCTCACTGACCTCACCATTGATTTGAAAGTACACGGTTTGCAACGCCAGCGGTGTCACACGCCCGCTCAATTTTGTCTCAATGGTGATATCGCCGCGCTGCACGGTAAACGTCTCCTTGATCGGCGTTGGGTAGGGAGTGGGGGTGGCTTCTGTTACCGCAGCGGGGGTTCCGCAGCTGGCAAGCAAAAGAGCTAAAGCAACCAGAGTGCATATTTTTCGATTCATTATTTGATCTTCATCAATTCATTATCGATCTGCGCGACCATGTCGGGCTGCAGAACTTCGGGAAATTTTTCGGAGATCTGTTCGAGAGTCAGGCCTTCCACTGCGCTGATGTCACCCATCAATAGCGGACCGGCGATGTATTTTGCCAGCACGGCGTGTGCAGCAGAATCGGACAATAACGCCTTGATCGGCAGGCTAGTGTGCAGGCGCGAATTGCGCGGTTCGGGTTCCAGGATGACGCTCCGCTTCTCTCTTACATCACGGCTGGAGGCTCCCGTCCAGACCTCGAACTCGCCTGGTTCCGTGCTCCACGCATTTTTGCCCGAGTCAAAATGCCAGAAGGCCTCGCGATCCAACGTGAAAGCGACTGTCTTTGTTTGCTTTGGTTTGAGCTCCACCTTGGCAAAGGCTTTGAGCTCCTTCTCTGGCCGTGCAAACGTGGACTTCACGTCCCGCACATATACCTGCACGATCTCTTTACCGGCAACCTTGCCAGTGTTGGTTACGTCCACTTTGAGGGTGAGAGTCTCATTCGGGTTGAGGGATTTTTTATTCAAACGCAGATTGGAATATTTGAACGCGGTATAAGAAAGCCCATGGCCGAAGGGGAAGAGTGGCGCGAGTTTCTTTTTATCGTAATAACGATATCCGACGAAGATCCCTTCGCCGTAACGCACCTTGCCGTTCTCACCGGGATAATTGATGTAGGCGGGGTTATCTTCCAAACGAACCGGGAAGGTGGTAGGAAGCTTACCTGATGGATTGACGTCGCCAAACAACACATCTGCCAGCGCATTGCCCTGCTCCTGACTGTTGTACCAAAGTTGTACTATGGCTGGCACCTTATCAATCCACGGCATTTCAACAGCCGAGCCAACATTGACTACAACAACCGTATTCTTATTGGCTTTCAACACACGTTCGATCAACTCGTCCTGCGTGCCAGGCAGTTTCATGTCCACACGGTCGAAGCCTTCGGATTCCCATTCGCTGTTCAGGCTGGCCACCAAAACGACAACATCAGCTTGCTTCGCCAGTTTGACGGCGTCGCCGATGAGGTCTTTCGATTGCGGGGGCAAATGCCCGAGTTTGACTGAACGCCAGCGCGGATCACCCTTCCAATAGAATTCGATGCGGATCGGATAGGCCCGCCCGGCCTTGAGTTTGACTTCTGTGATGAGTTCGCGTCCCATATCGGAATCGTGCGAATGGTCGATGAGCAATTTGCCATCAAAGAATAATTTGCTCCACCCCACACTGCTCAGTGCCAATTTGTGAACACCTGATTCTTTCGGCGTGAACAGGCCTTCCTGAATCATCGAGAATGACTCTTGATTTGCATTGGGGACTGAAACATAGAACCAGCCATGATCCACGAATGGAGTTGTCTGCGTATGGACCGGATCGCCGGAAAATTCGGTTCCGTTGAACACGCTCAGGTTGAGTCCGGGCCGTCCATCTGTAGTGGATAAAGTTTCGGGTGCAGGAGCAGGCAATGTTTTGTGGATCAGACAGCCGGGCGCATAACCCACCTGAATCCTGTCACCAGCGCGCGCTTTGATGCCTTCCAATGGTGAGACAGCATAATGCGGCCGGAATCCGGACGAACTGCCGCCACCGAAGATGGAGGCTTTTGAGGCGTGCGGCCCAATGACCGCAATGCGCCGGACTTTCTTGAGAGGCAGGGTGCCATCATTCTTCAGCAGCACAATAGCTTCACCCGCGGCCTCACGGATGATCTTGCGATGTTTGGGGTTATTGTCCGCGCGTTCAGGGTGAATCTCTTTTTGTTCGAAAAGCCCGGCAGCATCAAGCAGATTCAGCAAACGCCTGACTTTGTTATCGATCGCCTGTTCAGTTAACGGGCCGTCATCCAGTGCGCGCTTGACAAGCTCTTCGGACATCCAACGTGCGGAGCCAGGCATTTCGAGATCAAGCCCGCCGTTGGGAACGTCACGGTCGTACGTGCCGAACCAATCAGACATGACAATGCCTTTATAACCCCATTCGCCTTTGAGGATATCGAGCAGGGTGTGATCATTCTCGCAGGCGTAATGCCCATTGACGCGGTTATATGCCGACATCACCGCCCATGGCTTTGAATTGCGGATCGCAATGCGAAACGGTTCGAGATAGATCTCGCGTAGGGTGCGCTCGTCCACCTCGGAGCTTATGGTATTGCGTTCATATTCCTGATCGTTGGCGACGAAGTGTTTGATGGTTGCGCCGACGCCCTTATCCTGAAGCCCTTTGATATAGGCCGATGCCAATATGCCACTGAGGTATGGGTCCTCCGAGAAACATTCAAAGTTGCGCCCAGCAATCGGTGTGCGATGGATGTTGACGGTGGGCGCCAGCAGGACCTGCGCGCATTTGTCCCTGACTTCGTCAGCCAACACGTTACCGATCTTTTCCACAAGGTCAGGATTCCACGTGGCGCCAAGCGCCATGCCAACCGGAGTCGCTGCAGAGGTGGGAGACATCTCGCTCCAGATGCCGCGCACACCGTTGGGGCCATCGGCCATGCGAAAGGCTGGAATGCCTAGGCGCGAGACAGCGGTGCTGTACCAGAGTTCTGTTCCGGCCAGCATAGAGATTTTTTCTTCGAGTGTCATTTGTGCGAGCAGTTCGTCGATACGAGACATGGGTTACTCCACGAAAGAATGTATACGGGTACACCAAAGAGGCAACAGGTTAGGCTTGTTTGTATATGTCTACTTGTCTGCAGAATACATATTTATAGGTTCGCAAATGTGATTAATTCGATCCCGTGTGCTTCAATTGCCTGCTTCACCGATGGGTCGGTCAGAATTTTCAGTTCTCTTTCACGCTGGAAGTTGTACACGGATTCCTGAGCGAAGGCTTCGTCCACATAGCCGGGGTGACACATGAGTTCACTAGTGCCATCGCTGACATCTTGGATGATTTGACTCAATACCTCAGATGTGGCACCCGTGTCATAGAAATTGACAAAGAACGTGTCTGGCCTGCGCGGGTTGAATTCATTCATCAGATCTGCGGCATGTTTGGCGGTTTCCTCCAGTTCGCTCGAAACCTCGGTGAACGGAAAGCGGATGGCACAATCATATTCCTTTGCCAGTTCGAGCATCCCACGGAACAATTCAGGCGCGAAGAAGGATGAATGATGGTGAGAATCGAGATGGGTGGGTTTGCGTCCCGCCGTGCGGATAAAGCGCTCGATCTGTGCACGCCATTCGGCTTTGACCTGATCCATTTTGAGGTTGGGGAGGTTGGCAATGAACGGATTGTATTTGAGGTGGTTCCCATCGGTATCTACGATGGAGGGGACTGCCTCAGGCGGTAGAATGGGCTTGCCCATAGTCAATACGAGATGGACTCCCAGCCCAAGCTTCGGCGTTTCGTGCACGGCGATGGCGAGGTCGTTCGCCGTGGTAGGGATATTCATCATACAGGTCGTGGAGGTAACTACGCCGTTCAGGTGCGCTTCGCGGATGCCGCGCGAAATATCCGGTGTACGGCCGTAATCGTCGGAGTTGATGATGAGTCGTTTCATTTTGATGTATGATCCACCCGCTGTCCTCGGCGCTGTCGCCACCGAGCGCAGAGATTAATTCTCCATATCGCTCAAATATTTTTGATATAAGTCAACTAAGTGGGATAGTGGATCCTTATAATATGCCTCGGCGTTGATGCTCAGTTTTGCATATTCTGGAATCGGCTTGACCTGTGGCTGACCCTTCGCAAATTCCTGAATGACTTTGGCATGTGGTTTTAGTGAACCGTCAGGCCTGACCAAACCAAAGAAGCGTTCATGACGCGCATTCTGGCAGGGCGGCAAGTCCCACAATTCAGGGACATAATCAGCGTAGCACCAGAGCATCGCGCCGGTTGCGCCGCTGGCCTGTAGTTTGGGAATCGTGAGGCTGAGGAATTCGGCAAAATCCTCCTCGCCCGCCATGAATTGTTCTCGTTCACGGCCGTTAGTCTCCGTCCATTTCATGATGTGGGATGGTTCGCCGGGTTGAGCGGTGCATCCACCAAACTCTTCCATGAGGACCGGCTTGCCGGACAGTGCAGCAGTGACTGCACAGGTGAACGGAACAAAATCTGAGTCGAGCGGCTTGCGTGCCCAGGGTGTATACATTGGGTAGGAGTGCATCACGGCGACATCTGTGTTAGCGTACACTTTGTCGATGCGCAGGCCGTTATCACGATGCAACCCATCGCCGTGCAAACCAATGGTAACAGGATGCTTCGGATCAATGGATTTGATCAGGCTGACCAGTTCCTTCACCCAGGCTGCACCTTCATCGGAGGAATCCGGCCAAGCGAAAAGATCGGGTTCGTTGCCGAGATTCCACATCCAGATGCCGGGATGATCCTTGAGTGTGCTGACCACGGTTTTCAGCAACAAGCGTTCTGCATCAAGCGCCATCTCATCCTGGAACATGTTACGGTAGCCTTTGTCTGTCTTTTTGCCTGCGCTGACCACATCACGCAGCCAGTGCGAATGCGCTGCGGGCGGCAAATTCCCACCCAACAGCCAGCGTGGACTCCAGTTTGGCCCGCTCATGTGACCGGTGAAGAAGGTCAGATCGAGGCCGAGGCCATTTTCGGCAGCGGCGTCCGCGACGGTGACGAGGTTATCGAGCTTGTCCTTTTCGACACGGGTCGGTTCAGGTTGGAAGTCGTCCCATAACAGAAATATACGGACAACGTTCAGGCCAATATCTTTGATGATGGCAAATTCTTCGCGCACTTCACCGGCATCGAAATTGCTCCACCAGTACATGGCTTTTTTGCGAGGCCAATAGTTTACGCCAAGGGTAAAGGGTTGGACCATAGAATCTCCAGGGACTGTTTCATGAATTATGGGTGGGCGGTTTGATAGATTGCGTTCACCAGTGAGAGATCACCTTGCGCATCAAAGTCCAGCGTCCAGAACATGACGCCGCTGGCTTGCTGCATGGCAAGTTTTGTCTTGGATTGCACGGTGGGAATGCCGTTGTAGTGATACACAGCTCCCAGATATTTGAACGTGTCTGTTTCTGCAGCAGCAGGGTCAGACTCAACGAGCTTGCGATACGGGACATCCGGGTCACCGTAGAAGGGAATGCCCATTACGATCTTTTCCCGCGGCAGGCCGCGATCGCTCCAGAATGCAAGCCCATCTCTAAACTGTTGCATGGATCCATGTTCAGGCCCGTCATACGTCATCACATTGACGAAATCGAACAGGCTAAATGTTTCGGGCAGAATGCCCAGGCCGTTTTCACCATATGCTACGACTGCAGTGGTTAATTCCTTATCAGGCATGGCGGAATGCAGTTCCTGAATCAGCGCGAGAAAGTTTTGCGCAGACTGGCCCGCATCGGGATATTCCCAGTCAATATCCGCACCGTCGAGTTGATATTCATCCACGAAGGCTTTGAGGTTTTGGACAAATGCGCTTCGCAGCGCCGGGTCGGCGGCCACTGTTTCGAATTGTTGATCCCAACCCCAGCCGCCTACTGAAATGAGAACTTTGACGTTATGTGTGTGCCCGTTAGTGACTATCCTGTGCAAATTAAACTTATTCAAGATAGGATTAAACGTGCCATCTGCTTGTGGTGTTAGAAAGGCGTAGTTGATATGGGTCAGTTTATCGTAAGGGATGATGCCTTCCACGATGCCTTCGGTGGCGTAGGCGACGATACGAAAGGGAGGCGGAGGCGGAGTCACGGTAGGTTTCGGTGTGGAGGTGGCTGGAGCGCTGGTCTGGGTGGGAAGGGTCGAGGCTGAACATGAGGTCAATAGTACGCTGACCAGACTCAGGCTGAAGAGGAAGCGGAGGAGCATTTTATTCTAGGGTCAGGTTCAAGCGTTCTGCAAGCGAATTCATGGAATTCTCCGCCAGTGCGTCGAGATCCACATTCGGATCATTCAAAATTTCCTTTGCCATTGCCCCGAGTTCCATCCCTATCTGATATTCGATGCGATGCCAGAGCGCAATCGGCCGGTAGGAACGTCCTGTTGAAATCAGTTGCAACATCACAGGGCGCAAGACGTGATTGGCAGGGAAGAGTTCATCGAGAGCGTCTGTGCGGGATGGGAGAATCCGGGAGCTACGGGCTAGGCCGAGCATGGTGCCTTTGCGGGCCATGAATTCGGCGAGTTTGTTGCACGCCTCAAGTTTATCAGGATAGCCCTGTGTGTGACGCCAGATAACCACGCTGCTGCCACCTGACCAAGGGATGCTCATCAGGCTGGCTGCGCCAAGGTTCGACGTGTTGGAAGTATGTGCGGCACTGATGAAGGCCCGTACATCGGTGATAACCGCTGCGGCTTTCCCGGCTGCCAGAGCATCCATGCATTGATCGGCGCCGAGGTACTCCACATGAGGCAGGCGGCGGAGAAGTGTGAGAAATGATTTCAAGCCTGCAAGGGCGGCGGGCGAATTGAAGACGACCTGCTTGCCGCGATTATCCATGATATGCCCACCAGAACTCCAAATCCAAGAAGCCGCCATATGGACCAAATCGCTGAACGGGGCGAAGGTGATGGGCATCCGCCATGTGTTTTCCACAGCCTGGAGTGTGTCCAGCTTCTGGATGCTTTGCTCGAAGGATTGCGGCGTGGCAAAAGCCGTGCCGCTGTTCAACCCTGCTTTTTCCAGCAGATCCTTGCGGTAGGCAACGATATAAATGTAGGTGCTGAGCGGAACCCCGTAGGTATGGCGATCCTCCTCAGCGGTGACATTTGCCCATGCTGAATGCACGAAGGCATGTTCGCCGCCGATCTTGGCGATTAAATTGCGAGAAACGGGAGTTACAGCATTCATTGTCATGAGGCTGCTAACCCAGGTGGAACCTACATGGGATATATCCGCGCCCTGCCCCTGCGTGGCAATGGAAATTAACTGGCCCCACGCATTGCCCCAATCCATGCGCGACAGGTGGACATCGATTCCAGATTCGCGTTTGAAATCTGCCATCAGGTGATTGATGATCTCGAAATCTGCATCCGCGTCGGGGATCAAGGAGAATTCAATTGTAGTCATATTCACCTCAACACACTGTTTCGCGCCCGCAGGATGGTCTCTTTCATGGTTTTTCGAATGGCCAGGGTGATTGGAAGTCTGCCAGCCTCCATGCCGATGAGCACAGCACCCATTACCGGCGGCGCCTTCAGTCGCACGAAGCGTGCGCCGGGGGCCAGCCTGTGGATCACGGTCTGCATCGGTTCGATCAATAGGGGGCCACCCTCGAACATGCTGCCCGTCAGCACCACATCGAACTCCAGATTTTCGAATTCCAACTGGCGGATGACCGCGTTCGCCAGTTCTCCCAGTTCGCAGCCCGCCCAGTCGACCAACTCACGCGCAACCTGATCGCCATCCTCCGCCACGCGAAACACGAGAGGGGCGGCTTCGGCGCCGATGCGATATTCATAGGTGGTATACCCTCGCAACAGATCCTCCAGATCTTTTGCGCCAGTATATTCGATAATCGCCTCCGCAAGCCTGGTCTTTGGGCCGCGCCGGCTCCAGGAATATCCGACCAGCTGCATGCAGCGATGCATGAGTTCCGAGCCGCCCGTACCTTCACCCATCAATATCCCGTGACCGGTTACGCGGCCCTCGCGTTTGTGTTCACGATCCCAGCCGCGGCAGTTGGATCCGGTCCCAGAGACAACGACCACGCCCCAGCCTTCTTCGGATCCGGCCACGAGTCCTGGCACCGTATCGTTGACAAATTGATACGACGCATCCAGGCCGAGACGATCAATCGTCTGTCTTGTGAGCTCGGATTCGGACGGCCAATCGTATCCTGCGACGCCAAAGCCTGCTCCTACGATATCAGCCTTTGTCAGGCCTGAGGCATTGAGTGCGTGTTCCATGGCGGCACGCATGGATGCATACATGCCGTCATATCCGACGGTCTCATGATTGCCCGGCCCGCTTTCGCCAAAGCCGAGAGCCATGCCGGTTTCATCCACAATCAGTGTGTGGGTTTTGGTTGCGCCAAGATCGGCGCCGAGAAAATATTTCATCAGTTTACGCAGGTTGCTGGTTCCAGAATTGAGGCAGATGTTCCCGATGTGTCTTGAGCATATCATCCAGCACGGTTTGAATTTGGTCGGCTTTGGGGCCCAATGGGTGCACCAGCAGCGCCTGATACGCGGCCTCACGGTCGCCATGCACGGCAGCCTCCACAGTGAGAAGTTCATAGGCCTTCACAGCCGAGATCAGGCCGAAGCAAGCCGCGGGTAATGGCTCGGTGGGAATGGGAATGATGCCACTCTTTTTTACGGTGGATGGAATCTCCAGCACCCAATCGGCGGGCCAATCTTTTACTGCGCCGTTGTTTTTTATATTCACAACATGCGTTTCACCCAAATCGTTGTAGTGTGCGTTCAGGAGTTGCGTGGCGACTGTCGAGTAATAGGCACCGCCGCGTTTCATTAAATCCGCGGGTGGTTCGTTGAGGTTCGGGTCCGCGTATTCGCGCAGTAGATCCTTCTCAATCTCGATCACTTCCTCCGCACGCGAGGGCGGCCATTTTTCCTGGGATTTCAATTTTTTATCGGTGTGATAGAAATATTGCAGGTAATAGTTTGGCATCATGCGCAGGACCTCGATGGTACGCGGATCCCATTCAGGATGCTCTTCCTTTTTCAGTTCGTCAATAAATCCTTGGATGACTTGCGGCCAGACGTCTTCGCCTTCCACCGTAAACCCACGATGCCATGAAAGATGATTCAAGCCGAGTGTTTTCAATTCAGTATGATCAGGGTCGATCCTTTTCCCTGTTGAACCCTCGAGGCTTTCGAGAATGTGCATCTTGGTGGTGATCGGGACGTTACAAACCCCAACTGCAGGGACATCGGCGGCGTATTTGCTCAAGGCCTGCGTGACCAGCCCGGCCGGGTTGGTGAAGTTGACGAGCATGGTCCCCGGTTGGGCAACTTCTTTTATATCCTGCGCGATCTTCAAAATAACAGGAATCGTGCGGAGCGCCTTGGCCATACCGCCCACGCCGGTTGTCTCCTGCCCGATCAGCCCGTGACGCAGACCGAGGTACTCATCGCGGCGCCGCGCCTCCATGTGCCCAACGCGCAGTTGAGTCGTCACGTATGAGGCGTCTGTGATCGACTCGCGCTGGTTAGCCGAGAGAACAACTTTGAACGGCGATCCTTTGGCTTGCACCATGCGCTGGGCAAAACCGCCAACGACCTTGAGTCTTTCCTCGTCAATATCCATCAGCCAAAGTTCATCCACAGGGAATTTGTCCACGCGGGCAAGAAATCCGTTTACCAGTTCGGGTGTATAAGTGGAGCCCCCCCCTATCACGGCAACCTTCAGCATATGTTCTCCTTGTTAAGTTATTTGAATATGTATAGTGTTACTGAGTCTGCTGGCAAGCTGATTTCACCGCCATTGGTGAATCCCGGTGCGGTAATTGACTCCGCTTTGTGGGTTGCGTCAAATAAATAAGCCTCAGTCAGTTTCAGTGTGTCACCATCGGCAAGTAACAGAGGCTTTTTCACATCCTGATCATTGAGATTCGTCAGTATCACTGTCACGGTACCATCATCTCGTTTGGCGGCGAATACGGAAACATATCGTGTGTCAGAATTGGCATACAACAGGTGATTGCCAAATTGTTTATAGATTTGATAAACAGAATAAGTGGGGCGCAGGTTGAACGAGTCCATCATCCCGTGGCCGGCCCTGGTACTTTTCAACAGCCAATATGCAATGATTTCAGGCTGCTGGTGAATCATGCGGCCGAGCACCTCTGCCAGCCAAAGGGCGTTATAGAAACTATCCGGGGAGGTTTCTGCGCTGATCGCATTTGAGGCATTGGAGTTAAATTCTGTAATGCCAACTGGCTTGTCACTGCCGGTCGTTTCTTTGACAATGCGCCTTAAGTTGGGAACCACGCGATCCCATTCCAAAGCGTTATCGCGTAATTGTCCCCAGCTTGGCATCGCATCCCTGGGGTCTTTTGGGTAGGAATAATGATGGACAGCGACAACATCCACCATGTCAACATTCACCTTGAGGAATTCGGTTAAATA
>Ga0126377_10002389_pt1 | contig 12909 bp, 10 predicted proteins | sample PanSoiMetPlot_22_FD_92647 | JGI IMG/M metagenome (GOLD analysis project Ga0126377, IMG submission 92647) | Tropical forest soil microbial communities from Panama - MetaG Plot_22 | ecosystem: Environmental > Terrestrial > Soil > Tropical forest > Bulk soil | place: Panama | collected 2016-02-17
CCAGCCCTTGTCCGCCGACACCTTCGTCAGCGCCGCCGTCAGCGTCGTCTTGCCATGGTCAACGTGACCAATGGTCCCGACGTTGCAATGCGGCTTGTTGCGCTCGAATTTCTGCTTGGCCATGGGGACTCTCCGTTACGGTCCTTCGTTATCTCGTGTCTCTGACGCGTCAGGCGAACTTCGCCTGGATTTCCTCGGCAACCGCGCGCGGCACTTCCGCGTAGTGGTCGAACTGCATGGTGAAGGTGGCGCGCCCCTGCGACATGGAGCGCAGGTTGCTCACATAGCCGAACATGTTGGCGAGCGGCACCATCGCGTTGACGACGTTGGCGTTGCCGCGCATGTCCTGGCCCTGGATCTGCCCGCGCCGCGAGTTGAGGTCGCCGATGACCGAGCCGGTATAGTCCTCCGGGGTCACCACCTCGACCTTCATGATCGGCTCGAGCAGCACGGGCGAGCCCTTCTGCAGGGCCTCGCGCAGCGCCGCGCGGGCGCAGATTTCGAACGCGAGCGCCGACGAATCGACGTCGTGGTATTTGCCGTCGATCAGCGTCACCTTGAGATCGACCACCGGGAAGCCGGCGAGCACGCCGGAGCCGAGCACCGACTCGAGGCCCTTCTCGACGCCGGGGATGTACTCCTTCGGCACCGTTCCGCCGACGACCTCATTCTCGAACTCGAAGCCGCCGGCCGGCGGCAGCGGCTCGGCGACGATCTTGACCTGCGCGAACTGGCCGGAGCCGCCGGTCTGCTTCTTGTGCGTGTAATCGACCGTGACCTGCTTGGTGATCTTCTCGCGATAGGCCACCTGCGGCGCGCCGATATTGGCCTCGACCTTGTAGGTGCGCTTGAGGATGTCGACCTTGATGTCGAGGTGAAGCTCGCCCATGCCCTTGAGGATGGTCTGGCCGGACTCCTGGTCGGTCGTGACCCGGAACGAGGGGTCCTCGGCCACCAGCTTGGCGAGCGCGACGCCGAGCTTCTCCTGGTCGGCCTTGGACTTCGGCTCGATCGCGATCTCGATCACCGGATCGGGGAACTCCATCTTCTCCAGGATCACCTGCTTCTGCGCATCGCACAGCGTGTCGCCGGTGCGCACGTCCTTGAGGCCCGCCAGCGCGACGATGTCACCGGCATAGGCTTCCTTGATGTCCTCGCGATTGTTCGCGTGCATCAGCAGCATGCGGCCGATGCGCTCCTTCCGCTCCTTGGTCGAGTTCACCACGCCGGTGCCGCTTTCGAGGCGGCCGGAATAGATGCGGCTAAAGGTGATGGTTCCGACGAACGGATCGTCCATGATCTTGAAGGCGAGCATCGCCAGCGGCTCGCTGTCGGACGGATTGCGCACGACCTCGTTGCCCTTGCTGTCGATGCCCTTGATCGGCGGCACGTCGAGCGGCGACGGCAGATAGTCGACCACCGCGTCGAGCAGCGGCTGCACGCCTTTGTTCTTGAACGCAGAACCGCAGAGCACCGGAAAGAACGCGCCGGTGATCACCGCCTTGCGGATGAGCTTCTTGAGGGTCGCCTCGTCGGGCTCCTTGCCTTCGAGATAGGCGGTCGTCGCATCATCGTCGAGTTCGACCGCAGCCTCGACCATCTTCTCGCGATATTCCTTGGCCTGCTCGAGCATGTCCGCCGGGATGTCGATGTCGTGGTATTCGGCGCCGAGCGTCTCGTCGTCCCACACCACGCCCTTCATGCGGATCAGATCGACGAGACCCTTGAACTGCTGCTCGGAGCCGATCGGCAGCTGGATGGCCACCGGCTTCGCACCCAAGCGGTCGACAATGTCCTTGAGGCACTGGAAGAAGTCCGCGCCGACCTTGTCCATCTTGTTGCAGAAGACGATGCGCGGCACCTTGTACTTGTCGCCCTGGCGCCAGACCGTCTCGGTCTGTGGCTCAACGCCCTGGTTGCTGTCGAGCACGCATACCGCGCCGTCGAGCACGCGCAGCGAGCGCTCGACCTCGATGGTGAAATCGACGTGTCCGGGGGTGTCGATGATGTTGAGCCGGTATTTCTTGCTCTCCGGCGGCCAGAACGCGGTGGTCGCGGCCGACGTGATGGTGATGCCGCGCTCCTGCTCCTGCTCCATGAAATCCATGGTGGCGGCGCCTTCGTGCACCTCGCCGATCTTGTGGCTCTTGCCGGTGTAGTAAAGGATCCGCTCGGTCGTGGTCGTCTTGCCGGCATCGATGTGCGCCATGATGCCGAAATTGCGGTAGTCTTCGATGCGATGACTGCGGGGCATGCGAATTAAGTCCTTGATCTCTAGTTAGCCGTCACCAGCGGTAGTGCGAAAACGCCCGATTGGCCTCGGCCATGCGGTGCGTATCCTCGCGCTTCTTGACGGCGTTTCCCCGGCTGTTGGACGCGTCGAGCAACTCGGCCGAGAGCCGCTCCGTCATCGTCTTCTCGTTGCGCTCGCGCGCAGCGGCGATGATCCAGCGGATGCCGAGCGCCTGCCGGCGGGTGGTGCGCACCTCGACCGGCACCTGGTAGGTGGCGCCGCCGACGCGCCGTGAGCGCACCTCGATCGACGGCATGACGTTGTCGAGCGCCTGCTCGAACACCGAGATCGGGTTCTGCTTGGTCTTGCCCTCGATGATCTCGAGCGCGCCATAGACGATTGTCTCGGCCACCGACTTCTTGCCGGCCCGCATGATCGAGTTCATGAACTTCGAGACCACCAGGTTCCCGAATTTGGGGTCCGGGTTGATCTCGCGTTTGTCGGCACTGTGACGGCGGGACATGGGGTCGTCCTTGGTCGTTTCTACGTTCGTTTCGCGGCCACGGGCCGCGGCTTGTCTCTCGATAACCTCGATCGCGCTTGGCGCGCCGGGGACTTACGCAAAACGACCCAATTACTTGGGTCGTTTTGCTCCGTATTTGGAGCGCCTCTGCTTGCGGTTCTTCACGCCTTGGGTGTCGAGCACGCCGCGCAGGATGTGGTAGCGCACGCCCGGCAGGTCTTTCACGCGGCCACCACGGATCATCACCACCGAGTGCTCCTGCAGATTGTGGCCCTCGCCGGGGATGTAGCCGATGACCTCGAAGCCGTTGGTGAGCCGCACCTTGGCGACCTTGCGCAAGGCCGAGTTCGGCTTCTTCGGCGTCGTGGTGTAGACGCGCGTGCACACGCCGCGTTTCTGCGGGCTCTGCTGCAGCGCCGGCACCTTCTTCTTGGCGTGCTGCGTGATGCGCGGCTTGCGGATCAGTTGATTGATGGTCGGCATTTTCCCGCCTGGTCTCGCTTCAACTCGGTCTCGCTAACTTGGTCTCGCTCAGTCTCGCCTTGCCTCTTCCCTGGCCTCGCCCAAGGCGAAGGCAGGCATGAGGGCGTCCCAACGCGCAAAACGGAAGAGCGCCTTCCGCTCCCGGTGCGTTGGCGCTCACCCGTTTGACAGAGGACCGCGCCGCGCGAACGCGAGGCGGTCATGCACTTCTCACCTGACAGTCGGTCGTCAGAGGCAGCGTCTGAGCTTCATTCCTCGAGGCTGGTGACGCCCCTCCGCAGCCACAAGAGATTCAACGATCTCAAAGGTTTAGCGGATAACGGGCACGCCGTTCCGAGCAAGCGAAGCTCACCGCCTGCCGAAAAGTGGGCGGTATGTATCGGCGGGTGGTGGCGAAGTCAAGGCGTAAAGGGCCGGAAAATCGAGGTTTCTGGCCCGCGGCGAGGGTCCGCCGCACGCCGCCCGCGATCGTCCATGCGTTCCCCTATTGCCCGAGCGCAGTCCTGCACTTCGGCGACAGATTGGCGGAATTCTCGGCCAAGCACTTCTTGATGCGGCCGCCGCCCGGCGCCAGTCCGGCGCACAGCCGCCGGTAGTCCTCCCCGCAGGCATCGCGGACCGCTCTGCGCTTGCCGGTGCCTTTACTGCTGTCCTGGCCCATGGCGGGAACGATGAAGCAAATCGCGAGCACGGTGACAAACGCCGGCATTCGCAGGCTCATTGGCAGACCTTCCCCATATTGTGCGGCTGGAGCCGCCCGCGCCCCCAGGGGTGATACGAAGCACGCGTCGTTTTCCTGCGGTCATCGATTGCGCATCTGTCCGACCAGGCCCTGCCGGCCGGACTGCGATAGCTGAGGGACGGCATCGAGGAAGGTCTCGATCACGACGTCACCGATCTTGATGCGCCTGTCGCGAGCCTCCATGACCGCCCGTCGCAATGCAGGGACATCGACGTCCGACTGCGCCAGCAGGCGGCCGGCACCTCTCAGCGCCAGTTCGTAGTCAGCCTGCGCTTGCCGAAGCGCGTGCTCCTTGCCGCGATAGACCTGCCAGAGCGTCTCCGCATCCGCTGACGGAAGCCGGTTGGCGACGAGCTGGATGAGGCGCGGCGGCGTGGCCATCGCCGGCAACGGCCGCGGCCCGAACCACTGCATCGCGATGTAGCCCGCCATCAACGCGTTCAGACAAAGCGAAACGAGCAGCAATATCGCTGGCGGGGATCGCAGCGACGTCCATAGCCGCATCATCGGACCACCCAGCTCACTGCCATCGAGCCGCTATCCAGAATCGCGCTTAGCACGATTGTCGGGTCGTCCGTTTCGCCACAGGGCATCATCGTCGCCAGCGAGACGCCGATCAGCGCCGAGCCGGCGACGCTCGCGGCCGGCATCAGCCAATTCGGCAACCGTCCGCCGGCCAACGACCACATGCCTTGCCTGGCCCCGGCGCCTTCCGCCGCAATCCGCTGGACCACGGCGAAGGCGGCGCGAGCCGCTCGTTCGGGCGCAACATCCGCTGCCTTCGCCAGCAGCGCATCGAGACGCTGCGCGCCCGCCAGGACCGACGCGCCCTCCTCGGTCGCCGCGCGCTGCCGCGCCTCGAACCGGCGGGACGCGGGCCAGCGCTCGATATCGCCACCCCAGGTGTCGACCAGTCGTTGAAATTCTTCCAGCGCCATCATGCGCACCTCCTGCGGTTCTTATCTTGGTTTTCGACATAGAGCTTGAGCGCCGAGCGTGCCCGGACCAGCAGCGACTCGAAGGCCTTCTCACTCACATTCATGCATCTCGCCGCGTCCCGCCCGCTCAGCCCCTCCATGTGAAAGAGCACGATCGCCACCCGCTGGCGTTCCGGCAGCATCGCCAGGCCGGCATCGATCATTCGGCGCTCCTCGTCCTCGATCATCCGCGTCACCGGCTCGGGTTCGTTCGAGCGGACCTCGCTGGCCTCTTCGATGGGTCCGGGTGCAGGTGTTCGGAGCCGATCGAGCGCAAGATTGATGACCACACGATAGAGCCACGTGGTGAACCGGGCGACCCGCGGATCGAACGACGAGGCGCGGCTCCAAACTCGCAGGAACGCGTCCTGGCCGATATCATCGGCCTCGGCCGCGCTGCCGACGACGCGCTGGGCAACGCGAATGGCGAGACCCATGTGCCTTCCCATGAGGATGCGAAAAGCACGCTGATCGCCTTGGGCGACGAGACCCATGAGGCTCTCGTCGGACTCGTTCCCGGCCATGCGCTCCTCTGAGTCCGGCACGGCGTGCCCAACTACGACATTGATACGCGCCAACCGGCCATTTCCTTCGCCGAACGACCACCCCACCGCGGCAGCCTCGGACGGATTTCAGATGATTCGAAGGAATCGCCGGCGGCCGGCGTAACAGTCCAGATCGGCGCCTAGCCCGGATGGCGGTCGATCTCCGTCAGGACCCGTATCGGAACCTCAACAGGAGTCGTGCGATGAATAAAGCATCCTTGCCCAGCGCCGCCACTGCCGCGCTGCTGGCCTCGCTTGCCGGTGCGCAGGCCGCAGACCTGCCGGCGGCACGTCCGATTTCCAAAGCCCCGGCGCCGGTCGCCGCTCCGGCGCACGACTGGAGCGGTATCTATGTCGGTGCCCAGGTCGGTTACGGTTGGGGCAGTTCCGACGGCACCCAGAACGCGGGCGGCACCTTCTTCCCCGTCGTCCCCTACACCCTCGATCCGGGCGGCGTGCTCGCCGGCGGGCACCTCGGATTCAACTATCAGATCGGCGCACTGGTGATGGGCGCCGAGGCCGACCTCGAGGCTTCCAATCTGCACGGCGACACCACGATCGCCGCTTTCAATCAGACCTATTTCTTCAACGTGAAGGCCGACACGCTGGCTTCCGCGCGCGGTCGTGTCGGCTGGGCGCATGAGTCGCTGCTGCTCTACGCGACCGGAGGTGTGGCGTGGGGCCACGTGACCACGCCGCCGCTCGACACGCTCAATGGCTGGCGCACGGGCTGGACAGCCGGAGCCGGCGCCGAATATGCGCTCCCGCGCAACTGGTCGGCCAAGGTCGAATACCGCTTTACGGATCTCGGGCGCGTGAGCTCGTTCGATCCGAACCTCGCCTCCACCGACGACAACAAGCTGAGCTTCCACGCGGTGCGGCTCGGCGTGAGCCGCAAGCTGGGCGCCATGCCGTAGGCCGCGTCAGGCGGAGCCGCTCACTTGCGCTCGAGGAGCGCCGCGATGGCCTTCACCTGATTGCGCGCATAGACCGGCAAGCCGGCGCTGATCGAGTTTCCCGTATTGAACGAGCTCTTGCCCGCAAGCACCTGGGCGGGCACGAGATTTCGCAGCACCGGCACCTTCATGAACTCTTTCTTCTTGCCCATGATGCTGGTCTCGACCGCCAGCGACATGAAGACGGTGACGACGGTCTGGTTGGCGTCGGTCGGATGCCGCTGGAAGACCGCCAGAAGCTTGCCGAACTGCATCACCTGGTTGACGTAGAAGATGTTCTGCTCGAGCGCGCCGACCGGCGGCGTGGTCAGCCCGGTCAGGTTTGCCATCCCCATCTCGGTCACCTCGGCCGGCGGTCGGTAGGTAAGCTCGCTCTCGAACTCGAGATAGTCCGCGATCTTCTTCGAGCCGTCGCGAAGCTTGTTGGCGATCTGAATGCCGACCGGCAGCTTGCCTTCGAACTGGTAGCGCGAGCGAATGCAGATGGTCGTGGGCCGGGTCTCACACCAGCGCCGCAGCGGATGCTGGTTGTTCACGCTGCGCGCGTCCTTGGGCGACACCGCCTCGGCCGACGTGATCAGGCGGTGCTTGACCGCGGAATCGATGCGCTCCACGAACGGCAGCGACACGAAGCTGGCGAGGTCGATCGAGCCCGGCGGACGCGCCAGCGCAAAGCGCGCCTCGCCCACATACATGTGGAGCTTCTCCTTGAAACGCTTACGCACGCCGTCGACCGTGACCTCGACTGTCGGCTCGACATAGCTCGGGAACGGCGTCAGGAACTGCTTTTCGATCGGCCGCGCCTGCGCCCAGTCCTCGAAGCGGATCAGGCCGGCATCGGGGTCGATGAGCTCCTCGCTCGGCCGATCGACGAAGGCGATCGATTTCGGCTTGAGTTGCTCGACGCCGAGCCCCGCGGGCGAGGTGACCTCGGCGATCTTGAACTCCTGCGTATCGGCCTGGGCGTAGATTTGGGTGCCGCATATCGCGGCGAGGGCCGCCAAACCCGCAAACAAGGCGGCTCGATTCAAGCTCGGCATCATGTTGTCTTTCAATAGGACCGCCGGCTGCCCCAGAGATAACCGGGATCGATACGCTGGGGCGTCTGGTACTCGCGACCATATGGATCGCGCGGCGGCGGCGCCTGAACCCTCGGGTCGCGACCAAAAGGCCCCTGCCCGAAAAACGGCCCCGGCGGCCGCCACGAATCGCGCGGGATTGGAGCATAGCGCCCGTTGTTGTCGTAATAATAGTAGCCACCGCGCTGTTCGTTACCGAATGGATTTGGGTTGATGGTGTAATAGCCGCGCGACTCGCGCGCCGTGTAGGCGTCCTCACGCGAGACCAGCTGGTGCTGGGTGTCGAGCACCTCGCCGTAGCGATCGATCCGGAAGCATTCGGTGATGCCCCTGCCGCCGGCACTCGGCGTATCGCCGGATTCGAGATCGATCGCCCGGCACGCCAGCTGGCGCTTGGCTTCGGGCGACGGCGGAGCGAGCGCGGCGCGCGGCGTCACGTTGGCCCACACCGCCTGAATCACCGGCTCGAAGATCGGAACCGCGACGCCGCCACCGGTCGAGCCGCCACCCAGCGTGCGGCGCTTGCCGTCGGCGTTGTCGTAGCCGATCCAGACCGCGACCGTGACGTCGTTGGTGTAGCCCACGAACCAGGCGTCGTTCTCCTCGTCCGAGGTGCCGGTCTTGCCCGCGACGAAGGGCGCGAGGTTCGCGATCGAACGCGCGGTGCCGCGTGCCAGAACGCCCTGCATCATGGTCTTGAGCTGATAGAAGGCGGCGCGGTCCACCGAGCCGACGGTGACGGCCGATTTCGGATCGTGGCGATAGACGATGATGCCGTTGCGCTCGATCGAATCGATCACATAGGGCTGCGGTCGCAGGCCTTCGTTGGCGATCGCCGCATAGAAGGCCGCGAGATCGATCGGCCGCACCGGCTGCGCGCCGAGGACGAACGGATAGTAGCGCATGCATTCGCGATAGATCTGCGCTTCGAGCGCGAGCTTGCACAGGCGGTCGAGGCTCGCCTCGGGCGTGTCCTCGATGCCGCCGTCGAGCAGATGCACGGTCGCCAGATTGCGCGAATTCTCGAGCGCGCGGCGCAAGGTGAGGACCCCGCCTCCCCCGCCGTCGTAGTTCTTCGGCGTCCAGTAATCCTGCTCGCGGGCGCGGCCGCTGCCGATGGGTGGCAGCGTGATCGCATCGTCGGTCACCAGCGTATTGGGCTGCAGGCCCCGTCCGAGCGCGGCGAGATAGCTCAGCGGCTTGATGGCGGAGCCCGGCTGGCGCACCGCCTGGGTGGCGCGGTTGAGCTGGCTCAGCGGATAGGAGAAGCCGCCGGTCATGGCGAGCACGCGGCCGGTCTTGTTCTCGAGCACGAGAACGGTGCCCTGCACGATCGGGCGCACGCGCAGCTCCGCGCGCGCCGCCTTGCCCTTGCCCTCGGTCACGCGAACGAAGACGACGTCGTAGAGCGCGAGCTTGCGCTGGGCGACCGCGTTGTCGACCGAGAACGGCAGGATGCGTCCGTCCTTCAGGCCGACCCGCCAGGCGCCGCCTTTGGCGCCGGGCTTGTCCACCACGATGGCTGGGGTCCAGTGCACGTCATAGAGCGGCAGCCGGGCATTCGCGAGCGCCTGCTGCCAGACCGGCCGCTTGTCGGTCTTCTTGGTGTCGGCTTCGATCTTCTGGACGGCCTTGGCGAGGCTCGCCTCGGCGCTGCGGAACTGGACGCGGCCGGCGCTGCGCTCATAGCGCGAGAGCCCCTCCTGCAACGCTTCCTCGACCGCTCGCTGGAGCTGCACGTTGATCGTCGATCGCACCGTGTAGGAATTGGCGGTGATCGCATCGATGCCGGCGACCGACTTGGCCTCGCGGGCGACCTGGTCCACGAAGTGGAAGCCGAGGTCGCGGCGCGGCCGCTCATACGCCACCATCTGAGGCAAGGCCGGCAATCCGCGGCTCGGCTCCTCGCTGCCGCTGACGACGCCATCCTCCCGCAGCCGACTCATCACATAGGCGAGCCGCTCCTGCGCGCGGCCAGGCTGGCGGTCGGGGCTGTAGTAATTCGGCCCCTTGGTCAGGCCGGCGAGCAGCGCGCCTTCCTCGAGGGTGAGCTCTTTTGCCGGCTTGCCGAAGTAGCTGCGGGCAGCGAGTTCGATGCCCCAGGAGCCGCGGCCGAGATAGACGGAGTTGAGGTAGAGCTCGAGAATCTCGTCCTTGCTCAGCGCATGCTCGACCCGCGACGCCACGATCATCTCGCGGATCTTGCGCTCGTAGGTGAGATCTTCGCCGACCAGCAGGTTCTTCACGATCTGCTGGGTGATGGTCGAGCCGCCCTGCGGCCGTCCCGACGCGGCGAGATTGCCGATGAAGGCCCGGATCAGGCCGCGCTCGTCGATCCCCTTGTGCTGCTGGAAGCGCTTGTCCTCGGCTGCGACGAAGGCCTTGCGCACGTGCTCGGGAATGTCGGCGAGCACCACCCACACCCGGCGCTGGTTCTCCTCGAACACCTCTGCGAACCGCTCGCCCTTGCGATCGAGCACGACGCTAGCGCCGGGAAGCTTAAGCCCCTTGAGCTTGTTGTGATCGGGCAGGTCGGCGACCGCCTTGTTGTAGAAGTCGATGACGTCGCCGAGATCGACCGCGGGCTTCTCGACCTTCTCGTTCTTACAGAATTGCTTGTAGGCGGTGAGCAGATCGGCGAAATTGATGCCGCGGAAGGCCTTGCTCTCGCCGGTGATGGCCTGCGGATCGTCCATGGCGGTGGCGATCAGGTCATCGAGGTTGATGTCCTCGATGTCGAAGGCCTTGCGCATGTGGGTGCAGCCCGCGCCGAGCAGACGCGCGACCTGCGGCTGGTCGCGGTCGCGATCGAACTGCGTCTTCACCGCGTCCGGCGTGGTGGTGACCTGGCTGAGCGCCAGCGCGGTGGCAAAGATTTTGACGAGGAGCGTTTCCATCGGACCTTACGGAGGCTCGAACGAGGTGAGACCAGCCCCTCGGGGAAGTGAGCGTTACAAAAAGGGCTTTTTGGGGTGTCTAGTTCCTTATACGGATAAATATAGTGACGAGTCACACTCCCGACGCGCAAGCCGGCGCCGACTCGCTACTGATGGTACAAATTCGTTTATTGGCAGCAAACATCCCGTTGAAATAGTGTTAAAATTTGTCGCCGTGCCGGTGCGCGCGGCGACCTTCGGCTGCCGGCGCAAGTGTGAAAATCGTGCGGCTAAGCGAAGGCGCGCCGCCCCCACACCGCATCGTGACTGCGGCGTGACGTCTCGCGACGAATTTGTTCAGCTGCCGCGCTTCTGCTCAGGTGCCGCCTTTCGGCCGCACGAAGCATTGCATCGTGCCGGCGGCACGAGCGCGACTTCTCCTCGCGATAGCCGTCGGAATGAGCTCCTGGCCTCGATGGATGCCCGGCCCAACAAAAAGGAGCCGCCCGGAGGCGGCCCCTGATGTTGGACACAAGCTCTATGGCGCGGACTACTCCGCCGCCGGCAGTGCCGCCGGCTCCGCTGGTGCCGCCGGCGCGGCCGCCTTGGCGGCCGCTTCCTTCTCGCGCTCCTCGAGGATGAGGGCATCGCGCTTGCCCGCGACCTCGCGCAGCCCGTTCATCATGGCGCCGGTACCCGCCGGGATCAGGCGGCCGACGATGACGTTCTCCTTGAGGCCTTCGAGCGTGTCCACCTTGCCGTTGACCGCGGCCTCGGTGAGCACCCGCGTGGTCTCCTGGAACGACGCCGCCGAGATGAACGACCGCGTCTGCAGCGAGGCCTTGGTGATGCCGAGCAGCACCGGATGGCCGGTGGCTTCCTTCTTGCCTTCCTCGCGCGCCCGGGCGTTGATCTCGTCCATCTCGATCTTGTCGATCTGCTCGCCCTGGATCAGGTCGGTCTCGCCGGAATCGTCGATCTCGACCTTTTGCAGCATCTGACGGACGATCACCTCGATGTGCTTGTCGTTGATCGCGACGCCCTGCAGCCGGTAGACGTCCTGGATCTCGTTGACGAGATAGGCGGCGAGTTCCTCGACGCCCTTGATCGCCAGGATGTCGTGCGGCGCCGGGTTGCCCTCGACGATGGCGTCGCCCTTCTCGACGACGTCGCCGTCCTGCAGGTGGATGTGCTTGCCCTTGGGGACGAGATACTCGGTCGGCTCCTCGTCCTTGTCGGCCGGCTCGATGATCACGCGACGCTTGTTCTTGTAGTCCTTGCCGAAGCGGATCGTGCCGGAGGTCTCCGCGATGATCGCGGCCTCCTTCGGCCGGCGCGCCTCGAACAGCTCCGCCACCCGCGGCAGACCGCCGGTGATGTCGCGGGTCTTGGCGCTCTCGGTCGGGATACGCGCGATGACGTCGCCGGCCTGCACGTTGCTGCCGGGGTCGACCGAGATGATGGCGTCGACGGCGAGCTGGTAGCGCGCCTCGCCGCCGCGGGCAAGCTTGAGGATCTTGCCCTGCTTGTCCTTGATCACGATGGCCGGGCGCAGGTCCACCCCGCGCGTGGTGCGCCAATCGGTCACCACGCGCTTGGCGATACCGGTCGATTCGTCGAGCGTCTCGGAGATCGACTGGCCCTCGACCAGGTCCTCGAAGGCGATCGTGCCTTCGACCTCGGTGAGGATCGGCCGGGTATACGGGTCCCACTCCGCGATGCGCTGGCCGCGCTTGATCTTGTCGCCCTCGTCGACCAGGACGCGGGCACCGTACTGGATGCGGTGCACTGCGCGCTCGGTCCCGTCGGGATCGAGCACGGCGACCACCATGTTGCGGACCATCGCGATCGCCTGGCCGTCCGAGTTCTTGACGATGTTGCGGTTCTTGATCTTGATCTTGCCGTCGAAGTTCGACTCGATGAACGACTGCTCGGAGATCTGCGCCGCGCCGCCGATATGGAACGTGCGCATGGTGAGCTGGGTGCCGGGCTCGCCGATCGACTGCGCCGCAATGACGCCGACCGCCTCACCCATGTTGACCGGCGTGCCGCGGGCGAGATCGCGCCCATAGCACTTGCCGCAGACGCCGCTGGTGGTCTCGCAGGTCAGCACCGAGCGGATGCGCAGCTCCTGCACGCCGGCAGCCTTGATCGTATCGACCTCCGGCTCCTGCAGCAGGGTGCCCTTCTTGACGATCACCTTGTGCGTGGACGGATCACGGACATCCTCGGCCGCGGTGCGCCCGAGGATGCGGCTTTCCAGCGACGCCACCACGGTGCCGGCGTCGATGATGGCGCGCACCTTGATGCCCGAGGACGTGCCGCAGTCCTCGGTGGTGATGATGCAGTCCTGCGCCACGTCGACCAGACGCCGCGTCAGGTAGCCCGAGTTGGCGGTCTTCAAGGCGGTGTCGGCGAGACCCTTGCGGGCGCCGTGGGTCGAGTTGAAGTACTCGAGCACCGAGAGCCCTTCCTTGAAGTTCGAGATGATCGGG
>Ga0126377_10002390_pt1 | contig 12904 bp, 10 predicted proteins | sample PanSoiMetPlot_22_FD_92647 | JGI IMG/M metagenome (GOLD analysis project Ga0126377, IMG submission 92647) | Tropical forest soil microbial communities from Panama - MetaG Plot_22 | ecosystem: Environmental > Terrestrial > Soil > Tropical forest > Bulk soil | place: Panama | collected 2016-02-17
ACAACCACGCTGATCCCTGGCACGAAGAACGGTATGGGTGAGCCGGCGGCCGCGCCACCCGTGTGGCGCCGGGCCGGCACGGTGCTGCGCAAGCGGTGGCGGGCGTGGCTGCGCGCGCTGCACCGCGACGCCGGGTACATCGCGGTCGGCCTGACCTTCGTGTATGCGCTGTCCGGCCTGGCCATCAACCACATCGGCCAGTGGGACCCCAACTTCAAGAAGGTGGTGACCCGGCACGAGCTGGGCGCGCCGCTGCCCGCGGACGAGAAGGCGGCGGTGCGGCACGTCGTCCAGGCGCTCGGCATCGAGGAGCCGCTGCGCGAGGGCTACTGGGACACCGACGGCACGCTGCAAGTCATCACCGACGATCGCACGGTCGTGGTCGACCCCAAGACGCGGGTGGCGACCGAGGCCCAGGAGCATCCGCGCTTCTTCCTGCGCGTGGCCAACTGGCTGCACTACAACCGCGGCAAGGCGGCGTGGACCTACTTCGCCGACGGCTACGCGGTGTTCCTGCTGTTCCTCGCCTCCAGCGGCATCTTCATGCTCAAGGGGCGCAAGGGCGTCATCGGCCGCGGCGGCGTCCTCATCCTGCTCGGCGCCGCGGTGCCGCTCATCTACGTCCAGCTGTCGGGCGGGCCGTAGACCGCGGCCGCACGGCCATCCCAGGCGCGATCGCCCTGCGCGGGTGTGCGGCGGATCATGCGATGCGTGCTCCTCGCGGACCGCGCATGGCGGTATCCTCGACCGGCCGGGGCTGCCGTGGGGGTATCCATGATGTCGCGCGTGTGCGGGGGACTCGTATTGCTCGGGCTTCTCTCTGCCTGCGGCGACGACGACGACGGGGGGAGCGGGGCGGCAGACGCCGCAGCGGGCCAGGCGGATGCCGCGGCCGATGCGTCTCCCCCGGTGGCCATCTGCGAGGGCACGAGCGAGCTCCGGCTGGCCGCGCTGTTCGGGGGCGGCTTCGTCCCGGTCGACGCTCTCGTGTCGAACGCGAACGGCCGGCCGTTCCTGTACATCGACGGGACGTGTCGCTACTGGATCAGCGGGCTCCCCGGCCAGGCGCTGACCGGCACCCTCGGTGCCGAGGATGAGGAGCGCCTCACCTCGCAGCTCCGCGTGGCGTCGTGGTCTTCATTCTACGGCGGCGAGTGGATCGGAGACGGGATCGACGGGCCTGACCTGGCACTGTGGCGACCGGACGGCCGCGTCGACTGCTACGCTTCATGCCAGGGGCCGGGCGTCCCCGAGGCGCTCGCCGGCATCGGCGGCAGCCTGCATCAGGCGATCACGATCCTGCAGGCAGAGGCGGTACCGCTCGACGGCCCGATGCGTGTCCTCGCCTTCGTGCAGGGGTTCCCCGATCCCCTCGACGAGCCGCCGGTCATCGAGTGGACCTACCAGCCGCCGCTCTCGGAGCTCGCCGATCCGGGCGACGGGGACGGCGCCATCGAGCCCGCGCTCATCGCCGATCCGGATGCGGTGGCTGCGATGCGCGCGGCGTGGCTCGCGGCCCAGGAGGCCGGGTTTTCCTTCGTGGCGGCGCGCGACGAGGACGGGGTCATCTATCAGCTGGTCGCTCACGACGTCTTGCCCTTCGAGCGGGACGACGGTCGCGGCGTCGATCTGCCCCCGCCCTGATGCGGGTCGGGCGGCGCGCCGTGGCCGCCGCCGCCCGGTGTCTCGATGCGGATGCGATCGCCGGCGGCCGCGCGGAAGCGGGCGTGGCCGGCGACCTCGCGCCCGTTGTGCAGGTTGCGCCCGCGGGCGCCCGGCCCGCCGCCCTGCAGGCCGAACGGCGCGCGCGCGCGGCGCTCGCTCAGGATCGACACCTCGAGCGGGGCGCAGAGCTCGATCTCGCGCACGACGCCGTCGCCGCCGCGGTGGTGGCCGTCGCCGCCGCTGCCGCGGCGGAGCGACAGCTCGACCAGGCGCACGGGAAAGCGCGCCTCGAGCACCTCCGGATCGGTGATGCGGGTGTTGGTCATGTGGGTGTGCACGCCGGAGGCGCCGGGGGCGCGCGCGGTCGCGCCGGCCCCGCCGGCGATCGTCTCGTAGTAGCCGAAGCGCTCGTCGCCGAAGGTGAGGTTGTTCATGGTGCCCTGGCTGGCGGCGGCCAGCCCCAGCGCGGCCAGCAGCACGTCGACCACCCGCTGCGAGGTCTCGACGTTGCCGCCCGCCACCGCGCGCTCGGCCGACGGGGACAGGACGCTGCCCGGCGGCACGTGCAGGGTGACCGGGCGCAGGCACCCGCTGTTGAGCGGGATGGGCGCATCGACCAGGCAGCGCAGGACGTAGAGCACGGCGGCGACGGTGACCGCGCGCGGCGCGTTGAGGTTGCCGTCCAGCTCGCCGCCGGTGCCCTCGAAGTCGATGTCCATGCGCTCGCCGCGGATGCGCACGGTCACCGCGATCGGCGTGCCGTCGTCGAGCGCGTCGGCGAAGCGGTGCTCGCCGTCGGGCAGCCGCGCGATCTCGGCGGCGATCTGGGCGGCGGCGTTGTCCTGCACGTGGCCGAGGTAGGCCAGCACCGTGTCCTTGCCGGCGGCGGCGACCAGATCGCCGAGCAGACGGACTCCGGTCTGGTTGGCGGCGATCTGCGCCTCCAGGTCGGCCAGGTTGTCGGCCGGCCGGCGCGCCGGGTAGGGGCCGCCGGTCAGGGCGGCCAGGATCGCGTCGCGGTCGAGGCGGCCGCCGATCACGATCGGCATCGCGCGCAGCACCACGCCCTCGTCGCTCAGCCAGCGCGAGTCGGACGGCATCGAGCCCGGCGTGCTGCCGCCGATGTCGGCGTGGTGGCCGCGGCTGGCGGTGAAGAAGACGAGCTCGCCGCCGGCGTCGTGCACCGGTGTCACCACGGTCACGTCGGGGAGGTGCGAGCCGCCGCCCGCCGGATCGTTGGTCGCGAACACCGTGCCGGGCTCGGGGCGCGGGTGCGCGGCCAGCACCGCGCGCACCGACTCGCCCATGGCGCCCAGGTGGACCGGGATGTGCGGCGCGTTGGCCACCAGGCCGCCGTCGCGATCGAACACCGCGCAGGAGAAGTCGAGCCGCTCGCGGATGTTGGTCGACAGCGCGGTCCGCTGCAGCACCGCGCCCATCTGCCGCGCGATCGACATGAACAGGTTGCCGAAGATCTCCAGGCGGACCGGGTCGGGCGCCGAGCTGGCGCCGACCTCGAGCCGCGTGTCGGGCGCGAGGTCCCGCACGACCAGCAGCTGGTCGGCCGCGACCTCGAGCTCGAAGCCGGGATCGAGCGCGAAGGTGGCGGTGTCGTCGAGGACCAGCGCCGGGCCGGCCAGCCGCGTGCCCTCGGCCAGCGCCTCGCGGTGGTAGACGGGCGTCTCGACCCACCCGCCGTCGACGAAGAGTGAATGGACGCGGGCGGGAGGCGGCGGTTCGCGCCGCGAGGCGGTCTGCGAAGGCGGCGGCGGCGGGGCCTCGGCGCTCGAGGCGCGCGCCACCAGCTCGACGCGCAGGGCGGTCATCTCGACCGGGTGGCCGGGCCGCGCGTATCCGAACAGGCGCTGGTGCTCGCGGGCGAAGCGCTCCTCCATGTCGGCGCCGACGTCGATGGTCAGCGCGGTGTCGGCCCCGCGGTAGCGCAGGTCGACCGATCGGCGCGCCACGGCCGCGTCGCGCGCGAACCCCTCGCCGGCCATCGCGCTGCGGCCGCGCTCCTCGAGCGCGTCGAAGTCGAGCGCGGCGATCGCGTCGCCGTCGAGCAGCTGGCGGCCGGCGTCGGCCTCGCCGTGCCAGGTGACGTCGGCCAGCCCCATGCCCCAGGCCGACAGCACGCCGGCGCGGCGGTCGCACAGCAGCGTGCGGATGCCGAGCGACCGGGCCAGCGCGCAGGCGTGCTGGCCGCCGGCGCCGCCGAAGATGACCAGGGCGAAGTCGCGCGGATCGCGCCCGCGCGCGATCGAGACCTGGCGGATGGCCTCGGCCATGCTGGCGCTGGCCACGGCGGTGAAGCCGGCCGCCAGCTCCTCGGGGCTCATGACCGTGCCGTCGGCGGCCAGCTCGCCGACCATGCGGGCGAGCGCTCGATCCACCGGCTCGCGCGCCAGCGGGAACGGGAAGCGATCGCCGACCAGCCGGCCGAGCGCGAGGTTGCAGTCGGTGACGGTGAGCTCGCCGCCGCTCTGCCCGTAGCACAGCGGGCCCGGATCGGCGCCGGCGCTGTCCGGCCCGACCGCCAGGCGGTAGCCGCGATACCGGCACAGCGAGCCGCCGCCGGCCGCCACCGTGTGGATGTCCATGGCAGGCGCGCGCACCGCCACGCCCGACACGTGCATCTCGTAGACCCGGTCGGCCTGGCCGCGCTCGACGCACGACACGTCCGTGGAGGTGCCGCCCATGTCGAAGCCGATGGCGCGCTCGTGGCCGGCGCGGCGCGCGACCTCCGCGCACGCGACCACCCCGGCCGCCGGCCCGCTCAGGATCGCGTTGGGCCCGCGGAACCGGTCCGCCTCGGTCAGCCCGCCGCTCGACTGCATGAGGCGCAGGCTGGCGCCCGGCAGCTCGCGCCGCAGCGCCGCCAGGTAGCGGCGGAGGAGCGGCGTGAGGTAGGCGTCGACCACGGCGGTCTGCGCGCGGGCGAGGAAGCCCAGCTCGCACGCCACGTCGCACGACAGCGACACGTCCGCGAAGCCGGCCCGCTCCGCCGCCGCCGCGACCTCGCGCTCCAGCTCGGGTGATAGATACGAGTGGAGGAGGCACACCGCCAGGCTGTCGGCGCCGCGCGCGCGCACCTCGCGCAGTGCGGCCTCGAGGCCGGCGGGATCCGGGCGGGCCAGGAGCGCGCCGTCGGCGGCCAGCCGCGCGTCGACCTCGACCACCTCGCGCGCCAGCGGCGGCGGCCGATCGATGTCGATGGCGAAGATGGCCGGCCGCGACTGGTCGCCGATGGCGAGCACATCGCGGAAGCCGCGGGTGACCGCGAGCGCGCAGGGCTGGCCGCGCCGCTCGAGCAGCGCGTTGGTGGCCAGCGTGGTGCCCATGCGCACGTCGGCCGGCGGGATGGGCGCGTCGGGGCCGATGCCGAGCAGGCGCCGGATGCCCTCGATCGGGGCGGTGTCGCTGGAGAGCACCTTGACCGCGCGCACGTCGCCGCTCGCGGGATCGCGGCCGAGGCAGTCGGTGAAGGTGCCGCCGCGATCGATCCAGAACTGCCAGCGAGGGCCGGGCTGCACGCCGCGACTGTAGCCGCCGCGGCGGGCGCGTGGCCAGGACCGAGCTATCCTGGTCCATGTTCTTCTGCTCCAGCTGCGGCGGCGAGCTGTCGGATGGTGGTCACGCCTGTCCCGCGTCGGCCGCGTCGTCGTCGTCGGCCGCGTCGACCTCGTCGGCCGCGTCGGCCTCGTCGGCGGCGAAGCAGGTGCAGTGCCCACACTGCCTGTCGAGCCTCCAGCGCGAGGCCGGCGACAGCCACTGCGCCTGGTGCGGAGGCCGGCTGCCCGCCGAGCAGAAGAGCCTGATCGAGATCGTCGTCGGCGAGAGGGGCCAGGTCGCGGCCGCGTGGCCGTCCAGCCCGTGGCTCGGCGATCCGGTCGGGATCCGCGCGCCCGCGTGTCCGCGCTGCGGCGAGCCGGTGCGGCGTGCGGACAGCCCGCGCCGCGCGTTCATGCGCCACGCCTCGGCCCAGCCGCCGTGGAACGCGTCGTGGGGCGGGCGCTGCGAGAGCTGCGCGCACTCGTTCCGCGTCGTCATCGGCCACGCCGTCCACCGCGTGCCGCGCAAGATCGAGGTGCGGCCGGCCAGCCGCTTCTACCCGGTGTTCGACGCCGGCGCGGCGGCCTGCGGCGTCGAGCTCAGCGTGACCGAGATCGGCGAGGGCGGCGCCGCCGAGCGAACCAGCCTGTTCCTGTCGATGGCGGAGCTGGCCCGGTTGCTCGAGGAGATACCGCGCCGGCTGGCGGTCTGCTTCGAGCAGGCCGACTGGACCGAGGACTGGACCTGACGGCGGCGGCCGGTCCGTCGATCGTTCGGACCGCCGCCTGCCGCATCAACTCGACGGCGATGGCTCGTCGTCGCGCGGATCGCGCTCGCCGCGCACGGCGCTGGGGGGCACGCCGAGCAGGCGCTTGTAGGCGCGGCTGAAGGCGGCCTCGGACTCGTAGCCGAGCCGCGCCGCCACCTCGGCCACGGTGAGGCGCGGATCGCGCAGCCACAGGGTGGCGAGCCGCATGCGCCAGCGCGCCAGGTAGCGGACCGGTGACATTCCGACCACCGCGGCGAAGCGCTCGGCGAAGATCGATCGCGAAGTGCTCGCGACCTCGGCGAGCGTCTCGACCGACCAGCGGTGGCCGGGGCGGCGGTGGAGCTCGGCCAGCGCGCGGCCGATCTGCGGGTCGCGGATCGCGACCAGCCAGCCGGTCGTGTCCTCGCTGCGGCTCTCGGCCTCGACCCATGCGCGGATGAGGCGGGTGATGACGACGTCGGCCAGGCGGGTCAGGATGGTCGCGGTGCCCACGCGGTGAGAGGTCACCTCGGCGGTCATGGCGTCGAGCAGCGCGGGCAGGGTGGGGTCGTCGGCGCCCGCGCCGCGGACCAGGAGCAGCGGCGGCATCAGGTCGAGGAGCGGGTGGAGCGCCGGCTCGTCGAAGCTGACGCTGCAGCAGGCCAGCAGGGTGCGCGCGCCGCCGCCGCCGGCGCGCACGTCGTACATGCGCTCGCCGATCTGCTCGGCGGGCAGCTGGTCGATCGTCGCGGTGGGCTGGCGGATCGCGTCGGCCATCGCGTGGCCGGTGCCGCGCGGGATCAGCAGCGCGTCGCCGGCGCGCAGCGCCATCCAGTCGAGCGGGGGCGCGTGCAGCCAGCACTCTCCGTCGGCGACGAAGTGAAACCTCGCCTCCGGCTGGGCGGGGAAGTCGATGCCCCATGGCCGGGTCAGCTCGCAGCGACCATAGGAGACCCCGGACAGCCGAAGGTCCTGCAATACCTCGCTCAGCGGATCGCCGGGCGGCCGGTCAGCCGGGTCGGACGAACGGCCATGCATTCCCGACAAACTATCATGGGAAAGCGCGACCACAGACGTACAGGATGACCTGCCGCACGATGGCGGCGCTGGAGGACAGATGAACATCGGCATCATCGGCACCGGACTCATGGGGCGGGCGCTGGGCGTCGGCTGGGCGCGCGCCGGGCATCGCGTGCTGTTCGGCTCGCGCGACCTCGAGAAGGCGCGCGCCGCGGCGGCCAGCGCGCCCGCCGGCTCGGCGCAGGCGGGCGACACCGACGCCGCCGCGGCGTTCGGCGAGGTGGTGGTCTACACCGTGCGCGACCTGCTCCCGTCTCGCCTCCTGCGCGAGCCGGGCGCGCTGGCCGGCAAGATCGTCGTCGACCTGAACAACCGGGACGTGGGCAACGACGAGGGCCGGCCGACCGCTCCGGTCTTCGCTCCGCCGCGGCCCGGGCCGTCGCTGGCCGAGAAGATCGCGGCCGACGCGCCGGGCGCGCGCGTGGTGAAGGCGTTCAACACCCTCCCGTTCAAGGTGCTGGAGCTGGAGCGCGCCGTGCTGGAGCCGCACCGGGTGTCGGTCTTCGTGTGCGGCGACGACCCGGCCGCTCGCAGCGCGGTGAAGGGGCTGGCCGGGGACCTCGGCCTGGTCGGGGTGGACAGCGGCGCCCTGGCCAACGCCTGGATGCTGGAGTCGGTGGCCGACTTCATCCGCCTGCAGATCGGCGCGATGGGGCTCGGCATGTTCGCAACCATCTCGGTCCATGTGCTGCCGAAGGGAGGCGCCCGATGAGCGTCGAGCGCGGGGAAGGCGGACAGACCCTCGGCGCGAGCATCGCCGGTCAGACGGTCGTCATCGTCGGCGGCAGCTCGGGTATCGGCCTGGCGACGGCGCGGGCGGCGGCCGGGCGCGGCGCCAGGGTCGTGCTGATCGCGCGCTCGCCGGGCAAGCTCGAGGCGGCGGCGCGCACCGTGGCGGGAGACGTCGCGGTCGCGGCGGCCGACATGCTCGATCCGCGCGCGCTTGCCGGCGCGATCGGCGGCGCCGGCGCGATCGATCACCTGGTCCTGACCGCGGTGGCCGACGAGGTCCAGCGCATCGGCCCGATCGCCGGGCTGACCGACGACCAGATGGAGCGCTCGATCGACAAGCTGCGCGGGTTCTTCTTCGCCGCGCGGGCCGCCGCTCCGGCCATGCGCGAGCGCGGCTCGATCGCGATCATCTCGGGCGCCTCTGGTTTGAAGCCGACCCGCGGCATGTCGGTGCTGGGCGCGATCAACGCGGCGGTGACCAGCTTCGCCCGCACGCTGGCGCTCGAGCTGGCCCCGGTGCGGGTCAACGCGATCACGCCCGGCGTGGTCGACACGCCGCTCCACAGCGACGCGACGCGCGCGGAGCTGCGCCGGTGGGCGGAGTCGGCCGATCTGCCGGCGCGCCACTTCGGCCGGCCGGAGGACATCGCGCAGGCGATCCTGTTCCTCATGACCAACCCGTACGTCACCGGCCACGACCTGGTCATCGACGGCGGCCTCCTCATCCGCTCGCCGGAGGTGAAGCCGTGACCGCCGGCCAGCTCGCGGGCAAGCGAGTGGTCGTGGTCGGCGGGACCAGCGGCATGGGGCTGGGTGCGGCGCGTGCGGCCGCGAGCGCCGGCGCCGAGGTGATCGCCGCCGGGCGTCGTCCCGCGGCCGAGCGCCCGGCTGTTGAGGTGGGCGTCCTCCGCCACGCGGTGGTCGACGCGACCGACGAGTCGTCGGTGGTGGCGCTGTTCGACGAGATCGGTGAGCTCGACCATCTGCTGGTCACCGCGGCGCCGTCGGGACCGGGAGGCGACTTCCTCGACCACGACGTCGCCGCGGCCCGCCGCTACATCGACGGAAAGTTCATGGCGAGCTGGGCGTGCGCCCGCTACGCGGCGCCCCGCATGCGCGCGGGCGGGTCGATCGCGTTCCTGACCGGCGCGGCCTCGGTCCGCCCGCGGCCGGGGCTGGCGATCGTGTCGGCCGCCTTCGCGGCGGTGGAGGCCCTCGCGCGCGCCCTCGCCATCGACCTCGGCCCGCTGCGGGTCAACGTCATCAGGCCGGGGCTGGTCGACAGCGACATGTGGCGCTTCCTGCCCGACGACGCGCGCGAGCAGCTGTTCGACAAGGCGCGGCAGAGCTTCCCGGTTCGCCGCGTCGGCAGCATCGACGACATCGGCCACGCGGCGGTCTTCCTCATGACCAACCCGTACGTCACCGGGGCCGTCCTGGAGGTGACGGGCGGCGAGCAGCTGGTCGACGGGATCTGAGCTGTGCGGCCGCCACGCGGGCGCGACGCGGCCGCCGCTCGCTGCTACGGCGGCGGCTGCTCGATCTCGATCAGGTAGCCGTCGGGATCGCGGGCGAAGCAGCGGAGGCCGCCCCATGGTGGGCGGGTGGGCTCGGCCAGGAACAGGACGCCGCGGCGCTCGAGCTCGGTGTAGGCGCGGCGGGCGTCGCGGACGCGGAAGACGAGGTTGACCGGGGTGTGGTCGGGCTCGGGCGGCGGGGCGAGGGTCACGCCGGGCTTGTCCGGGGATGGCGGGCTCTCGCTGACGAGATAGAGGAGCATGTCGCCGCGGGCGAGGAGGGCGATGCCGGGCTGGTTGATCTGGACGTCGAAGCCGAAGGAGTCGCGGTAGAACGGGACCGAGCGGCGGAGGTCGCGCACGACGAGCATGGTCGCGGTGCTGACCAGGAGTCCCTCGAGCGGGCGGGCGGGCGCCGGCTCCTGGCTCGCGGCGCAGGCCGAGACGACGGCCGCGCAGGCGATGGCGATGACACGGCTGCGCACGGGCCGACGATCGCGCGGAACGGGGTTGTCCGTCCAGTGCCGGGGGGCCGGCAGGGCGGGATCGCGCCCGATCGACCATGTCCGAAAACCGCGAGCGCCGGCCGTCGGCGCGGCGTACGGTCCGTGTGGTCGCCATGCTCGATCCGAGGATCTGTTACCGGGCGCTGAGGACGCGCGACGAGCGGTTCGACGGCCGCATCTTCGTGGCCGTGACGTCGACCGGCATCTACTGCCGGCCGATCTGTCCGGCCGGCCCGCCCCGGTTCGAGAACTGCCGCTTCTTCCCCTCGGCCGCCGCCGCCCAGGAGGCGGGCTTCCGCCCCTGCCTGCGCTGCCGCCCCGAGACCGCGCCCGAGCAGGGGTCGTGGCGCGGAACCTCGAACACGGTGTCGCGCGGCCTCGCGCTCATCGCCGAGGGCCACCTCGACGGGGACGACGCGAGCGTCGAGGATCTGGCCGAGCGGCTGGGCGTGGGCGCGCGCCAGCTCCGTCGGCTGTTCCAGCAGCACCTGGGCGCGTCGCCGATCACGGTCGCGCAGACCCGCCGCGTCCTGTTCGCCAAGCAGCTCATCCACGACACCCGGCTGCCGATGGCCGAGATCGCCATGGCGGCCGGCTTCGGCAGCGTCCGCCGCTTCAACGAGACCTTCCAGCAGCTGTTCCGGCGGCCGCCCAGCGCGATCCGGCGCAAGCTGATCGTGGCGCTGCCGGAGGGCTCGGTGGGCGCGAGCGGCGTCACCGTGCACCTGCGCTACCGCCCGCCGTTCGACTGGCCGGCCCTCCTGTCCTTTCTGCGCGCGCGGGCCATCGACGGCATCGAGGAGGTGGCCGGCGACATCTATCGCCGCACCATCTCGATCGACGGGCAGGTCGGCACCGTGGAGGTCGGCCACCGGCCCGACATTCGCAGCCTGGCCGCGGCCATCCGCTTCCCCTGCGTGCGCGCGCTTCAGGGCATCGTCGCGCGCATCCGGCGCGTGTTCGACATCGACGCCGACGTCGGCGCCATCGGGGCGCACCTGGCGCGCGATCCGCTGCTGGCGCCGCTGGTCGCCGCGCGCCCCGGGCTGCGCGTGCCGGGCGCCTGGGATGGATTCGAGCTGGCCGCGCGCGCGATCCTCGGCCAGCAGATCACCGTGGAGGCCGCGCGCCAGCTCGGCGGCCAGCTGGCCCGCGCGTGCGCCGGCCGCCGCAACGGCCACGGCCACGGCGCGAACGGCGTCGCCGGCGGCGACGGCGCGAACGACGGCGACGGCGTCGGCGAAGGCGTCGGCGGGCTGCACCTCACGTTCCCCGATGCGGCCGGGGTCGCGGCCGCCGATCTCGAGGCGCTCGGCATGCCGGGCGCCCGGCGCCGCGCGCTGGCCGAGCTGGCGCGTGCCGCGCTGGCCGAGCCGCTCCTCTTCCAGCCGCTCGGCACCGTCGAGGAGACGGTCGCGCGGCTCCGGGCCGTGCGCGGCATCGGCGAGTGGACCGCGCAGTACATCGCCCTGCGCGCGGCGCGCGAACCGGACGCGTTTCCGGCCAGCGATCGCGGCCTCCTGCGCGGGGCGGCCCGCGGCCGGGGCGGGGAGCCCACGCCGGCCGCGCTCGAGGCGCGCGCCGAGAGGTGGCGCCCGTGGCGCGCGTACGCCGCACAGCACCTGTGGGCCGCCGACGCGACCCGCGCCCGCACCGCCTCGCCAGGCGGTCGGCCCGCCCATCGACCTCAACCATCGCAGCCGTGGAGCCAGCCATGACCGACGCCGCCGACACCTTCCGCCGCCTCCACGAGGGGCCCGGCATCCTCTTGCTCGCCAACTGCTGGGACGCGGGCAGCGCCCGGCTGATCGAGAGCCTGGGCGCGCGCGCCATCGCGACCACCAGCGCGGGGGTCGCGTGGGCGCACGGCTATCCCGACGGCGATGCGCTGCCTGTGGGCGAGCTGACCGGCGCCGTGCGCGCCATCGCGCGCGTCATCCGCGTGCCTCTCACCGTCGACATCGAGGGTGGATACTCCGCGGACCCGGCCGCGGTCGGCGAGGCGGTCGCCGCGGTCATCGGCGCCGGCGCGGTCGGCATCAACCTCGAGGATGGATCGTCGCCGCCCGAGCTCCTGGCCGCGAAGATCGGGCAGGCCAGGCGCGCGGCGGAGCGGGCAGGCGTGGCGCTGTACGTGAACGCGCGCACCGACGTCTACCTGCGAGGCCTCGTGCCCGAGTCGGGCAGCGTGGCCGAGACGCTGGCCCGCGCGCGCATCTACCGCGACGCGGGTGCCGATGGCCTGTTCGTGCCGAAGCTGGCCGAGCCGGCGGCGGTCCGCGAGATCGCGTCGTCGGCCGGCATGCCGCTCAACGTCCTGGCCTGGCCCGGCCTCGCGCCCGCGGCGGAGCTGGCCGCGCTCGGCGTGCGCCGGCTGAGCGCCGGATCGGCGATCGCGGAGTCGGCGTGGAGCCGGGCCTCGGCCCTGGCCGCCGCGTTCCTCGAGGCCGGACGATCGGATCCCCTGTCGGAGGACGCGATGCCGTACCCGGCCATCAACGCGCTGTTCGCGGCGCGTTGAGCGGGCGCGGCGAGTGTCGGCCGCCCGCCCGCGCCCGCGCCCGCCACGGCGGCTCGTCAGTCGGCCCGGCGCAAGAGGACCTCGACCTCGAGGCGCCAGGTCGCGCCGTCGGCCTCGAGGATGTGGCCCTGCCAGAGCAGCGAGTCGCGCGTGATGCGCGAGAACGTCCAGCGGATCGGCCGCCCGCCGCGCGTGCCGAGCTGGACGATGTCGTCGCCCTGCCGGCGCCCCTCCAGCTCGATGCGGATCGCGCTCTCCGGATCCCACCACAGGGTGCGCCACGACTCGCTGTTCGGGTCGAAGACGCGCAGCGTGGTCCCGAACCAGTGGAGGAGGGCCATGCGGCCCGCGGCGCGGTCGGCGCGCGAGGGCGTGATCCACGTGTCCTGCACCGCGCGCCCGTCGAGCGCCCACGCGAAGCTCACCTCGATGCTCGCGGTCTGTGGCGGCCCCGCCACCATGTGGTTGCGCACTTCGCCCGTCCAGCGGCCGATCAGCCGGCCGTAGGTGTCGGCGTGAGCGCCCAGGCTCGGGTGCGGCCCGGCCGCAAGCAGCGCCTCGGCGGCGGCCGAGGCCGAGGCCG
>Ga0126377_10002391_pt1 | contig 12902 bp, 10 predicted proteins | sample PanSoiMetPlot_22_FD_92647 | JGI IMG/M metagenome (GOLD analysis project Ga0126377, IMG submission 92647) | Tropical forest soil microbial communities from Panama - MetaG Plot_22 | ecosystem: Environmental > Terrestrial > Soil > Tropical forest > Bulk soil | place: Panama | collected 2016-02-17
CAATCGATAATCATAGACATCCTTCCGGGATCTCGGTCCCGCCCATCAACGCCAGGAGATGAACGCTCGTCGCGATCGCGCGCGTGAACGTCGAGAGTGAAAACCGTTCGTTCGGCGCGTGCGCGCCATCGTCTGGATGCGCGAAACCGAGCATCAGCACCGGGATGCCCATCTGACGCTGCAGGACGTCGACGATGGGGATCGTGCCGCCGCAATGGAGCAGTGCCGGGCACTGGCCGAACGACGCTCGGCACGCGGCGACAGCGAGACGGACGAGCGGATGGGAGCCGGAAATCTCCGCGGCGCGCGCACCCGATTGCCATCGAAGCCGCAAGCGGACCTGAGGTGGACAACGAGTCCGGAGATGTCTGGAGAGCGCCTCCGCGACCGCGCGGGGATCCTGGTCGACGGCAAGGCGGACCGAGACCTTCGCCGTCGCACGTGAAGGAATGATTGCCTTCGAACCAGCCTGCTGATATCCGGCCGTCAGACCGTTCACGATGAGCGCCGGCCGGATGGTGGTCCGCTCGTAGGTCGAAAACCGGGGATCTCCCCACAGGCGCTTCACTCCGGCGGCCTCCGCGATCTGAACGTCCGTCGGACCGTCGGCGGCGATCTGCGCTCGCTCGGCACGAGATCGCTCGCGCACGCCATCGTAGAAGCCAGCGGCGCTGACGACACCGTTCGCGTCCTCGAGTCCCGCGACGAGCCGGCACAGCACGTGGGCAGGATTTAGAACGGCGCCGCCAAACAATCCGGAATGGAGATCCCGGCGCGGGCCGCGGATCTCGACCTCAAAGCTGAGCGCGCCTCGCATGCCCAGGGTGATGGCGGGTTGATCTGCGCTGGCCATCGGCATGTCCGAGACAACTGCGGCATCGGCGTGGATAGCCCCCTCGCGCAGCACCGCAGGCAAATGGCGGCTGCCGATCTCTTCTTCACCTTCCACCACACAGACGACGTTCACAGGGAGGGCAGCGCTCGTCTTCAAGTAGCACTGGATCGCTTTGATGTGTGCGAGCACCTGCCCTTTGTCGTCGCTGGATCCGCGGCCGTAGAGATGCCCGTCTCGCACCACTCCGGCAAACGGCGGATCCCTCCATTCGTCTGGAGGGTCCGCGGGCTGAACGTCGTAGTGCCCGTACAGGAGCAGGACCGGTTTGCCAGGCGCGTTCAACCACGTGCCAATGACGACTGGATGACCGCGCGTCTTGATTACGCGAACGCGCTGAAGTCCAATCGCGCTCAGATGCGCAGCAAGCCAGGTTGCGCATCGCGCCACATCGGCGGCATGACCCGGCTGCGCGCTCACGCTCGGGAACCGGACAAATTCGCTTAGGTCGTTGACGAACGCCGCGTGTTGGTGCCGGGCGAATGCCAGCGCCGCCTCGAGTGCCGCCATGGGTCACGACGGAGGCCATGCCTCGTAGGTCGATCCGGCCACTGGCACCGGTGCGCTCGCGATGTACGAGGGTTGCGCACCCACGTGTGTCAATCCGATAGTGCCAACGGTGAACGGTCGAATCGATGACGCATTCGTGAGCGCGTACTTCTGAAGAAGAAGACCGCGCACCAACGTGTGCTCGATGGCGATGCGCAACCGGGCCCCCGGCGCGCCGGTTAGCGGCGTATCGGCTCCGGTGATGTGCGCCACGCGAATCGTATAAGGCGCCGTGCTGACGGCAAGTTGACGCAGTACTTCGAGGCGCACTACCCACCGTCGCGAAAAGCCGTCGGCCTGTCCGACATAGATCGGCTTTCCGCGCTTTTCGACGATGTAGAGCCCTCCACCTGACAGTTTTTGAACGGAAGTCAGAGGGACGGCGTCCGACCAGCGCAGGCGCGCCCGGTACGACCGTGTGATCTGCTCCAGTTCCGCGGCCCCATTGCCACTCGCGTCGGTGCCGTCGGGGGTGCCCGTGTCAGCACCGTCGGCAGCCGCGTCAGCGCCGGCCGTTGCATCGGCGGCAGCAGGCGGAGCAGCGGGCTCCGCGTCCGCGCCGTTTGATGGAGACGGCGGAGGCGCGGCAGCGGGTTCAGGTTCGTCTACGACGACTCCGCTGCCAAGCAGCGCGCGACGGTACAACAGCGGCAAGCCGTCGACCTGAGCGACGTAGCCGTCGAACCCGGGCCTGCGGAACCGCGGATGTCTGCGGCGGCGATAGCCGTCCCAGAAGCCGGGACCAAGCGATCGCGGGTCGCGGCGCCTCGAGGGCCGGCGCAGCCTTGCCGGTCGCCGTCCGGATCGCACAAACCTCATGCGGCCGCCTCCCCGTGAAAACTCTTCTTCCGCTGCCACGCCGGTTGAAAGAGCCCACTCACCCTGCGCTGCCGGTGGAGACACGCGAATGGCGTTTGCCGGAAGAGCACTCGCACGCTCATCGACGAAGAACGCGTTCTTCGACTGATTGAGCCCTGCGACGTCGCCGATCCAGGTCCAGGGACGTTTCCCACCAGGCGTGTGTGACGCAGCGAATGCGATCGTGAACGTCCGCCACTCTTCCGGAGTCGGCCAGCGCTTGTGTTTGTCGTGGAAGTAGACGCGCGTAGAGGCGAACTCGGAGGCATTGCCGATCGGGTTGGCCACGTCTCCTTTCAACGCACTCCATGCGAGCTGCCGTGCGGCCTGCGGAAGATCGGTCCACGGCCGGCGCTGGAGTTCGAGAAACTGACGCAGCTGACCTTTTGGAATGTCGGTGCCCGGGTACACACCGCCCGTTCGAACGAAGTTCGGATTGTCGCGGTGCCGTTTTGCGGCCCCAGGACTGTTCAACACGGGCTGCAGGGTGGTGGAATACGCGCGGATGAACTGATGAAACGTCGGATACGCGCTATGGGTGAACAGCGCGTAGCGGTTGAACATGGCCCAGATCACTGCCCGGTTGTCCGCATCGTCGCGGCCTCCTGCCTCACCGACGATGAAGCGCGCGAGCCATAGCGCGTCCGGCGACGTGAATTGGTATTGGAAGGTGCGACCACCGGCCTGGGTGGTCAGGACACCGAGCGTCGTTTCTGAAGCCATAGTCAACTCCCTGCGCCGCGCTGTTTCACATGAGCGGTTCGGATCACGTTGGCCACGACACGCGCGGCCGACTGAAGCCCGTCGGCTCGATGTCGCGCGGATAGTAGAAAGGTCAGTCGGCTGCCGGTGCCGTTGCGGGTAGACGTCATGACAGACAAGACGCCTTGCTGTGCCAATGCCGCGTGCATCGCGCCGGCCGATGCGCGGTCGAACGGCCCGAGGCTTTGAACGGGAAACAACCCACTGGTCGCGAGGGGCACTCCGGTATCGGTCAACGCCGATCGGAACACGCGGACGTTACGACAGAGCCTCGCTCGCAAACGATCGCCTCGCAAACCGTTGATGCGCAGCGCACGCTCCGCGGCAAGGACGACTGGCGTCGAGGGCGGACTGCAATGTACGCGCGTCTGGCTGACATCGAGAAATCGATTGACACGTGCGCGGCATGCGCTCATCGCCGCGACCGGGACACCGAATCCCTTTGCCAGCGAGGCGACGATCACCAGGCCATCGCCAAAAGTGCCCGACCACGCCGCTGTCCCGCCGCCGCCGGTGCCATATGGCCGCGCGCCGTCGTGTGCAGTGCCAAGGACTCCGCACGCCTGTGTGTCATCACACAACACAACGCCTCCATATTCGCGAGCCATTTCGAGAAAGGCGCCCAGCGGCGCCACAGTGCCGCAGTCGACGCAAATCCCGTCGATCACGATGACCGGACCAGCACGCCCCGGACGCAGCGACCTCAGTTGACGGCGCAGGCCGTCGAGATCGTGATGAGCAAACGCTCCGACGCGTGCGCCGATTGCTTTCGCGTGCTCGACTCCCCAGTGGGAGATCGCATAGGCGTCCTGGTCGAGCAGAATCGGACGACCCTCTCGCGCAAATGTGCCGAGCACGTCCCACATCAGATGCAGCGTCGACGGACCGAGCACGCCGGCTTCGAGGCCCTGTAAGGCCGCCAGCCGCCTGGCGACGCGTTGCGCTGCAGGTACCTCACGCAACGCTGCGGGCTGGCCCGTGGACAACTGCGTCCACGGGCCAAGCGAAACGCTCGAGTGCCGCAGGCCCAGATAATGGGCCGACGTGAAGTCCACCGCCGCGTGGTCCAGTCAACGATTTCGCACGTTCGTTCGAGCAGCCGGCAGCCCGATCGCCGGCGAGGGCGCGGGCTCCGGCAATGCCCGAGGCACAGGCACCTGCGGTGGCGGCAGCGTGCCAGCCGTGCGGTGTTGTTCCGCCAGCCGCCGGCGCAGCAGCACCGACGGCATCGTGATATCGGCGGTGTCCAGCAGCGCCAAATCCACGCCTGTTGCCGCACGATACGCGTGGATGTAGCCCTGGACTTCGGGCCGCCAGAACCGCGCCCACGTGCGCGCGTCCTCGTGATCGTTGCTGTTCATCCATGCGTAATGGCGGATCGACAGCAGAAGCCGTTCGCCGAAGACGCCCAGATCGTGGAAATGGATGGCGCTGACGTCGGTCCAACCTTGCAGTCGCTTCATTGAATCGACGCCACCCATCCAGAGTTCGGGATACGGCATCATCCAGCGCCCGCGCAGAAAATCGCGCATCTCGGAACGCGCCATGAACCACTGCTCGATCAGCATCTCGGCCCGCGCCGTCCACGGGAGATCGCGGTACTGGTTGTGTGCCCCTTCTGCGAGCTGGAGATGGACTTCTTTGAGCGCGTTCAGGATCGGAAAGCCGTCCGCATGGACGGTCGTATCATCGTCCTGCAGGTAGAAGAGGGCGGAGCGCCGGAGCAGTTCGTGAAAGGCCTCGATGAACCGGCTGCGAGCGTCGGCCGGCGCGATCCCGTCCGTCGCCTTGCCGTAGAGCGACAGCCCGTAGTGGTGCTGGTACTCATACGCGCGCCGGACCACCGACAACCTGTTCACTTCGTCATTGACGTACCCCCAGAGGAAGTTGCTGAGGGGTCTGAGCGGCGCGAGTTCCAATTCCGACAGTGGATCCGGCGCACGGCCTGGCCGGCGGACGTTCTGGAACCGGCGTCCGACCGCGTTCAGCGTCTGCGAGAGCATGCCCTCCTCGTGCCAGTACGACCAGATCAGCTCGAGCAGACATGGCAGCGTCGGGTCGGCGCCGAGGAAGCAGAACGGCGAGACCTTGTAGCTCTTGCGCTCGATTTGCAGCGCCGGGAAAATCGCGTCGATATAGCTCGAGCGATCGTCGCCGAGCAGGTCAGTGAGCGCGTCTCGAACATGGCTCATTTCGGCTGTAGACAGAAACACGCCCCTGGCGGCTCGATCGCCGATTTGATCATCGCCATGCGGATCGTCACCGGGAATGGTCCGATCCCCCAGCATCACGTCGAGCGCGCTATCCGCGTCGGCAAGCGGCGTGGCGCGCCAGGCGCCGACGTTGTTCAACAGGAAGACCTGGGTGGCGAGCCTCAACAATTGATACGGATCGAGTCCCGCCAGCTTCCGAAACGCCACACCCGAATCGGGAGGGTCATGCTGTTCGTCGTTGTACCAGCGTTCACACAGCACGGTGTCGATGAAGCGCCGGTAGCGGTCGAATCCGATCAGCTCGGTGTGCTCGAGGATGCCGAGCCACAACGGCGCGGCCTCGACGTTCTGCAGTTCCGACCGATCAAGACGGATGCGGCGGATGTTTCGCCCGGAGGGCGGAAAGATGCCGTTCCCGCCTGGTTCCTCGTTCCGGACCGCCTCCGGGAGTGCTTTCCTTTTGTCGTCGTTGGCCATGTTCCTACTCTCCTTGGTTGTTTCGGAACGCGGCGGCTACGCTGCCGACACGTTCGGACGGCGCGTCGTCCGCACTGCGCAGGTTTCTGAGGTGTCGACGGCACTGTTGAGTGCCCACGCGGTCAGCAGATGCGCGAGCACGCGGCTCTCGCTCTCGGGAGTAATCCGTCCATCGGCTCGGGCCTGTCCCATCGCCGCAAACACAAGCGATGGGCGAGCCTTCCGCATCTGGATCGGAACTTTCTGCCAGCGCTCGAACACGGCGGTCAGCCGCGCCGGCTCGCGGTCGGGCGTGCCGAGCGACGCTCCAAGGGTTCGACCGCCGAGGGCCGGCGGGCGGTGCTCGGCGAACAGGCGCGCGACCGCGGGGATGGTCGACTGCAATCGCTCGATCAATCGCCGGTATTCCGGCGCGAGACCTTCGGTGGGGTAGAACGCGGTCCAGGTCTTCGCGACGCTGTTCCACTGCTGATGCGGATAGAGTGCGCTGCCGAAGGCCGCACTCAGCAGTACCCGTATCCATGGAATCGGGTGGGGCTCGTCGAGTTCCTTTCTGAACACGAAGGGACGCGGCAGCGCGACGACGCCCATCAGGCCCATGGTTGAACCGATGCCGATGCGCGCGACCGACCAGAAGTCGGCCATCATCTCGGAGCACCAGCGATCCCAGTGCTGCCAGACATCCGCATTCGCCGCGTCGGACTTCATCCGGGCCTGGATGGCCTGGCGCAGCGACTCGACCAGCTTCAGGAGCGCTGCGCCCTGGTGTCCGACCTCGTGCACGAGCGAGGAGGCGATGCCGCTGCCGACCATGCGCTCGCGTGGAACGCGAATGATGGCCACCGGCGTTTCGTCGCCACCGGGAAGCCGCGTGCGTGCCCGGCGGATCGCGGCTCCCTGGCCGCGCTGCAGATAACAGATGACCGGTGGCGCGTCGAATGGCAGGTCGGGCACTTCGAGCGCGTCCCTGGCGACTTCGTCGAGCCCCGCGAGAAACACGCCTGTTTCGTGCTCGCTTCGTTGCGTCATGACTTCTGAGAACACGTCGAACTGCGAGAGCACGACGTTGAACCGCAACCGGACGAAGACGAACCGGTGATGGATTTCCGGCGCCGATGCGGCGACGCCGGCCGGACTATGCAACCACTCGATGAACTCCGTGACGCGGCGACGGAGTTCGTGGCGCCCGTGCGCGAGCAGCTTCTCGATCGCCGCCTGAGCGCGCATCGAAAACGCCGCAGCAACGACGGTCGTTTCCGTGAGCGCAAACGGCTTGATCCGCGCTGCCCGCGTCAGGAGCGCGCGAGCTTCGTGCTCGACGAAGCGTGCAGGAGTGAACGAGTCGATCACGGGCTCAGACTCCAACGAGAACAATTCGATGGCCGCGTCGAAACCAGCGCCCGTTGCGTCCCGGTGCGCCGCCCAGTGTGCCGGCGCTGCCCATCACTGATGGCGCGGCGCCGCCGATCGCGCCCGCGAGGCCTGGCGCGATCGTCCTCGCCGCGTTGTTGAGCGCGGCCTGCGCAACAGAAGCGGGATTCGCCGTGCTCGGCGCAGCAACGGCGTTCTTCGTCGCTTCGCCAGCCAACCGCACATATCGACGCGCGACCTCAAATTCGCGATCTTCCTGACTGAGGCCCTCCAGCTCGAGACCGAACAGACCGCCCGCCGCCGACGCCAGCTTGCCGCCGATCGCCCCGCCGATGCCGGGCGCGATGATGTTTCCGAGCGCCGTTCCTGCCATCGGGAGCGCCACCTTCGCGGCTTTCTTCAGGACGCCGCCGAGGGCCTGCCCGATCGGACTGCGCACGGCCGATCCGATGGCACGGCCGGCAGACTTGATCAGATTGCCGATGAACTGATTGAGCTCCTGCTCATTGGTGATCTCGAGCAGCTCGGAGGCGAGCTCCATCTCCTGCGCTTCGCTAAAGACGCCTTCGCCCTGACCGAACTCAAAACCCGATTCGCGTTCGCCGGAATATTCGCCGAACGTTTCGGTCTCGAAGCCGACGCCTTCGAGCGCGTCGATTCCGCGTTCCATCTCCTGCCGGACTCGATCCATGTCGTGCATAGGAGCCTCCTGTTAAGGCCGCCATCGACTGGCGGGCCACGTCGCGTCGCGACTTAGCACGATGAGTGCCGGACTTTCGAAGGGTGTATGAGGGCTGACATGCACGATGTGCGAAAGAAACTTCGTCCCGACTGGATTGGACCGCGAAGCGAAGTTCGCGGTCAGCCGGTTGATTCGTCGCGCGTCGAGCAACGCTGCTCACAAGACGACGGCACGCCGTGTGAACGTGAGAGTCATCGATCACTTGGAGCGAGTAGATGAGCGTTGGTACACGAAGCGGCTGTGGATGCGCGGGGCGCTGTACCTGCGAGAGGTCGAGCGGCCTGTGGTACAGACGAGGGAGCACGATCGTCGTTCTGCCTCCAGCGGCAGACGTCGATTCAGGCCTGGCTCGCGAAGTGTCGATCGGCGAGCGAGAGGTTGCCGCCAGCTACACCCAATGCGATTTCATCGACGCCCGGATCGATGTCCAAGCGCAGCGAGCCCTCTTCCTGCTCGCGAGGCAGGGCGGTCTCGACGGCAACGACGCGCTGTCGATGTGGGGTGCCGTGAAGTCGGCGGCACTGGCGGGTATCTACCAGGAGAACCAGAAGGTGCCCGCCTTGGCCGCCATAGCTAACGGTACCGCCTGGTGGCAACTCATCCCCGCGGGACGGGATTCCATCGTGTTCGAAAGGCCGGCCGTCCCAATCATGGTCTTTCGTCGTGGAATCGCGAACGATGTCAGGCGTGTCGCGGCCGCGTTGCTTTTCGCATGGCGGGAATCAAGTGTCGGAGCGCTCCCCATGATCATCCCGCCTCCGTCTGGCCGTCCATGCTTACCGGCGCCAAAGCCGTCTCCTCCTCCTCCTCCTGCGCCGGAGCCAATCCCGTCGGGGGTTGAGCCGGCACCTTCTTCCTCTCCACCACCCGAGCCGGCGTGCTCGATCGCCGCGAAAGGAGCGTCGGGGAGATTCATCCATACTCGCTTCCTGCCCGTGTCCGGCGTCGGAATCAACGCGACCTTCAGTTCGGACCTCAGCGCGAGCGTGGCCTCGCAGCCTCCCTCCGGCGAGTGTCGGGTCTTCGTCTCCGCGAACATCGACACTGCCATGGCGGGCAAGGTCCGGGGCTTCGGGAGTTTTCAGCTCGTAGTTAACGGGACTACTGGCGGACGTTTGGCCTTGACTCGGAGAAGCCCCTCCATTCACACGCCTACAACGATCCCCATCGGGGAAGGCGATGCGATCCTGCCAGGCTCGGGGGTGACGAGTCTCCAGGTCAAGATCACGACTGGATATGTGTTCTCACCGCCCGGAGGGGCGACGACCGTAAGTGCCGAGGACGTGCTGACGCTGTTATAAGGACGACGAGTGCCGAACGTTGGCTAACATTGCTCCTTTCCGAGGAGAACGATGGCGATTCGCATAACACGCAGTGCGGGGATGCTGTTGTTGGCGACCTGGCTGATTCTCAGCGGACTCGCCGGGTTGACTACCCTATCGTTGCCGCCGGTGCTTCTCGCATCACTCGCATTGATTGCAGGAATCCTGATTCTCGTTGGAATGTAGCCGTGCAGCCTTGGCTGGCCGCATGGCCGCGTCGGCGCTCGTATCGATGATCGTCGTTAGACGACGCTCTTAATATGGCAACTGCAGCGGCATCTGGCGCGTCCATACCGGACACTCGTCGAAGGCAATCGCGCCCGGATACTTCCGCAGCAAGTCCGCCAGGTCTGCGTCGTTAAGCGCATCGGCGACGCACGGCGCCATTCGATTCGCCGGTCGATCGACGTGCGCACCGAATGCCAGCAATTCGCCCACGATCTCGCGCTGACGCTGGGCGACGGCCCACACCAGTGGCGATACCAGGACGGTTCGGCCGCGCGTCAACCTCTCGTCGCCGGCCGCGATGAGTTGGTCGGGATCCCACCCTTTGCGGATGAATTCATAGGTGGCGCCAAGGTCACCGCGTGAAATCGCATCCGCGGGTGAATACGTGAAGATGTCTTTCTCCGAACCAGGTGGCTGCGGCAGCAACGCCGTCGCCAGCCAGTAAGGGCGCCTCGTCGGTCGCGGCGCGGACGGATCGATTCCCTGCGGCACCATGCTTTCCATGATCTCCACGTATACCGTGCGATCCGCGAATCGCTGTCGGCGAGGTGCCAGCTGCGAAAGCCACCCCTGGTGGTTCATCTCCGACGTCCGCTTCACCCATTCCACGGTGCCGTACGCGCGCACGGCCCAGCCAGCGGCCACGGCCACGAGTGCAAGCGTAGCCATTCCACGGAGCAAGCCGCGACTGGCGCCGCGCCAGGTCCCGAGCTGGAGGAAGGCAAAGTACGCCGCCAGCGCGTAGAAGACTGCGGCCATCCCGCCGAGGCGGTCGCGCGAATACTGAAAGCTGAGCGCCCCGGAGGCGAGCAAGGCAATCAGCATCGCGGCGTACGCGCGCCGCTCGATGGCTGAAGTCCCGTGTGCACGACCAGACAACACGCGCCAACCTGCCCAGGCGATGATGGCGGTCAGCAGTGCCGACGATCCGAGGTTGATGATCTCCCACGCCTGAATGCCACCGAAGCGCAGGTTGCGCGTAATGAAGTAGAGCCCGGCGGTCGGCTCGTCGAACAGCACGTTGAGCATCGTGCTGATGCTGTTGTATGCGTACATCCCGTACGGAAACGCGCCGAAGCGAGCGACGGCCTCGCGCGCCTCGATGATGCTGAAGCCGAGTCCCATCGACTGCTCGAAGGTCCCCCAGTGGCCGCGATAGTGGAACCGATACGCGAGGTACGCGATCGTGAGCGCGACCACGCCACTGACAAGGCGCGGCGTCGCGCCGCGCGCACCCATCCACCATGCGGCGACGATCACCGGCACGATGACGAGTCCCTGTTCCTTGAAACCGATCGCGACGACCGTCAACACGATGACCAGCCACGTCCGCCACGGCGCTGCCGTCGACTCGAGCTGCATCCACACGACCAGGGCGAGAAGCATTCCGACAGCCGTGTAGGCGAGCGGGATCTCTAGGTTGTCCCGGTAGCCCGGGCTGCCGATGAGCACGGCGGCAGCGACCATCGCGGCGACGGCCGTGCGCAGGTCGCGCGGGCGCAGGTACCAGACGAGCAGCAGCGGCAGAGCGACCATCGGCGCAAGATGCAGCACCTTGATCCATGCCAGGCGGGCACCGAGTGCGCCGGCATGCAGCCAGATCGCCATGATGCTGAGGTGGTACAACGGACGGTAATAGGTCGTGTCGGCGATCAGAAATTGCTGCGGCGACTTGCGGGCGACGTCCTCGAAGATGGCGACCGCTTCGTTGATCGGGTACGGCATGCGCCAGAACGTCCAGGCGAGCAGCGCGAGCAACGGCGTGAGGGCGGCGAGGACCGCCACGGTCCATTTCATTCTTTCTGATGCGTATGCGTATGCCGATGCGTCTGAGTGTGATCGTGATCGTGGCCGTGATGATGCTCGTGCAGGGCGTGGCCGTGATCGTGATCGTGCATCAGCTCTTTTGGCACGTCCGGAAACAGCTCGCGCGATGTCGGCGCGCGGCCGCCGGCCCATTCGACGCCTCCCTTTTTGCGCGCGGCCACCAGCACGTCGTCCCACGAGAGTGTCGAGGGATCGCGCGCGACCTCGAGTCGCTGCGCCAGTGCCGCGAGCACGAGCTTGCGGATACGGCGCCCGTCCCATCCTTCGCACAACTCCGCCAGCTCTGAAACGCGCGAGCGATCTTGCGCCAGCGGCAGCAGCGCCGGCCACTGAACCGCCAGTTCGCCGAGGGCGTGGTCGAGAATGCGCTCAATCGTCTCGCGATCGGGCAGCGAGAACGTCATGACAAGATCGGCGCGCGACAGGAATGCCTCGTCGACGGCCTCAATGAAATTGGTCGTCGTCACAAACAGCACCGACGGCAGGTTCCTGGCGATTTCGTCGATGCCGAGGAGCACCGCGTCTGTCGCCCGATGCACGTCGACTGGATTGGCTTCGAACGACGCCGACGAACGGCGGACGGCGAAGCTTTCGACCTCATCAATCAACACGATGACGAATGGGCGCCGATTGGCAATCTCTGGAATCGTCTCCGTCAACAGTCGTGTGACGTTGCGTTGACTCTCGCCCAACATATCGCTTGGAAATGCGTGCGGATTGATCTCGACGAGCGCAGTGGCGCCCTGTCTCGCAAGCGCCAGCGCCGCTACCTGCGCCAAGCCGCGCGCCATCGTGGTCTTGCCGGTGCCGGGAGGTCCGGCGAGCACGATCAGGCCGTGCGGCAACCCTGAGAGCATCGACAGCTTGCGACCGTGCTGCAGGACGAGCAGCGCCTGCGACAGCAGGCGTTCCTTCACCTCGCGCGGAACGATGATCGCGTCCCAGTCGCGATCGTGGTGCTCCGCCGGGAGGATATGCAGCGAGAGAACGCCGGGCGGAAGCGCGGAGCGGGGAATATCCATCAGTCGCCGGGCCGCTTGTCGTCCGGCCATTGAATTTGTGACAGCTCCTGCATGGACACCAGCGTGTCCTCCGCTTCCTCGAAGAGCACCATTGGGTCCATCACCGCCCGCATCGTTTCGAGCAGCGAGTCGAACATGTGAATGCGCACCAGGCGGCACTGGTTCACCGGATCATCGTTGAAGTGCTGATGCCAGAGGTAGTGGTCGACGATGATTAGGTCACCCTTCTTCCACCGATGGTGCTCGCCGTTGTCCGGCGCGATCCCCATGAAGCTGTGACCGTACCCTTCGACGACATAGAGCCACGCTTCGCCGGGGTGGCGGTGCAGCGACTGTGTCTTGCCAGGAGCGAACTGAATCATCACCTGCGTCAGTCCGGATGCCTGGTTGCCGATCGCGCGATCGTTGAGGAACTTCGTGCGGGTGCCGCGAGGCGTAGCAAGGATCTCCTGCTCGTCGTAGGGCGTGTGAATGCGTCCCGAGCGCCGCTTCTTTGCCTCGACGTCGACACGCCGCAGCCGGCGCGCATAGGGATCGTTCCCTGGAACGCCGGGTGAGACCGGCGGACGCGGCGAGAGCCTCGCGAACGGTTCGTGGCCCGCGTCTTCGAGCACGCTCATGCCAAGCGTCCAGAGCGTC
>Ga0126377_10002393_pt1 | contig 12894 bp, 15 predicted proteins | sample PanSoiMetPlot_22_FD_92647 | JGI IMG/M metagenome (GOLD analysis project Ga0126377, IMG submission 92647) | Tropical forest soil microbial communities from Panama - MetaG Plot_22 | ecosystem: Environmental > Terrestrial > Soil > Tropical forest > Bulk soil | place: Panama | collected 2016-02-17
CGACGCACATGGGCGACGGCTGGGAAACCAAACGGCGCCGAGGCCCCGGGCACGACTGGACGGTCATCCGTCTTGCTCGGCGCGGGACCATCGAGCGCGTCGAGCTGGACACGGATCACTTCAAGGGAAACGCGCCGGGAAGCTGCATGCTCGAGGTGTGCGACGGCGCAAACGGCGGTCAATTCGATTCCGATTGCGCACAGTGGAGCGCCCTCGTGCCGGATACGCCGCTCCAGCCGCACACGCGTCATGTGTTCGAGGTCGCTAGTCCTCAAACAGCGACCTTTGCTCGCCTGAACATCTACCCTGACGGCGGCGTGGCGCGTCTGCGACTGTTCGGGCAAGCCGCGACGTGACGCTGCACGAGTTGAATGCGCTTCCGACTGACCTCGCGATGAACGCATTTCGATCGTGTTGCGGCGCCAGTCGCTGGGTGACGGGAATGTTGGCCGGGATGCCCTATGCGTCGCGCGACGCTGTCCTCAGCACGGCGGATACCGTTTGGTCGAAGCTCGGGGCGGACGAGTGGCGCGAAGCCTTTAGCCATCACCCAAGAATCGGCGAGCGCACACGCGCTGCGAGTCAAGGCACACCAGCCGAGAGGTGGTCGGCTGACGAACAGCGCGATGTCTCGGCTGCGGATGCCTCGGTGCGCGCACAGCTCGACGAGGTCAATCGCGCGTACGAAGCGCGTTTTGGGTTTATCTATATCGTTTGCGCGTCGGGGCGATCCGCCGAGGAACTGCTCGTGCTCGCGTACGAGCGGATGGAGAATGATCGGGACACGGAACTCCGCGTTGCGGCGGAAGAACAACGACGGATCACGCGGCTTCGCCTGGAGAAACTTCTCTCGACCAGCCCATGAGCACTATCAGCACACACGTTCTCGACACGTCGGCCGGTACACCCGCCGCGGGTGTTCCAGTGTTGCTCGAGCGCATTCGCGACAAGGGGGATGATGCGCGGGATCTGCGCGGCGTCACGATCGGCGCCGGCACGACGGACGACGATGGCCGCTTGCGCGACTTCGTCACCGCCGGCGCTCCCCTCGAGGCCGGGACCTACCGTCTGCGGTTCGACGTGACCGAATACTTCGGGAGGACGGGACGGGAGACGTTCTACCCGGAAGTGGCGGTGTTATTTCGAGTGGGGGAGATGCAGGAGCATTATCACATACCACTTCTCATAAACCCGTTCGGATACACCACCTATCGGGGAAGTTGAGAATAGCGAGCTGTTCGGGGATTCGTGTGGTCTTAGATGACTTTAACACCGCGGTAGGGAAAGCAAACCGGTCGGGCAACGATAGTGAACGGCAGAGGAAAACGGGAAGGCAACGGACTCCGTTTTTATGGCCGCGCGCCCTGTGCGATCCATGCCGCAATAATTGCGCGCTCCGTCTCGGTGATGTGTGTTTTGTTCCCGGGCGGCATCGTTCTGGTCACCACAGCGCGCTCGTTGATTCGCGCCGCTCGCTCGACGATTTGCTCCGGGGTGTCGAACGCGACGCCCGCCGGTGCCGGGCCGAATGTGGAATCGACAGGCTGCGTCGAGTGACACACGCTACATCGCCGATCGATGACGTGGCGCGCGTCGGCGAACGTAATGGCCCCAGGAGTATTCACTAAAGCCGCCTGACGCGCCGCAGAAGGAAGCGCGAGAATTCCATAAATTGCTGCGACGCTCACCCCGATCGTCGCGGCCAACGCTGGCTTCCAGTCCGGCCACGTGAATCGAAGATTCAGGACATACCGAACCGCCGCACCCGCCGCGATGATCACCAGCAACAACAGCCAGTTGAACCGACTCCCGTAGATCGATGGAAAATGATTGCTCACCATCAACGCGATCACCGGGAAGGTGAAGTAGTTGTTGTGAATCGAAACGCGTTTCGCGCGCGCCGAGATCGCGGGGTCGCCACCGCCGCCCGTCACTGATGCCACGAGCTCGCGCTGCGACGGCACAATGGTGAAAAACACGTTGCCGGCCATGATCGTCCCCAGCATCGCGCCGACGTGCAAAAACGCGGCGCGGCCCGAGAGGAGACGCGTCAGCGCGATCGAGATCGCGACGAACGCGAGCATCCAAATTGCCGCGGCCAAAACCGGCATCCGCGGCGCGATCATACGCTGCATCACCTCGTACAACGCCCAGCCGATCACAATGGCGCCAAGTCCAACGACGACGCCGGCCGCGTGATCGATGACGCCAGGGTCGGTCAGGACCGCACGATCACTCAGGTAATAAACGACGATGAGAAGCGCGACGCCGCTTAACCACGTCGTATACGCTTGCCACTTGAACCAGTGCAGCGGAACCGGCAGCGGCTCGTCGCGCAGCAGCGTCTTCTCGACGTAGTAGAAGCCGCCACTGTGCAACAGCCAAATCGTGCCGAGCGCCTCGTGTCCACGCTCGGCGGTATTCGGAGGTCGGAGACTGCGATCGAGCCAATTGAAGAGCAGCGAGTTGCCGACCCACATGATGCCAGCGATGACGTGAATCCACCGTGAGACGAAGTCGAGGAGCTCCCAGACTCCCGCCGTCATTGCGTGAGAGAGTGGTCGCCGGCGGCGACGCCGCGTCGTCGCAGGATCTTCACGAAGGAACGCTCGTGTAATTCGGCGCTCGACAGTCCGGTCATCTCAGTCGCGACGGCTTCCGTGATCGCTCCCGCGGCGATCGCGCGCAAGAAGAAGCCCAACAGACCCTGACCGGTCGCCGGCTCGTCCAACATCCCGCCGACGGTCGCGGCGTTTTCCGCCTTGTTGAGCAAACTCTTGAGGCGCGCTCCGGCGACGTCGATCCCCTCGAGGTAGAAGCTCGATACGGCCGCGTAACGTGATACGAGTTGTGCGGGGTGTAGATCCCAGCCACGATAGAAGCCCCCCGCGAGCGAATATCGCACGTCGTCGAAGTGCGCGGCCCATCCCGCATGAACGCTCGCGACATTGTCGGCATGCTGATGTTTGCTGAGTACGGACCTTTCGCCGGGGTGCGTAGGAATGGGAAGGAGCGCCGTCGATCCGTCGGCAATCGGGATGCCCGTTCCCGCGAAGGCGACCTGCAGCATGTGTTTCGCGAAGTCGCATGCGGGGTGACGTAGCCGCTGTTGCGACGCCGTGATGCCACACGCCGCCGTGTAGTCGTACGTGCCGAAATCGATGCCGGCGAGTCGGCCGCCGGAAGCGTCGAGCAAATGCGGCAGGAGTGATTTGCCGGATGCGTCGAGAATCACCTGCGGCACTTCGACCATGATCGAGAAGCGAAGCAGCCCGTCGGGTAGCTGCAGACTCCGCTCGAGCGACCGAAGGACCGCGACGATGTATTCGACCTGCGCCACCACCGTGACTTTTGGTACTGTCACGATCCAACCCGGCGGAAAGCCGTCGGCGCTCACCATCGTCGTGAGCAGGAGGTCGAGCGTGCGGATGCTTCGCTGGCGCAGTTCCTCTGTCAGCGGCTTGATGCGCACACCAATGGACGGTGGAAGTGTCGCAGCTTTGAGCCCGCGCGAAAGCTCTCCAGCAACGATCGCGACGTGCGAGTCCTCCTCGGCGTCCGATCGAACGCCGAACCCGTCCTCGAAATCGATGCGGTAGTCTTCGATCGGTTCGCGCGTGAGCTTGGTGCGAACCCGCGCGTCGATCGTGGTGAGCGACGGATGATTGGCGATTCCTAATGCCTTGCCGAGCAGCGCGGCGTCGGCCGCGTACTCCTGGAGTACTCTGAGTGCCTGCTCGCCGCGACGCGTCGAGACGTCGGCCGAAAAGTGCTGCGCTCCTTCGATGAATGTGTGAACGGGTTGCGGGGCGTCGTTGTCGCCAGGATACCGCCGCGTGAAGGCGAGATTCGCCTCGCGCACGGCCGCCTCGGCGTCGCGAAACTCGGCGGGATCGAGCGTCATCCGTTGTAGATCTTGCCGCTCTTCGCTCGATAGAGCTCGAGCACGGCGCGCGCTTCGGAACGCAACACGTTGCGAACGATCTCGATGCCGCGGTCCTCGAGGTAGCGATACGATTCGGGGAACACGGGTCCTTCCTCGAAGCTCAATTGCGATGCGTCCTCGCGCGCGGCGCCGGCCACGACGCGTCGCACGCCGCTCCACAGAGCTGCGCCGAGGCACATCGCGCATGGCTCGCACGAGGTGATGAGCTCGTGCGCGGCCAGGTTGGGCGCATTGAGCGTGAACGACTGCACGCGCTGCTGCGCCATCATGAAGGCGACCATCTCTCCGTGAAGCGAGCAGTTGTTGAGTCGTACGACGCTGTTCATGCCGACGGATACGAGGCGTCCGGAGTCGATTTCGATGACTGCTGCGCCGAACGGTCCGCCAGTTCCGCGCTCGACGTTCTCCTGGGATAGGTCGATGGCCAGTCGCATCTTTTCTTCGTCGTTCGTGTACGTGCGCTTCCAGTCGACGAGGGTGTCGACCCAAGCGGGGTACTCGATGTGAACGACGGGGTACGCTGGCATTCGGGGAAGTTGAGGCCTCAGGGGCGGGAAAGGGAGTATACTCCTCGCATGCAAACTCGCATCGCGGTCGCTCAACCTGAAGTCGCACCAACACTCGACGCCGGCTTGTCCAACGTCGCCACACTCGTCGGCGACGCCGCGGCAAACGGCGCGGCGCTCGTCGCCTTTCCTGAGACGTTTCTTCCAGGCTATCCCATCTGGCTCGACGTCTGCCGCGACGTCGCCCTCTGGGATCACTCGCCCGTCAAACGCGTCTATCGTCGCATGGCCGACGAAAGCGTCGTTGTGCCCAGCGAGACTACCCAACAGCTCGCGGCCGCAGCGCGCGACGGAAATATCACCGTCGTGATCGGCGTTATCGAACGGGTCGCCAGCGGTGCCGGGCAAGGAACGCTGTACAACAGCATCCTCATCTTCGGGCCCGACGGCTCGCTGCTCAATCACCATCGCAAACTGGTGCCGACGTACACCGAGCGAATGGTCTGGGGGCCAGGTGACGCGGCCGGGCTTCGCGCAGTCGATACTCCCGTCGGGAAGGTTGGCGCCCTCGTCTGCTGGGAGCATTGGATGCCGCTTGCGCGACACGCCATGCATGAGTCGGGTGAAGACATTCACGTCGCGCTCTGGCCCACAGTGCACGAGATGCATCAGGTGGCGAGCCGACAATATGCGTTCGAGGGCCGATGCTTCGTCCTCGCGTCGGGCTCCGTGATGCGCGCGTCGGCGTTACCCGCGGAGCTCGAGCCGCATCCGGAAAAAGTGCCGTCGTCGGATCACTGGGTACTGCGCGGCGGCAGCGCGATCGTCGCCCCTGACGGCTCGTATCTCGCCGGCCCAGTTTACGAGCAGCCGACGATGCTCTTCGCCGACGTCGACGTCGGCCGCATTCGTGAAGAGCGCATGACACTCGACGTCACCGGGCATTATCATCGTCCGGACGTCTTTGCGTTCTCCGTCGCACGAGATAACAAGCGAGCCGACGCGTAGATTACGTTGGTCGCCGCAGGCCGTCCTAGCCATGAACGTGGTCCACCTCACAGAGCAGGAGAACATGAGAACGTTCATCTACTACGTCGCCGAACGTGTGCCCGGGCAACAAGAGATGCAGCGTTTCTCTCAGCCGATACACGTCGGCATTGTCTCGGCCGAGCAGGTCGCCGCGGCGTATGACTACGTCTGGGCCGATCTTCAGCCGACGTTTGCCGACATGCCGCAGCCACTCGAGATTCGGTTCGAGGAGATGGCGCCGCCGCGTGACGGCTCCGGCATCTGGAAGCACCACGCGCCGATCGAGATGGACATCACCTTCACGAACGCGGACTAGGCGTGAGTGATCGCTCGTCGATCCACACCGCGCCGTTTTGGGTAACGGTCTCGAGTTCCGTGAGGGGATCACGCGCCGGTCCTTCCACCACGCGGCCGCTCGTATCGAACGCGCTGCCGTGACACGGACAGCGAATCAACCGCTGAGTGGAATTCCAGCCAAGCGGACACCCTTCGTGCGTGCAGACGGCGACGAACGTGCGTAGCCGGTGTCCGTCGTTCACGACGATGATCGGTTGATCCGCCACCGTCGTCCGTTGCGCAGCGACGACTGACACACTGTCCGCCGTCGCCACGCGCACGAGCTTGCGACCCCTGAGCCGCGCGATCGTCGATTCACACGCCGCCAGCAGGCCGAGGCCGAGCGTCAGCAGCGCGTTGCGGCGCGACGTCACTGCGGTCGATGCGCCATGGCCACGGTCATTCGCTGCGGGAACTCGCCGGCCGTGATGCGCGTCGCCTCCTTCCGCGCCGCCACATCGATCACGGAAATCGTATTGTCTCGGCGGTTGCTGACATAGGCGAACTTTCCGTCACGGCTGAACACGACCCAGTTCGGCTCTCGGCCAACGGGTATCGTGCCGAGCAATTTCAAATCGGGGGCGGAGAAAATCGCGGTGAATCCGCTGAGCGATCCGTTCGCGACGAGATACTTGCCGTCGCTCGAGAGACCGATCCCATGGTTCACGACCCAGTGTGACAACCGCTCGCTCGCAACCGGCTCAGGTTTGCCGAGTGTCGGCATGGCCACCGTTTTGATGACACTGTCGCGTGTCAGATCGAGGACGACGAATCCGTGAAGCTTCGAGAGCTGGGCATAGAGCAGCTTCTCGTCAGGCGACAGCTGAAATGGACGCACCCCTTCGGGCATGTGGATGATCTTCTTCACCGAGTTGGTGGCGACGTCGATCACGGCGACCTGATTCGCTTCCATCATCCCGACGTAGACGTATTTGCCCGACGGTCCCAGGATCGTGCCGTGTGCGCCCTTGCCGACGTTGAGCCGTTTGACCACCGCGTGACTCTTGGTATCGATGACGGCCAACTCGCCTTTGTCGTAGATCGGCACGTAGAGAAAACGCTCATCGTGCGACAACGCGAGGTGGTTCGGCGTCCCGCCGACCTCCGTGTGCCACAACTGCTTTTCAGTCGCGGTGCTGACGGCGATGACGTCTTTGGTATCGAGACGGCTGATGTAGAGGACGTCGCCGTTTCGTGACGAGATCACATCGTCAGGTCCATTCCCGACCACGGTCGCCGGGATCGTTCCGACGACTTTGTGCGCCGGAATCTCGATGACCGAGACAGTACCGGCGAGGGTGTTGCCGACGTAAAGGTATTCCTTCGTCTGGGCAGCGACCGGGCCGGCGATTAACACAACACTCAAGAGCCCCATGGCACGCATGTTCCCCCCTTGTCATCCCGAGCGAAAGCGAGGGATCTGCTCCTTACCGCCAGCGAAAAGCAGTTCCCCGGTTCTGTTATTTGACAACGAAACCGACACCGGGCGCCCGTCACCGGGTCCCCCTGCGAGCCTATTCTACGAGCCCCTGCCGACCACGACAACTATGAGTGGCATCCCGCGGAGTTCTGAGACATGATGAACCAGACCCTTTCGCGGAGGCCCTCGTGACGCGCGCTGTGGTCATCGCCCTGCTTGTCGCCGTTGCTGCTCAGGCGCAGCGCCCTGCTGTTCCTCCAGTGCTTCGTTTCGATTCGCTCGCCTTTCGCGGAGGACCAATCGACAACCTGCTCTTCCCGCTGAAACCAGGAACGATTTTTGTCTTCGAGGTGAAAGACGACGGCCGAGTCTTGGCCGACACGATTCGCGTGCTGCAGGAGACGAAACGCATCGCGGGTGTGACGGCGACCATCGTGCACGATCGCGTCTCTCGCGCGGGCGTCATCGTCGAAGACACCTACGACTGGTACGCCCAGGACACGAGCGGCACTGTGTGGTACCTCGGTGAAGACACGAAGGAGTTCCGCGCTGGAAGAGTCGCGAGCACCGCTGGCTCCTGGCAGGCTGGCGTTGCCGGCGCACGAGCGGGAATCGTCATGCTGGCCAGGCCAACCGTCGGCGCCGCCTATCGTCAGGAATATCGAAAGGGTGTCGCCGAAGACATGGGCCGCGTCGTGAGCGTCACCGACAGCGTGAGCGTTCGTGCCGGACGCTTCGCGCGCTGCGTTTCGACCGACGATTGGTCGCCGCTCGAGCCGAAGGTCAAGGAGCGAAAAACGTACTGTCCGGGTGTGGGGTTGGTGCGCGAGTACGTTGTGACCGGCGGATCGGAACGAAGCGAGTTGGTGTTGGTGATTCGGCCCTGACGCTGTCCATTCTCCGTTGTCAGCTTGCGGCTTATCGGCCGCGGCCATCCGGTAGCGATTTGAGAAACGTGTCGATCTCCCGGACGACGTCCGCCTCGTTCGAGAGAAAGACATAGTGGGAGGCACCGGCCAGCTCGACGAGGTGCGCGTATGGAGCACTCCGGCGCACGGTGGCCGATATCTGTGCTCTGACAGTGGAGTCGCGCGCAATGAATACTGCTTTCGCCGCGGCAGTGGGAAAGTTCTCCGGCGGCTTCGGACGCGCGAAGATCCCCAGTACTGGCGCTGACACACGGAGATACTTTTGCAACCCGCTCGTGATTGCCTCGGACACCGTACGGCCATCCTGCGGCGAGCGTAAAGCGCGGCCAACAGCACCACCCGGGAGCTCCTCGAATTGTTCGCGCAATTCGGCAATCGGTTCGGCGAATCCGAACATTCGCGCCCGCGAGTCACGAAACGCGGTGAAGCTCGAGCGATCCATGGCCAGGCCGCCCGCTGGCGGCGGCGGCGGCCCATCTGCGAGGGCAGCGCGTACGTCGCGCAGGTCGCGTTCGAACGCCGGGAGCACTTTGTTGAGCAATTCATCGATCACGCCTGGCGACGGGGCGCTGCGCAGCGCGTCGAGTTGGCGTCGCAGTTCGGCGAGATCGACGCGAAAGTCGCCGGTGGTCGTGTCGTAGAACGCATAGCTATCGGCGGCGTCCAGGTAGACGAGCGCGGAAACCCGGTCGCCATGACGCGAGCCAATGGAGCTCAGCTCCTCGCCGGCGATAGAGTGTCCGACGAGTACGGGCTTGGCAAGCCGCAGCGAGTCCATGACGGCAAGCACATCATCGCCGAGGCGGTCCGCTGAATACCCGGCGCTCGGCATGCTTGAGCGTCCAAAGCCCCGTCGTGTGATCCCGTACACGTGATGGTTCGCGCGGAGTTTCCGAGCGAAATCGTCAAAGACGTGCGCGGTGTTGCCCAGGCCGGCGAGAAGGACCATCGGTTGACCCGTTCCGCCCCAATCGAGCACTTCGAGCTGCACGTTGGGTTGAACGCCGATGAACCGAACGGCTGGCGCGGAGTCGCGTGCAACCGGAGATGATTGCGCGGCGAGATTCGCACGGGCGGCGAGTGCGAGCGCGAGGGCCGGGAGCGATCGAATCGAAGACCTGCAGCTTGCGAGTGGCACAGCTGGCATCCATTCGGTTGGACGTTGAAGGCTTACCTGAGCCATGCGTGTTTCCTTGGGCGACGCTGGACTACTACGCATCGTGACCGCGTGGTCGATCGATGCAGCGGTCTAAACGCCCGAGTTAAGGCGCGAACGAGTGAAATAGAAGCGAATGCGATCCTCGCATCCAAACAAGCTACGGCGCCTTTAACGCTAACCGGCGAGTTACCGAGCAGCACGGCTAGGGAACAAAGGCCCCGGAGCGTCGGAGATCGCCGCAGGAGACCCGGGCGAGCGCAGACAATCGACCGACCACGGGCTCGTGTAGATCGATTCGAGCAGTATCGGCCGCAGAGGTCGCGTGTTTGTATTCTGCTTCGCAGAGACTCGCGATCGCGCGCCGTTGGAGAGGATCGACGGCCCGACCGCGCTTCCACCACAATACCAGGCCGACGATCGCGAGTGTGGCGACGAGAAGCAGCCCGCGTCTCACCCATTCGCCGATGGCGTACCGGCGTAGACTTCGCGCGCGCTCGCGTTTTTGCGCGTCAGACAGAGCCATGCCGCAAACTAGGAGTTGTAGCTCGCGCCTGCCATCGAATTGACACGAACCGTGTAGATGGCGCCCGTTCTGGCGTCAACGATCGGGCGTCTCGACCCATGCATGCTCGCCATCGTGCGGCAGGTCGAAGCTTAGCACCCAGTCGTTTTGCTTGAGGATGTTCCAGCGGTTGGCATCGTCTGCGACCTTGTCCATCATGAGAGTATCTGGAACCGGTCGCAGCATTTGAAGAGCAAGCATCCCTGCTGGAGCGTGGAGTTCAGGTAGCACTTCGAGGAACTCCGCGAGCTCAAACTCTAAGTCGTAGCGCGGTAGCCGGGCGCGCAGCATGCGGGGAGCGGCGTCGCGCGCGAGCGGCAGTGGCAAATCCAACCACTCCACCACGCCGTGCGGATGATACGCTACGAGCCACACAACGGATGTCGGGACCGGAACAAGAAGATGAGGCAGCACGCGGCAGGAACACGGCGCCAAAAGGGTGCCAAAGACGCCTGGTGCGACGTTTGTGACGACGTGGAGTTCTTGATCAAGCATCGTGAGTCGGATGCGCGTTATGCCACAGGCGGATAGAGAGGCTAGTCCCGCCAGCCTATCGTTGCATACAGCCATAAATCGGCGCATAGCATGGGGCGTTCACGGCGACGTCGAGCCAAGCCGGTAGCCCACTCGGATTCATCGATCACGAGAAGTTGTGACGTCGACTGGCGATCGAGATGGCCCTTCGCCTCCGCCTCATCGAACGCGACGCGCGCGGGAAGGTGCTGCGCCACGATTGTCTCCGTACGCGTGAATCCGGCGACGGCCAACTGTGCACGGATTGATACTGTACTCGGATATCGCGAGCGATCGGCTGCAAGCGCGCCCGGGAAGTAGTCGTAAATCCACCAGACGTCGTGACCGATGTGAGGGTCTAAACCAATGCTCATAAACGCGCCACCGCGGTCCACCACGCGCGCACATTCGCTATAGACGGCTGGATGATCCTCAAACTGGTGAAGGGCGTTGATACAAAAGACACGCTCAAAGACCCCGTCGGCCCACGGCAGTCGCTCTGCTGTGCCGCGAACAACAGCGGCGCGTGGCGCGACTGCGCTCGCACGCACTACCATGGCCCACGCGCGGTCAAGGCCGACGACGAACGGATCCTTAAACCGCGCGACCGCTTCGTAGTCGACGCGTTGCATTCCGCAGATGCGTGCTGGCGTCTGACGCAGTTATTCTGCTGCAGGCGACAGCGCATGCAGCAATAGCCATTGCGTAGCCAGATATTACGGCGGATGGAGGGATGTTGTCGATTGCTGGCCGTGTCCAAAGCACCCCAACCGAGCGAAAAGCACGTCCCGCTGAAGGATGTTGCGGAAGCGAGCGGCTGGAGGGACGTAGAGCGACGAGGGATCTGCCTTTCGTCTACTCTTCTCCACCCGGCTTCACCAACTCCACCTGACGGGGAGCCATCGGGAGGCCTTGATGCTCGCGCGTGGCCCACGCCTTGAACGTCTCGGTAGGCGCCGTCGCTTCGCCACGCAGCACTGAAACGAGCGCGTCGGCTTCGTCATCCGAACGCCCGAGCGCCAACAACGCATAGTGCGCAAGACTGAGCGCTGCTTCACGCTCGGCATAGACTGCGCGGCCGGTCGAGTGTTTCGCATCGAGATGCTCTTCAAAGAATGCTTGCTCGGCAGCGCTGTGCGTGCGGACGGCGACCGTAATGCTCGGGTTGGCCGCGCGAGCGACATCCATGACTCGACGCGCACGAAACGGCTCGGGGGCGGTGATGACGATGAGCCGCGCGTTGCTGATTCCCGCGCGAGCGAGTACGTCAGGCCGTGCCGCGTCCCCGAGAATCGCGGGCTCGCCGCGAGCGCGGAGGCCGCGCACGACGCGCTCCTGCTCCTCGACGACGACGTGCTGCGCGCCAGCGCGAATCAACGCATCGGCGACCGTTCCGCCCACTCGCCCGTGCCCGACGAGCACGACGTGATTGTGGAAGTCGGAGCAGTCGTCCGGCTCCTCGAGATCAGCCGCTGGCGGCGGAGCTGCACGCGTCGTCAACCGCTGGATCATGCCGACGACCGCCGCCATGACGGGCGAGTTCAGCGTGATCGCGACGATCGCGGCCACGACGATGATCGCCTGCCGTTCGGGCGTCACGAGCCCCAGCGAAACGCCGAGCCCTGCGACGATGAATGAGAATTCTCCAATCTGTCCGAGCGCGCCGCCCACGAGCAGTGCGCTTCGCGTCGACCGTCCGAGGAGCCGCAGCAGGATGAACGCGACAACGCTCTTCCAGACGACGACGATCGTGACGATCCCGAGCACTTCCCGCCAGTACTCGACGATGACCGTCGGGTTGAACAACATCCCGACCGACACGAAGAACAACACCGAGAAGGCATCCTGCATCGGGAGCGCGTCGGCGGCCGCGCGATGGCTGAGCTCCGACTCGCCGATCACCGCCCCGGCGAAAAACGCCCCGAGCGCAAATGAGATTCCGAACACTTGCGCGGCGATGGTTCCGACGCCGAGCGCCATCGTCAACACGGAGAGCGTGAACAATTCGCGAGAGCCGGTGCGCGCGACGTGCTCGAGCAGCCAGGGCACGAAGCGGCGTCCGACGAGCACCATCAGTGCGACGAACGCGATCACTTTCCCCACAGCCAACGCAAGCGACAGCACGACGTTCGTGTCGCCCGCGGACGTCGTCGCTCCGAGCACGGGAGCGACGGCCGGCAGCAGAACCAATGCGAACACCATCGCGAGGTCTTCGACGACGAGCCATCCGATCGCAAGCCGTCCTTCAGGCGAGTCGAGGCGGTCGCGTCCCTCGAGACCCTTCAGAAGAACGACCGTGCTCGCGACGCCGAGGGAAAGCCCGGGTACCAGACCGCCGCTCCAACCCCAGCCCCAGGCGTGACCGACGAACGTTCCAAGGACCGTCGTTGCGGTCGTCTGCGCGAGCGCCCCGGGGATGACGGTTCGTCGAACGGCGAGCAAGTCGCCCAGCGAGAAATGCAGGCCGACACCGAACATCAACAGGATGACACCG
>Ga0126377_10002394_pt1 | contig 12894 bp, 8 predicted proteins | sample PanSoiMetPlot_22_FD_92647 | JGI IMG/M metagenome (GOLD analysis project Ga0126377, IMG submission 92647) | Tropical forest soil microbial communities from Panama - MetaG Plot_22 | ecosystem: Environmental > Terrestrial > Soil > Tropical forest > Bulk soil | place: Panama | collected 2016-02-17
AGCGAGTGACCGAGCTCGTGCATGGAGATCAGCGGTCCCTGCGGCGAGCCACCGGACGTGGTCGCCTGGGTGCCGCCGATGCCGCCGTAGGTGAACGTGTTGAAGATCGCCAGCGTCTGCACGCCGTTCGCCGGGGTCGGATCGAGACCGCCCAGCGCGGGCTTCACGTAGTTCTGGAGGATCCGATTGTGGGCCTGGTTGCCGGTCTCACACGGGTTGACGCCGGGCTGGTAGTAGTCGGCGTAATCCATACAGTTCAGCGGCGCCGGACCGTACGTCGTGCCGCGGGCGAGCGGGTTGGTCAGCCCGTCGGAGTACCACAGCCGCAACGCCGTGTTCTTGGCGTCGATCGGACCCTCTCGCACGCCGGTGTCACGGATAGTGCCGTCTGGATTGCGGCACCGGCCGTCCGGGTCGCGGCGCACGCCGTAGTCGATCGAGGGGATCTCAACGGCGTACACGTTGATGTAGTTGCGGTAGGTCCGGTACGGCTCAGTCGACCAGAGCACGGCGAGGTTTCGGTCGACATCGCCGTAGAACAGGCCCTGCTGATCGTATTGATAGCCGTCGCCCATGATGATCAGGTTCAGGCGCTCGGACGGCGGTCCGGTGATCTGAATCGGATGGACCGACGGCTCCGGCAATGGCTTGGGCGCGTTGACCGGGGCTGCTTGGCAGACCTCGGGCGCATTCGCGACCGCGGCACTGTTGACCGCCGCGGCCGTCGACGACCAGTGCACGGCACCGAGCAGTCCGACCAACAGGGCAACGGATGCAGCGAGGGAGATCGGACGTCGCATCGGTACCTCTTCTCAAAACGACGACGATGTTCGGACAGGGATTGGGTGTTGAGTCAGGTCGGATCCGGCACGATCGCCGGATCCGACCTGCTCTTTGACTAGTTGGTCACCTGGACCTGGACACTCGCCGACTTGGACGGGTCCGTCTCGCTGGTCGCGGTGATGGTCACCGTTGCGGAGTCGGAGGCGCCGTCACCAGCGACCGCGTAGGCCTCGGTCGGCATCGCGTCGCCGGCCTTGACCGCGCGCACCTCGTACGGCAGGTGCGTGGTCCAGCCGGCGCCGTCGACCGTGGCCGACAGGCGGTAGACGTCGGAGTCGAAGATCCCGCTACCGGCCTGGCCGGTGTTGCGCAGCAGGGACTTGATCCGGGTCACGCCATCGCCCATCGGGTGCACGTTCTGGGTGCGCAGCCCGACGTTGCGGGCGAAGTTGCCGGCACCGTCGAGGTTGCGGACCGCCACGTCGTAGAACAGCACACCGTCGTCATCGCGGTGGATGTTCAACACGTAGAAGTGCAGCCGGTTGGGTGCGTCGACGTACTCGTACTCACTGCCGGAGTCGGTGCCGGCCTGGAAGGTCGCATCGTCGAGTTGGCGGGGGTCGCCACGCACGACCGGGACCGGGGTCCCGTCCGGCCGGTAGAAGTCGATCCGGTTGATGTCCTCCGGGTTGGCGTCGACGATCCACTCGCGCGGGGTCCCGGTGTTGCGGGTCTGCGCCAGCAGCACGCCGTGGCCGGGGGTGAACGAGTCGTTGCCGACCCGGTCGACGACCTCCATCGTGAACCGCTGCCAGTTGGTGACGTTGGGCGTGCAGAAGAACGGATCGGACACGCGGGTCGCGCAGGTGCCGGGCGTGAATCCGCCATCGCCCAGGTTCACCGTGAGGCCGACGTTGTCGTTGCCCGGCACGTACTCCCGAGCCTTGATCGTCGCCACGGCGACGCCCTGCTGGGGCAGGCTGTTCCGGTCGATGATCACCTGCTCGTCGTCCTTGACCACACCGAGCCGCTGGCTGCCGACACTCTTGAAGTGCAGCATGTGGTGCGGGCCAAGGGCCGATCCGCCGGCGTTCGGAATCTGCCACCGGTTATGGGTGCCGCCCGGCCCGTTGAACGAGCCGCGACTCATCATCTCCCAGTAGCCGGTATAGGCACGTTCGTTGTCGGCGAACGGGTTGTTGTAGTTGTCCGGCAGGTTGCGCAGGTGGCTGAACTCGTGCGCGAACACCGACTGCCCGGAGCTCTCCGCCTGGGTCGACGTGCCACCTCCTGCGTTGGGCCAGTGGTTGGCCGCGGCCAGCCACGAGGTCCATGGCACGTATCTGGTGACCGATGAGTTGGGCAGCTTGGGGTTCGGGTTGCCGAACTCGTCGGTGACGTCCTCTGGGTTCTCGAACATCATCGGCCCGAACTCCTGCCAGGTCGACGACTCGTCGTGACCGGCTGTCACGTAGAACGCGTTGTCGAAACCGCACAGACCCTGGTCGCAGCCGATGTCGGCCCGCCAGGCGTTGCCGCCGTCGGTGCGGATGTCGAGGGCGCAGTCGTGGACCCGCGCACCCATCCGGATCTCCGGCATCGGCTGGTCGAGGACGAGGGTGTGGTCGTCGGGGATGTCGACGATGGTGCGGTTGGCCGGAGCCGGAGCGCCCTGGCCGAGCCGGTCATGCAGGATCCGGATCCGGTCGCCCTTGTAGAAGAAGTCGGTCGTGTCAACGTCGAGGTTCGTGACGTTGGTGCCGGCGCTCCTGACGTCGGTCTGGGCCGGGCACATGTTCGTGTTGGCCGAGTTGGCGCCCCACTCACCGAGGCCGTACTGCCACCAGTGGTACGGCATCGTGTATGGCCCGAACACCTTGGCGTCGACGCCGATCCGGCCGTGGCTGTCCTCCATCCAGTACGAGTGGAGGGTCTGGTGGCCGTTGTATTGGTTCGGCACCGTGTAGTAGTCGGTGAACCAGTCGTTGACTCCGCTCTGCGGCACCGGCTGCCAGCCGCTCTGCGGGTTGCCGAACGGGTGCGAGCCGGGCTCCTGGGTGATCAGGAACGGCTGGTCCTTGAAGTCCATCAGGATCACGGCGGTCTTGTACTGGACCTCGCTGCCCTGGCTGGTCGCGGCCGAGTTCCAGGCGTCCGGCCGGATCGGGACGTAGTCGTCCCACGTCATGTCGCCCTCTTCTTCCCAGGCCTGGGGGTCGACCGGCGCGAGCGGATCCGGTGGACCGTTGCCGCTGCCCGGCTCCTGCGCCGTGGCCGAGATCGGCCCCAGCGTCACCAGCATTCCGAGGGCCAGCGTCACCGCCGCGGCGACGCCTCCGATCTGCTTTCTGGAGAGTGATCGGTTCGTCACGTCGCCTCCCAGGGCTCGGCACAGGTCACCGCATCGGACCGATAGTCACGCTAAGGAATCGGCCAGGTCCGGGTCACCGAACACCTGAACTGACTTCGGGCCGGTCCTTAGGACATCCGTCGAGGACCCTGGTCATGCGCTGGTCCGGAAACGACGGGGTCCCCCGCGCCGATCGGATCGGTGCGGGGGACCCCACTGCCGACTGCTTGCTACTGGATGGTCAGGCGATCACTCCTCGCGCGCGACAGCTGCCGCCCCGGATCCGGCCAAGCAGGTCGACATCGCGACGTTGTCGACGTACCAGCCGTCGTTGCCGCCACAGCCGTCTCGACCGAAGTCGAACCGCAGCTGAACGGTGTCGCCCGGGTGGACGCCGACCATCGACAGGTCGATCTGCGACTGGCCCCAGCTCCCGTGGACCTCGCCGCCATCGGTGCCGGAGAAGCCGGCCTGGCCGCGAAGCGGGTTGGTGCTGCCCTGCTGCTGGGTAGCGAGCGTGGTGTTGTACTCGTTGAAGACGAACGCCGACGCGGGGACCAGCTGGAAGCCGCCGCCGTTGACGCTGATCTTCACGTTGCCGCCGTCAAAGCCGGCCTCCGACGCGATGTAGTGGTCGAAGGTCAACCGCAGAGCGCCCTGGTTGGCCGGAATGTTGATCGACGGGCTGGTCAGCAGCGACACACCGGAGATGTCACCGGCGCCGTTGCTGCATGTGCCCGCATCCGGACCGGCCGCGAAGGCCGCCCGGCCGCCCCGACCGCCAGGCAGTCGGTCGCTGGTGGTCCAGTCGATCGCCTGCGTCGGGTCGAACACCGCCGAGCTACTCACCGTCCAGCCCTTGAGCCGATCGCCGAACGCCTCCTTGTAGAACGTGTCGCGGCTCTCGCCCTTGGCGCACAGCCGCGGCGTGCCCGGGTCGAGCAACGGCTGGAAGTTGCACTGCACCGGGTCCTTGCGGAGCTCGATCGCCTGCGTCATCGCAGCCACGGACACGCAGTCGGATTCGTTGACGACCTCGTTCGACACCGAACTGTCGTTCGGCTGCGTGCTGAGGCTGTTGATCGGCTGACCGACCAGGTCGGCACAGGCCGCCTCGAGCGAGTCGGCGTGGTCGGCGAACTTGGTGGTCGGCGTCTGGTAGGCGGTCATGGCCCGGAAGTAGATCGCGGCCGCCTTGGTGAGGCCGATTCCCGGAACCGTCACGCCGTTGTAGTCGCCGCCGTCGACCAGCAGCGCGTACCCGTGGTTCGGCACACCGGAGTTGCTGTGCACGCCGCCGCCGTCGTCGGTCGAGCAGAAGTACTCCGCGTCGCTCACCTTGCCGGGATCGCCGTGGCAGGTCGGCGTCCACATGTCGCGGATCGCGCCGCCGAAGGCCGTCGCGTCCTCACCGATCAGCCAGCGGAACGAGTCCTCGCGGTCGCCGCCCGCGTCCTTCATCGTCACGTTCACCGTGGCGCCGGAGCCCTCGATCGCGTTGGCGATCGTCGTACGGTCGTCGCGGCCGATCGAGACGCTCGGGATCGACGGATCGGGAAGCGCGTCGCCGGACATCGTGATCGGGATCGGGTCCCGGTTGGCGATCACCGCGCCGACTCCGCCGGCCGCGTCGATGTTGCGCGCCTTCACCTCGAAGCCGCACAGGCCGCGGTTGACCATCACGATCTTTCCGGCCAGGTCGGCGGCGTTGGTGAACGGACTGCAGCCGTCGTACTTGCTGCCCTCGAGGTCGAACGGGTTCGGATCGTTGTCGCCGTCCTCGTCGGCGTCGAGACCGAGGACGAGGTCCTGGGTGACGCCGGTGCCGCTGAGCTGCGGACCGAAGGCCGCGCCACCGGTCGCGCAGTCCTTGGCGATGGTCGACGGACTGTTGATCGTCAGCAGCGGTCGGGCCGGGCTGTGCGACGAGCACACGCCGTCCTGCCGCTTGGCGGTGATGTCGCCCTCGTCCTCGTCCATCCGGCCGTTGATCAGGTCGACGGTCTCACCCCAGATGTCGGAGTACGACTCGTTGAGCGCACCCGGCTGCCACTGGTAGATCAGGCCGTGGGTGAACTCGGTGTACGCGTGGCCCCACTCGTGCGCGACCACGTCGTCGGCCGTCACGCCGTTGCAGTAGTTGGTTGTGATGCCGTTCCAGTTCGCGTTGGGGCAGGCGATCCGCGGGTCGTTGTTGACCGTCTCCATGATGTGGCCGGCCGCGTCGTAGGAGTCACGACCGAACACGTTGGAGAAGAACCAATAGGCCTCGCCGCTGCCGCGGACGATGTTCTGCTGGTCCACGTTGAGTGCGCCGGGGAACGGGTCGCCCTCTTCCCAGACCTTCGCGGCCGGAGTATGCGTCCGCTCGTACACGACTCGGTGCAGTGCGTCGTCGACCATCGAGTAACGGTTGACGGCCTTGCCGGAGGTGGCGGAGACGAACACCATGTCGCGGATGTTCTTGCGGTTGGTCACCTCGACCTGCCACGCGAGCTCGCTGTCACCGGGAACGCCGCGGACCAGGCCGTCGCGGTAGACGATCAGCCGGTTCGACGCAGCCTTGATCCCGGAGGTGTCGGTCTTCTTGCCGCCCGGCGGGTCGGCTCGCACGATCTGGATCGCGCGATGCGCGGCCGCCTGCTTGCTGAACTGCGGGCTGACCGAGAGGTCCAGGTTGGGTACGCCCACGCCGTTGACGCTGGTCAGGTCGCCGCCGGAGTCGAGGTGCGCGAGGACCATCGAACCGAAGACGGGCAGTCCCTTGTAGTGCTGGGTGTAGGTCACCGTCGAGCCATAATCGTCGTGGCTCACCGACTGGCGTACGAGCTGGTCGGCCGGCGCACCGAGCAGGGGCGCGTAGTCGGCGAGGAACGCGTCGGCCTTGGCAGCCGACCGCGCTCCGTTGTCGGGCATCAGGTCGCCGTTGCTGCCGGCCCGGATGAATCCCAGGCGGTTGGTCGCGTCTTCGCCGGTGACCGTCACCGACCCGTCTGCGTCGGCTCGCAGCTGCTGTAGCAGCCCCGGCCGGTCGGCTGCTCCGTCGTCAGGCTTGGCCCCGGCAGAGCCGGTCGCCGTCAACGCTGTCAGGCCGCCGGCCAACAACGCTAAGCACGCTAGTGGTCTGATGAGTCGCACGGTGGTCCCTCCTTGGACGCATGCGGGTGGCACCGGTTTGCGGATGCCGGTACGGCCGTCGTCGCTATGGCCCTTGGCGACGCGTAGCCGAGGTCACAGTAGGGAGTACGGGACGTATCGGTCTAGAGATTCCTTAGACGAGATGTTTGCCATAGCGCATATGCCGGGCATATGGCCTGGTGACACTGCCTGGCCGATTCGGATACCGTCGGTATATGAAGCCTGCGTACGACGTCGAAGGCAAGGTCGTCCTCATTACCGGCGCTGCTCGAGGGATCGGCGCTCAGACCGCGCGGGAGCTCACAGGGCGCGGTGCGACGTTGGCCCTGGTCGGACTGGAGCCGGCCAATCTGGCGGCCGTCGCCGAGGAGCTCGGTCCGCGGCACCTGTGGCGGGAGCTCGACGTCACCGATCAGGACGCGACCGACCGGGTCGTCGCCGAGGTCGCCGAGCAGCTCGGTGGCATCGACGTCGTCATGACCAATGCCGGCGTCGGGTCGTACGGCACCGTCCGCCAGATCGACCCGGCCGCGTTCCAGCGGGTCATCGACATCAACCTCACCGGCATGTTCCGTACCGCCCACGCCGCGCTGCCGCATGTCATCGAGCGCCGCGGCTACATCCTGGTCGTCTCGTCGCTCGCCGCGTTCAGTCCGCTCGCCGGCATGGCGGCCTACGACGCGTCGAAATCCGGTGTCGAGGCGTTCGCGCTGGCGATGCGACAGGAGGTGCTGCATCTCGGCGTCGATGTCGGCATCTGCCATCCGTCGTGGGTCGACACCGATCTCGTACGCAGCGCCGAGGCCGATCTGCCGAGCTTCAAGGAGAGCAGGAGCAAGCTGCCGTGGCCGGCCAACACCACCACGTCGGTGGAGGACTGCGCGACGATGATCGCCGACGGGATCGCAAACCGGGCCCGCCGGATCTACGTACCGAAGTCGGTAGTGGCGGCGATGCTGATGCGCCCGCTGGTCGGCTCCGGCATCGCCGAGCGCCTGATGCGCCGCCAGCTCGCCCGGTCGGTCCCCCGCCTGGAGGCCGACGCCGCCGCCCTCGGCCGCCCCTTCAACACCTCCACCATCCGCCACTCCGACAGCAACGATCCGCCACCCCGGCAGTCACCTCGCCAGGCCTGAGTGACGGATGGTCACTGTCCGAGTGGCGGATGGTCGCTGTCGCAGTGGCGGATCGTCGTGGGTTAGGGGGTGCGGACGGAGGTGGCGAGGTCGGCGAGGTGGCCAAGGCGGGCGAGCTCGGAGTCGAGCACCTCGGGTCCGCCGCGACGGCCGAAGACGACGATCTGACCAGAGCCATTCAGCGGCGCCGCGGCGAGCACGGTGCTGTTCCAGCCGGGCACCGAGTCGAGACGCTGGGCCCGCTCGATGCACAGCCAGCCCTCGGACTGCTCGGGGAGGTCCGGCGCCGCGTCGGTCGCGTGCACCAACTCGGGTCCGTCGTCGCCGCGACGCAACCCCATCGCCCAGTCACTCCGGAACGTCTCGGGTACGACGTCGACGAGCTCCTCGTACGCCCGTCGTGGGTTGGCGGTCAGCGCCTCGACGGCCTCGAGGTCCATCCGCAGGCTGGCTCCGGCGGCGTACCGCGAGATCCACAGCACGCGTACGCCCTCCAGCCGCTGACACGCGGACACGATGCGGTCGGGCAGGACTGAGGGCGGCAGCTCGAGGAGTACGTCATCCAGCGCGACGCCGTCGCCGCTGCGCTCGACGATCTCGATCGCCTCGATGTCACCGCCGGACGAGCCGATCGCGGTCGCGAGGGTACCGAGGGACCCGGGCACGTCCGGCAGCTCTACGCGGAGGAGGAACGACATGGCTCCATTCTGCGGGGCACGGCGAACCGCCCAGGTCACCGGTCCACGTTGTGGCTACTCGCTGGGCTCACAACCGCAGGCCTCGTCCCAGCTGAGCCGCTCGAGCCGGGTCACGCTGCGGAAGATGCGCTCGATCTCGGTCGTGATCGGAATCGCGTCGACCAGGCTCGCCAGGTCCTCGGAGTAGCGGCGCTGGAACTCGTTGCTCCACAGGTCGATGAACCGCCAGTACCGATGCTCCGGCGTGACCTGACGGCGTACGAAGACCCACGCGTCGTAGTAGAGCTGCTCGATCCCGTACGCCGCGACGAGTCCTCGGGCCCATCCCTGCGCGGCCGACGCCATCACGAACGAGGTGTAGTCCATCGTCTGCGGCGACGGCTCCAACGTGGGCCGGAGGCCGCGCTGTTCGATGTACTGCTCGGACTCGGAGATCTCGTAGTCGGTCGACTGCAAGCCCTTGACCATCACGGTGCTGGAGCGGGTGTCCGGCGCCAGCGTGCCCATCACGATGAAGAAGCGGCGGTAGGTCCGCATGAACTCCATGTTCATGACGACCCAGCGATCGAAGACTGCGTCGTCGACCGATCCGTCGGCGGTGCCGGCGATCAGCGGATGCTCGAAGGCACTCTCCCACTCACCGGCATTTTGTTCACGCAGGTGCGCCGAGGTGCCCACGGTCGTGGTCACCCGCCCATCTTTTCAGTTCCGAGTCCCCTGGCGTGAGGTTTCGGACCGGCCGAGTGGCAGATTCGGCAGCGGGGTCCCAGGTCGTTCCGCCGAATAGTTCGTTGTAGAATGCATCTAGTTGCTTCCTACACGCGAAACCTGGGACATGACCACAGCGAAACCCGAGATCGAGAGCGTCATCCACGAGATGGTGCGCCTCAAGCGACTCATTCACCGGCTCGGCCAGGCGCCACACGACGCACCGCGCGCCCGGTCGGCCAACTGGCTGCTCTTCGCCGTCCGGCATCGAGGATCGATCCGGCTGGCCGACCTGGCAGCCGCTTGTTACATCGACGCCTCGACCGCCAGCCGGCAGACTGCCGAGCTCGTAGCGCAGGGACTGCTGCGTCGCGAGTCGGATCCGGCTGACGGTCGGGTGTCGCTGCTGACGCTGACCGACGAGGGCGAGCAGGTCGTCCAGGAGCTCATCGAGCAGCGCAAGGCGTTCTTCGGCTCTGCCCTCGCCGACTGGGACCACGACGACGTACGCCAGTTGGCCGTGCTCATGGGCCGGCTCACCGACGCGCTCGACGCCCAGGCTGATCGGCCCGAGACCTTCGACTCACGAAAGGTGACCGCATGACGTCAGAGGCAGCCAACGACTCTCGCGCGCCCGCCGGCGCTGATGGCGGCTTCACCCATCGTCAAATCCTCACCATCCTGTCCGGCCTGATGCTCGGCATGTTCCTCGCGGCCCTGGACATGACGGTGGTGAGCGTCGCGATCCGTACCATCGCCGACGAGCTCAACGGCTTCGAGCTGCAGGTGTGGGCGACGACGGCGTTCCTGATCACGTCGACGATCTCGACACCGTTGTACGGCAAGCTCTCCGACATCTACGGGCGCCGACCGTTCTATCTGATCGCGATCGCGATCTTCGTCGCCGGCTCGATGCTGTGCGGCATGGCGGGCTCGATGTACGAGCTGGCCGCGTTCCGCGCGATCCAGGGCGTCGGCGCCGGCGGACTCATGTCGCTCGCCCTCGCGATCATCGGCGACATCGTGCCGCCTCGCGAGCGGTCCCGCTATCAGGGCATCTTCATGGGCGTCTTCGGCACGTCGAGCGTGCTGGGCCCGCTGGTCGGCGGCTTCTTCGCAGGGACCACCACGCTGTTTGGCATCTCGGGCTGGCGCTGGATCTTCTACGTCAACGTGCCGATCGGCATCCTGGCGTTCGTCGTCGTCGCCAAGGTGCTGCACCTGCCCCACAAGCGGCTGCCGCACCGGATCGACTGGCCGGGCGCCGTGGCGCTGCTGGTCGCCCTGGGCCCGCTGCTGACCATTGCCGAACAGGGACGCGAATGGGGCTGGTCGTCCGGCCGGGCGGTCGCGTGCTACATCATCGGCGCGATCGGGCTCCTGTCGTTCATACTCATCGAGCGGTGGTACAAGGACGAGGCGATCCTGCCACTGCGGCTGTTCAAGAACCGGTCGTTCAGCATCTCCAGCGCCAGCAGCCTGATCGTCGGCATCGGCATGTTCGGCGCCCTAATCGTCTTGCCGCTCTATCTCCAAGTGGTGAAGGGATCCTCGCCGACTGAGGCGGGTCTGCAGACAACTCCCCTTGTGCTCGGCATTCTGATCGGATCGATGACGTCGGGTGTCGTGATCTCACGTACCGGGCGCTACAAGCAGTGGCCGGTGCTCGGATCGGCGCTGATGATCGTCGGCCTACTGATGTTCCACTACGTCGGCGCTGACACGCCGCTGTGGCAGGTCATGCTGATCATGCCGATCTTCGGCATCGGACTCGGTCTCAACATGCAGCCGGTCATCGTGGCCGTGCAGAACGCCGTCAGCCCACGTGAGATCGGTGTCGCCACCTCGTCGGTGACGTTCTTCCGCCAGATGGGCGGCACCCTCGGTACGGCAGTGTTCTTGTCGGTCCTGTTCAGCACCGTGGGTCAGAACATCGCGGACGCCTTGGCCAGGGCCGAGAACTCTGCCGCGTTCCAGTCAGCTGCCGCGGCGCACCCGCAGCTGATGCAGACGCTGCAGAACAGCAATGCCCTGCAGGACTCCTCGTTCATCAACGACCTGCCGGACGCGATCGCCCACCCGTTCATGGTCGGCTTCTCCGAGTCGATGGATCTGGTGTTCGTGCTCGGCGCGCTCGTGCTCCTGGTCGGCCTCCTCGTGATCGCCTTCCTGCCCGACCTGCCGCTGCGCGACATGTCCGGCATCCAGGCCCGGCACGCCGACGACGCGGCCGCGATGGCAGCCGAAGCAGCGGCCGAGGGCGCTCTCGCGCCGGGCGGATCGGCACCGTCGACCGCGACCGCACCGATGAGCGAAGCCCGCCGGAGCGCGAGGCCGGACTAGGGGAGCGCCCACCGGAGAATCGACATCGTGGGGGTCATCGCCACCACGATGTCGATTCTCACGTCACCGTCAGGAACGCGGACATCGTCTCGACCAGCCACTCCGGGTCGTCGATCCACGGATAGTGCCCGCCGCGCGGCAGCACGGCGAGCTCGGCATGTGGAAACAGCCCGGCGTACTCGGTGGCCCGCTTCGGCGGCAGCCCGACGTCGTACTCACCGGCGATCAGGAGCACCGCCGCCTCGAGCCCACGCAGTGCCGAGCGGGTCGCGGGCGGATCGACGGCGCCGTCCGCGTAGTAGGCCATCGCCGCTTCCTGGTTGGTGTCGCGCTCCGATCGCGCCTCGTTCGCCTGGCTGGCGTCGTCCCATCGGCGATAGGACAGCGGCGCAATCGCGGACCAGTCGGCCCCAGCGGCATCGCCGGACCAGATCCGTTCGAGCGCGGCCTTGGTGGTGGGATACCACGGCTCGTCGCGACGCAGGTCGGCCAGCTCGCCCCGATCGGCGTCGGCGATGTCTACTCCGACCGCGCGCGGGCTGGGATTGACGAGGACGAGCCGGCTGATCCGCTCAGGGAATCGCGCGGCGTACTGCACCGCGAGCGAACCGCCGGCGGAGTGGCCGACCAGGTCGATCCGATCCAGCCCCAGATGCGCCCGCAACGCCTCGACGTCGTCGACCTGCCGATCGCATCGATAGCTGCCCGGATCGGACGGCGTCGCCGACTCACCGGTGCCGCGCAGGTCGAGGAGCACGAGCCGGCGATGCGCGGACAGCCCACCCAGATCGCCGAGGTAGGCCGACGCTTGCATCGGCCCGCCCGGAACACAGATCAACGGCGACCCCTCGCCGAGCTCGTGGTAGGCAAGCCGAGTTCCGTCTACTGCATCGATGGCGGGCACCCGGCGATCATAAGCTGCGGCCACGGCACCCGAACCGTTTCGCGGTTCAGTCGTCGATGTGGCTGGCGTCCTGGATCTCGCCGACGAGCTCCTCGAGCACGTCCTCGAGCGCCACGACTCCCAGGGTGCGGCCGCCTTCGGTCACCCGCCCAAGATGCAGGCCGGCCCGCTGTAATGACGAGAACGCGCTGGTCAACGGCAGGTCGGCGTCGATCGTGACCATCGGCCGGATCAACCGCTGCGGCAATGGCGTCGACTGCTCGTAGTCGTCGATCTCAAGCAGGTCCTTGGCGTGGACGTAGCCGACCAGCTCGTCCGAGCCGGAGTCGGCCGGCGACGACACCGGGAACCGGGAGTAGCCGGTGCGTGCGATCAGCGCCTCGACGTCGCCGACCGTGCTGTTCGGTGCCAACGACACCACCCGCTCTGAAGGGATCGCGAGCGACCGCGTCGTGACCTGGTCGAGCCGCAGGGCACGGAGCAGCCGCTGCTCGTCGTCCGGATGCAGCAGCCCTCCGGCGACAGATTCCGCGATCAGGTCGGCGAGCTCGGCAGGGGTGTACGTCGAGTTGATCTCGGACTTCACCTCGACCCGGAACAGCCGCAGGATGCCGTTGGCCGCCGCGTTGATCGCGACCAGGATCGGCCGCGTCATGCGCACCCAGAACGCGATCGGCGGACTCAGGACGAGGGCGGCCCGCAACGGTGCGGCCAGCGCCAGGTTCTTCGGCACCATCTCGCCGATGACCATGTGGGCGTACGAGATCACGGCCAATGCGATGACGAAGGCCACCGGATGCAGCAGGCCGGACGGCAAGGCCAGCGCGTCGAACA
>Ga0126377_10002395_pt1 | contig 12885 bp, 11 predicted proteins | sample PanSoiMetPlot_22_FD_92647 | JGI IMG/M metagenome (GOLD analysis project Ga0126377, IMG submission 92647) | Tropical forest soil microbial communities from Panama - MetaG Plot_22 | ecosystem: Environmental > Terrestrial > Soil > Tropical forest > Bulk soil | place: Panama | collected 2016-02-17
TTGATTGTTCATCTCCAACCAATCAGTTATATGGCGCGTGTTGCAGCAGAAGGGACAATATCTAGCGCTGACCGAGGGGCGCAAGTCCAGTTGGTAGTGGCTGCCAGCGCAGGTCTCATGGCGTTGATCGTCGCTACGGGACTAGCTGTATTCAAACCGCGAGGCATGACGGCATACGGGTGGCGTAAACAATACGAGGAGCGTACAGTGTCACCTGATGCTGATACAGCAACTTAGCCTCGGCTATCAAACTTTAAAAGAGCGCCTATGTCACGAGCAGAGATCGCATTATTCCTATCAGGTTTGTTCTTTGGTGGAATGTTGGACCATGCCATTCTTGCAGTTCTACACTTAGAAAATACACCCTATGGTGTTCATGTCGGTGTTGCAGGGAATTGGGCTTTTGCGGGTATCGATTTTTTGATAGCAACCGCGGGTTATGCTCTTTATCGACGCTTGAGCCCACGATCAAACGGATAACAGGCAACATTGGCTTTCGACTACCATTCATCCCTCCACAAGCATAAACCCTGGTTCTTCGACCAACTCCTTCACCCGCACCAAAAACTGGACGGCCTCACGACCATCCACAATACGATGGTCATAACTCAACGCCACATACATCATCGGGCGAATCACAACCTGACCATTCAATGCAATGGGTCGTTCCTCGATCTTGTGCAAACCCAGAATACCGACTTCCGGCGTGTTCAAAATTGGCGTGCTCAATAATGAACCAAACACACCACCATTTGTGATGGTGAATGTTCCACCCCGTAAATCTTCAATCGCTAATTTCCCTTGTTGAGTCTTATCCACAAACTCCTTGATCCGTTTTTCTATATCCGCAAATGAAAGTTTGTCCGCATCGCGAATGACTGGCACGACTAATCCTTCCTCCGAGCCAATCGCCATGCCGATATCATAATGATGCTTGAGCACGATCTCATCGCCTTGAATTTCCGCGTTCAGTTGCGGGAATGCCTTTAGTGCAGCAATCGCTGCCTTCGTGAAGAACGACATAAAACCTAACTTGATGCCATAGCGTTTTTGAAACTCTTCGTTGCGGCGTTTGCGTAGATCCATCACGGCGCTCATATCGATCTCATTGAATGTTGTCAACATCGCCGTGCCTTGCGATGCTTCCAGCAAACGTTGTGCAATCGTCCGTCGTCGGCGTGACATGCGGATGCGTTCTTCAGGACGTTGGGATGGACTCACTGCGGATGGTTTTTCTGGTTGTGTAACAACTTCGCTTTCAGGCATGACCGCCTCGGACCCGACCTGAGTCTCCTTCACGGTTTCCTTTGTTTTCTCCTGCCCTTGAAGGAACTGTTCCACGTCGGTTTTGGTCACCCGTCCTTTCGTTCCAGTTCCAGATAGTTGACTGATATCTACATTGTTCTCGCGGGCCAAACGCGACGCGACCGGAGTAAACTGGGGCGCGGCTTCCCGCTCGGATTCGCGTCCATCTTTGCGAGCAGGTTCTGATTTTTCTTCTTCCACTTTTTCAGGCTGCGGTGCTTCTTTCTGTGACACCGCTTCGGGTTGTTTGCCATGCCGCGCATCGTCAATCATCCCTAAAACTTCTCCAACTTTTACATCGCTGCCCTCAGGCACTTCGATCTTGGCAAGGATGCCCGCACTCTTGGCGCCCACCTCGAGATTCACTTTATCCGTTTCCAACTCAACCAACACCTCTCCTACATTGACTGGATCGCCTTCCTTCTTGTGCCAGCGTGAGACGGTAGCTTCCAGCACCGACTCGCCCAATTCTGGGACCAAAATTTTTGTCGCCATCTTAACCTCTCTCCTTGACTACACTCTTAAGGCGGGTTTGTCTCTCAAAATTAAATGCCTGTTCGATCAAGGCTTCCTGGTTGATCCGATACAGCGTTGTGGAACCTTCTGCCGGGCTTGAACTTTCTGGTCTGCCAACATAATGCAACGACAGTTTCTCTCCGATCAATTCGCGCAGGCGCGGGCGCAGATAATTCCATGCACCCATGTTGAGCGGTTCCTCCTGGACCCAGATGATGCGTTCAAGTGCCGGGTAACTAGCGAGCAGTTCCTCCAACTCTTTTTTCGGGAAGGGATACAGTTGCTCAACTCGCGCAACGGCATCGTCAGTGTTTTCTTTGCGCAGGCTGCTTGTTACGAGATCGACATAGACTCGTCCACTACACAAGATCAGGTTTTTTACATCTTTTCTTTTGCCGGGTAAATCCGCATCATCCATCACAGCCTGCCAATTACCTTCAGTGAATAAGCTGGCAGATGATGCTACGAGCGGATGTCGCAATAAGCCTTTATGAGTAAACACAATGAGCGGTAACGGATCTGTTTTCAAAAGCAGGGCCTGCCTGCGAAGCAGGTGAAAATATTGTGCCGCGGTGGAAGGATAGGCAATCCGCACATTGGTTTCAGCAGCCAGTCCGATAAAACGTTCGATGCGCGCACTGGAATGATCCGGGCCCTGTCCTTCATTTCCATGAGGGAGGAGTAAAACCAATGAAGGTGTAAAGCCCCACTTGGCCCGCCCTGAAAGCAGAAACTCATCAACCATACTTTGCGCCACGTTGACAAAATCGCCGTATTGCGCTTCCCATAAAACGAACCGCTCCGGTGCCTGGACGTTATAGCCCACTTCAAAACCAATCGCGCCGGCTTCACTCAACGGGCTGTTCAACACTTCAAACGAAGCCTTGACCTGTGGAATGGACTGCATCGGCACATACACTTGATTGGTCTCAACATCAAAAAAACCCGCATGCCGTTGACTATACGTTCCACGAATGGAATCTTCACCGGTCAAGCGAATCGGAATCCCCTCTTCCAGGATCGAAGCAAAGGCTAATTCTTCTGCGGCGGCCCAATCGATTTTTGCACTCTCCGATGCATCGAGCAGTTTGCGGCGTCGCTCCACAGCCTTCATTAACTTTGGATTCAAATGAAATGAATCAGGAAACTGCATCAGGGTTTGATTAAGTTCCTTCAGTCGTTGGAGCGGAACCACCGTCTTAACCTTTTGTGCTGCCCCACGTGGAGGCGGCTTTGGCAGTGGTTCCTCCAATGCGCCTTCCTCATCCAACTTGTCATTGACCTCTTGCAGGCTCTTCAACTCGGCTTGCAATAATTCATCAGCTTTACTAGGTTCAATTTGATTCTTTGCCTCTAATGCAGCAGCCCATAACTGTCTCACGGATGGATGATCATCCACCGCTTTATACATGACAGGTTGTGTAAAACGCGGCTCATCACCTTCGTTATGCCCATAGCGGCGATAACCAATTAAATTGATCACAAAATCCTTGTGGAATTTCTGACGATACGCAAAAGCCGTCCGCGCGGATTCGATACAAGCATACGGATCATCAGCATTGGCATGAATGATAGGAATCTCAAAGCCCTTGGCAATATCGCTCGCATGCAAGCTGCTGCGCGATTCATTCTCATCTGCTGTGAAGCCCAACTGGTTGTTAGTGATGATATGCACTGTGCCACTGGTGGAATAGCCCGAGATGCGCGAAAGGTTGAGGGTTTCCGAAACAACTCCCTGTCCAGGGAATGAAGCGTCACCGTGGATCAGAATTGGGAGCGAAGCGTTGGCAAAAAAGCGCGGCGGTCCGGGTTGATCCACTTTGGTATCCGCTGCACGCGCCATCCCTTGAATGACCGGATCGATATGTTCGAGATGACTTGGGTTGGCAGGGATGCGAATCACCAGATCAATTTTTTCATCGGCACTGGGCAATTTATAGCCGCCGATATGATATTTCACATCGCCCGTCCAGCCGAGTTCATCCCAGGTTGTAGCGCGTCCTTTGGGGTCGCGAAACTCCGCCAGGATTTGCTCATAGGGTTTCTGCAAAATATGCGCGAGCACATTCAACCGGCCGCGATGCGCCATGCCCACAAGGATCGCGCAAATTTTTGCCTGGGCCGCCGCAGCGATGATCTCATCAAGCATCGGAATAAGCAGATCCACGCCTTCGATGGAGAAGCGCGTTTTGCCGGGATAAAGCCGGTGCAGGAAAAGTTCGAAGGCCTCCACTTGCGTCAGGCGTTCCAATAATTCGTTTTCATTAATTGGCTGTTGAGGCGGACGAAAGTGCCCGGCCTCAGCAGATTGACTTAACCAATCGCGTTCTTCAGGGTTGCGGATGTGCCCGTAATCGTAGCCGATTGTATTTGAATAAATGGATCGTAACGCCTTAATGGCTTGCCCGGCATTCTCTGCTTCTCCTGAATAATTGACGAGGCTCGCCGGCAGACGGACCAGATCGCCCTCTCGCAGATGATGAAACTCCAAAGTGAGGAGCGGATCATCCATAGGCTGGCCGCCTAATGGATCAAGCTGAGCCGCCAAATATCCATGCGAACGAATAGCCTGGGCAAGATTGATCGTCCCGATCACCGCTTGTATGTCAACGTCAGACAAGCCTTCGGGCTTCCGCCCTTCAAAAAATTTACGCGTGGCCGCATCTACAGCGGCCGGGTCATGCTGATAATGCTCGTAGAGGTCGAGAACATACCCAAGATTGGGGCCATGAAATTCTTCTTCTAAAGTCATATTTTAGTTTCCTGAACGTCCCTGGCTGGCGGGAGAACTGGCCGCCTTGAAAGGACTTTGATATTGGCACATGGTGCGTTCCCCTCCACCTCTTTTACCACAAATTGGATAGTTTTCAACCACAAAATAATGGCGCAGACCGAGAACGAGCCTCTGAGTGGTTCAGGAGCAATTTCGAGCTTGGTCAAACCATTGAAATTGCTGATAAATGGGACATATACGTTGCTGTAACAACTTCAGCAAGACTAAAGATGTACAATAGGCGCATGCTGTGAAAAACTTGGAGATGTTCACGTAAGAGGAGGATTCATAAAATGAGCAGATTGGAACTGGTGCAAGCCTGGCAAGAGAAGATACCTGCAGACCAAACTGCACGCATCGGACACAAAGGCTCTGGCATTTTTCGTCTACAACTCACACCAGACGATCGTTACGCCCTGACGCTTAACTTTCAGTATCGTGAACTCATTGTGTGGGATTTTCAAACTGGCGAGCGAGTGTTTAGCCGCTCCTGGGGTGGTTATGATAAAGTGCGCGACCTGTATCTGACCCCTGATGGAAATTATGCGGTCGTCATCGGCGAAACAGGCGGCATTGTGCCGCTATTTCCTGGCCTGCCAGACCCACCGAAGTTAGTAGCGCGGGAAGATTATGCCATTGTGAATGCTCGAAGTCAGCGCGCTATCTCCAGTAATGGCAGGCAGGCGCATGTCTGGGATTTTAAGAAGCAATATTTTACTGTAAAGCTTGAAATCCCTGCCATTCATCGTGATAATGACACCTGGGATCCTTTGAGAATTCAATCCATTTCTGAGGATGGAAGGTATGGTTCTGGCATGTTTGACTTCCATGTCCTGATCTGGGATCTGGAAAGTGGAAAAGTGCTCTGGCATCGTGATTTCGGTAAGCAGGCACCCAACCAAACAATATTTACCCCAGACGGACAACAGATTGTATTAAAGTTTATGTCACGCATTGAAACCTGGCGTTGGGGCACGAACCAGATGGATGGACCTGCGTTTGACACAATCGCCGGGAGACGCCTCCATTCGCTCACCTTTACTCCAGATGGAAAAGACCTGATCACTGGAGCAGATAATGGAACCATCCAGGTTTGGGATTGGCTGAACAGCCGCCTCAAACAAACCCTTATTCGACACCGACAAGAGATTCAGTGTTTGGCAGTTTCTTCCAATGGCGAATATTTGGCTTCGACCAGCGAAGATACGACGCTCCGCAAATGGCATCTTGCCAGCGGCAAGCAAGTTTTCGCCACCCTCAGAAATACAAAAGCGCTAAAGCCACTTGCCATCGATCCGGAAGGACGTTTTATCGTTTGCCCATATGGATACGACAAGGCAACCTTGGCAATCTATGATATAGCGCATGGCACGCTACAGCGGATATTACAGGGTCATGAGGGAGATATAAACGCCATCGATTTTTTATCTGAGGGACGCCTGGTCAGCGCGTCGGATGATCACACCCTGCGCATTTGGAATTTGGAAAGTGGAACCTGTCTTCAAACTCTGAGCGATGAGCATACCGATAAAGTACAAGCGGTTGTTGCTGTCCCTAAGCCTGATCGAGCAGTCTCCGCGGGAGCAGATGGTCGGATCATTCGGTGGAATGTATCCACGGGTCGCCCTGTCCGACCTCCATTGACTTATGCTGTGCCCACACGTTGGTATGAGCAGTATGTATCCTTAGATCAGCGCGGCCATTTTGCACTTACCAATAAGGCTTATTCGGATAATCCTGAACGCGGTAACCCTGTCTTACTGGATTTGGAAAGCGGGCGTGAGTTGTTCACATGGGACTATACCCTGACCGGAGGTGGCCACGTTGGTGGGATGCTCAGTCCTGGTGGACGCTGGCTGATCCAGCCATTTGGCTGGAATAAATTGAAAATTATCCATATTGCCACGAAACGAATGACACAAGTTCAAGTCGGGGATGACGATCAGACTCGCGTGGGTCAATATTCGTGTTTCACGCCTGACGAAAAGAAACTTGTTTGCAGTTGCGACTCCAGGGTGATTGTGATTGACCTTCAAAGTGGTACATTCCAATTCGCGCCTGTTCAGGCTCCCAAATCCATCTCTGCCATAGCAGTCAGTCCGGATGGTCGATTGGGTGCTCTTGCCACCAATGAAAACATCCAAATATGGGATTTATCCAGCGGAGATGTATTAGCCTCGCTCGATTTAGGACATTCATCCACGCTGAAATTTGACTCGCACAATCGCTACTTGGTGACTGGTGGTTATGACACGCCCCTGTGTTGTTTTCAACTGCGAAGATTGGCTGATTAAGAGTTGTGTTTTTATCTTAATGCCTGATGAAATTTCCCCTCAAACTCCTTCGCCACCTCAACAGACTTTTCACTCCCCAATCGATTTCACGCCTATTTACATATTGTTTCTGATCACCAACATCTTATTTCCTCCGCGCTGGAACTCATAATTCACCCCGCGGATTTCTGGTTTGTATTCCCGAAACGTCTCCACCGCACCTTGTAGATATTTTGACTCCTGTGCATTCACATCTAGTAAGGGAAAGATGCGCACTTCATGAGCAACCCGCAGCATCTCGCGGATGGAAGCGACATGAAAATCAAACGTCAGATTGTCAGTATATAAAAACAAAAAGTGTGAACTCAGCGCCAGGTCAAAGGCTCCGTCAGGGAATGGCAAAAACGGCAATTCGCCAGGGACATATTGTTTGGTCAGCAACCCAGCCTCAAAGGAGTCCAGGAAGCGCCGCATGGCATCCATCCGAATCCGCCCCAAATCATCCACAGACGGGATGGAGTCCCAAATATATTTATCCTGATGAGAACGCGTCTGCGCAATGACATCCTCATAGGTTTCGGCGATCCGCTGCTCAATCTCGGCACGGCTGAAATGATATAACGGATCGACCGAAGTCACACACCCGCCGCGCTGATTACATTCGACGTTGAAGCTGGCAGGACCATCACCACAACCCAATATGCAGATTTTCAAATCGGCTTCATATAAATCGAACATGCGCACATATTCATCAAAATTACGTCCCCAGGGCACAATGTCTTTATAGCGAATCATCACAACCCGTCCTTTTCATCGAGGCGGGTTCTCGAAATTCAACTCATAATGTTGCACAACCGGAAAGGGATCATAAAAGTGGTGCAACAATTTTCTCCACTCTTGATATTCAGGAGAACCACGGAAACCGACCGTATGCGCCTCCAGTGTTTCCCATTGCACGAGCAGAAGATAACGGTTGGGCGCTTCGATGCAATGCTGCAATTGGTGCGAGATATATCCATCCATACCGGAGATGATGGGTGAAGCTTTCACAAACTCGCCTTCGAATTCCTTTTCCTTTCCGGGGATCACATCGAGGATTGCTGCTTCCAAAATCATATATCCATTCCTTTCAATTTTTATACGACCTGTAGTGGTTGATGAGGTTCGGGCGGCAACTCCACGCGGATCGAATCGCCCGCACGAACTTCACCTCCCGTCAACACAATACTCATCACGCCAGCTTTACGGACAATATTTCCGTTTTCATCTTTATAAACGCAGGCTTTCATCAGCCCACCCTGAAAGCCATTCAACTGTTCACACGGATTCCGCAAGCCGGTCACTTCAACAATCGCTGCATCGCCCAAATGAAGCCGTGTGCCTGTTGGCAAATCCAACAAATCCACGCCGCACGTGGTGATATTTTCTCCCATCTGCCCGGCAGAGACGTGAAATCCGCTCGCATTCAATTCATCATGGAACTCGGCATGGATCAAATGTACCTGTCGCAAGTTGGGTTGGTTCGGGTCTTTTGCCACCCTCGAACGATGCTGGACTTTCTCTCCCATGTGCGCATCGCCCTCCACGCCTAAACCCGCCAACAAGTTAATGGACTCCTGATTGGATTTACTAAATGAATGTGTTGGACTCTGCGATACGGCGATGACAGTTCCTTCCATGACCTATCTTTTACTCAATGCGCTTCGGAACTCAGCCGCAAACTGCTTCGCGGTTTCAACTGGCGTTTCACTTCCGCCGATTGTCCTGACACAAGCAGTGCCAACAATGACGCCATCGGCCAGCGCGCCGACTTGTTTGGCTTGTTCGGGTGTGCCGATGCCAAATCCCACACACACCGGCGCGGATGTGTGCTCGCGTACTTGACTAATCAAATCACCAAGCCCCTTCGCCAAGGATTTACGCTCTCCAGTGATGCCTGTCACCGAAACAAGATAAATAAATCCCTTCGCATTGCGGGCGATCCTTTCCATGCGTTCGGGTGATGATGTCGGCGCAAGCATGGGAATCAATGGTGGTTGTAGGGGCGACGCATGCGTCGCCCCTACGAATTCATCCGATTCTTCCATCGGCAAATCAGGGACAATAAATCCATCCGCGCCCACCTCCACAGCATCACGGACAAACTTCTCCAATCTATACGCCAACATGGGATTGTAGTAGCCCATCAGAATCAATGGAATATCCACGCTGCGCTGACGCAATTCCTTCACGGCTTCGAGCGACTTCTTGACCGTGATTCCCTTTTCCAATGCGATTTGTGTCGCGTGTTGAATCACAGGTCCATCAGCAAGCGGGTCAGAGAAGGACAATCCCACTTCAATCAAGTCCGCGCCGTTTTTGGCAAGTGCTTCGATCACATCAATGGATGTGTCCAAGTCTGGGTAGCCCAACGGAAAATAAGGCATGAAGATAGGTTTGTTATTGAAGGCATTTTCGATTCGATTCATAAATAATTCCTCTTCCAGAAGCAATTCGATGGTCGAGTAGAGCGAGTGCTCGTCTCGCTCGTATCGAGACCATCAAGTAAGCAAAATAATTACTGTTACAAGTGGTCTCGATACGCCCCTCTAAAAGCATTCGGGACTACTCGACCACCAAGGCAATCCTCTAATTCTCCAATCCCCCAAGTTCTTTTATTACAGTGTTCAAGTCTTTATCACCCCGCCCAGAAAGATTTACCAAGATAATCTCATCCTTCCTCATCCTCGGCGCACGCTTAATCACCTCCGCCACCGCATGGGATGATTCCAACGCAGGGATTATCCCTTCGGTGTGACATAAAGTTTTAAACGCGCTCAACGCTTCTTCATCTGTCGCCGAGGTATAAAACGCGCGTTCGTTATCGCGCATCAGCGCGTGTTCAGGTCCGACAGCGGCATAATCCAACCCCGCCGAGACAGAATGTGTCTCTGCAATCTGACCATCATCGTCCTGCAAGACATACGTTCGCGTGCCATGAATCACACCGATTCGTCCTCTCGATGGGTCGCCAAACCGCGCCGCATGTTTGCCTGTTTCAATTCCACTTCCACCCGCTTCGACACCGATCAATTCAACGGTTTCATCATCTACGAATCCGCTAAAGACTCCAATAGCATTCGACCCGCCTCCCACACAGGCAATGACCGTATCAGGCAAACGCCCTACTTCCATCAACATCTGTTCCCGCGCTTCCCGCCCAATCACCGACTGAAACTCACGCACCATCGTCGGGTATGGATGCGGTCCCAGCGCCGAGCCAAGTAGATAATGCGTATCGCGCACATTCGTCACCCAATCGCGTATCGCTTCGTTGATGGCATCCTTCAACGTCTGCGTACCCGATGTCACAGGTCGCACCTCTGCGCCGAGCAACTTCATGCGGAACACATTCGGCTCCTGTCGCGCAATGTCCACGACGCCCATGTACACCACACATTCGAGTCCCAACAACGCCGCCACCGTCGCCGATGCAACGCCATGTTGCCCTGCACCTGTCTCTGCTACGATGCGCCGCTTTCCCATCCGCTTCACGAGCAGTGCCTGCCCCAACGCGTTGTTGATTTTATGCGCGCCCGTGTGCGCCAAATCTTCGCGCTTCAAATAAATTTGCGCGCCGCCCAATTTTTCTGAGAGTCGCTTTGCATACGTCAACGGCGTGGGTCGCCCTACGAATGATGCCATCAATTTGTTGAATTCTTTTTGAAATTCAGCATCTACCTTCGCCGCCACGAACGCTTCTTCCAACTCAATCAACGCGGGCATCAACGTCTCTGGCACAAATTGTCCGCCGTAGGGACCAAACTTGTGGGGTAATAAAGTAGTTGCCATAAAGCCTCGATAATTAGTTATTAAAGATTCGAGAATAGTTTTGGATTGAAGCCTTTTACTAATCTCTAGTCTCTACTTACTGACTGAACTGCTCTTACAAATTCTTTCATCTTGCTCGCATCTTTCTTCCCTGGTTCTGACTCCACACCCGAAGCCACATCCACGCCCCACGGCTTGACTCTGCCAACCGCCTCCGCGACATTTTCGGGAGTCAATCCGCCTGCCAGCAACAACGGATATTTCTTCGCCAACTCGGCCGCGCTATTCCAATCGGCAGTGACTCCACTTCCGCCATATAAACCTTTCACAGATGCATCTACTAAAAATGCAGGAGACTCGCTTCTCGCAAAACCATTTATGGTTTCAGGAACTCCACGAAATGCTTTGAACGCTTTGCCATCAAGCGTATTCAATATTTCCACTGTTTCATCTCCATGCAACTGCGCCAAATCCAAGGAACAAGATTCCAATATATCTTTCATTTCTTCTACCGATGAATTCACAAATACACCGACGAGCTTCGTCTGAGGATATTTCTCTTTCAAAACCGATGTAATCTCAGCACAAGTATTCTTCTCGATATATCGCACACTCTTCGGATAAAAATTGAATCCCAAATAATTTGCACCTGCATCTATGGCGGCGAGAGCATCGTTCAAAGTTTTGATTCCACAGATTTTGATTTTGGTCATAATACTTATTCCGTCATTGCGAGGAGAGTGCTCTTCCCGACGAAGCAATCTCCGTCACAGTGTTGGGGATTGCTTCACCACTTCGTGGCTCGCAATGACGGGAAAGCCAGAGAGTTCTCTCACTTTCGCAGGAATATCATCTGAAGTTACCAACGCCTCACCAACAAGGATGGCATCGACATTGGCTTTGGATAATCGTTCAACATCATTTGCTGTGAAGATTCCGCTTTCGGCAACCACACAAATTTCAGAGGGAATCATCGGGCAGAGTTTTTCTGTCGTTTCGAGCGTGACATCGAAAGTGGCAAGATTACGATTGTTGATACCGATGAGTTTGATATTTGGAATTCTGAGAGCACGTTCTGTCTCTGCTTCGTCATGGACTTCGACTAACGGAGTCAAGCCGAGTTCTAAAGAAATCGCATGTAAATCAGCGAATAATTTGTCATCAGTCAGGGCGGCGGCAATAAGGAGAATGGCATCCGCTCCGTTGGCTCTGGCTTCGTAGATTTGAGATTCGTCGATGATGAAGTCTTTGCGAAGTAAAGGCAATTCGGATTTACGAGTAAAACGCAATTCACGCAATGTTTCTAGTTTGCCCATGAAGAACTTTTCATCGGTGAGGACGGAGATAGCAGACGCGCCGTTTTGGGTGTAGATATCTGCTACCTGGAAGAGGTCGAGGTGTGGGGCGAGAATCCCTTTGGAGGGAGAAGCACGTTTGAGTTCAGCGATCAAGCTTGGGTGAGTCCCGAAGCGGCGGCGCTTGATAGACGCTAGAAAATCTCTGGGCGTTGGACTCTGTTCGGCGGAGTGTCTCAAGGTTTGGGCGTCGAGCGCCGCAATCTCCAGCTTTTTGTGTTCTATAATTTTTTCGAGTATGTTCATCAACGGATGTTCACGGATGCACGGATTAGGAAACGGATGATGGGAACGATTGGCTAAACTCGACCAGCGCATTGAGTTTGGCGAGGGCTTTGCCGCTGTCGAGTGAGGCGGTCGCTTCTTCGAGGGCGGATTTGAAATCGCCCGACTCGGCGGCGAGGGCGGCGGCGGCGTTGAGCAGAATTGCGTCGCGGCGCGCGCCGTTCAGTTTGTTGCCGAGGAGGTCGCGCATCATCACAGCGGATTCGTCGGGCGTGCCGCCACGTAAATCTTGAACAGTTGAAGGCGCGAGACCGAGGTCGGCAGGATTAAGTTCGTACGTTTCGACAACGCCGTTCTTGAGATGACTGACGCGGTTAGAGCCTGTGGTGTTGAGTTCGTCGAGACCGTTGGCGCCGTGAATGACGAGCGCGGCTTTGGAACCGAGTTCATTGAGGACCTGCGCCATCGGCTCGGTGAGGGCAGGGGAGAAAACACCCGTGAGCTGAATATTTGCGCCCGCAGGATTCGTGAGTGGACCGAGGATATTGAAAATGGTGCGCTGACCAATTTCCTTGCGTGGACCAATGGCGTGTTTCATGGCGGGATGAAATTTGGCGGCGAACATAAA
>Ga0126377_10002396_pt1 | contig 12885 bp, 8 predicted proteins | sample PanSoiMetPlot_22_FD_92647 | JGI IMG/M metagenome (GOLD analysis project Ga0126377, IMG submission 92647) | Tropical forest soil microbial communities from Panama - MetaG Plot_22 | ecosystem: Environmental > Terrestrial > Soil > Tropical forest > Bulk soil | place: Panama | collected 2016-02-17
ATGTTCTTCTGCACCCACTTGAGCGCGGCGATGGTGTCGCTCATCCCCTGATTGCCAGACGCGTTCTTCCCGGACTCCTTCGTGAGCTCGGGGTGAGAGAAGAAGCCGAACGCGCCCAGTCGATAGTTCAACGTCACGACCACGACGCCCTTGCGCGCGAGCGCCTCGCCGTCGTTGTGCGGACTCGATCCGGCACCCTCGGCGAACGCCCCGCCGAAGATCCAGACCATGACCGGTCGGCGCTCTGATGCCGATGCGGCAGCGGTCCAGACGTTGAGGGTCAGACAATCTTCGCTCGCAGGCGGCGAATCAGGGAGATCGACGGAGACGTTGAGGCGGCCTCTCCCCTTCGGCTGCGGACAGACGTTGCCGAAGGTCTCGGCCTTGCGGACACCTTCCCACCTGGCCACCGGCTGCGCCGGTTTCCATCGCAGGTTGCCGATCGGAGGCGCAGCGAACGGAATGCCCTTGAAGGCGCGCACGCCGCTGGCGAGCGAGACGCCTGAGAGTTGACCAGCATCAGTACGAACGGGATCGGGAATGGACGCAAAGAGGACGGTGGCGAGCGTGACGAGCGCAATCGTGGCGCACAACATTCGGGTCATGGTCACGATTGTTGATCACATCTCGAGGCCCAGGCCTCGGGCCTCAGGGAGTGTCGGGCCTCAGGCCTTGTTCAGCCCTGAGCCCTGAGGCCCGGGCCCTGAGGCCTCCTCTGACGTGAAGACGAGCGCGACGCCGTTGATACAGTAGCGCTGTCCGGTTGGCGGCGGCCCATCAGGAAACACGTGACCGAGGTGACCGCCGCATTGACTGCAGTGCACTTCCGTCCGGGTCATACCGTAGCTGCGATCCACAGTCGTCCCGATCGATCCCTCGACCGGCGCGAAGAAACTCGGCCACCCGGTACCGCTCTCGAACTTTCGGTCGGCAACGAAGAGCGGCTGACCGCACCCTGCGCACTCGAACGTCCCGAGCCGATGCTCTGTCAGCAGCGCGCACGATCCCGGAGCCTCGGTCGCATGGCCCCGGAGTACGGCGTACTGCTGCGGCGACAGAATCCTGCGCCACTCCTCATCTGATTTCGTGACCGGGAAGCGTTGCTGGTCAGCCGTTGCCTTAGTCATAGGTCGTGATTCTCCACGAGTTCACTGAGTATGACTCCCGACCCCATGACAGAGTTTCCGGGAGAGAAGCCTCGAGTGACGAGTCCCAGTCGGTCCCCTTTGATACGCGTCGTGTCGTTCGAAGTCAAACCGTGAACTTTGAATCCTGAACTGCAGTCTATAATCCTGCAACCCATACACATGATGTGGTGGCACTGGCTGCTCCTGGGGCTCGTCCTCGCCGCAGCGGAGATGGCGGCCGCTGGCGGCTTCTATTTCATCTTCTTCGGCGTCGCGGCGTTCGCGATCTCGCTGCTTCGACTTGGCGGCCTGGTCGAAGCCACGTGGCTGCAGCTGCTGCTCTTTTCCGTGCTCTCGGTCGCATCGCTCCTGTTCTTCCGCAACCCGCTGATGCGCCGACTGCATCTCACCGGCGGCACGACTGACATCGACTCGCTCGCGGGCGCGCGCGGCACGGTGCTCGAAGCGATGGAGCCGGGCGCGCCCGGTCGAGTGGAAGTGCGCGGCACCACATGGAGCGCCCGCAACGTGGGCCGCACCGCCCTCGCCAACGGCGCTCGTTGCGACGTCGTCCGCTCGGAACGGCTCACATTGCTCGTCAAGGCCGAGGAGGCCCATTCATGACGCCCGCTCTCGTCGCGCTCCTGGTACTCGCGGTCCTGGTGCTCATCATCGTCGCAAAGACGGCGGTCGTCGTGCCGCAGCAGAACGCGTACGTGATCGAGCGTCTCGGACGCTATTCGGGAACGCTCGGAGCCGGCTTCCACGTCCTGCTTCCGTTCGTCGACGTCATCCGCTACCGCCATTCGCTGAAGGAAGCGGCGTACGATATCCCCGCGCAGGTCTGCATCACGCGCGACAACGTGCAGGTCGGCGTCGACGGCATCCTCTACTTGAAAGTGCTCAACGCCGAGCGCGCCTCGTACGGCATCGCCGACTACCTGTTCGCAATCACGCAGCTCGCGCAGACGACGCTTCGCAGCGAGATCGGCAAGATCGATCTCGACCGCACGTTCGAGGAGCGCACGAACATCAACATGGCGGTCGTCACCGAGCTCGATAAAGCCTCAGAGCCGTGGGGCGTGAAAGTGCTGCGCTACGAGATCAAGAACATCACGCCGCCGCAGGACATCCTCGCCGCCATGGAAAAGCAGATGCGCGCCGAGCGTGAGAAGCGCGCGGTGATTCTCACCTCGGAAGGCCAGCGCGACGCGGTGATCAATACGGCTGAAGGCGCGAAGCAGGAGACGATCAAAGCGTCGGAAGGACGCAAGCAGCAGCAGATCAACGAGGCACAGGGTCAGGCCGAAGCGATCCTCGCGGTCGCCACCGCCACCGCCGAAGGCCTGCGCCGCGTCGCCGACGCCACGCGCACCGATGGCGGCCTGCAGGCGATGCAACTCCGCGTCGCCGAGCAGTACATCTCCCAGTTCGGAGAGATCGCCAAACGGAGTACCGCCCTCGTCCTCCCCGCGAGCATGACGGATGTCGCCGGAATGGTGGCGACTGCCATGCAGTCCATACGGCTCGTCGAGCGGACGCCGGGACCTGAGCCTCCGCCCCCTCCCCGCTCCTGAAGGAATCAGGAAACAGCCTGATTCCTTCTGTATTGCACCTCCACCTACATCTGTAGTAGATCTAACCACGTCGATAGGAGAACGTGCGTGGGCCTGCCGAAACTGACGAAGCTCGAGCTCCAGATCATGGAGACCTTGTGGACCGGCGGCGCCTTGTCGGTGCGCGAGATCCAGGAAGCCTTCCCCGATCGCGACCGCCCGGCGTACACGACGGTGCAGACGATGGTCTATCGGCTCGAGGGGAAGAAGGCGATCCGGCGGGTGAAGAAGATCGGCAACGCCCACATCTTCGAAGCGGTCGTCTCCCGATCGTCGGCACACCGGCGGCTGATCGACGAGTTCCTCAGCCTCTTCGGCGGACGGAGCCAGCCGGTCGTCCTGCACTTGATCGAATCCGGCAACCTGACGCTCGAGGACGTCAAAGAAGCGGAAGCGCTGCTCACGCAGCTCAAGAACGAGAAAACCACAAAGAGTAGAAGAGGGTGATCATGACGACCGCGACATTCAGCCCGCTGGCCGATCACCTCTGGCAGTCGACGGTCGTGCTGCTCGTGTGCGCGCTGCTGACGCTGGCAGTGCGACGAAACCGCGCGCAAGTACGGTACGCGCTGTGGCTCGCGGCGTCGATGAAGTTCCTGATTCCGTTCGCCGCGCTCGTCGCGATCGGTCGACTGGTCCCGTGGCCGCGAACGCCATCGCAACCGGATGCACTGACCTCTTTCGTGCAGACCGTCGGCGTGCCGTTCTCGATTGACACGATGTCGACGACGGCGGCCATCGCCGGCGCGAGTCATGACACGCACTCACTGCTCGAATACACGCTGCCTGTGCTGCTGGCGTTGTGGGCGCTCGGGAGCACGATGCTCCTCGTCGTGTGGATTGGTCGATGGAGACGCGTCGCGTCGATCGTGCGCCACGCGTCGCCGCTCACTCACGGTCGCGTTATCGACGCGCTCGCGCGTGGCTCCGTCGAGCGGAGGCTACAGCCTCCGCGCCTCCCGCGCGGGCTCCCAGCCTTCGCTTCGAGCGACGGCGAGGCCGCGCTCTACGGGATGTGCGTCGTCGTCTCGGACACGCAGATGGAGCCCGGCGTGTTCGGGCTGCGGGCGCCGGTGCTGGTGTGGCCGCGCGGCATCGACGATCGGCTGACCGACGCGCAGATCGAGGCAGTCCTCGCGCACGAGCTCGCGCACATCCGCCGCCGCGACAACCTGACGTCGGCGATCCATATGGCGATGCAGGCCATCTTCTGGTTCCATCCGCTGACGTGGTGGGTCGGCGCGCGTCTGGTGGACGAGCGTGAGCGGGCGTGTGATGAAGCGGTCGTGCGCGCGGGCAGCGAGCCCCACGTCTATGCCGAGAGCATTCTCAAGACCTGTCAGTTCTTCGTCGAATCGCCGCTCACGTGTGTGGCCGGCGTGACCGGTTCGAATCTGAAGAAGCGGATCGAGCAGATCATGAGCAATCAATCGCACGCGGCGCTGAACGTGACGAAGCGAATCCTGCTGAGCACAGCGCTGGTCGGCGCGGTTGCCATCCCCGTCTCGATCGGCGTGCTCACCAGCCCGCGCGTCGCCGCTCAAGTCGCGCCGCCCGCTGCGAACGCGCCGACCTTCGATGTGACGTCGGTGAGGCCGAACGACAGTGCCGGCCGAAGGGGTGCGTTCTCGACTCCTGGGCGCTTCACCGCGACCGGCATAACAGTGCAGCGGCTCATTCGCCTGGCGTACGACATCCACGAGTCACAGATCATCAACGGCCCGGAGTGGTTCGGCTCCAACGGTTTCGACATCAACGCCACGATGCCGGCGGAAGCAGCGCCCGAACGGCGCAGGCTGATGATGCAAACTCTGCTGCGCGATCGCTTCAAGCTCGCGTTCCACGCCGAGCGGCGCGAGCTGCCGATCTACGCGCTGATACTGGCGCGCAGCGACGGACGCCTCGGCCCGGGGCTGACCCGCACGCCGGATGGCGCCTGCCTGCCGCGCGACGCCGCGCTGCAAGGGCAGCCGCCGTCGACGCCTGGTCCGCCACCTCCGTCGCCGTCGCCGTTCGATCCAGATGCGAAAGCCGCATGCGGCTCGATCATCTTCGGGCCGGGACGACTGCTTGCGCATGGCCTGCCGATCGACATGCTCACCAACGCGCTCGGCAATCTGCCGGCGATCACCGCATTCAATCGCATCGTACGCAATGAAACAGGTCTGGAAGGCACGTACGACTTCGACTTCACGTTCGCGAACGAATTCGCCGGTCGCGGCGCCCCATTGCCGCCGGCCGTCCCTCCGGGCACGGCGCCAACACCGGGGGAAGAGCCGGCCTTGTTTACCGCGTTGCAGGAGCAGTTGGGCCTGAAACTCGAGTCACGCCGCTCCAACGTCGAGGTGCTCGTGATCGATTCCGTGCAGAAGCCCGACGAGAATTAATGGAACGTACGCAGTGGCCCAGGGAAGGTTGTTGCGAGGCCGAACGCCGTCTTTCCCGCAACCGGACAGCGGCAGCCTACGTAATAGAGACTGTCAGCTGACGTCGCAAGAACGTAACGAAAAATCGGCCCGAAAGAACGAGACTTTGACGCCGGACGTGGCACCATTGTTGCCCAAACCAATCCTTCCGGTGACGCGTCAAAGGTCACATTTGGAGAGCACGGATCATGCGATTTGACGTGACGGTGCGTCGTCTTGCGGCTGGCCTGACTGTCTTCCTCGTTCCGGTGTCTATCAGTCTGATGACGTCGCCTCGGATGGGAGCGCAGGAGATCGGGGTTCGAGCGGTCCAGGGCACCCCACCGGCCGATAACACCTCGAGTACCGCAACGTTCGAAGTCGTCTCGGTCAAACCAAACAAAACGGGCGATGGGCGTGTGATGATCGCCATGCCTCCGACGGGGCGATACACGGCGACCAACGTACCACTGGCTGTCCTGATCAGACAGTCATACAACCTTCAGCCATTTCAGGTCATCGGCGCACCCGATTGGACGACATCCGATCGCTTCGACATCGTCGCGAAACCACCGGACGGTTTCAATCCCGACCAACTCCGGCCGATGGTGCGCGCGCTGCTCGCCGATCGCTTCAAGCTCAAGGCGCACATGGAAACGCGCGAGATGCCAATCTACACGCTGGTGCTCGCGAAAAGTGACGGGAAGCTTGGTCCCAATCTCAAGACGGCAAAGACCGACTGCGCAGCGCTGGCGCGCGGCCGTCGTGCCGGAGGGCCTCCACCAGCGCCTCCTCAGCCGGGACAGCCGATGGACTGCGGTTTCATGATCGGCCCCGGGAACATGAATGCCGGTGGGATGCCGATCGCCGAGCTCGCACGATCGCTGGCGCCGTTCGTCAATCGAATCGTCATCGACAAGACGGGCTTGACCGGCAATTACGATTTTCAACTCACCTACACGCCAGAGGGACGCGGCGGAGTTCTGGGCCTGCCCGCCGGTGCGCCGCCGCTCGGCGTCGACGCGCCAGCCGCGGACCCGAACAGCCCGTCGCTCTTCACCGCGTTGCAGGAACAACTGGGACTGAAACTCGATTCACAGAAGGGACCGGTCGAGGTCCTCGTGATCGACAGCGTAGAACAGCCGACTGAGGACTAAGTGACATATCGTCGATCGTCCCGCAAGAGAGTGACGTCATGGGTGATCGCCGGCGCGCTCGCGCTGGCCATCTGCACGAAGGTGCTCGCCGCCACGGAGCACGTCGGCCAGGTGACGGTCGCCGGTGTCCCCGTCCCCGGCGCGATGGTGACCGTCTCGCTTGGCGAGAAGCAGATCATCACGTACACCAACCAGGACGGCGTCTATCGTTTCGCCGATCTCCCCGACGGCACGTGGACGATACGCGTCGAAATGCGCGGCTTCGCACCCCTCAGCAAGGACGTCGTCGTCGCTCAGGGCGCGCAGGCGGCGGCATGGGAACTGTCGCTTCTTCCTTTCGCGGAGATCACCAAGGGCCTGCCGCCGCCGCGCCCCCAGGCGCCCGCGGCCACGCCGCCACCAGCAAGCGCCTCGAACGGATCGAACGGATCGCGACCTGCCGCGCGTACACCGGCGGCGGGCGCAGCGCCTGCCCCTGCACAGCCTGGCTTTCAGCGCGCCGGTGTCGCGCCACAACAGCGCCCGCCCGCCAATGCAGCGCCTGCCGCTCCCGCCGACCCGCCAGCGGATGCGAATCAGGCCAACGATGGATTCCTGATCAACGGGAGCGTCAACAACGGTGCGGCATCACCGTTCGCGCAGCTTGCCGCTTTCGGCAACAACCGTCGTCGACCCGGCGCGCTGTACAACGCGCAGCTCGGTATGGTCGCCGGCACGTCGGCGTGGGATGCGCGGCCGTATCCGCTCACAGGGCAGCAGGCTGCAGTGCCCTCGTACAACAACATCCACCTCGTTGGCATGTTTCAGGGACCGCTCCGCATTCCGCGCATCCTGCCGCGCAATGGTCCGCAGGTGTTCGTGGGATACCAGGGCAACAGCGACGACACGGCAACGACGCAGGGTGGTCGCATGCCGACGGCGCTCGAGCGCTCGGGCAACTTCTCGCAGACGCTCGATCTCGCCGGACGCCCGGTGCGGATCGTCGATCCGAGGACGGGACTGCCGTTCGAGGGCGGGATCATTCCGCGCGACCGTATCAGCCCGCAAGCTGCTGCCCTGCTCGGGTACTACCCGCAGCCCACAGTCGATGGACAGGGACAGTACAACTACGAAGCGGCGATCATCTCGGCAACGAGAGTGGACGGCGTGCAGTCGCGCATCACGCAAATCGTCAACCAGCGAAACCAGGTGCTCGGCACCGTTGCATACCAGCGCCAGGCAACCGATACGCGGTCGCTCTTCGGGTTCGAGGACTCGAGCACCTCGTCTGCGGCTGATGTGACACTGATGTGGAGTCACCGCGTCTCGCAGTTTCTGCAGATCCGCTCGCGCTACCAGTTCACGCAGTCGACGACCGAGGCGACGCCGTACTTCGCGAACCGCGTGAACGTGTCTGGACAGGCCGGGATCACGGGCAACGATCAGAGTCCGGAGAACTGGGGGCCGCCGAGCCTGGTGTTCTCGACCGTGACCGGACTCTCCGACGGCCGGCCGCAGTTCACACGCAATCGGATGAACGGCGGCGGGTTCGAGGGCTACCTGTTTCGCGGCCGTCACAACTTCACGATCGGCGGCGACCTGCGGCGGAGCAACATCGACATCAACTCACAACAGGATCCGCGCGGCAGCTTCACGTTTACCGGAGCGGCGACCGGCGTCGACTTCGCCGACTTCCTGCTCGGCACGCCGTCGGCCAGCTCGATCGCCTACGGCAACGCCGACAAGTATTTCAGGGACTGGTCGGGCGATGCGTATATCAATGACGACTGGCGCGTCGGACCATCGCTGACGGTCACCGCCGGAGCGCGCTGGGAGTACGAAGGCCCGTTCACCGAGCTCTACGGACGCCTCGTAAACCTCGACATCGCACCCGGCTTCACGGCGGTGAGTCCGGTGCTCGCGTCGAGCCCCACTGGTTCTCTGACGGGGCAGAAATATCCGAAGTCGCTGATGCATGCCGACAGGCTGGGCGTACAGCCTCGGATCGCGATCGCGTGGCGTCCAGTCCCCGGCTCGTCGCTCGTCGTGCGCGCGGGGTACGGCATCTACCGAAACTCGAACGTGTATCAATCGATCACGACGCTGATGGCGCAGCAGTCGCCGTTGTCGAACTCGTTCAGCGTCGCGAACACCCCGAGCACGCCGCTGACGCTGGCCAACGGCTTCATCGCCCCGACGACGACCACCCTCAACAACTTCGCGGTCGATCCCGATTTCAAGGTGAGCTCGTCGCAGACGTGGCAGGTCGCGGTGCAGCGCGATCTGCCGGCGTCGTTGACGGTCAATCTCACCTACATCGGAACGAAGGGAAGCAATCTCATTCAGGAGATCCTCCCCAACACGTACCCTGCGGGCTCCGTGAACCCTTGCCTGAGTTGCCCGAGCGGCTTCGTCTTCCTGAGCTCGAACGGCAACTCCATGCGCAACGCGGGCCAGTTCCAGATCCGTCGTCGTCTACGCAACGGTCTCACGGCGTCCGTGCAGTACACGCTGGCCAAAGCCGACGATGACGCCGCATCATTTCAGGGCGCGAACCTGAGTCCGACCGCGTTTGCGCAGAACTGGCTCGACCTCGATTCCGAATGGGCGCCCTCGAACTTCGATCAGCGGCATCAGATCACGGCGTCGTTCCAGTACACGACCGGCGTGGGCGTGCGCGGCGGAACGCTGCTCGAGGGATGGCGGGGACGCATCGCCAAAGGGTGGACGCTCACTGGTCAGCTCACGACAGGCAGCGGCCTGCCGCTCACGCCGTACTACCTGACGACGACGCCCGGGACCGGCTTCGCAGGAGCGGTGCGCGCCTCGTTGACCGGCGAATCAACTGATGCGCCGAGCGGCTTGTATCTCAATCCAGCCGCGTACACGACGCCTGTGACGGGAACCTGGGGCACGGCCGAACGCAACTCGGTGCGCGGGCCATCCCAGTATTCATTCAACGCCGGAATCACGCGCACGTTCAACTGGGGCAGCCGATACAACCTCGACTGGCGGCTCGACGCGACCAACGTGCTGAATCGCGTGACCTATTCCACCGTGAACACGGTGATTGGCAGCCATCAATTCGGACTGCCGTCGGCAACCAACCAGATGCGGCACCTGCAAACGAGCTTGAGGTGGAGGTTCTAAGTATGCGGCGTCAATTCACAACCGTCCTCGCCCTGCTCCTCAGCGGGATCGTTGGAAGCGCCCAGCAGCCGGCGCAACAGCCGCAGGCTCCAGTTCAAACGGGCGCGACGTTCAAAACCACCACGCGGCTGATCGTTCAGACCGTCACCGTCAAGGACAAGGACGGCAAACCGATCGAAGGCCTCACCGCGAAAGACTTCACCATCACCGAAGACGGGATGCCGCAGGACATCGCGTTCGTCGAATACCAGCGCCTCGAGACGGCCCCCGCACAATCGCCCGAACCAGCCGGGCAGGCGCCGGCGCCGATCGAGGCCCGGCCCGCAACCACCGCTGCGACGGTCGCGCCGCTCGTCCAGATCGCTGCGCCCCCCAACGGCAGCATCAAGTATCAGGACAAGCGTCTGCTCGTCATGTACTTCGACGGCGCGTCGATGGGGCCAGCCGATGGTCTGCGCGCCTACACCAACGCGCGCAAGTACATCGATTCGCAGATGAGCCCGTCCGACCTCATTGCAGTCATGGCGTTCCAGAACGGCGCCGTGTCGGTGAAGTGCGACTTCACCAGCGACAAGGCCAAGCTGCGCGAAGTGATCGACATCCTGATCTACGGCGACGATGCCAACAACGACGGCATCCCCGATCATCCGGAAGGGACTGCGTTCGGGCAGAACGACGCCGAGTTCAATCTGTTCAACACCGACCGGCAGCTCGCCGCACTTCAGACGGCGGTGCAGATGCTGAAGCCGCTGCCCGAGCAGAAAACCCTGCTGTACTTCGCAAGCGGACTACGACTGAGCGGCGCCGACAACATGGCGCAGTTGCGCGCCACTGAGAATGCGGCGATCCGCGCCAACGTGACGCTGAACCCGATCGATGCGCGCGGCCTGGTTGCGCTGCCGCCGCTCGGCGACGCCACTCGCGCGTCTCCTGGAGGCGCCGCGATGTTTACCGGCGCCGCCGCGACGCAGGCGATGAACCGGTTCCAGCAGTCGCAGGACACACTCTATTCGCTCGCGAAAGACACGGGCGGCAAGGCGATGTTCGACTACAACGACCTCTCGCTCGGTATCAAACAGGCTGCCGACGCGGTGAGCAGCTACTACATCATCGGGTACTACAGCACGCATCTCGCGAACGACGGCAAGTTCCGACGCGTCAAGGTCGCGCTCAACGGATCGCTCTCCGCATCGGCGGATGTGGCGTATCGACAGGGGTACTACGGCGAGAAGGAGTTCGCGAAGTTCAACGCGGCCGACAAGGACCGCCAGCTCGAAGAAGCGTTCATGCTCGACAACCCGATCACCGAGATGACGATCGCGCTCGAGGTGAACTTCTTCAAGCTCAATAGCGCGGAGTACTTCGTGCCGGTGTCGGTGAAGATTCCCGGCAGCGAGCTCGCGTTGGCGAAACGGCGCGGCGCTGTCCGCACGCTGCTCGATTTCATGGGCGAGGTGAAGGACGACAGCGGCTATACGATCCAGAACATGCGCGACAAGCTGGACGTGCCGATCAGCGCCGACACCGCCACGCAGCTCGCCTACAGTCCGATTCAGTACGAGACCGGCTTCACATTGCTGCCCGGCAGATACGTGCTCAAACTGCTCGCGCGCGACTCCGAGACGGGACGCATCGGCACCTATCAGGTCGCCTTCGCGATCCCGAATCTGATGAAGGAAGAAAAGCGCCTGCCGATCAGTTCGGTGGTGCTGTCGAGCCAGCGCGTGCCGATGACCGAAGCCCTGCTCACGGTACAGAAGGGCGCCGCGCAGCTCACTCATCCGTTCGTCTTCGATAATCAGAAGCTGTTTCCGAGCGTCACCCGCGTGTTCAGCAAGAGCAAGGACATGTACGTGTTCCTGCAGGCCTACCAGCAGAAGGCGACGACCACGGAGCCGATGGTGGCGTTCGTCACCTTCTTTCGCGCCGGCACGAAAGTGCTCGAGACCGAGCCGCTGCAGATCGTCGACGGCATCGACGTGAAGTCGAAGGCGGTACCGCTGCGTTTCAGCATCCCGCTCGAAGGCCTCGACGTCGGTCGCTACGATTGTCAGGTGACCGTGCTCGAGCCGACCGGTCAGAAAGTCGCCTTCTGGCAGGCGCCGATCGCGGTTGTCCCCTAACCGCGTCCTTGGTTCTTGGTGCGTAGTTCTTGGTCCGTTCATAGTCCATGGTCCTTAGTCCGCTGAATCTCGTGACTCGACCCGCGAGATGTCGCGTCAGACATTCTCAAAGCCACGAAATCGCGCTCATGCCTGCGCGGTGCGCGCGCTTCTCGCGCGCAAAACCTCGAAAACCGCAACAGCTTTGATCTGTCGTCGCGACAGGTGAGCGGTACGAAGCGTGCTCAGGTTCGTGACACGCCATGTGTCACACCTCTGCATTCAGGATTTCGGTGCGACTGTGGGCGTCTGCTGTCTGGTGCACGCTCTTCACGCTGACGACGGTCTGGCCAGCGCACGGGCAATCGACGAGCGACACGACAGGCGCATCAGGCGCGGAGGCGGGTGACGCACAGGCGCCCAAAGATCAGAACCAGCCTGCGACTCCTCCTGCCCGCGAGCCGACTGAACGGATCGAGACCTGGGGCGAATTCGACCCTGGTGATGGCTTCCTCATCGGGCGGAACAGTCTCGGCGAACTGTCGGTCAGCGGGTACGCGCTCGTCCGCTACATCAACCAGATGCCAGCGGAGCAGACGTACATCGATCACCTCGGAAACGAGCATGCGGTCGATGCGCGAAACGACATCTTCCCGCATCGCATCATCGTGTTCCTGAAAGGGTGGGTCGGCAATCCGCGCCTGATCTACAACATCATCTTCTGGACGGTGAACACCACCGATCAGAAAGCCATATTCGCCGTTCTCGGCTATCAGTTCCACGAAAAGTTCAGCGTCTACGCCGGCATCAACGGCAGCCCGGGCACCCGCTCACTGCAGGGCTCTCATCCGTACTGGCTCGGGCACGACCGGGTGATGGCCGATGAGTTCTTCCGTCCGTACTTCTCGAACGGCGTCTGGGTGCAGGGAAAGCTGCTTCCCGGCTTCTGGTACAACGCCATGGCCGCGAACAACTCGAGTGCGCTCGGGATCACTGCGAGCGAGCTGGATCGGCGGCTGACGACCGGTGCGTCGGCGTGGTGGATGCCGACGACGAAAGAGTTCGGACCGCGCGGCGCCTACGGCGACTGGGAACATCACGAGCAGCTCGCGACTCGCTTCGGCGTCTCGACGACCAACAGCAAGGAGCAACGATTCACCGAGCCCGATACCGGCGTACCCGGAAATACCACGCTCAAGCTCGCGGATGGTCTCAACGTATTCGATACCGGCGCCCTCGCCCCCGGCGTCACCGTCCAGAACGTGGACTATCAGCTGCTGTCGTTCGACGCCGGCGTGAAGTACCAGGGCGTTTTTTTTCAGACCGAGATCTATACGCGCTGGCTCAAT
>Ga0126377_10002397_pt1 | contig 12885 bp, 8 predicted proteins | sample PanSoiMetPlot_22_FD_92647 | JGI IMG/M metagenome (GOLD analysis project Ga0126377, IMG submission 92647) | Tropical forest soil microbial communities from Panama - MetaG Plot_22 | ecosystem: Environmental > Terrestrial > Soil > Tropical forest > Bulk soil | place: Panama | collected 2016-02-17
AATCAGCAATCAGCAATCAGCAATCAGCAATCAGCAATCAGCAATCAGGAGGGTACTCACATGCTCCCTGATCCACAAACTTTCTTCTTTCCCTTCTCACAATTTCCTCGTATCTTTTCCTTGTGCCAACCGACCGCTTCATCAACCAACGAAAGAATGCCTGGCAACGCTTAGAAGAACTACTCAAGTTGCTCGACCACGCCTCGCTACGGCGATTGCAACGTGAAGAAGTTCGCGAACTGGGACGCATCTACCGCCGCACCGCCTCAGACCTGGCGATCGCCCGCGCCGAATCCCGCGATCCTCGCTTAGTCAATTATCTCAACAGCCTGGTAATTCGCGCACATGGCCGTATCTATCGCGCCGACGCCCAGGGCGGCAAACGGATTCGCGATTTCTTTGCGCGCGAACTGCCGCGCACATTTCGGCGCACCTGGCGTTACACCGCGGTTTCATTCCTGGTTTTTTTTAGCTTCGCCGTATTTAGTTTCTCCATCACACGCGCCGACCCGGAGTTTTCTGAACTGGTTGGCGTGCCCGCCGTGTTTCGTGAACTGATCATCGAAACCAAAACACACTGGTGGGAAGATGTGAATAGTCAGAATCAAATAGCGGCGAGCATGATCGTTACCAATAATATCCAGGTGACGATCTACACCTTTGCCCTGGGGGCGACCTTCGGTTTAGGCACGCTTTTCTACCTCGCTTACAACGGGGCAAACATCGCTTCAGTGCTCGCGTTAACTTATCACGCGGGATTCGGCAACGACCTGGTGACCTTTATGGTGGCCCATGGGGTAATTGAGTTGTCGTGCATTTTCATCGCCGGCGGGGCCGGACTATTGATAGGCAGCGCCATGCTTATGCCTGGAGACCTGTCGCGCGCGGACGCGCTGAAGACTCGGGGAATGGAAGCGGTACGCTTGATGATGGGCGTCGCTGTGCTGCTGGTAGTGGCGGCCACGATTGAGGGTTTTATCTCGCCAGCGCCGATCGATCCCCGAATCAAATACAGTATTGCCGTCGTCACTGGCGTCGCGCTGTACTCTTATCTTTTGTTCGCCGGCCGAGGGACCGAAAAGCCAAGTTTAGAGTAGTCCTCGCTCCTTTACTCGCAAGTAAGTTTCCAGCAACGCCGGCGCCAACGCGGCAGCAGTAACATCAAGAGCCAGGCCTCCCTGGGACTCCACCAACCTTAAGGCAGCTTCGCGATGATGAATAATCTCTTCGGCCACTGACTGGGTGAACAGTTCGCGTGCCGACGAAGGGGCTTCACGCACTACCGCTTTCAAGTCTCGGTCCGCAATCGTCACCACTAGCGGCAGATGTCGCGGGCGCAACAGATGAAGCGAAGTTAGTAACTCCTTTGAGCCTTCCTCATCAACCAGATCGGTGAGCAGCACGACTAGCGAGCGACGTTTGCTGTTGGCGGAGATGAATTCGAACGCACGCGCGTAGGAAGGCTCAATCATCTGAGGCTCGACCGAGTACAGGGCTTCCATGACAGCTTCGATATGGTCGCGGCCGCGGCTGGGCGGCAAGTAGTTCTCGATTCGTCGACCAAACACCATGATGCCGGCGTTATCTCCAGCCCGGGCGGCAGCAGATATCAGCGCGAGCGAAGCGTGAACGGCGGAATCCAGTTTTGTCTCCTGCTCAATCCGGGCAGTCATGAGACGACCAGCATCCAGCGCAATCAGCACCGTTTGGTCGCGCTCGATCTGATACTGGCGGGTGGTGAGTTTGCCGCGCCGGGCGGTCGCGGTCCAGGAAATGTGACGCAACTCGTCGCCGCGCACGTAATCGCGCATCGACTCGAACTCGCGCCCTTCACCGCGCCAGGAAGTTTTGCGATGGGAAGAAACAACTGAACGAGCCCCCAACGCTTTCAACTCCGCCTCGCGCGCGCGCCGCATGTTGGGGTACACCTTGACCGCCTGTGGCTCAGCTACACTAACCTGGCGCCATACCAGTCCCAGTCGTGAACGAAAACGCACTGCGACAAAGCCGAATTCAAAGCGACCGCGTTTCGGTGGCGTGAGACCATAGATGACTGTCGCCGTACTTTGCGGAGCAACTCGCAATTGCACTTCTCTCACTCCACTCAAAGCCATTTGCGGGGGAAACTCGTCTTTTACTACCAGCGAAACCGGCCGCCGCAAACTGTTCTGGATCTGGAGGTGTACTTCAGTCTCGGCGCCAACGGCGAAGCGGCCGCTGAACTCTCGCCAGATTCGCAACTCTGCCGGCAAGTGACTGCGTCGGTAATCGACGTAGGCGACGAGTAGCAGCAAAGCGTCGTAAGCGAAAGCGATCCAACGCAGCCAGGGTCGTCCCCAGGAGAATGATAGTGGGAGCAGGGCCAGAGCAAAGAGGAAGTAGAAGAGTTTCGTGAAAACGAAGCGCACCGCGGGATTTTAGACTATGGTCGGGAACTTGTCAGTCAATCAATTCATGCTGTGCACCTACTTCGCTGTTAGATCAAATTGACGCTGCGGGATGGGTTGGTTGAAAACAAACTGAGTCAGCACCACAGTCCAATCTTGTAGCAGCGGATCATTTGCAGAATCGAAGGTGAGTTGCAGTCTGTAGTCATGCGGTAAGACCAGGCCAGCTTCTGACTTGAAATCAGAAAACTCCTCGGTGAGCTTTAGGTGCGTCTCCTTTTGCAGTGCAGACTGAGCAGGGTCGTTCACTGGAGGGGGCGCAATGTCCTGCTGATACTCGGTACGCACGTGACGAAATGTCTCGGCATCGAAATAGAGACGGATTTCCAAATTTCCGCCACTGCGGGGTTCATACCTGAGCACGTGCGTCAATCGTCCGTCGATGTTTTTTGTTCCGACATATTTGAGCTTCGGTGCTCTTTCAGCAATATTCAACAATGGCCAGGCTGTTGATAGCGTGCCTCCCAGCAATCCTTCTCGAAAAATGACGTCGTGCGTTAGGAGAAACCCGCCAAGTTTCGTGCGCATTCCAGGAGAAAATTCGCCTAAAGTTAGTCTCTTACCGTCAAAAGCGGCTTTTTCGTTTGAGTATTCCTGTGGACCAAAAACCAGCCCGATCAAACTCATCATGCCTTGCGAGGCCATGACTGAACCGCCTCTTGATTGTCCCTTCCCACCCATGCGGATCGTGGCTAGTACCGAGCCTTGCATGATGCGGCTTTTATTTGCCGCGCGAGCCTCGGGCTTACCGATTGAGTCAAGGTGTTTAGCGATGATTTCCTCTACGGTTATCTTGTCATTCGGAATACCGAGCACCGGAGATAAGAGGAGCAACAGAAACAGCGGCCAAACCCACGATACTACTAAGCTTCGTTTGTGAATTTTCTGATTCATATTTTCCTTTTAGTGAGTATGAGTGTTCGAGCTCACAATGTTTGGGCGCTGCTTCCGGAGAAGCAGCGCCCTGTTGTTGATCGAATTTCTGATCCACTGCAAAAGCTAGAAGTCGAGCCGCAACGCAAATTGAATGACTCGTGCTGTGCCTCGAATCGTCGTGGAGTGACCAAAATTGAGGCTGTTAATCGTGTTGACCGGGCTACCGAAATTGACCCGATTAAAGAGATTAAAGAAATCCGCCTGCAGACGGAGTTTGAATTGCTCGGTAATTGGAATCCGTTTCAGTACCGAGAAATTCATGGTGTTGAACCCCGGCCCAACGAACGCATTTCGTCCCGTCGCTCCCTGCCTGCCGATTGTTCTAGCGCCAACGCACGTCTGATTTGGCTGCGTCACCGCGTCAGCTGGGCAAGGATTGGAGAATATACTCCTGTCTGGCCCCGTGACTGTTCGTGGATCGTCGAGCGTCCCCGGCGTCAGATTGTTGGTACCGTTCCCGAAGTCGGCATACTGGCTGAAACCAGTACCAGCGCTATCGTTGCCGCTGAAGGCACTAAATGGATTACCGGATTGGACCGTCCAGATACCAGATACTTCCCAGTTGCCGAGGAAGCGATCCACGTTTGGCCTTTCGAACTTCAAAGGAATGTCGTAGAGGAAGTTCAGTACAAAGCGATGTCTGGCGTCGAAGCCCGAATTTCCTCGTTCACCCTTTGCAAACCCGCCCGCGAAGCCAGATGAATCACGTGGAAAATTCCGTTCACCGCCCTGCGCTACCAGTGGATCAGCAGCGTTGTCTATCGAGTGGCTCCACGTGTAAGCACCTTGAATCTGGCCGGTACCGAACCTCTTGTTCGTCAGAGTTTTGGTTATGCGGAACTGGCCTGCGTTATAGGTCGAGAAGCCGACCGATAAATTCAATGCCGTTTGGAAGAAGGCGTCGTTCGCTCGACCGTTCTGCAAGTTGGTTCCAGCACTCGTGCTGATACGAGCTGCCCCACAGACCGTCGGGAAAAGCGCGTTACAGCGAGGAACGCTTGTCAGCTGTCCATCAATTACGCGGAGTTCATTGGTTCCTTTAGCCCCAACGTAGTCCGCTTCCAGTAGGAACTGATTTCCCAATTCGCGCTGAAATCCAAAATTCCATTTCTGTTCATAAGGATTCGCATACTTCGATTGGAAAATGTTATTTCCAGGCAAGGCAAAGATCACCGGGAAAATTTCCGCGTTGCTGCCCACTATCAGACTGGAAATCTGATTTGGCGGTCTTTGAACGTTCTGTAACAACGCATCGTCGGGGAAGTTTCCAGTTGCAGGAAAACTATTGAAGTCCTGTTGGAAAGGTGGGTTACCTCTCGCATTTCCAAACAGGTTACCGAACACGCGATCATAGAAAATTCCGTAACCGCCGCGGATAGCCATCTTTCCTGGTCCACCGGTCAGCTTCTTGATGAAGCCCTTGTCATAATCAGGGCTCCAGGCAAAGCCAAAACGCGGTCCAAAGTTATTCTTGTCAGCTTCGTACAGGTCTTGACTGGAGCCAGATTTATTGCCCACCAGGGCAAACCGGAAGCCACCGGCCGGCTCGGGACGGCTTGCGTCCTGATCAACGAGCGTAGAGAGTTGGCCATTAACTTCATAGGGCGAGCCTTTGTACTCGTAACGCAAACCCAGGTTGAGCGTGAAATTTGGTTTCACCTTCCAACTATCTTGGAAGTAAAGATCAAGCTCTCGGCCTCGGAAACCTCTGTAGTCCTGGTCCACTCGGCTTTGTGTCTTGTTGAAAAATTGGCTCTGGAACTGTTGGCCCACGAGGCCGTACAAGAAACTGGCATAGTCGTTCACAGCGCCACCCAAACCCGTGGCCGGAATATCATTTCCGCCGTTGTCTACCAGGATTGGGAAACCAAAGATCGTTGGCAGATCGAAGTTGAGCAGTTCCGATCGGGAAAAGTTGTTAGCACCGTTTGAATAGATCCAGCGCCGTTCAAACCCGGTTCTGAACGTGTGTGAGTTATGTATCCAGGTAAGGTCGTCTCCCACAACCCACGTGCCAGAAAAGCGAAACTGGGTGTCGAAGCTCGACAGATCCTGTAGCGCGGTGGTGCTCAGGTTAACGTTTTCACCGTTCGAGCCACCGAAGGGCAACGCTGCAGGGTAACCGAATTGCTTGAACGCTGCCGCCACCGCATTGCCAATAGTGTTGTTGGATGTGCCATCACCAGGTCCATTGAATTTCGCTTTGGCCCGGTTAACACCGAAACGAGCTTCATTAACAATGGTGGAACCGAAGTTTGAAGTGAGGCTCAGCGCAAAGACCTGACCACGTTGCGGACTCCGCACCTCGTCTCCGAAGCCAGGAAAAGTTTCATCGAGACCAGTGGAGAAATCTCCCTGCGAAAAGTTATAGCTAGCTTTCAAGGAGTGGTTGTCGTTGAACCGATAGTCCACGCGTGTTGCATTTGTATCGACCTTGTTTTTCTCTGTAAAGGCGAACCGGAATCCCTGAAAAACGCCAGGAATTAAATCATCGTTAGGACTGTTGCCTAGAGGGTAGAGGTTCAACAATTGCTGAATCGCAGGGTTGAAGGTGAAACCAAACGGATTGTTTGCAGAGATTGACCTCAGGTCGACCGTGCCAAAGAGACCGGGGCCGGTATTGAGGATACCCAGACGAGCACTTGCAGAGGGAACGATGCGCACGTTCTGGGTGCCGATGTTAAAACGGTCTCCCTCATAGTTAGTGAAGAAGAACAATTTGTCCTTGATAATTGGACCACCGATTGAGCCACCGAATTGTTTCCGTTGTAAAGGATCGGCATGGCCAGTTATGTCGAAGAAGTTTCGCGCCGCAAACGCATCCGACCGGTAGTAAATATAAGCGTTACCATGAAAGTCGTTTGTTCCACCCTTTGTAGCAGTCGCAATAATAGCACCCGAGTTTCGTCCATACTCAGCGGTAAAGTTATTAGTGATTACCCGGAACTCCTGGGTGGCATCGATGTTAGGCGTCGCTAGTCCGCCTGGAATACCAGGCACTTCTGTATCGTTGTTGTCGATGCCGTCAACTAGAAAGTTGTTGTTACGTTCGCGGGATCCATTTACTGAAAAACCACCGAGCGCACTGTTCGTTTGAACTGTTCCTGGCGCTAAAAGTACAAGGGCATTGGGATCTCTATTCAGCAGCGGAAGGTCAATGATCTTCTTATTATCGAGCAGCGTAGAGAGCTGCTGATCATTCGTATTGAGCTGAGTCTGCACGTCACCCGCGGTGATGACGACGTTCGCGGTTGTGCCGGCCACCGCCAGGACCAAAGGCACCTCAGTCGTGAAAGCCACTGATACCTTGACTTCTTTAGCTGCTCCCGCTTCGAAGCCCGTAGCAGTGGCAGTTACGGTGTAGATACCCACTGGGAGATTCGTAAGCGAATAGGTACCGTTGTCAGCAGAAGTGGTAGTGCGCTTTTCACCAGTATTATCGTTAACTGCTTCAACAGTCGCTCCGGCAACCAAGGCCCCAGCCGAATCAGCAACTGTACCCTTTATGTTGCCAGCGGACTGCGCAAAGCAGATGTTTGCGGCGCAGATAGTAAGGGTAAAGCAAAGTAAGCCCTGCGCCAGTGTCTTGAGCATATATATCTCCTTTTCGTGTCTATGTGAGATGGAGTTGGGAAATATCGGGGGAGACGGCGATTAAGCTTAGGCAAGGATTATTCCCGTGCCATTCCAAACCACTGTCCGGGATGGATAATTTCTATTTTTTCGCGTTAGTTGAGGGATTTATAACTTTGGATTCGCACTACGCAAAAGTGATTGAGGCCTCACCTTCAATCCAAAAATCGAAAGTAACTTCAATTTCGTAAAGGAGGGACCGACAGATATTCAATATTTTGAAAATTGTTTCCTATTATTTGGAGTGACCTGTGTCGTAACCGTCGCGCCGAGAAGTTCACTAACTCATTAGCTTCATCCGAAATTTTACGGAGCTACACCCTAACGCGGCACTTCAGTCGACTTTAAGATATCTGTCACCACCGCGTCAGCAGTAACCCCATCGAGCTCGGCTTCGGCACGAAGGGTTAGACGGTGGCGCAGAACCGGGAGCGCCACATCACGCACATCGTCGGGGGTAGTAAATGAACGTCCGCGTATTGCGGCCAGGGCCTTGGCACACAACAACAACGCAACTGACGCGCGCGGGCTGGCACCATAGTGGATGAAGGGGTGAGAACGAGTGCGGCGCACAATCTCGACCACATAATGCTGCACTCCAGGTTCCATGCTTACCCTGGTCACCTCAGCGCGACAATTGGCAATTGGTTGGACATCGAGCAGTGGTCTGATGTCCACCTGGTCCAAGCGCTTGGCATTGAAGCCAGCATCCCACCTGGCCACTACTTCTCGCTCGTGTTCTTCGGCGGGGTAGTCGAGCAAGATCTTCAATAGGAAGCGATCCAGTTGCGCCTCGGGCAAGGGATAAGTTCCTTCGTATTCGATTGGATTCTCGGTCGCGAGTACGGTGAACACCGAGGGCAGCGGATACGCTTCGCCATCGATAGTCACCTGACGCTCTTCCATCGCTTCGAGGAGAGCAGCTTGCGTCTTTGGAGGGGTGCGATTGATCTCATCAGCCAACAGGATGTCGGTGAAGATCGGTCCCCGGCGCAAGTTGAAGGCTGAGGTGGCGATATTGAAGATGTTGGTGCCGGTAATGTCGGAGGGCATCAAGTCAGGCGTGAATTGAATGCGACTAAAAGTGGCATTAATGATTCGGGCGAGTGTTTTGACGGTGAGGGTCTTGGCGGTGCCGGGCACGCCCTCGATCAAGGCATGACCTTCCGCCAGCAGGGCAATCAGTATCTGTTCGATGGCCTCGTCCTGGCCAACGATGACTTTTTGCAGTTCACTCTTGATTTGTGCGACGGTGGAGGAGACGTATTCGGACATTTGCTATTCGACTAATTGATCTCAGGATGAAATAGCTGCAATCTTGTGCGTTGTTCTTGGTTCTTTGTCCTTCGTAGCAGAGAAGTAATAGGTCCTATAGGTCCTATAGGTCATATTTAACAGAAAGCAAGAATCAAACTTCAATTTTTTCCGCGGCCTGGCGGACTTCGCGTGAACGCATGCGCAGCCCCAAGGATGCTTCGACCTGCCGCACACGCCGGACCAGATCGATTGCTTGCCGCCAACTCACCGGTGCACCGTTGATAATCTCTTCGCATTGGCGCATCAGCAACTCTAACTTGTCCGCGTCCAGTGATGAACGCGAGGCTACTCGATGAGCTATGGTCGAGCGAGAACTGTTGTAATCCACTCCCGCATGACGCGCCAGGACTCGCCGAGTCCGCGAATAGATGTTCTCAATGGCCAAATCAAAAGCCCGAGAACGCTCCTGTAGTTCCGCCATTGAGGCAACGAACTCCAGGCTCGAGCGCCGGTCCACCTTTGCCAGGGGCAACGGCCGAGCGAACCGCCGAGCCCGCGTCCACAGCACGAGTAGCAGCAGTAGCGCTAACTGACCGGCCAGCGGCAGTACCGGCGTACCAGCAAAGTAGCCGGCAAAAGCATTTTGCGTGGCACCGCGGCCTTGATGGTATTCGTCAAAGGCAATCAGGCCGTTAGCGCTGGTTAGCAAGTTGATCGCGAGTTGCAGGTTGTCGCCGAGATTGATGCCACCGTTCGCGACAAAATATGGATCACTGAGTAGGGCAATGCGACCCGCCCCGTAACCGTAGTCGACGAGCAAAGGCCCGGCGCCATCGGCGAGGTGAACCACGGGGGCATGGGACCCGGCGCTAACATCCTCTACCGTAACCGTCGTTTTACTCGAAGAAGAATGTTCAACCTGCTTCGGCTCCGTCCTGGCTTCGATTGTGATTCTGGAAGCAAACTTGGAGGGCATCACAGACTGTATGTCCTGGGTCAACACCGTTGCCTGGACCGCCTGAACTGTTCTGCCGCCCTCGGTCATCTCTTTCGGATTTCCTGGATCGATTCTGAGCGGAGGAAAACTTGCGTCAACCGCGTTGATGCTCCAATCGCCGGCGCTGGGCAATAGACCATCCTTCGGCCCTCGATCGATGAGTACCAGATTGCCACCGCGGGCTACCCATTCGCGCAACGCCTCCTCTTCCGCGTCCGTGAAGTCCACTTGAGTGCGTCCCACTACCACGAAGGTACTTACTTGCTGGCCGGATTCGCTGAGTAACTTGTCGGGCGCCTCGCGCCAGCGCATCACCTTGTAACCCGATTCACTCAAGAAATCATACAGCGCGCGCAACCCGGTGGGCCCGGCATGGTAGGTCGAACGATTGGGAGTAATTTCATTGTCGCGTTTGTCGCGGTCGCCAACATAGGTGACAGTGTTGATAATAACCAGCAAGCCAATAATGACTATGACTGTCAGGATAATTGTTAGGCGTTGCCGCATCGGATTTTAAGTTCTCGCCTGTAAGGCAGCCTTGTAACCGGCCCGAAAGTCCTGCCAATCGCTCGGCGTTGCCTGGGCCAACCCATACCAGTGTCGTTCGAAGCTTTCTGTAAGCGTGCTCATGCCCGGATACAAAGAAGGAAGATTGCTAACGGAGCGCAAATAGTCGCGATTAGTCTTATGTTGGGCCAGGCTGATTATCCGGCGATCGCCGAGCTCAACCAACAGCGCGATGTAGGCTTTGCGAATTGCTGCGCGCAGGTCACCGGTGCCGGCCAGAGCATCGGCATCCGAGAGTAGATCGCCGGCGGACTGGTCCGGAGCGAGCTGTTCTCCCAGAACGATGCGCGCTTGTGGTTTTATTTTCTTCCTGGAGCGGCGCAGACCTTTGAGTTTTGGCAGCAACTTGAGCACGACAAACCCAATTACGGCGAGGGCCAAGATCCAAACTAGCACCTGGGCCAGATTTACAAAAAATGCTCCCTGGCCGGGTTTCGGCGTGGCGGGCTTGGGTAACCAACTCTTGAGCCACCTTATGAAATCATCAATGGCCCGTTCCCAGGCCGCGCGTCCTTGCAGCTGGTGTTCGTATTCGGCGCGGCGCAAAATCCCGGCCAGTCGTTCATTCGCTTCAGCTTTACTCAGGCCGGGCTTGCCCGGATTTTCCATTTCCTTGACCCGCTCTGTGACCGACTGCAAACGTTCGATCGTGTGCCTAATCAGCAGGCGCCGTTTGCTATCGTCGGCGCGCTCAATATCGTTCAGCGCTATGTGCAGCCAGGTGTTATCTACGTTCCAGATCTCTTGCTCCAACTGCACACTTTGATTGGCTGGTAACATATCTCGGACCCCGTTGAGCGTGTCACCGAGGCGTTTCTCAAAGTCTTTCCCGGTCTCCTCTTCATCCAGCTGATTCAAAGTATCAAGGGTCGTGATCGCATATTCCAGGTGCTTGTGGTAGGTAGACAACGGGATTGCTTTGCTGGAACTTGAGCTAACCAGCAACACGAGCAGGGAAAGTAGCACCGGCAGCACAAATCTTAGCGCAGTCGGTCCGGAGACAAGCTTCATTGCATTCATCTTAGGTTCAGCACGCTGCCAGTCGCCATTGGCGGCGGTGGCAATGGCAACTTACGCAGGTCAGTGGAGAGCGCTGGTCCAAAGGGTGAAGAGACGTCAACGGTTGGCATCTCACCCAGTTGACGCGAAGCCAGCAACTCAATGTCGTAACCTTCATGACGCACTCGTTCGTCCACATAGAGCAACGACAAACCAAGCATCCAAATCGGCGTGAGGAGAATCGAGCTGAGTGGTCCAGCCACGCTGTAGCCAATGGTGTACCAGGCCGGCCACTGCGCAGAATTGAAAGGATTGACGCCGCTCAGATAGCCGACCACGCCCAGGGGAAACACTAAAATCATCAGCGCTGAATAGGTAGCAAAAGTAGTGAACAGGGTCATGGCGATCAACCGGCGCACATTTCCGCGGGCCAACTGGAAGCTACGACCAAACGATTCCAGCACTCCCCGCCCCTCGACCAGCATGACTTGTGGTACATAAGCCACTCTGCCGGCCACAAAGAAGAAGATCCAGGTCGAGAGGACGATGGCCAGCAGCAGCATCAAGATATAACCAACGATCAGAAACTCCGTCGGCAGAATGGTCGATAACAACAGGCCGCCGATGGCAATCAGAATGAAGACGAAATAAGAACCGACGAGGGCCGCCATCAGGGAAAGGACAATCCACGCCACCACCATCACGGCCGTCACCACTAATCCCCAAAAGCGCATGCGTACGGCCTGGTAGGCTGCGCGCGCCGTCACTGCTTCGTTGCGCAGCAGATGGGCCACCAACACTCGTGCTGCTCCTCCCATCACCACGAAGCTGAAGATGCTTCCCGCGATCACTACGAAAAAGCTGCCAATTGCCAAAAGAGAATAAAGAAAGAGCGCTGGGCCACTCGAAGTTTGAAAAACCTGACGGCCGGCAATCCCTAACAGAATTGAGCCGGCCGCCGTCACCAGGCAGGGAGGCGCGGCGGTGCGGATCAGCACAAACAAATGCCGGCGATACAAGCGCACGGCCCGGTCAATCAGGTCGCCCGCACCAAGTGGCGCGAGCGGTAGCTCTCTTACAGTTGGATCAGACATTCATTCTCTTCGGGAAGGAGGGCGAAGACAGGAAATGTTATCACAGGGTTGATTGCCAATTGCCAATTTTTGCTTGCCGATTGGTAATCTTTGGAGTGCGGCGACTTGCCGCCGCTTTGCGATCGGTTAACTCTCTACTGTCCCGGATCCTAATGCGGCGACGGGTCGCCGCGCTCCAGGGTTAAGCAGCGTCGAAGGGTGCGCTGAAGAAGAAGTCAGAGAGATCGATGGTCCAATCAATCAAGGCCGGCCTGATGTCGGACTGAATAGAAAGTTGAAATTTATAAGTGTGTGGCAGGCTAAGACCCTGTTCCTCTTTGAAGTCCGAGAATTCTTCGACTGCATTGATGTGGGCATTGGAAGCTCGCTGATTGGTGTCCTGCGGCATGCGTCCGGCTAGCACGGGAATTCTTTGCTGATCGCTAGGATAGATAGTTTGCGAATACTCCGTGCGCACATGTCGAAACGTGTCGGGTTCAAAAAAGATCGTGATCTTTAAGTCAGAACCTTTACGCGGGGTATATTTGAGCGCTAATAAATCTTTGCCGCCGATCTGCTTAAGGCCGGCATTTTCAAGTTTGGGATTCTTGCCTTCAAGTTTTAGTAGCGGCCAGGCTTCCGACAAGGTCCCGCCCAGCAACCCTTCTTTAACGATCACTTCGTAAGAAGCAAAGAAATTCTCCAGACTATTGCGGCGGCCGGGGCGAAACTGACTGACTGACGCTTTGCTACCGTCAAACTTGAACCAGGTTGGATTCTCCTCAGATTCGAAGATCATCTTCAGCAGGTTCATGTTGCCCTCGGACGAGAGCAGGACGCGACCCTGTGCCTGTCCGTTGCCACCCTCTTTGACGACCAAAGTGCAGGCGCCTCTGATTCTGGTGCCATGGACCTTGGCGCGCGCGTCGGGAGTGCCAATCGATTCCAGGTGTTTGCTGATGACCTCGGCGGGAGT
>Ga0126377_10002398_pt1 | contig 12882 bp, 9 predicted proteins | sample PanSoiMetPlot_22_FD_92647 | JGI IMG/M metagenome (GOLD analysis project Ga0126377, IMG submission 92647) | Tropical forest soil microbial communities from Panama - MetaG Plot_22 | ecosystem: Environmental > Terrestrial > Soil > Tropical forest > Bulk soil | place: Panama | collected 2016-02-17
CGGAGCGCTTGCGATTGTGTTGGCGCTTTATGGGTTTCATATGCTCCCGATCAATGTCACCGGTGTGGTGCTGATCGCTGTCGCGCTCTGTCTCTTTATCCTGGAAGCGAAAGTGCAGGGTTTTGGCATTTTAGGGTTGGGAGGCGTCGTCGCGGCTGTCATCGGCTCGCTCATCCTGATCGATCTCCCGAACCCGGAGTTGAGATTGCCGCTCAGCCTGGTCCTCGCAGTCGTGCTGCCCTTCGCGGTAATCTTGATAGTCATGGTTAGACTGGCTTTTCGCGCGCGGCTGGCCGGCGTCGTCACGGGCAAGGCGGGGATGATCGGCCTGAGGGGGACAGCCGAGACGGAGATTGCGCCCGAGGGACGAGTCTTCGTGCGCGGTGAACTGTGGCGGGCACGCTCGCCCATCAAAATCGCTGTGGGAGAAAATGTACTTGTGAAAGGCATCGATGGTCTGACCCTCGAGGTGGACCTGGCGGAAAAAGATTCAGAGATCGTCCCCAAACATGTTTCCGCGATCGATCAACCACAGCGAGAATAAGGAGACAAAAATGCTCTCGGAATTCCTGACACTCCCGATCATTGCCGTCGTGATCCTCATTCTTTACCTCTTCAGCGTCATCAATATAATCCCGGAATACCAGCGGGGTGTCATCTTTCGCCTGGGCCGTTTACTGCCCGAAGCGAAAGGACCGGGATTGATCATGGTTTTTCGCCCGATCGACCGCATCGTACGCGTCAGCCTCAGGACGGTAGCCATGGATGTCCCGCCACAGGACGTGATTACGCGCGATAACGTGACAGTCTCGGTGAACGCGGTCGTTTATTTCCGCGTGCTCGAGCCGCGCCTGGCCATCGTCGAAGTTGAAAATTATCTTTATGCAACCTCTCAACTGGCACAGACCACTTTGCGTTCGGTGCTCGGAGAGGCTGACCTGGATGAGTTGTTAGCGGCCCGTGAGAAATTGAATGCGCGGCTGCAGGAGATACTCGACCGTCATACGGATCAGTGGGGGATCAAGGTTTCGCTGGTCGAGATCAAAGCAGTCGACCTCCCGCAGGAAATGCGACGCGCGATGTCCCGGCAGGCAGAAGCGGAACGTGAAAAGCGCGCGAAAATCATTCATGCAGAAGGCGAGTTTCAGGCAGCCGAGAAACTGGTCAGTGCGGCGAACACAATCGCCACCGAACCCGTCGCGTTGCAGCTGCGCTATCTCCAGACTCTCACTGAGATCGGCGTTGAACGAAACACGACAGTAGTCTTTCCGGTCCCGGTCAATCTCCTGGAGGGCTTATTCGATCGAAAAGAGAGGCAGAGTGAAATTGAAGAGGGATTACGAAATATACGAAAATAACGAAATAAGCGAAAAAATAATGGTTTCGTTTGTTTCGTTACTTTCTTATATTTCGTAATTCTCTTTCTTTATTCTTCATCCGAGATGAGTCGTTCAACCGGGGTTCGTCCCTTCTGATCATGCGGGGGAACCTGACTGAGTGGTTCCTCGATAAAATAATGATCGGGCGCGGTTGTATCGACGCCTGGGATACAGACCATTATTTGTTCCGCGGTCTTGATTCGCTGCTGATCGGGCTGCATCTTACGCAGGAAGATCAATGCTCGCCACAGTATTCCAATGATAATGAGAAATATCCCGACGTTCATGACGGCATGATGCCCGCTGAACAAACGGAGCATTACTCCGCAGCCCAGTATGAACCAGACGATCGCCTTATTGGTTCTCGAATCAATCGAGTCCATCATCTGTTCTTTCAGAAAGATAAATAGACGGATAACGACAGCGATCAGGATAAACCCAAGCCCGGCACGAGAAGTGTCTTCAGAACCACTGGCCAGTTGCATCGCCAATCCGCCGCCGAGCAGGAGCCAGATGAATCCTTTGATTGCTTTTATATTCATGACGCCTTCCAGTCTTTCTTTGCTGATCTTGTGGCACTCAGCTTTGACATCCTCGTAGTTGCCGAACCGGCGCATGGCGTCGGCATGAGCTTCTTCCGATGTCATTCCGCTTGCGAGATTGTCATGCGCGCGCATGTCGAGGTGAAAACGCAGCTCCTCCTCGATCTCGTGTTCATGCGCTCGGCTCCGGTCGAACAGGCTCAGATTTCGCAGGATGGTTTTTATTTCTTTCATCGCGCCTCCTCACATAGTCACGCTGTACGCAAAACTCTCCTCACCGCTTCGCTCAGCCTTTCCCAGTTCGATCTCTCGGAAGCGAGCTGTTGGCGACCGGCTTGCGTCAGTTTGTAATATTTTGCCCGGCGATTGTTTTGCGAAGCTCCCCACTCCGCTTCGATCCAGCCCTGTTCCTCCATGCGATAGAGTGCCGGATAGAGCGATCCCTCCTCGACTTTCAGGATGTCATCGGAAGATTGCTGAATCCGCTGAACGATCTCGTATCCGTGGAGAGGCCCGCGCGTGAGCGTTCGCAGAATGAGCATCGATAGTGTCCCCTGCAGCAGGTTTGGTTTCGATTGAGACATTGTATACCCTCCCTAGATGTGCCATGGAAAAATAGATCAAATACACCTAGATTGTCAAGGGGGAATCCCGGGAATGGTCAAGCGAATGATTGCGATTTTTTTCAATCTTCGACGCTTATGTCGCAGATTATTTGCTGTCAGGGGATGATAGTGGTATGAATGTTATGCTGTCGGAAGGTGGAAATCCGGGCTGGCTGGCATCAGCCGGACGGAAGATTCGTAGCTATGGTTAAAGCAGAACTGCCGGTCATCTCGGCAAATTCAAAAGAAATTCAATCCAATGGTGTGAAGAGGGAATTGCCAATTCTCTACGACTGCACCAAATGTCCGGCTTATTGCTGCTCGTATGACTGGATCGTCGTGACGAAACGCGATGTCCAGCGGTTGGCAAAAGGCTTCGGTCTGAGTTACGAAGCGGCTGAGCGCAAATTTACCAAGCTCGTCAAAGAATACGGACGAGTCCTCCGCCATCGCCGGGATCACATCTTTAAAAGCACCTGCCAGTTCCTCGATCCGGTCGAACGGCGCTGCACGGTCTATCATCATCGCCCAGCCGTCTGCCGTGAGTATCCAGATTCTCGCCGCTGCCGCTACTACGAGTGGCTGAAATGGGAACGCGATCACCAGGATGACGAGACTTTTATCCCATTGGTTAGATAATAAAGAGCAGAAAGTCCTATAATATATAATATATAATATATTATATATTATATATTGTAGGAACTTCCTTTACCTTATTGCTTCCGTGCTTGTCAGACGCGCGAGCGCGGCGCTCAATTCCCGATGTAAATTCCCGCAAAGATTATTTATATCGATCGAGGGTGTTCCATCGGAAAGGCAGCGATAAAATGTCAAGGAGCCGAGGGTCTTGCCATGTTCATCGGTCAGAGGCAGACGTAAGGTCCAGCATCGATCAGAGCTGATTAGCTCTTCCGGGTCAGTCTGGCCGTCTTCCCATACCCAGATTACTTTTCTACTGTCGATAATTGTTGGGTAATCCGGAAAATGAGTGAGAAATGAGGCGAAAATCGTGGAATTCACGTTCAATTCGAGAGTAGCGCAATTGAACTCATTAGTGGCGAGCATCTCATCGAGGGCGGCGAAAAACTGATCCGGCGTTTTCGCATCGCTCAGGTAATCGCTCGTCCGCCGCACCCGTACGTTAACGGCCAGAGATCGGCGGCGGCGCACTACTTCCCGCTTGATCTGGCTGCCAAGTTCGCTGAATTCGGCATAGCGTAAATGCTGGACACCGAAAATAATCACTACCCCGAGAATGAAAAAGATCAATGCTCCGATATCCCGCTCCGGATTTAAGAGCATCAGGCCAAAGAGAGAGAAGAGCGCGCAGATAGCATACAAGAGGATGACCGCCTGTCTCTGAGTCAGACCGCGTTGGAGCAACTTGTGGTGGATGTGCCCGCGATCGCCGCTGAACACTGACTGCCCGCTCAAAAACCTGCGAACCAGTGAGACTCCGGCCTCCGTCAAGGGTAATCCGAATGAGACCAGCGGAATGGCAATCGCGATGATGGTCGAACCCTTTTGTGAGCCTGAGAGCGACAGGGCGGCCGCCATAAATCCGAGGAAGAGACTTCCCGAATCGCCCAGAAAAATCGTCGCCGGGTTGAAGTTATAGCGGAGAAAGCCGATCACTGCACCGACGAGCACGATCGAGATCAAACTGATTTCAATATTACCCTGCGCTACCGAAAACACCAGAATTGAAAGCAAAGCAAATACCGAGGCCCCAGCCGCCAGCCCGTCAATCCCATCGATCAGATTGAATGCGTTTGTGATCAGGATAATCCAGAGCGCCGTCAACGGGAAACTTAAGATTATCGGGAGCTCCCACGTGCCGCCGAAGGGCGATGAAAGATTATCGATTCGAAGACCGCTGAAATAGACCATGACCGATGCGATCGCCTGAAAAACAAGCTTGACCGGGGCTGTTGCTCCCCGGAAATCGTCATAGATGCCGAAACATAGGATTAATGTCGCAGGCAGCAGCAGGGCAGTCAGTTTTGGGATGTTTGCCCGGAAGCTCTCGCTGACCAGGTTGCCGAGAAATGGGACACAGAGCAGTGTCGCGACAAATGCAAGGTAAATTGCCATGCCGCCAAGCCTGGGCGTCGGCTGCAGATGAATGTGCCGGCCGTTGTCGGGAATAGCAATTGCCCCCCAGGCGATCGCTTTTCGCCGCACCACAGGGGTGATCAGCAGCGAGATAATAAATGACAATGTGAATAGCGTCAGGTAGGTTCGCATATCGACTTGAGAGCCTCGAGGTATTTCTCGGCCAGCATCGAGCGCAGATAAAACCTCTTCACGAACTGCCTTCCGTTCTCGCTCATCACTCTTCTTAGCTCCGGTTGTTTGCGCATGCGATCGATTGCTTCGATCAATGCGCCGGAATTTTCAGGTTCGATGCAAATGCCCGTTCCGGAGCGGGCGACTAATTCTGCCGCCTCGCCTTCAACGCTACAGATGACCGGGCATCCGGCGCCCATCAACTCGAATAATTTCGAAGGGAGGACGCTTTTAAAAACCGGCAACCGCTTCAAGGGAACGATCGCGGCATCACTCGCGTGATAGTAGGCCGGCAGGCGCATTCGGGGTTGTTCGTCGATAAAAGTGACATTGCTCAATTTCAATCGAGCGGCGAGTTTTTTGAGGTTCTCTTTCTCGGCGCCTTCGCCGACAAAGAGAAAATGGGCAGTCGTATCCGCTTTCAATTTTTCCGCCGCGAACAGAACGACATCCAGAGCATGTGACATTCCGTGTGTGCCGATATAAGAGACGATGAACTTATCCTTCAACCCGATCCCTTCCCGCAGCTCATCGGGAGTTATTTCGGTGGACTTTAAATATTCTGCGTCGATTCCGTTGGGGATGATCCGAAGCTTTTCACGCGGGATTCCTTTAGCGGTGAGATGAGTTTCCATCGATTCCGCAACGATCACGATCAGTGTAGCGTGACGATAAAGAAACATCTCGGTAGCTTCGAGCATGCGGATAATCGGCCGGTGTGAAAGTGCACCCAGTTCGACGGCAGACTGCGGCCAGATGTCGCGCACCTCGAAGACAAATGGAACACCTTTAACGCGGCTCAATAAATACGCGGCAACTGCGCAGAAAAATTGCGGTGATGTTCCGACAACGACATCCGGACGCCTGGTCATCAACGCACCGAGAATGAAGGAAGAAAAGAAGAATGAGAAGAAATTCAGTACCCGCTTAAAAAATCCTTTATTCGCGGTACAGTATACCCAGGTCCGGAGGAGCGCGATTCCATCTACCTTTTCACGTTTGACCAGATAACCGCGGTACTCGGGGCGAATGATGCCCGTCGGATGATTGGGGAACCCGGTTATCACGGTCACCTCATGACCCAGGCGCGCCCAATAGCGCGCATGCTCATAGGTGCGTGCAGCTGGCGCCCCCATCTCCGGTGGAAAATATTGGCAGAGGAATGTGATTTTCATGACCAAAAGGAGGGTAGGGGAAGTAAGCGAGAAGCCTTTTTTCGTTTGTTTCGTTTATCTTCGTTTATTTCGTGTTTCTCTTACTTTCCCTAATCTCTACTCCCTTTTCATCTTGTATCCGAACGGTTCGCCTCTTTTCACGTGATAGTCGAAGCAGATGGTTGCGTTCGGTTGAGCAACGCCGAACTCAGGGAAATACCAGCCTTCAATTGACGATTCACAGCCTTCGGCAATTGTCACACCCCAGGCGTTAACCGGTTCGATCTTGACTTTTAGCCGGTCGCTGAGACATTCAATCGTCAGTCCCTGGCTGCTTACTTTCCTCGCTTTCACGCCCGGATGTAGATGGATAAAACTCGTGGCCTCTCTTGCATGGCCGTTGCTTAAACGATCTTCAAAATACCATTCGCCGCCGGCCATGCGGTAAATCCGGCGCTCGTGCACGAGATGGGAATCGTAGAAAGGATGATAACCGGCCTTGAAACTCCAGGTTTGCTCACCGCTACTGACCCTGACATTGAGCAGTCTGGCGCGGCGACCCATTCGGAATGTCGCCCATGCTTCCGATTGCTCTCGCCCGTCGAACATGACTGTATTGTGTGCCCGCGTCGAACGGCAGTACTGGCGATAACGATCCCCGGCGTATCCGTGCACACCGGAATCTACAATGAACGGCTGGCCGTCGAGCCGCAATTCATAACTGAGCAGGTCGCAATGGGCATGTGCCGCGTTGTAATCGGCCGATGGCTGGCCGGCGTCAACGATAATCTTTTCCCGTTCATCTTTTGAGCTCCACAAATAGTAACCGGTTTGCGGGAAGGTCGGCGTAATGTTTCGCTGGTCAATACCGACAGTTCGGGCGGTTGTTTCAAGGATTAGTAAAGGGTTGCTCTCTTCAGTATTTGCAGAATCATTGAAGAGTGCGAGAGTTCCGTCAGGATAAGACATGGCTTTGAGAAATCGCGCCATTGTTCGAAGCTTCGTTTCAATCCAGCCCGATTGACCGGCGCGATCAAAGGCTTTGAGTAAAGCAAAACATTCGAGGTAATCAGCCAGGACCTCTGCGTGATACATCGGGGAGCGCTCGAAATGTCCGCCGTCTTCCAGGACCTGTTCTTCGAATTCACTCCAAAGGAGCTTCTCCCCCTTATCCAACCATTCCCGGTTATTGAAGAAGAGACCGCCAATTGTCAACGCTTTGGCATTTTTGATTAAGTGGTTAGCCAGCAGGTGATACTCGAGGTGACGGCTTAGAAAATTCAGTTGTCCGTAGATACTTTTTCGCCAACGATCGAGAAACTCACCATCCTCACAACGATCGGCGACGAGCGTGTATGCATATATCCAGTTGACCACACGGAGTGAAATGGGATAGGGGTCCCATCCGTCGCTCCGCCCTATCCTGGCTTGCTCGATCCACCCGTCAATCAACCGCCGGCAGGCTCCCCAGAGGCGCGTGTCGCCGTGATTGAGAAGCTCGCGCGCACACCAGAGGGCATAATTGAAGTAATGAAGGTGGTAATTCCATAAATGACTGTCATATCGATAATTCCAGTCGATCCGGTCGATCTTCAATGTGCGATTGAGAAAAGTGAATTTTCCATCGAGCAGGTCCTGCATGCGGCGGTCGATCCCCGGCCCGGGTGTGTTGAGATGAACAAATTCATTTTGAAAAATCGAGCGGAGTTTCTCGATCGACTGCGGTGCAATTTCCGGGACAAGCACCTTTGCATTTCGCCAAACGGAAGCGAATTGTGGAAGAGTTCGATAAATACGATATTGCGCGGCCCGCAATGGACGAAAGGCTATTTGTTCCCAACGCAAATACCCGAGGGTACGCATGAATAAAATCGGGGTCATTTCTTTCCTCCTGCTTGTGTTTTTTTGGTTTAATGAATTGAAGAGAGATTACGGAACAAACGGAAGATAACGGAACAAACGGAAAATTTATTAATTTCCGTTTGTTCCGTTATTTTCCGTTTGTTCCGTAATCCCTCTTCAGATTTCCACGATCTGTGGCTTCCCACTACTGACACTTTCCACTAATTTCAAAGTCGCCAGGGTGGTCAACACCAGGCTTTGCCAGGTGATCGGCATCTGATTGCAAACGCAGGCTGCGTCGATAAATGTCCGCAGCTCACGATCGAATCCTTTATCTTGAATCAAAAGTTTTTTCTTTTTGCGCTTGCCATCACACCACATCTCGAGAGCTCGAAAATCGTCGAGCACCGCGATCCGACCGCCGCCATAAACTTCGATCCGCTCCTTCGGAAAGAGGCGATCGCCATTGGCGAAATAGTTAATGTTTCCAGTGGAACCGTCGCTCAGTTTGATGATTATGCTCAGCGTATCCGCGCCAGCCGAGTTCTGATAGGCGAAGACTTCAACCGGATCGGCATCGGTTAAATATTGCAAATAGTCGATGAAGTGGCAGACCTCGCCGAGGATGCGCCCGCCTCCTTCATCGTTCATTATCCAGCTCTCCTTCGGAATCGGGCCGGCATTGATTCGATAAGTGACGGCAAGTGAACCGGCATTTTCGAAGAATCGCTTCAATTCTGGCGAAAGTGATGAGAACCTGCGGTTGTACCCCACCATGACGCGGCCGTTGTATCGATCGGCGATATCGGCCAATTCAAATAACTCTTCTTCAGTGATTGCGAGCGGCTTCTCGACATAGACTGTCTTGCCTGCTTTGATCGCTTCAGCGGTCATCCGGCAGTGGGAGTTATGGCGCGTAGCAATAATCACGGTGTCGAGGTCTTCGCGTTTGAGCAGTTCGCGATAATCTGTCGTGCATAGGCCGAAACCATACTGCTCGCCGATTGCTTTGGCATTGTGCCCGGTCGATGTTGCAATACCGATGAAGCTTACATTCGGCATCTTTGCCAATCGCGGCAACAAAATCCCTTTGGCAAAATTGCCTGCGCCGATAACTCCCAATTTTACCTGCCCATCGCCGCGCCTCTCGCTGAGCGTAATCGTTCTCGAGCCGAGGTCGATTCCGGAAGTCTCGTCATATCGGAGAAGGATACCCATGTAATTTTCATTATTCTCACCGGTTATCAGCTCATAAGCCTTTTCGGCTTCTTCAATCGGAAAACGATGAGTGATGAGCTGATCGAGCCTGACGGCTTTGGCAGCCACAAGGCGCAAAAACTCCTGCATATTGCGCCGCTCTGTCCAGCGCACATATCCGATCGGGTAATCGATCCCCTGTTCTTCGTACTGAGCATCATAGCGTCCGGGTCCGTAAGAGCGTGAGAGGCGAATTTGCAGCTCCTTCTCATAATAGATTTTGCGCGGGACATCGATTTTCACCGCTCCGATAATCGAAATAATCGCCCGGTCACGGGCGATCGCTCCCGCAATATTTATCGGATCGTTGGACACTGATGATGCCGTGATAATCACGGCATCGGCGCCATAACCGCCAGTGAAGCAGTCGAGCGCGCCGAGCACATCATCGCTACGGAGAAGCGAGAGCTCTGCCCCGTGATTTCGCGCCAATTCGATCTTTGACTCTTCCAGGTCTATTCCGACGACCCTGCATCCGGCAGATTTCAGGGTCTGCACGGTCAGTTGCCCGATTAACCCCAACCCGATCACGGCCACAGTATCCCCGAGCCTGGCTTCGGCCGTTCTCACTCCCTGCAGCGCAATTGCGCCGAGTGTGACGAAAGCGGCTTCATCAAAACTGATCTCATCGGGGATTTTCACTGCCAGGTTTTTGGGGATGAAGACCGTCTCGGCATGTGAGGCATAATTCATTCCGGCACAGGCAACCCGATCGCCACAGCGGAACTCTTCGGCCCCCGGGCCGACCTGACGGACGAACCCGGCGCAGCTATACCCGAGCGCAATCGGAGTGTCCAGGCGGGACTTCACGATCCGAAAAGTGTTGATCAAACCGTCGCGCTTGATCTTATCCACTACATTCCGGACCAGGTCGGGACGCTCTTTCGCTTTTCCGGCAAGCGATTTTCGGGCGAGGTCCACGACCAGCTTTTCCGTACCGGGACTGATCAGTGAAGCGGCATTCCGCACGAGAATTCCGCCGTCTTTACAGATTGATTCCGGGACATCGCGCACGGTCGGGCCGCCACTGCGGAAATTTTGGATAACCTGTTTCAAAGGATGTACTTCCGATACCAGGTGTCGAAGATCAGGATCGCGAAAAGCTCGTATGAATTGTCACGGCCCCCGCGCCGGTGCTCATTACGCAGGTGTGTAAGGTAGTCGTAATTGAAAATACCCTCGCGCTCCACATAGCTTTTCGGCATCCGCTCGTCGAATAGATGATCGAACCTGGTACGCATCCATGCGCCGAGCGGTAGGTTGAACCCTTTTTTGGGGACGCGCAGATTTTCCACCGGAATCAGGTCGGCGAATGCTTTTCGCATGATCATCTTGCTTCCCGCCAGGTTCAGTTTGAGTTTGAATGGAATGCTGAATGCCAGCTCTACCACTCGCGGATCGAGATATGGCACACGCAATTCAAGCGACCATGCCATACTCATCTTGTCCGAGTATTCCAGCAGGTTGTCCGGGAGAAATGTTTCTACATCCAGATAAGAAAAGCGATTTCCATTGTCCCAGCCGGCCGGAATATGATCGAGGTGTGACTGCAGAATACGATTCGATGGCAGTTGATCTGCATGATCATTCTTCAGGAGTTGCGTTTTCTGTTCCTCGTCCAGATAGTAAACCCATTTCAGATATTGGCGCGCCGGGTCACGATCCAAACCGGCGAACAAATTGCGGATCCGATTCAATCGCCGGTCGGAGAAATTATCCTGAAGTCGAGAGAGGGCGGCCAGGGCCGCTCGCGCCGCTACCAGAGGGATGAGCCGCAGACTCCTCATATGCTTGACAGCACGATAGCGAGGATAGCCCCCGAACAGCTCATCGCCGCCAGCGCCCGAGAGCGCAACGGTGACCGATTGCCGGGTGTATCTGGAAAGCAGGTAAGTCAGAAAGAAAGTCGTATTGCCGAAGGGTTGGTCGAAGTGCTCGACCATATCGAGCAGTTCTTCGGGACGCGAGAGATCGATCGTCAGTTCCGCATGATCGGTCGAGAACTTCTCCGCGATCCTCCGCGCCTCACGCCGCTCGTCGTAGTAGTCCAGTTCGTCGCCCTCGAAGTGCACGGTAAAAGTCTTGACCGGTTTCGATGAATGAGCTGCCATCAAGCCGACGATGACATTCGAATCGATCCCGCCGGAGAGGAAAGCGCCGAGAGGCACATCGCTGATCATCTGTTTTTCGACTGCATCGGATAATAGAACGCGTAACTCATCGCTCAGGTCGCGTCGATCCGTTTTTTGATGAGAGTTGCCCCAGACATCCACATTCCAGAATTTTTCGATCCTCGTGATTCGCCGATTTTCGAGGTCGTACTCGAGCCAGTGTGCGGGCGGAAGTTGAAAGATTCCGCGATAAATCGTCATCGGCGCAGGGATGTATAGATACGAGAAGAAATCATGTGCCGATTGCCAATCAACTTCGGGAGATAGGAGATCGGCAGCGAGAATAGCTTTGATCTCGGATGCGAAGAGCAGCCGGCCTCCCACGGCTGTGTAATAGAGCGGTTTGATTCCCAGGTGATCGCGGACCAGATAGAGGCGATCCGCCGGCGCATCGTAGAGCGCGAAGGCAAACATTCCGTTGAGCGCGTCGAAGGCAGCCACTCCTCGCTCTTCGTAGAGATGGAGAATTACTTCCGTATCGGTCAACGAAGCGAATCGATGGCGGGTTGGATCGAGCAGCGATTTCAACTCTCGGTAGTTGTAGATCTCTCCGTTAAAGCTGATCCAGAGCGTCCCCTCCTCGTTCGACATCGGCTGTCGGCCGCGCGGTGAAAGATCGATAATGCTCAAACGGCGGTGACCGAGGGCGAGCTCCGCTAAAGGAAAGCGTTCGATCCCGCGGTCATCCGGTCCACGATGAACCAGGCTGGCCGTCATGCGCTCGATCGTGCCGTCATGCGGCGCTCCTACAATTCCACAAATTCCACACATAAAATTAGATTACGAAATAAACGAAAAATAAATTTGCTTTCGTTTATTTCGTTATTTTCGTCTGTTTCGTAATCCCTCCTCGTATATCTTTGCCGAAATAATTGCCTCGTGCATTGTCATCAAAGTGCAAAAGATCAAGCCGGGGCGACCATCGAGTATTCCGAGCTTGATCAGGTACATCCAGACGAAGCGCATGAGCGGTCTTAATGGTAACTTTGTCCACAATCGCTTGATGAACCTTTTCCGTTCCAGCGGTGACCCGAAGATGGAGTAGCCAATATTGTGCGATCCGTCTCTGCCGCGCGCGAGATTGTGATAGACGCGCGCATCCCAATTCGAGTAGCGATTGTGGCGCTCGATAAAGTGATAGATGCTTTTGAAATCCTCATGGATCAGATCGTTCTGGAGGTAGGCGGCATGGCCTTCCAGGATTATGTGTTCGTGTGCTTCAACATCCCCAGTCTCCTCGACCTCTTCCGTATCCAGACACTCGTATCGCCCGAGCCGGTGTTTGAAGAGTCGCAAGTTCCAGCTCGGATACCATCCGCAATGTTTGATCCAGCGGTTAAGAAATATCAGTTTGCGGTTGATGTAGTAGCCATCGGCTTCGTTCGGATGATTCATCATCTCGCGGATTTCAGTTTCAAGTTCAAAAGTCACACGTTCATCGGCATCGACAATCAATACCCATTCGTTTTCGAACGGTAGATTCGCGAGCGCCCAGTTCTTCTTTTTCGGATAACCGCCCGAATAGTCGAACTGGACTATCCTCTCGGTGTAGCTACTCGCGATCTCAAGGGTGTGGTCAAAGCTGTGAGAGTCGACCACCCACACCTCATCAGCCCACGCGACGCTCTCCAGGCAGGCTCGGA
>Ga0126377_10002399_pt1 | contig 12881 bp, 7 predicted proteins | sample PanSoiMetPlot_22_FD_92647 | JGI IMG/M metagenome (GOLD analysis project Ga0126377, IMG submission 92647) | Tropical forest soil microbial communities from Panama - MetaG Plot_22 | ecosystem: Environmental > Terrestrial > Soil > Tropical forest > Bulk soil | place: Panama | collected 2016-02-17
CCGCCTTGTGCCCGCCTTCTTGCTGGTGCGAATGGTGCTAATTCACCGCTTCTCCCTGCCCTGTTGTTATTAACGGGAGTAACACTAACTAATTCTGGTCCATTTTCGCCAACTAGCATATTTGTTGGATGATCAATCATTGCGGGCTTCAGAATACCAAGGCGATTGTACGCCATTGAATCTGTACCACCTGCTAATCCTATTCCGCTTGCTGCTGGCACTGGTGTAGCAGGTGTTCCTAATCCACCTGCTGGAGTTGCAGCACCTATATCCATGACAACAGCAGAACGCATATCGATGTTAGGCGCACCATCTATTCTGATTACGACCTCATCAGTAGATTCAGCAGGTCTAAAACCTCCAACTCCGGGACCGCCCTCTACATCTTTGTTCCATGTACCTGAGAGATTAGACCACATCTCAAGTTTCTCACCTTTGTTGAAATTCACACCTGCTAATTTTGCGGGTGTACCTACAAGATTGCCAATACTTCTACCAACAACAACACATGAATCTGTATCTGGGTGATGCTCTTCTTTTCCAAGGCATGCCTTACCTTCCATAAAACTGTACTGATTGTCGTACCAACCAGAACCCATGTGAGTACCTCCGAGCTTAAACGCTATGGTATCGTCGTGATCGACTTCTACTAATGTGATATCTATAACAGCCTCATAACTCTGTGCAGAAGTTTCACCCTTCCATTCATTAGTAATATCAGAACCACCTGATCTGTAGTTACGGTTATGATAACCTGTTTCTGCAAGTGTTGATGGATTAGTACCGGGATACGGTCCATTCTGACCTGATGAACCTGTTACTGGTGCTGGGGTGGCAGGTGCGGGTGCAGCAGGCGTTGTCCCTTCTTGTAATCTATAGATTTTGTTACCAAAACGACCAACTCCACCAGCGCCGAATAATCGTTTTGCAAGTCCTTGTTTTGTTTTGGCACTTAGCCCTGCTGGTCTTTTTTGCTTTTTAGCTGCGCATGCTGAACATCCTTGTGTCTGTTTTCTAGCTACACTGCTACTACCAATTCCACCGGCAGCGTAGAATCTGTTATTATAGAATCCTAAACCACCTGCTGCTTCACCGCCTTCTGCTGGTTGTTCTGCTGCTGGTGCTTGACCTGCTGGTGTACTTGCTGGTGCTGGACCACTTGCCCCGCCTGCTGCACCATTTACAACTGTTGCACACTGAGTATCGAAACTTCCATCTACCCTGAACGTAACCTCATCGCCTGTCTTTTCGTTAGATTGCTGACTGCATCCGCATGGTCCTGTATGAGTAACCATTTGCTGCCACTGATTACCTTGCCATGCGTAACCGGTCCATGTTGGACCTGGCCTGATACTCCATTTAGTACAAATATTATCAGTACTACCTATCGAAGATCCTTTACTATGCTCGCAATTCGAATGAGGATGTGGTCCCTCTCCCCCAACCCCAAAAGTGCCGTCTGGATAGATAATGCCGTTACACCAGCAACAGTCGCCGTCGCTATGATGCGGCGGACCGTACATCTTGATTGTTTGCTGATCCCCTGAAAAGGAACCGCACCAATACGCATCATAGCTCGTAGATGTAGCACCTAGACAATCGTATCTTCCTAAATCATCTTTCTGACATGTTTCGCCAGCCTGGCATTGTCCACCGCCTGTGCCGCCTGTTGGTGCTGCCGGTGCTGTTCCTGCTGGTGCTGCTCCTCCTTCTTCTGTTCCCTCTTGGAATCTGTAACGGCGTGAACCATTGAAATAGCCTAACCCACCACCAAATGATCTAGTCTTGATCTTTGCTAAGCCCTGCCTAGATGGTGCGAAAGGTGATACTGCACCGCTCCTACCTGAACGATTGCTATTAACAGGGGTAACGCTGACTAGTTCAGGTCCATTTTCACCAACTAACATGTTGGTTGGATGATCGATTAAAGCAGGAGCATAAATGCCAAGTTTATTGAATGCGTTTACAGAACCAGTACCTTTAGCTGCGCGTACTGGATGACCTGCACTGCTACCGGGTTCGGGTGCATATTCTCCTACACCACCAGCAGCGAATAGATGTCCACCGTAGAATCCTAAGCCACCTGCTATCCCAGTAGGTACTGAGCCAACTGTGTTAATTGTAATAGTAATAGTCTTTGAAGTGGGTAACGCATCAACCGCACTTCCTAACGCATTAACCTCACTAGCCGCTGAGGATGCTGCTGAACCGATACTCTCAATAGACGATGCGAGACTATCTGCTGTAGATATTACGCTCTCTAGTGAACTAGTCATTGTACTAGCAGCGGTAGAAACGTCGCTTGCCGCTGCATCCGCTGCTGTTCCTATCTGAGCGAAAGATGCCGCTGTTGCATCTGCCTGTTCAACAACGGTCTGCAATGAACTGACCATCGTAGAACTTGCTGAAGTTACCGAACCTGCCGCTGTCGTTGCGTTTGTACCTATCGTTAGAATTTGTTTTCCTACAGTTGCGGCAGTTGTGCCTATAGTTGCTAATGCTGCACTTGCTTGACTTGCCGCTTGCTCTGTTGCTGGTCCAATAAGTGATAGTGGCTCTAACGCTGTAGCAAGTGCCTGAGTGAAGCCAGATAAATCGATACTTGCAAATGCTGCACTCATTTGATTTACTGCCTCTTGCGTTGCTGGTCCTAACAGTGAAAGAGGTTCTAAAGCAGTGCTTAGTTTTGCTGTGAATCCAGTTAGATCAAGTGCCGCAAATGCTTGGCTCATTTGTCCAACTGCTTGCGCTGTTGCTGGTCCGAGTAACGTAAGAGCCTGCTGTACAGTTTTCAGTTTCGCTTCAATTGAATCTAATTGAGTAGTGTCAATCTTCGGTGCTGCTGCTGGCGCTGCAACTCCTGCAGGTGCACCGGGTTTTAATCCACCTTGGATCCTTTGCTGCATTGCCTTCATTTCAGGTGTGATTCCTCCCGCTGCTTGTTCTGCTGAAATGGGTTTGATCTCTTTGATTCCCATCATTGCTTGAGCAGATTTAGCAAATTCTTGTGAGAGTTGTTTGGCGTTATCTATCGCAATTTTAGTTTCTTCAGATAGATCGCTGATACTAGAAATTAATCCCTGAACTGTAATACCGCCTAGTACTTGAACTGCTCCTGCTAGTGTGTTTATGTTACCTGTTGCTTCAGTTGCAGTAACACCTATGTTACCAATATCAGTCTGGATTTTAGCCCATAAATTACTGAACTCTTGACTACCGGGCGGAAGTGTTGTTAATCTTCCAATATCTGCTATAATATTATTGATCTGCGCTGTAATCTGAGGACTCGCATCCTCCATTCCCTTTGTGAGCCTTTCAATCATTAACTGGCCTGCTGCTGCGATTCCTCCTCTATCACCCATTGCTATGCTTGATTCAACTAATGGAACAATGGAATCGATCGCTTCTTTGACAGGCTCAATATCTGCCATAAACTTCCAGTTCTGTTTAGTTACATCTTGGATTTCGATTCCCTTGTCTTCCATGAAATCAATTAGATCATCGACCTTATCCTGCCCCTCTTCTATTGCATCATCTAGATTGTTATCGATCTCTTTGAAATCTGTCTCTGTTACAAAAGTATGAAATGTATTCGCTGTTTCTGCTGCTTGTTCTCCCATCTTACTGATTGCTTCGAGTGATCCTTGTGCAACTTCAGCTAAGAATTGTAATTGCTCTGCTGAATATCTTGATTGATCTCCGAGTGTTTGTAACGCTGGATTCGTTTGTAATATTCCTTCTCTGAAGCCTTGCATCTCGCCGTTTGCTGCTGCGATATCTGTAACCATCTCCCGTGCCGCTAATCTGCCCTGTTCTAATCCTCTAGCAAAGTTAGCCTGTTGTGCGACACCGCTTGCTAATTGTCGATCGTATTCTGCTATCTGTCCTTGTAGCGTAGATATCTCTCTAACAGTATCGAGAACTGATTGCTGAATTGATTGCTGTCCTTCTGCGAATGCTACTGCTTGCATTTCACCGGATGCTAACTGCCGACCGTATTCCTGTAATACTCCTGCGTTTTCTTGTAGTGCAACTTTGTTATCTAGTAATGATTTCTGTGCTGTCTGTATACCTCTCTGAAATGCTACTTGACCGGCTTCACCTGATGCTACTTGCCTAGAATATTCTGCAATTGCACCAGCATTTTCTGCTAACTCAACTTTTTGATTAGTTAAATCAGCAATCTGATTCTGTACTCCTGTCTGAAATGCTACTTGTTGAAATGCTGCTGTTTCAACTGCTTTACCGTAAACTTGATTATATGAAGTTGCAGCAACAAGTTCTGAGCCATAATCCATGACTGCTTGCTTTGCTGCTGTTGCTCCCTCAGTTTGCTTTGCAAAGGCAAGCGATCCGTCCATTGCTGCCTTTCCAGTTTGTTGTAATGTCGTTGCTGCTTCTTTATTCGATTGATTAAGTTTCGACATTACGGTATCGACTTGCTGGGCTTCTTTTGTGACGCTGCCGTATGCTCCTGATAAGACGTTTAATGCTGCTTGATTTGCTTCTGCTGCAGTTCCACCATTCTTTAGAACTTGTGCCGCTGCTTGCTGTGCTTCAGTAAATCGTTTAGTTGCTGATTCACTTAACGCAATATCTGGCGGCATCAATTTCATTAAATCAGCACTGTTAGCGAATGCTACGTTAGCCGGTCCAACACCTTCATCTGTTAGTGCAGTCCACATCTTACGGGCATCGTTATTCGCTCTCGTTGCATCGGCAGTTGATTGAGTTAATGCTTTGTTTATCGCCTCTGCCTTCTTTGCTTCTTCATTTCGTTTCTTGATTGCTGCTTGTTCTGCTGCGAATGCCGGCGATGATAGTGCGCTAATCCCTCTTCCTTGTGGTCCTGCTGGCTGTCTACCAGTTAGATTATCTGGTGCTATACCGAGATCTGTAACTCTCTGCGGTCCTGTAGGTGGGCCGGGTAACAATCGGCCAGGGTACAGATGTGATCGCCTGAAGATTTCGTTTGCTTGTCTGATTTGTGTTTCCTGTTGCTGTCTTCGTAATGTTTCAGCATTACGATCTAACATCTCTTGACTTGGTTGACCTAGACCTGCTAAGCCAAACATGCTTTCTGGTGGCTTACCGCCACCTTTTGGAGCGCCGCCACCTGGCTTTGTTCCTAATGGTGCTGCCGCTGCTTCGCCAATCTGTTTTGCTGCACCTGATAATGCTGCTGCGATCTCTCCTGCTACTTTTTGCGCTTCTGCAATCATAGCATCACCATCGATGCCTAATGCTTCGAGTGTAGCAATGCCAGCATTGACGATGTACTGACCTACTGAACTTAATGCTGCACCAATATCTGAAGCAAGTTTACTTGCCGATGCTACTAATGGACCAAATAGATTCTGAAATCCTTGTTGAACATGACCAGCAAATTCACCGAGCCATGATTGTATTTGAGCGCCAGCGCCCATTATTGCATCTGTTACACTTTTACCGAATTCACCTGCTGCTTTACCAACTTTATCAAATGTTTGCTGCCATAGAGTGCCCATATTTGCAAAGCCAGTTGCCGCATTCTTCATATGCTGTGCCGTTTGCTCTGCTGTTTCACCTGTTAAGCCGAGTTGACCAGCGAAGCCCATCATTGCTTCCCCTGTTGGTTTAAACGCAGGTACAAGATCGCCGATTGCTTTTCCTAGATCGTTTGTTGAATCTCGTATCCCGCCGACATTCTGAGAATACGCAGCGACAAATGCTCCTATCGCAATGCCTAAACCAGTGAGTATTAAGCCGACAGGACCGAGCGCTGCGGGTATCATTCTTAGAACACCAACGAATCTTGTAACGCCACCTACTGCTCCAGTACTTGCTGCACCTGTAGCACCCATTGCAGTATTGAGAGCGCCAGTCTGCGTTGCTGCTGTTGTTAGTGCCGGTCCTAATTGCGTTGAGGCTGTTCTTAATTTGAGTAATGAATTACCCATTAGAGCAGCGAATATACCAATATCAGAAAATGATTGAATCGTATTACGAAGAATGAAGTTCATACCGCGCTGTGCATCGGCTAGTTGTTGCGTTGCATCTCTTGCTTCTTTAGAATCTTTACCGTAACGTGCTACTGCTTCGTTTACTTCTTTCTGTGCTTCACCTACCTTCTTACTCATATCCTGCCACATCTGGAACATGCCAACGGCTTCAACTACGGCAGATCCCATTCCTACGAGAGGAACGATCATACCTCTGAGATTCGAAGCCATGCCGATCGTTGCCGTACCTGCTTTCTGTGTCGCTGTTCCAAGTTGTTCCATACTCGTTGCAGTTTTACCAGCAACAGTATTAGTTGCAGTAAGACCGCCCTGTACTCCTTTCGTAGCAGTTCCTAGTTGCTGATACGAATTTCCAAGAGCGTTAGCACTTGTGGAACTTTTTGTGAATCCTGCACTTAATGGTCCTAGAGTGCCGACGAGTTGTTGATTGCTCTGCGCCATCTTTTGCGTTGATGTAGCATAGCGATCAGCCATCGTTGCACCAGCATTCATACTTGAAGTAGAAGATTGAATTTGAGTTCCTAAACCAGCAATACCGGCCTTTGCTTGATTAAGAGCGGCAAGTAATCTAGTGACATCACCTTCAATGAATATTGTGTATGTACCCTTTCCCCCCGCTGTGGACAATAGTTAATACAATTGGAGGATTCAGAAACAACAAAGAGAACTAAGTTTGCCTTTCATCACAATACGCGGTGTCGATAAAGGTGCGATTACTGGGTTGAATTCTATTATATCAAAAGCACAAACAGCAATACCCACTGCCCTAGAAAATGCGGGTAAGCAGGGCTTAGAAGTTTCAAAAGCAACTGTACCTGTTAAGACGGGTTATTTGCGTAGCTCGTTATTTTCACAAGTCACTAGTACAAAATTAGCAATTGGTGGCAGAGCAAATTATACAATCTATCAAGAATTTGGTACGAGAAGAGGAGTTAGACCACATAGATTCGTTACACGGGGAGCAGAAAAGGCAATGCAAGTTGCAAATCAAGAAATTGCAAAGGTACTCAAACTTTAGTATTGTCACAGCAGTTTGTCAGCAATGCGGTAGAATGCTTACAGATCAGAAATTTTATTGTGATATCAGTGCTGCGTGTAATTTTGTAACTTGTGATAATTGCAGATCGAATTCATAGAAGAGTGCTGGCATCAATGCACTAAGTGCGGCGTACTCTATTCACATAAACTAAAGTGTAATCAAAAATTTGAATCAGGTAAATGTCGTTTATGCTCTTCTCCGTTTACGTTTTAATTCTGCTTCATGCTTCTGAATTGTTTTTAGAACCTCTGCTCTGAACTTTGCATAATCACCGCCGTACTGTTTGTTTAATTGCCTTGCTCTTGCTTGTCCAGTTGATACGATCTGGGATGTCTTCGGGAACTTTGGTCTAGGTTTTGCTTTCGTTCTTGGTATGAAACCGCGTTGCCGTGCAGCAATTGCATTTTCTTTCTTTACTCGTTCTTCTTTCTCTTTCTGCCTTTCTTGATACGTTGCTACCCGTTCCGATTCTGTCGAATTATCGATATTCTTTATCATACGTAATGCTTGCTTGTGCCAATCTGTTAGCTCTCTTCTACCATTCTTGTGATAGACCCAAGGTAGATTATCGTGACCGAAATCACGATCATCGATGTAGTATTTTATGAGTTGTATCTGTGTCTCGCTTAACGTATGTGATTCGGTCGGGTCTTTGAAGAACTCGACAACCACCGGGTCTTCTGAGATTGGGGGACTTGTGCAGAACAATATTGAGCAGATTGTATCATTAAGTTGATATCGTTAAAGTGTGCAATCAACAATTCTTTAGTTGTATCCATTCTGAAATAAATCTGACATTGTAGTTTCATCAGATTTTCTAATGCTTGTTGTAACTTAATATTCGCGTTACTTACTCTAGTATCATTATTGTTTACTGCTCTTCTTAGATCATCTACAACTGCAACTAATCTGTTTATTCGTAATTGATTGCCTACTGTTAACGGATTGAAACGATATACCTTGGGAAGCCACTTATCTTTGCCAAGTTTCTTATCATAGCCTACATTCAAATAAATGAAATATTTATCCTGAGCCGCTTGCCATGATACGAATGCATTAATCTGATTGTTTAATTTTCTCTGTTCTTCCTCGAATACATTGCCGCCGATTATGTTATCTAATACTCCTGTTTTCTCAACTTGTTCAAAACGACCTTCGAGTAAATCCTCTCCGGGTTCACTATACAAAGCCCCTGGCTCGTCTAAAACCGATAGGTCTTCTAGCTCGTTGCTTCTAAATCTCGATGATACTTTAGGTTGACGTTGCCTTAGTATCTGCTGCTCTTCGCTCTCGCCGGTGCTGTCTGTTTCGGTTTCTTGACTTTCGTTTTCATTTTGCCGCCCATATTTCTGTGACTCTCGTTCTAACTTTTTGATTTCTTCCTTATTTAAGGGTGATCGATCATCATCCTGTTCTTCTGATTGTTCTTGTTCTTCTTCTTGTACGTCTTCGGGTTCTTCTTCTGTATCATCATCATCTGATAGACGTGAATTTTGCGATTGAGTATTTTCTTTAACTGTCATAACGGTAATCGGTGCAGTGGAAAATTTGTATAAGAAAAGTATGAGCTACTTTTTACTTTTCTTTTTACCACTCTTCATGGTCTTGTTACAAATCGCATGAGCAATACCAATTGATTGCCCGCCTGATTTGACTTTGTTAACACATGATTCGAATTTGGGATTTGCTTTCTTCCCAAAACGCTTTGCTTGACCTTGAACCAATTATTACGGGTTCGCGGTCAGTGCTATTGTTGATGCTTCAAATGGATATTCAATCATGCTAAATGTGTTTGAGCCTGCTTCGATTGTATCGCTAAATGAATTGAAGTTTACACCGCCTAATATCATATGCACATCGTTGTTTGTGTTTTCTTTAATCTTCAAGTCAATAGTGCATGTATCGAAATTAACAACGTGGTCTTCCATTACAACACCATCGCCTAGATACAATGTTACTGAACCAGTAATCACCAAGTTACCTGCTCTTACAACTTTAGTTTCATCGTAACCACTGGGATCCATTCTTCTTAGGTTGTTATTCACTTCAACGTTCATTGCTGTAAACAAGAAAAGATCGCCGTTGATTGTCATTGGACTGCCAGTGTTAGTAATTGTTGTTTCGTGATCTAAGTGGTTCCATGGCTGACCTGATAGTGCTGGTGCAAAGTAATCTGTGATATCTGAACCACCGGTAATTCCTAATCTTGTTTCTAGTTGTGATTCAGTTAACCATTTCGTAACTTCTGCTGAATACATGTTTTGAGTTACGTTAAAATCTTTTTCAAATGCAAACGTAATAGTCTCAGTAAAGCAATCGTTAAACATTCTGTATCTTGTTGCACCGTTGATAAGTGCAGTTTCTAAGAATGATAACGGTTTATCTATAGTACCAGTACCGTTAGGATCTAGAACACCGTATCTTGGAACAACAGTATCAAGCATCTGATATGATAACTGGAATGTTCCTTCTTTCATCAACTTTCTATCGGCATATTTGTGACGTGAACCGACTACCCTAGTGACCTGGTGTTGGACGTTCATAGTTGGCGAAAATGATTGCACAACACCGACGTTCCTGTAGTCGGCTGTGATCTGTGTATTTCTAAAAGTTGATTGTTCGAAGTACTGTAACTGTCTAGTACGCTCTTGCGCACCCGCTGGAATTACATTTGTTAGATCAACCATCGTAATTGACAGAGAGAAGTGAAGGTGAAATTGAGATAGGAACTATTGAAGGGTAGTTGTTTAACTAGCCGACGAGAGAAGCAAATCGCTTAAGCATAATGGTATTAGGTGAGATAGCAAACGTTCGCCAATTGGCAGGTTCTGTGTCAGAAGACGAGATGGATGATGATGTAATCACAGAATATTTAGAGAAAGGAACATCGTATGTAGAAAATGCAACAAAGGTTGACGAAGCAGATTGGCCTCCATTGAAGGATTATCCTTTAGCAAAGCAAGCATCAGAATGTTATGCTGCATCTTATGCTTCGCTAATTGTATCAACACAGAAAGATAGAACAGAGAGATTTAGAGAGTTGCAGAATTGTGCTAAATCAGCGATTGAAACGATTCTGATGGGTGTACCGGGATTAGATGATGATCCTAATTTTCTAGATGAGGTACGGCCATACATGAGTTCAGAGAATAATCCTGAAGTTAGAGAATACATGAGTGAATTTTAATTAAGATGAGTGAGAAATTAGAATCTGGTCTAGGCGCTGGTCTGGATATTGAACAAGATAGCGCATCAAAGATATTGCAAGATTATATCAAAGATAATTGGCCTGATACAGTTCAATCGAATCCTGATCTGCCAGTTAAAGATAGAATAGATTTCGGTGCGTGGCCTGATAGAACGAATAAGACGATCACATTAAGATGTTATCGTGTAGTTACAAATGTTTACGATCAAGATGTGGGTTCTCACATGTACCATTTTGATATTCCTGTTGCTGTCGATATTTACCTACGTGATTTGAAAGCGATTGGTGCAAGACAAGAATCGGTAAGAATGATTGCAATCGAGAATTATCTACGTGATTTCATTACGTTAGGGCGATTAGCATTAAGAGATAAAGGCGTCGATCACATTGATTTAGTAAATAGTGAAGTGATACCAGAGCCACCAGATCAGATATCAGAAGTGTGGTTTCATCTTGTGGTTACAGTGAGGATGTATTATTGGATGAATAGAGTACCAGTGTAGCTAGCATCCTGTATTGATTTGATAGATAATCATGGCTAGCTAAGCGAATTGGGTTTTCATCCAGTAATGAACATCGACGAGGACTGCTAATCGAAACCACACCTGACCACTTACAATATTACGATCTTCGCCGAATGTATAAATATTTTTTATTTGCAAATTAGATATCCCGTCATCTATTAATGATAATCTGTTCATAACAAACCAGTCTAAAAGATAATTTTCTATCTCTTTCAAGTGCGTGATATCAGGTTTACGCCCTGATTCTGCATCTATCGATCTCTGATAGATATTGATCATTAATGGAATGTTAAAGTCATATGTTGATCCACCTATAGCAGCGTCCTCGATCCGTTGTACCAATGGTATAACCTTTAGGGTTATGGTCTTGTTTGTGCGGTCAGGGGATGCGTTGAAATCTATCTGGTCGACGGTAGTAGGCATTATTTGCTAGGGCAACTCCGATGGCCAGGTGGATTTCAATTTATCTGCAACTATGTTAGAGATTGTATCCATCTCTATACGTTTGCCAAAGCCGTAGGCACTGACTAGGCCGCGATATAGACCGGAAACTCTTCTAGCAAGTTGTTCAGTGATTAATACAGTGTCAAGGATTGTCCTGCTAAGCGTCTTTGATATACTGATTGATTCTGATACAGGTACAGTATCAGTTAATAATCTGCTAATTACATTGGGAACTTCGCTTGTTATTGATTCTGAGAGTTGGACTAAATCGCTTAATGTTCTTGATTGCCCTTTAGATCTCTCTATGCTTTCGCCAATTGCTAACGAATCAGAAATAGTCCTTTGTGCCGATATTGTACGAATTATTTCTTCTGAAAGAAAGATTGAATCTTCAATTGGCCTGGTGAACGATAATGCTCTCTCTATTGGTTGTTCTGCAACTGTTGTATCATCTTGAAGTACTCTCGGTCTAGTAATTGATCGTGTTAACGATTCTGTAACAGATAGATTATCTATAGTTGAACGAATTAATGAAATCTGTCTTGTCAAGTTTTCCGATATTGGTACAGTATCGGAAACTGATCTTGTTATTCTACCTGATACTTGCGCGCCTAGAGATTCAGTTATCGCTGTAGTATCTTGAATCGTACGCAGAAGTGAAGTAAATCTAACAATATTTTCGCTTATCGAAATTGTATCGCTTAACACTCTAGCTAAAGAAGCAATTCTAGTAATATTCTCAGATAGTGCAACCGTATCAGTGGCAGGAGTTCTACTTACTGCCAGCGACCGTGTCACACTATCTGTAATGTCAATAATTGGTTCTTGTATTAATCTGCTTAAACTTAGCATTCTAGTTAACGATGGTTCAGTTATGATTACTGAATCAGCAATAGGAGATCTAAAGAGCGATAGTAATCTTTCAACAGATTCGCTTATTGTTACAGTATCAGTGCTAACTGTGCGCTCGTATAATTTGGCAGCACCAGAACTTATTGATTCACTAACATCTACGATCTCAGTTGTTGGTGATCTAAATAATTGCAGAGATCTCGATAATGTTTCATCGATTAGCACTTCATCGCTTAGCGATCGAGATATCTGCGTCGTTTGTCCTGTAGATAAAGATTCCGTAATGCTTACATTATCTGTCTTTGTTCTATGAAATGACAGTGATCTAGTCAGTGATGCATCGGCAATCGAGTTTGTGTCGTTCAATGACCTCGTTGCCGATAGCATCCTGTTTATTGATTCAGAAATAGTTACATTATCTGTAGATGGAAACCTCGATAGGCTCAACAACCTGCCCAGCGTTTCGCCTATCGAAGCATTGTCAGAGAGTGATCTAGTTAGTGCAATTGACCTAATAACTGATTCTGATAGGTTTACAGTATCGCTAACTGTAAACGCTTGAGATTTTGAACGCAGAATAGATTCAGATACCGGTACAGTTTCGTTTACTGTTCTTGTTGCACTTAGCATTCTTGTAACGGGTAGCTCGCTTATCATCGTTGTATCAGTGGAAACTGTCCTACTTAACGACCTTGTACCAGTGAGGGCAGCATCTATAATGTTAGTTGTATCACTTACTGACCTTGTTGCGCTAAGCATTCTAGTTAATGATGGTTCTGTAATCGTTACTGTATCAGAAGTAGGTACACGCA
>Ga0126377_10002400_pt1 | contig 12880 bp, 12 predicted proteins | sample PanSoiMetPlot_22_FD_92647 | JGI IMG/M metagenome (GOLD analysis project Ga0126377, IMG submission 92647) | Tropical forest soil microbial communities from Panama - MetaG Plot_22 | ecosystem: Environmental > Terrestrial > Soil > Tropical forest > Bulk soil | place: Panama | collected 2016-02-17
CAATATCAATTTGTGGCCGCTCCTGCTTTACAACGATTCGGAATCCATCGGGCTCGGAAGCACATGGGTATAGTTCATCGACTTGGCCGCGGTTCCGCCGGTTACCCTCTCGCCCACCAGTGCATCGCCCGCGATCGGCGGCGGCGCCGGAAGTTTCACGGTGACCGTCACCGGCTATGGCGTCTCGGGCACCTGGTTCTGGGATAAGGACGCTTCGGCCGCCTGGCTGACCGTTACTTCGCCGCTTACCCCGCAAACCGCGTCTGGGACGCTCAATTACAACGTGGCGGCGAATGGCGGGGTGGCGCGCTCGGCAAACATCTATGTGAACGGTAAAACGTTCACCGTCAACCAGGCAGGCTCATGACAAACGCCGATTACCCGCGTATGATGTTTCATCCGCACAAAGACCCTGTAACGGTGCACTCCCGCGAGCAGGAAGATGCGTTAGGCGGCGAATGGTCGCGTACCATTCCGCCGCCGGGCGCGCCGACGCCCGAACCACTGCCGGAGGTTTCGCGCACGATTTACCCGCCGCCTTCGGAGCCCGAACCGGAAGAAGAAACCGAACCGAATGGCGATAGCGAACCGCCGGAACCGGAGCCGGAACCGGCGAAACGCCACTCAAAACCCGCGCCGGCGAAACGCGCGGCGACGACGGCCAAGAGGAAGCGATGAGGTATGCCGCAAACTGTCAGTGATTTGATCCACGCGGCCTTTCGCAAGATTAACGCGATCGCGGCGGGCGAGCTGCTCGAGGCGAATGAACTCGACGACGCCTTCGTCACACTCAACCAGATGATCTCGAGTTGGAACACCGAAGGGCTTACCCTCGCCGGCCGCCTCCGGTTATTGATCCCGGTGGGCGGGGTGAACGCCTATCCGCTTTCCCAACGCCCGGTAAAGATCGAATCCGCTTCGCTTGCGATCGCTGGCATCGACGTGCCGCTTGAAATCGTGGATTCGACGGGATGGGAAGCAGTCACCGAAAAGCAGGCGCTTACTATCTATGTGCGCAAGCTCTATTGCGATTACGCCTGGCCCTCATCGACGGTCTATATCGCTCCGATACCCCGCCAGTCGGGAACGCTCGAACTGTGGATCTTCCAAGCCATCCAGCCCTTCGCGGCCTCGAGTAGCATAGTTGACCTTCCACCGGGCTATGAGGCGGCATTGATCTATAACCTTGCGGTCAACGAGGCGCCCGAATATGGGCGGCCGCTCGATCCTTCGGTTCCCGCGCTCGCGCAGAACTACAAAGCCTCGCTCGTGCAACTCAATGCGTCGAACCAGGCGCGATCGCAGGCACAGGCTCCGGTTCAAGCAGTAGCTCCGCAGGTGCAATAACGTATGGCGACACCTACTCCAGTCTTTCCCGCGGCCGTTGCTACCGATTCCGATCTCAAAGTAGCGAACAACCTCATTCAAACGACGCTCCGCGTGTCCGTCGATAACGCCAATACCATCTTGTTTGTTGCATCGACGGATGGCTTTGCTGCCAACATGTTGGTGTCGATCGACAAAGAAATCATTGCGATTGCGGCGGTTGCATCGGCTCCGAATCAGGCGTTATTGGTTGCATCCGGCGGGCGAGGCTTTGATGGTACTACCGCCGCGGCGCACTCAGCAGGCGCCAAAGTGTCGATCTTTATCGACGCATGGCACCATAACGCGCTTTCGAGCGAGATCCAAGCCATTGAAAACGCGCTTGGGCCAAACCTGATCAACGTATCGACCGATACGCAGTTGATTTCTTCTAAGTATAATTTCGCGCCGCAGCAGCCGGGCGGCGCGCTTACCGCGGGCACTGCAAACGTGGTGACGCTTTCGCCAGTACCCGAAGGCGTCAATGGTACCAATACCGCTCATCAGCTTTATATCTCAGGCGGCACCGGTGGGGCTGAGGTTGTCACGATTGCCGGCGGAACCGCGGTTTCAGGTGCGCCCTCGGGGACCATCATTTTCACTCCGGCTAACAATCATTCGGGCGCATGGACGATCCAGACCGCGACAGCCGGCATTCAAGAGGCGCTTTGGAAGGGCGGCGTAGGCGCAACGGTGGTAGTGCCTGCGACTGCGGCCGGCCAGTTGGTTTACGGCACCGTGACTTTCCCTTATATCGACCAAACCGTGAAGGGAACCGGGCCCGGGAGTCTGATCAATAAGCTGTCTACTACCAACAACCTGTTGGTGATTCCGCAGGGAGTCTACAACATCGAAATCTCGAATCTGATGCTTACCGGCACCGGTTCGCTCGGTTCGCATACGGGCGGAACCATGATCTACGCCGACCGCTGCGCTCTGGCCCACATCTTCAACATCCGGATTTATAACTGCTACAACGGCATCGACGTGGTGGGAACCGCCACCACTACCTCTAACGCCGGCATTACGGAAATGCAGGCCATTTTTATTCAGGAAGCCGCCGGCACGGGGCTGTCGTTTTCGCACGGCTGGTATTCGGACATCAACATTGCCAACAGCATTGCAGGCGCCTTCGGCGTCCAACACAACGTGGGTGACGGCACCGTAATGACCAACCTGGTTATCGGCGGGCCGTTCAGCCGCATGCTGTATATAGCTCCGACGGGGCCGGCCTATGTGATGAACCTGATGATCGCAAATCTCCAGATCGATTCCTGGAAACAGTACGGGATTGTGATCGGGGGCGCGGTGGTCGGAGGGGTGCGCGGAATCAATATCGCGAACATCCACTTGGGTACGCAAGGCAGCGATGCAGCCAACAACGTAGCTATCTTGATTGCGGCCAGCCCCAACCATGTTCACTTTAACGGCGGCAAAATCTTTTTGATGCAAAAGCAGGCCGTGATCATCGAAAGCGGAGCGCTCGACGTGGCCTTTTCGAACATCGAGTTCCTGGCTACCGCTCAAGCTGGAGGGGTGCCGACCATTGAATGCCACGATACGATTGCGCGGTTCGCGTTAATCGGCAACACGTTCGGCACTTTTCCGGCGATCGATCCCACACCGCATGCGACTTACTGCGTATCCATGACGGGCGCGGCTTCCTCCATCCTGACATTCATCGGGAACCAATTTCTGGCGTTCGCTACCGCGCCGCTTTTCTTCGCAGCCACCCCCGGCGTAGGCACGGTGATCCGGGACAACTCCTGGATCGATGACCAGATGCCCAATGTAGCATCGGCCGCGACAGTCGTTTTTCCGGTGAACCCGGAGTTTTTCCTGACGGGCAATGTTGCGGTAACCGCTGTATCGGGTCTGTGGGAGGGAGCGCACGGCAAGTTCATTGCCACCAGTGCGACTCCGGGCGCATGGACCGCCGGCGCAACGATCGCCAACTCTTTGACGCCGGTCACTAATGTGGCTGTCGTCTGGTCGTTTCACAGCGGAAAGATCTGGTTGAAGTGATGACAGCCGATACGTTATTCAACAAGATTCTTTTCGACCAGGCGGCCTTCGGCGGGAACGTCTCGGGACTCGCTGGGCAGACGGTGGGCGGCCTGATCTATGCGGCGCTGCGAAAAGCCGCGGTCACGCTCGGGCCAGGGCGCACGCCGTCACCAGCCCAAACGCAGGACGCGATCGACGAGCTGCGGCGGTTGACCGGCTCGCTTAATTGCGATCGCCTGTTTATCTATGCCGAGGACATGTACACCTTTCCGCTCGAGGCGGGCAAAAAGATATATACGTGGGGCCAGGTCCCGGGCGCTTCTGATGTCGCCGACTTCGACGCGCCGCGTCCGCAATTAATCACGCGCGCGAACTTCCTTGACCTCACCACGAATCAATCGGCGCCGCTGCGCTACCAGATGGCAATCCTCACGCCGCAGGTGTGGGCGTCGATTGTTGACCAGAATCTGCCGGATACGATTCCCGAAGGGCTCTACAACGACCGCGCCTACCCGATCTCGAATATCTATTTTTACGGGCAGCCGGAAGCTTCAAATGCCGTCGAGATATGGGCATGGCATCAGATCCCCACCTATACAAGCGAGAGCGAAGTGGTAATCCTGCCGCTTCAATACGAAGATGCGCTGGTGTTGAACCTGGCGGTAAGATTGGCGCCGCAGTTCCAGCGTGTCGTTGATCCGGACTTGCGGCAACAGGCGCGGGAATCACTCATGCGCCTCGAGTCCATCAATGCGCCGCAACCGATTGCGGTCTTACCCGCGCTCGGTTGCGGATGCGGTTACAACATCTTCAGTGATCAGGAAACTAACTAGCGCCATGCCGGTCGCGGCAATCCCGGGCGATCGTCTCAGGCGTCACGAATCGGAGAGAACACGGCATACACGGCATTTTACCGGAGGGTTCAACGCGCGCATACAATATATGGCCGCACTTCAGCGTGATATTAAAACCTCCGGATTCATGAGGGGTTGTTTGCACGACGCGCCGCCACGCCAGACTTTTAGCCATCGATAGGATCTTACTTGAAAATCTCACTTGCCGGCGCAAGCTATACCGCTTCTTCAGTGGTAGCCGCGGCGCAGCAGACTATGAACCTGATTCCGGAATCGATCGAGAACGCCGCCGAATCCACGCGCGCTTTCATGTATGGGCGGCCGGGGCTGAAGTTCTTCGCGCAGGTGACCCCCACTGACATCCGCGCCATGTGGGCGGGCGGCGGGCGGCTGTTCGTCATCCACCACGACAAGCAAACCGAAGTACATGAGGACGGGAGCCAGACGACGGCATCGCAGACGCTCGCCTTTGAGCCGGCGCTGCCGGGGCCGGCGCAGATATTCTCAAACGGCCATCAGCTCATGATCGTGTCCGGAGGCAAAGTCTATTGCAACAACGGACTCGGGCCCGAATTATGTTACTTCCAGCTCGCCGGCATGGCTCTGACGTTTCCCAATGGGCTAGGTCATACGAATACGAATGTATTAACCCGTGATTCCGGGCCCGCCTTCACCGTGGCGATGGTGGGCGGTCCCATCACCATCAACGGGCGCCAGTATACGGTGACCTCGGTGAGCGATACCGACCATATGCTCATCTCTCCGTTTGCGCCGACAGAGACGGGCGTGAAGTGGACCTTCACCGGCACGACGATCACCAATTACGTTCTGACGCGGACTTCGGGCGACGCGTTCGTAGCCAGTATGGCGGGGAAAACCATAACCGTGAACGGACGCAATTACACGGTTGCCGCCTTCACCGATGCAGACCACATAAACGTCAGCCCTTATCTGCCGATAGAAGGCGAAGTTCCCTGGAATATTGCCGGCGGCGACGAAGTGACGGCAATCACCGGCTGTTATCTCGACGGCTACGGCATTATCAACCGTCCGTGGAATCCACCGGCCCCCGGCGGCACGATCGCGGGCCTTTCGGGTACGGTGACTACGGACGGAACTGCCTCTGTCGTTTGGTCGAGCGGCGACCAGTTCACGCCGTCCGTGGCGGGCAAAACGATCGTCATTTCAGGTGTCAACTACGGCATTTTTCAGTACGTCTCGCCGATGCAGGTTCTGGTCGATCCGCCGCCCCCGGCCGGAAGCGCCCGTCCGTATTCGATTGCCTTGGGCACGCGCCAGGGCCGCTCGGGCGCGGTCGAGGATCCGGGACGCCAGTTCAATATTTCCGGCTTAAATGACTTCACGTTCTGGAATCCGATCGATTTCGGCATCAAAGAGGGCCGGTCCGATTACCTCCGCTCAGTCAATGCGGACCACGAGCAACTGATTCTAAACGGCACCGAATCGACGGAAATCTGGCAGAACGTCGGGAGTCAGGTAGTTAACGGCGTGGCTACGTTTCCGTTTCAACGGATACCGGGCGCTTTCATTCAGACGGGATCGCTCGCGACGTTTGGGCCGTCTTCGGTGGGACTCGCATTCTGCTTCCTGGGCGGTTCGCCCGATGGGCAGACCGTAGCGTACCGGCTACAGGGGTTGCAGCCGGTGCGCATTTCCACCCATGCGCAAGAGCAGGTATGGTCCGCCGGCGGCTTCAAGGTGTCGGATGCGGTTTCCTACGCCTACATTGACGACGGCCACACCTTCTGGGTCATCAACTTCTGGCAGCAGCAACAAACCTGGGTCTACGACATGACCGAAAATCTCTGGTCAGAGCGTGCCTGCTGGGATCCGGATGCCGTGCACTTCACCAGATACAAGGCGTGGTATCACGTCTTCATTCCGGAGTGGGGGCCTAGCGGCAAGCATATCGTGGGCGATCCCGCGACGGGCAAGCTCTATGAGCAGAACTTGAATTTTTACGACGACGACGGCCAATTTATCGAATACCTGCGCGCTTTCCCGCACCTGATCAACGAGGACAAGTGGAGTTTTCACCATCGCCTCGAGGTCTACGTGGATTCGGGCGTGCAGCCCTCGGGGGATCCGCCTCTGCTTGTGGGCCTCGACTGGTCCGATGATCGCGGGCACACGTTCGCACACAATCGATACCGCGCCACCGGGTTATCCGGAGACTACATCAAACGCGTGGTGTTCCGTCGGCTCGGCAAGTCACGCGACCGGGTTTATCGCATCGGGATTCAAGCCAAGAGTAAAGTTGCGCTGGTCGATACGTTCCTTGAGGTTACGCCGGGCTTCGCATAAATGGCTGAACAGTTGATCATCCCGCCAATCCGCGTGCCACTGACCGGAACGCTGGACAACAACGCCGGAAACAACGCCAAACCCGTGGCGGCGCGGGATTACTGGTTGTTCTGGCAACGCCTCGCCGAGGCCGGCAATTTGGCGGCCCAAAATATCGCGGCACTTCAGAGCGACATCGACGGGCTCGACCAGGACATCACCGATTTGACGCAGGTGTTGAACGACACGCTTCGTTTCGGCACGCACGCGGCACGTCTTGCGGCCGTAGCGGATCCGTCCGGCGCGCTTTGGGTCGAAACCGACCGCAACAACATCGTGTATCAGGTGCAGATGGTAGGGGGCGCGCCGGCATGGGTTTATGTCACTGGCGCGATGTATGGGACCATTATCGCGGCCGATCAGCGGCCCACGGATTTGGGCGCGAACGATACCGGCCTGATTTTCCTTTCAAGCGATTCTACCTCCGTCCGGTGGATGGGGACGAGTTGGGCCGCGCTCGACCGGATTCTCGATTTGGGACCGGCGCCATCGGTATCTCAACTTGTGGCTAAGGCGAACGGCACGGGGGCGCTCTCGGTGCTCACCTACGCGGCCAACAACGTAAACCTCGGATTCGATGTGGAGTTTTCCGGAAGCGGCTGGGTGGCCCGGGATGCAACCTGCTTTGTGCTGAATAAAACCGGAGGATTGCTGCATATTTCCCGCTCATTCGGGAATACGGTTGGAGGAAGCGCGGCCCTGACCGATGCCCTAACGCTCGACCTCGCAAACGGACGCTGGACCATCGGCGCTCCGTCTGTTGGTCCTGCTCTCCTGGTCAACGGGACCGGTGGCGTCAGCTCTCCCGTGCAACGGTGGAACGTATTCGGAACGGGCGTAGCGGTCGTGTTGCGGGCGGGGCCGGAAGCCTTCCCGGACTTCGGTACCGAAACGGCGCACAGCCTGTATTTCATCACCGGGGGCACTAGGCGAATGATGATCGGCTCGGATGGCTCGATCGCATTCTTCAACCTGCAGGCAACGCTTCCCCCCGCCGGATCGAAGCAAATCTGGTACGACCCGGCAGACGGGAACCGGGTGAAGTTTGCGCCATGACCTGCGAACGCGACCGCGGCTACAGCCTGATCCGCATCGCAGACTTGGGCCGGCTGATTCCGCTTGCTCGAGAGTTTTATTCAAAGTCCCGGTTTCTTCGCAACCTCGACCCGGATCGGTTCACACGTATGTGGGCGGAACTGATCGAGCGCGGAGCCGGTGAGATCTTTCTTTTGCCGGACGACGGCAGCGGCCCGATTACCGGCGCGCTCGGCGCCGTCACTTATGCGGAACCATACAGCGGCGAACTGATCGCAACGGAATTTTTCTGGTATGTGGCGGACGGATTCCGGGGCCAGGGTATGAATCTCTACCGGGCATTCGAAGAGTGGGCCAGAAACCGGAAGTGTTCGCAGATCCGGATGGTTCATCTCATGGACTCAATGCCCGACAAACTGAACGTGGTTTACCGCCGGCTCGGCTATGAACCAGCGGAACTACATTACGTGAAGGAGCTGTAACCATGATCGGGACAACGGCCGCTATACTCGGTTCCGCAGCCATTGGCGGCGGCACGTCGCTACTCGGCGGCCTCTTCGGCGGCAGCGCCGCGAAAAAAGCCGCCGAGATTCAGGCGAAGGCGGCTAAAGAGCAGGCAGCCCGTCTGCAGGCCATACTTGATCAATACAACCCGAAGATCGGGGAGGCCGCGGAGGGCGCCGCCACGGGCGCAACGGCGGCCGGCGACCGCGCAATCGAAGACGTCAGGGCCGCCGCGCGGGCCGCCGGGATCGACGTCCGCGGCGCCTACGCCGGCGCCAACGAGTTTCTTTCTCCCTACATCCACGGCGGCGAGCAATCGCTCGCGCAGTTCATGGCACTCACGGCACCAGGCGGCGAGTTCAACCGCACGCCGAACGCTCAGGAAGTGCTGGCGCAGGACCCCGGCTACCAGTTCCGGATGGACCAGGCTTCGAAGGCATTGCAGGCCTCGGCGGCCGCGAAGGGCGGCGCATTGGGCGGCGGCACGCTCGGCGCGTTGATGGGCCTGAACCAGAATCTCGCTTCGAGCGAGTACGGCGCCGCGTTTGAGCGGCTGCGGGAATCGCAGCAGGACCGCGCGGCGCGTCTCAGCACATTGATGAATCTAGGGTACGACGCCGCGGGAAGGTACGGCCAGAATCTTACGGCGGGCGAGCAATTCCTGGCATCGCTTGGAATGAATGCGGCGACGACCACGGGGCAATTCGGCACCAACGCGGCGCAGTTTGCGGGCTCGACAAGGCTTAACGCTGCGGAGAACCAAGCCCAAAACGCGCTGGGCATGGGGCGGTCGATTGCGGACCTGATGACGGGCGGCGCCGCGGCGCAGGCCGCGGGCACCGTGGGCGCGGCGAACGCATGGCAGGGAGCGTTCAGCGGGATCGGAAACGCGGCCATTGGCGCGGGCAATACGATCGCGCAGCTAAACACCCTGGACCGGATTTTTGGAAGCCGGGCGGTCACTCCCGGCGACGTGACTTCAATTCCGACTCCGCAGATATGGAAGAACCCCGCCTTGATGCCGGGGTGGGATCGATCGTGGGATCTAGGACCGGTATGAACAGAGTGAACTGGGCGGACTTGACGCATCCGCCCATGGCCGGGCACTACCCCGGCGTGCGCTCTGCGGCGCAGAGAAGGCACACACAGAGGCCTTACGGAATCTTTCGCTTACTGTGCCCGTTCTCGTTCCCGCGCTGCATGGACTTAAGGAACGTCTGTAAGAGGGCGTCGGTCTTTTCCTGCGATGCTTCGAGGCGTTTCTGGGCCTCTTGGATCTTTACCAGCATCTTCGCGCCTTGCAACAGTAGCTTGCGAATGGCCGCGATTTCGCGGTCGTGTTCATCGACTCGCTGTTTGAGTGTCAATGGGTATCTCCTGCCGGTCAGTATCCGGCTTCTTTCAGTGTAGCGCCGGGCATAAGACAGGCGCTTGAAACGGAGGTTAAACGATGGCGATTACGATTCGTCTGATCATGCTGATTCTTGCGGCCGTCTCGTTCACGCTCGCCGCGGCCGCCGTCCAAACGCGGGTTAACTTGATCGCGCTCGGTTTGCTGTTCGTAACGATTGCGGCGTTGTTCTGGTAGGAGCTGACTATGGCGCTAGACCCTGAGATCTCATTGCAGGTGCGGCCGCCCGCGCCGCCGACGGTACAGATCCAGTCGCCGCTCGAGCAAGTCGGGCAGGTGCTCTCGCTGCGCGGGCTCATGCAGCAGGGCGAGCTGCGAAATTTGCAGATACAGCAGGAACAACAGGCAATTCAGGACCAGCAGAATCTGCGGACGTGGATACAACAGCACCCAAAAGCGACCGGCCAGGAGCTGACCCACGCCGTGCCGACGGCGGCGGCCGCGGCGCTAGCTAAGGGATGGACGGACCAGCAAAAATCAGAAGCTGACGCGCATTCGGCAGTATTGACGGACCATCTGAACACGCAAAAGGCGATAGACCGTTCATTGCGTGGGATCACGGACAACCCCACCAAAAATCAGGCCATCGCGGAAGCAGTAAAAAACGGATGGCTCACGAGCGATCAAGCCGCGCCGTTGTTTAACTACGATGTGAAGGGCCCGGAGTGGACTGCTTTTGCCAATCGTGCGCGGGAGCAAACCCTGGACGCCATCCAGAGCGGTACCGCCGCATTGAACGAATTGAACCGCCGGCGAACCGAAGGGCAGATCCTCGAAACGGGGCTTACCAATGCGGCGCGCACCATCGGCAGCGTGAAGGATGCGGCCAGTTACCAGAATGAGTTTTTACCAAGTCTCGACCCGATCGTTCGCGCGAAGATGCCGAAGGACTTTTCGGATCAAGCCGTAAAAGTGATTCAAGCGATGGGACCGAAGCCATCGGCGGCAACCGCTATCAGTCCGGAGGACGAGGCCACTATCGAATCGCTCGCACAGGGCCTCGTCGATCACAAGATCGTACCTACGCAAAGGGCACTCGGAAGATTTACCGCGCCGGCGCTTGCCCGCGCCGTGGCAAGAGGGTACGACCAGGCGAAGGAACAAACCATCTTTAACGGCGTCCAACGCCAAATGGCTACTTTGAACGGGCCACAGCAAACGCGCGTACGGAAGGCTGTAGAAACCGCCGGCGACATGCTCACCGAAGTCACGGGCTTATTTGACCAATGGGTGAAGCTGGCACCGCTGAACGGTTTCCGCGATATAAACAGCGTTTCGCTTGAAGCGTCAAAACACCTGCCCGGTGAAATGGGCGAGATAGCGCAACGTTTGGAATCGGCGATCGCCCGCTTTAACCCGGAAATGGGTTTCGTGCTGCAAGGTGGCAATGCTCCGACCGATCATGCAATGAAACTTGCATCGCAGAACCTCCAGGCCAATTGGAACGAACGTACTTTCCGTGGCGCGTTGAATGACCTTCGCGGGAATCTTGCATCGCGCAGAGCAGTTCTCAACAGCTTCGATCCCGCTGGCGTTCCGGCGGATTCCCCCTATCTGCCGCAGAACTGGCAGCAACCCGCCGCCACGCCGCAGGCGGCCGCGCCGGCGGCGCAGACGCCGCCAGCATCGACAGGTCTTCCGTCTGGTTGGGAAACCGCGATGCGATCATCCGGACCAAACGACGAACCGAAGCAAATCTGGATCGGGCCAAACGGCCAAATATCCACCCGGCCGCCGCGGATTTACCAGGGCCACACATACGCTTTCGACGGTACGCAATGGGTTAGGCAATGACAGCGGAACAGCAAGCGCCCGATACACTGCCGGCGGATTTCTTCGATAAACCCCAATCGACCACGACTCCAGCCGCGCCGCCGCCCGACACGTTGCCGGCAGATTTCTTCGACAAGCCGCAGAAAACGCCGCCAAAGGAAACGCTCAAGAGCACGCCGGCCGCGAACCCTTCCGATAACAGTTTCATCGAGCAGTACAAGCAAAACAGCATCCTTCGCGTGGCTTACGATTTACTGGGCGCGGCGTCTCGAGATCCGGAAACCATCCAGCGCGCCAAAGAAACCGCGGCGCAGCTCTGGCAGGGTCTATCAAGCGAACCTGGCCGCATCAAGAACGAGTTTCTAGCGTTCTGGAACCAGGCGCAGCAGGGACATTTCCAGGGTGATCCCGCAGCCGCTATCCCTCACTTACTCCGTTCGGTTCCGTTCCTCGGTCCATTGTCCGAACAGATCGCGCAGAAGATCGCCGCCGGGCAGTATGCCGGCGCGGCCGGGCAGTTCGCCGCCGGCGCGATCGAACCGACCCTGATACCGAAAATCGCGGGCGGTGTTACAGACGTCGCCGCAAATGCCCGCGATATACCGGCGATGGCGGCCGGCGGCGCACGGGGCGCGTGGGAAGGATTCACCGGGCCGGGCAGTTTCAAGATGCGTGTAGGCGGCGTACCCGTCGAAGTACCCGCGCCTCGAGGATTCACACGGGCGGCCGGCGGCGGCCTCCTCGGTTATAAGCTCGGCGGGACGCCGGGCGCGATTATTGGGACTGCTGCGGGCGCGGCTTATCCGTTCGTACGCGGCGCCTATCGCGGCGCCGTAAGTGCGCTTGAAGAAGCGCGGGCCGCTCGAGCACTAGCGGAATTTGAGGCGCAGGCGCGCATGTTCGATCAATTCCACCGCGCCGCCCAAGGGCCGCCCGATCGCTTATACATCCCACCGGAACGCCAGATATCACAGCAAGGCGAAACCATCATCACGCCCGCGCCGGCCGATACCAGCTCCGTTACGGCGGTTCCCGGCGAATATGCGCAGCGCGAACCCCTTCCGCCATCGCGCCAGTTACCGCCCGGCCGTGAAATTCGTGAAATGCCGGCGGCTGAGGACACAAGCTATGTGCGTGCCGTGCCGGGCGAATATCCGGCAGTCACCGAAGCCATAGAGCGCGCCCCGATCGTCAACGAGCCGCCGATCGCGGCGCCGGCGGTGACCGCCGAAGTTTCCGCCAGTGCCGCAGACTTGCCGGAATTTACCCTTGACGACTTCGCAAAAGGCCTTGCGAAGAAGCCGTTTGCGAAGCTATCCGCCAAAGACCAAGCGTCCGTACAGGCCGCATACGATAGATTCCAGCAATCGAAGTCGGAACCGCCGCCCGACACGATGTCTGCTGCGGAAGCGCAGGCGCGATTTGAAGCAGAGAAGGCGAAGCCCCCTGCAGAGGAGCAGCCGACGTTTGAAGAGGCCGGACGCGAGAAGAAAGCAAGCCTCTACGCTGACTGGCTGATCCGCAAACAGGTCCCGCTTACATGGCTTGAAAGCGCCACGCCGGACAC
>Ga0126377_10002401_pt1 | contig 12874 bp, 17 predicted proteins | sample PanSoiMetPlot_22_FD_92647 | JGI IMG/M metagenome (GOLD analysis project Ga0126377, IMG submission 92647) | Tropical forest soil microbial communities from Panama - MetaG Plot_22 | ecosystem: Environmental > Terrestrial > Soil > Tropical forest > Bulk soil | place: Panama | collected 2016-02-17
CTCGAGATTCTAATTGCATCCTCCGGGGGTGATTCTTCGTAATAGTCTCAGCAGGAGCGCTTAAAGCAGATGTACTGTCCGAGATGTGGGGCACAAAACATTGATGGGGCAAAATTCTGCCGGGGCTGTGGCACAACTCTCGATACGGTGGCCCTCGCCCTATCTGATTCTGAATCCTTAGGCAACACCAAGCGGAGGAAACGCGGGAGCGCAACACAAAAGGATTGGCTTGAAACCCGGCACCACGGCACGAAAAATGTGATGCAGGGTGTGGGTATGGTGATCGCCTCTGCCTTGCTGGGAATTCCGTTGGCCCTCTTCAGTCACAATCCTGATTGGGCAATTATCTGGGTAATCTTCGTTGGCTGGGTGACGGTTTGGGGAGTCGTCTCGATCACCTCAGGCATCGGCGATCTGCTCGAATCGAGGTTCATGCGCCGTCAGTTGGGAGCTGACGAATCAATGGACGAATGGCGCTCTACCTCGCACATAGCTGGAATTTCAGAAGCCGACACCTCGCCAAACCTGGACCTTCCTGCCAGCGTCACAGAAAACACCACCAAGCTACTCAGCAAACCCGAACCCTAGATATTTTTGATTGCCAATTGCCGATTGCCTGCCCGCGACATGTGAATCAAACCAATCGGCAATTGGCAATCGCAAATCCTCAATTTCAGACCGAACCCTTTCGCACTCCTCCGGGTCATAATAGGTGAATGGCCAAGCCGACTGACGCACGGCGGGAAATACTGTTGGTGCTTGAGGCTCAGTCCGGGAGTCAGGAAGCCTTGAACGAGATTTTCAAGTCCGTTCAGGAGCCGCTCTTTAACTACATTTTGACTCTCGTGAGAGAGCGGCACCTGGCTGAGGACGTGCTCCAGGAGGTGTTCCTCCGGATTTATCGCAAGCTGCGCTGGTTACAGGAACCCGCAGCATTCAGGGCCTGGAGTTATCAGATTGCGACGCGGGAAGCATTCCGCCAGCTCAAACGAGAACGCCGTTGGTCCGCTCAAGTTAGAGAAGATGAGACATTGCAAGTCATTCCCGCGGTCCAGCGGGACGAGGAGTTTCCTCAGGAGTTGATTGAAATGTTACCTGAAGTCGTGGGGAACTTGCCGCCTGGGAGTCGCGCTGTGGTAGTGCTGCACTATCTGCACGAACTGTCGTTTGTGGAAACCGCCGCCGTGCTCGAGATACCGCTTGGCACCGTCAAATCACGACTAGCGTATGGATTGGCGAGTTTGCGCCAGCAGTTTCAGAAACAACTAAAACGCTCAATGGAGGCATGATGTTAGACAACAACAAGGCAACAGACGACCCAGCTTTCAAGCGACGCTTCAAACTTGCACTGTTTGGTTTCGCAATCGTCGAGTTTCTCGTTACCGCTTTTGTAGTCATCTACAAGTTCAAGCACTGAACCTTAGGAGTCTCAATATGTCAGAAAGCATCGATCTGGATGAAGTTCGCGCCAAAGCTCTCGCGCGAATTGACCGCAGTGAAAGAAATTTCAAACTGGCGTTCATATGTGCGGCGCTGGTGGAGGCCTTGTTCCTGGGAGCGTTCTTGTTGTTGGCCGACCTTTCGAATCGCCTGCACTTGTTGTTGCTGATTGCCACAGTGAGTAGTTACTCGATCGTCGGGTTTGGTCTGCTGGCCCTCGGTGCGCACGTGAATCGTTGTGTGTTGCGCGTCTTGAAAGCGGTGGAATTATTGAAAGGCTGAGTGAGAAGATGCAGTGGCGTTTTCTTATCGCGGCAATTGTCGGGACCATACTGCTAATCAAAAGTTGCGCAATTTGGTTAGGCGAGTCGGCAATGCTGCTCCCAACTCCGCCTTTCTGTTTTTTCTTGCTCTAAAACGAACGTTCGTGCTATATACACTCGAGCACAGGAGCCCCTGGTGTGACTAAAGCGCAACTCAGAAAAGCAGCAAAAATTGTGGCCGCTAAGGGTCGTAAGGCCCAGGGAGAACGCACGCGCAGGGCAATTCTCGAAACGGCGGTTCATATCGCCTCGGCCGAAGGATTGGAAGGGTTAACCATCGGTCGCCTTGCCCTCGAACTCTCCATGAGTAAGAGCGGACTTTTCGCACACTTCGGTTCCAAGGAAGACCTTCAGGTGGCCACCGTCGAGGCGGCCCGCGCAATCTTCATTCGCGAAGTCATTGGGCCCGCATTTGAAACGGCCCAGGGACTGCTCCGGCTTTGGAAACTCTGCGACATTTGGCTCGGTTATGTACAAAGCGGCGTCTTTCGTGGAGGCTGCTTCTTCGCGGCCGCAGCCGCAGAATTTGACAGCCGACCCGGGCCAGTAAGAGACCGGATAGCGGAGATCATGAAAGAGTGGCTGGCTACGCTCCGGGGCACGATTATCGAAGCCCAGAACGCTGGTCAATTAACCAAAGAGATCGATGCCACTCAGCTGGCGTTTGAATTCAACTCTCTCGAACTCGGCGCCAACTGGGCCTTTCAGTTACACGGTGATCTAAAAGCCTTTACGCGCGCGCGCGAAGCGATCCGCGAACGGTTGGGTCGTTATGCAACCAGTGCCGGCGCCTCACTCCTGTCGGTGACGAAACCAAAACCTAATCGAGCCCGCGCCTAGAACCAAATAATATGAACGCACTAGCCCAAGCGAGCTTTTCATCCGACACTGTCTTCAAACGCAAGGCAAACTGGGACCTTATCAGGCTCGAGCACTGCATGCTCAACGAGGGGGAGTTGCCGCCACACTCTCATCGCGAACACGCAATTCTCATCGCTCTGAACGACGGCGCCAAAGGAGAGTTAGTTACCGCCACCGGGGGCGGCATGAAAGGCACACAAGTCAAGGGCAGTGTTGGCGTACTACCCGCCGGTCTCGAGCATCGAGTAACTATCGACAGCCCTTGTGAACACCTTGCTCTTTACCTTGATCCCAAGTTGATCGCCCGCGCAGCGTCTGAGACAGGACGGTCCAACTTTGAAATCGTCGAAAAGTACACGCGTAGTGATCAGCTCATCAATAATGTTGGCCTGGCTTTGCTAGGAGAGCTTTACTCCGAAGGTTTAAGTGGCCAACTGTATGCTGAGTCGCTGGCTAACGTCCTGGCAGTTCATCTTCTCCGCTACTACACCACCGCGGAGAGTCAGATCGGTTCGTTTACCGGCGGGCTCGCGGGACCAAAACTCCGGCAGGTGATGAACTTCATTGCCGACAACTATGCCAACGATGTACGACTTTCTGAATTGGCCCAGGTCGCGGGCATGAGCAGTTTCCATTTTGCGCGCGAGTTCAAGCGTACTACCGGCACGACACCACATCAGTACTTGATTAAATTTCGTGTCGAACGAGCGAAAGCGTTCCTGGCCGATCGTGAATTGTCATTGATTGAAGTAAGTCTGCGTTCAGGTTTCAGTCATCAAAGTCATTTTACTCGACTGTTCCACAAGCTCACTGGCACCACCCCACACCTTTACCGCCTGAGTCTGCAAGACTAACAGTTTGAGTACGTGGTGATCGGTTTCCTTTCCGATGTTAGCCGGAGCACTTGCAACGAAAGATTTGCAACCGAAAGCGAAAATCCTACTCACGGCAGACACATGGTCAAGAATTTAGATACCACCTGCTTCAGCAGGGTGGTCCTTCAATTTCAACCTAGTCAAGGGCTCGTGAATCCTCTTACAGATACCACCGACTTCAGTCGGTTGGAGCTTCAACTTCGGCCTCGCGGAGAAGAAAAATGGCAGAAGTTGAAACTCCACCCGACTAAAGTCGGTGGTATCTTCCGCTCATTCGTGCAACCGCTGACTAGGTTAAAACTGAAGGACCACCCGGCTGAAGCCGGTGGTATCCGATTATTGATATAGCCTCTGCCGTGAGTGGGATTCGCTTTGTGCGTAGTCGGGTTCGAATGCAGGCGGGCCACGTGCGCCCCTAGCACGCTCAACACAAATCAGCAAGAACAGGCAAGCGGAGCAATAACAGGAAAGACGCATGGTCCATAGAAGCTTAGACTGCACCCTGCAAGTAACTTCTATGGAGGCAGGCAGTGAATCTCAGAACCTTGTTAATCGCCAGCTTGTTTGTGCTGGTACTGGCGGGCACCAATCAGGCGCAAACAGCGGCGGACCATGCAGCGATCAAACGCGGGAACGAATTAGTTCGCCAACAGAAGTATGAAGCGGCGATCAGCGAATATCGCAGCATCTCTCCGGGTGACAAAGAACGTTACGCTCAAGCCATCTACAACATTGGCGTCTGTTATTACGAACTGTGGCGTACCGATGAAGCAATTAACTACTTTCGCCAGGCAATCGATGTAAAGCAGGGTCGCTATCCGAAGGCTTCGCTGGCGCTGGGTGTTGCGCTTCAGGATCAGTCAAATCTAACCGAAGCCAAGGCCGCCTACCTGCAGTCGTTAAATGCGTCGCATGGGGAGTATGCCCTGGCTCATTACGCACTGGGCTTGCTGCTGGCAAACGAAAATGACTTTGCCGGAGCGGCCATACATTTCCAGGCAGCCAGCAAGCGCGCCGGGTTTCATGAGCCGGCCAGTCACAACAACCTTGGTGTGATGCTGGCGCGCATGGGCCGACTGGCCGAAGCTGAACCGGAGTTTGCTACCGCGTTACGTAAAGCCAACGGTGTCTTTGAGGACGCCGCCAACAACTTGAAGCTTTGTCGTTCACTGCTCGAAAACCGAGGTGAAATTGCGGCATTGAAAATCACGCTACTTGGTAATCCGATGGGCCAATAACACTTTCAGAAAGGACCCGTAACTGCTATGACGAGCAGACCCGAAGATGCATTAGTGATTTTGAAACTTTACGAGATTAGAGGTGAGGCGTTGATGAGGCAGGCGCGGGCCTGGTTTTTTAGCGAGTTTAATCCCCAGAGTGGTCTCGACATCCTCGCGTTGATGCAGAGCGGCGAAAAGGAGAGTGCGTTCTATCGCATGGTCTCATCGCACTGGGAAGTTGCAGCAGCCCTCGTTAATAACGGGGGCATCGACAAGAAGATGTTCCTCGAAGCAAACTCCGAACACCTGGTGGTGTTTGCCAAACTTCAACCTTTCATCGCGGAGATCCGGGAAACAATTGGGGAACCGGATTATCTGGCGAACCTGGAACGGTTGGTGATGAAAGCTGATAACGTGGAAAAGAAATTGGAGAATCGACGCCGCCTGATTGCTCGCTGGGCCCAGCCCAGGGCCACGACAGCCTAGACGCTCCATTGCCGATTCTTGATTGGGTCTTCCTCACCCGCCAATCGGCAATCCCTTGAACCTGCTTGCAGTGAGATGTCACAATCAAGCATGGACTACCGAAATCTCCGCAACATTACTGCCGCTACCATACTCGTACATCTTATCGTCTCAATGATTCACGGTTATGCTCACACCCAAGCTCTCGTGACTCTGTCAGCTGTGGGGCAAATATATGTAATCGTGGTTATCATTCTGGCGCCGCTGTTGGGCGGTGCTCTCCTGTACTCCCGCCGCCTGAAAACGGGCGCGCTACTGGCAGCCTTGTCGTTGGCCGGATCGTTTGTGTTTGGCCTCGTCTACCACTTTCTCCTGCCCGGCAGTGACAACGTCATGGAAGTGCACGGTGAGTGGCACATGATGTTCATGTGGACCGCGGTCATGTTGGCGGTCCTGGAATTGGTGGGAACACTGACCGCATTCTGGTTGTACCACTCGCTCTCACGCAGTTTGCAAGCTAACCGCTAAGCTCTCAAATTCTTTTTTCAATTCTCTGCGCAACCTCAGCGTCCTTCGCGTCTCTGCGTTAAGAGTTATTGTCGCCAGGCGTTCACCGCTGAGACACGGAGATGCTGAGGTTGCGCAGAGAGTTGAGTTTCTAAGAAGACGCCGAGTACGCTTCATTCAAATCTATTCTTGAAATACGACATGACTGGAAACCTGTTGCCGTGGCATCATAGGTGGACAATGAAACTGCATGGTCTTGGGCTCTCCCTCAGCTTAATAGTATTGCTGTCGTGCCTTTCCGTCAGCGCCAAGCCGGTTCATCACTATGTTTTCTTCAGCAGCGACCGGCAAAGAATCGCCGAAAAATCATTTCTCGAAACCAAAGCCTTTGAAGGCGCACAACTCAAATACACGTGGCGTGAACTTGAACCCGACTTAGACTTCTACAACTTCAAGCCAATCCGAGAAGACTTGAAGTTCCTCACCGCCAACGGCAAGAAGTTGTTCATTCAACTTCAGGACGTCTCCTTTAGTCCGCGGATCGTTAACGTGCCCGAGTATCTGCTGAAGAATAAGGACTACAACGGTGGGGCAGCACCGCAATACAAAATTGTGGACGGTGACGAAGAGCACGCCACTATTGATGGTTGGGTAGCGAGAAGATGGGATCCCGCAGTGCAAGGCCGGTTGTTTCGTCTACTTTTTGCACTCGGAAAAGAGTTTGATGGCAAGATCGCCGGCATCAACCTGGCAGAGACGGCGGTTGATTTTGGCGAAACCGGAAAACTAGTACCGGTTGGATTTACTGCAGAGAAGTATCGCGACGCGATCATCGAGAATATGAAGATACTCAAACAGGCTTTTCCGAAATCGGTCGCCATGCAATACGCTAATTTCATGCCCGGTGAATGGCTACCTGAAACCGATAAGTCTCTACTCCGCGATGTATTTAAGGAAGCGAGGAAGGAAGGTGTGGCACTTGGTGGTCCAGACTTGCTGCCATACAAACCAGGTCAGATGAATCACAGCTATCCATTGATAAGGGAATCGGCCGGTCAAGTACCAACCGGCATTGCGGTACAGGAGGGCAACTACAAGTTGCTGAACGGCAAGACCAAAAAGCAAGTAACCATTCAAGAGTTGATCGACTTTGCTACCGACTACCTGAAAGTTGATTACATCTTCTGGTGTACCGAGGAGCCGTTCTACTCCAAAGACGTCATACCCTATCTCAAAGCTGGCACTCCTTGATGGCTACAGCGCAGTTAATTCTCACCCTCAGTCTGGTGTTGACGTGGGGTTGGCAAACATCGATGGCCCAACCAGCGCCAACTGACGTTGATGTGCTCCACTACAACGTGCTAATTGAACCTGACTTAGCGTCCAAGACTGTCAAAGGCAAAGTCAGGATCAGGTTTGTAACTCCCAAGCAGAATCCAACCAATGTGGCGTTTGATTGTGGCGCGCTAACTATCGACGCGGTACGTGATCACGGTGTCACTCAGGTCTTCAATGTAAAAGACAAGCGACTCTTAGTTACGCTGTCTGAGCGGGTACGGCCTGACGAAACCAGGGAGCTCGACATCGAGTACCACGGTCAGCCCCGTTACGGTATCCGCTTCTTTCCCGAACAGCAGCAGGTGTACACCGTTTTTTCTACGAGTCAATGGATGGTCTGCGTCGACTCGCCGGCTGATCGAGCCACGTTGCAACTATCGTTGATACTGCCGGCGGGTTTGACACCTGTCGCGAACGGGCGGCTGATCGCAAAAAAAGAGACGCCTGACAACAAGGTTGCTTATCAATGGGAACAGAAGACGCCGATCCCGTCCTACGTTTTTGGTTTCGCGGCTGGTCCTTTTCGAACCTTCAGTGAGAAAAAAAGCGGCATCGAATATCGTCACCTGGGCACCAGCTTCACGCCTGAGCAGCTGCAAACGATTTTTCGCGATACAGCCGACATGGTGGACTTTTATGAAAGCCGGGCCGGCGTACGCTACGTTGACGCAAGCTACACTCAAGTCCTGGCCGCGGGCGGCCCTGAGCAGGAGATGAGCAGCTTCACCGCGCTGAGCGAAGCATACGCAAAGAAGGTGCTAGCTAACGATCACGACGTCTGGCTCGGCGCTCACGAACTGGCGCACCAATGGTGGGGCATCATGGTAACTGCTCGCGATTGGAATCACTTTTGGCTCAACGAAGGCCTGGCCACTTTTATGGCGGCCGCGTATCTGGAGCATCGTTTTGGCCGGGCCGATTACCTGCGTGAGATTGAGTCGTATCGAAAAAATTATGAGCGGGTGTTGCAGGCAGGGCATGATAAGTCACTCGTGTTTCCCGATTGGAATAGACCAACTGCTGACGACCGCACGCTGGTCTATGACAAGGGCGCTTACGTACTGCATCTACTGCGCGAGGAGATGGGAGAGCAGGCGTTCTGGGCCGGTCTCAAAGCTTACACGCGAGCGTTCTATGGTAAGTCTGTCGTGACCAGTGATTTTCAAAAAGCCATGGAGCAAGCAGCCGGCAAGAGTCTGCAAACGTTCTTCAACAAATGGGTCTATCTTAAGGAAGTCGGTAAATGAGCACCGGACGCATGGAAGCTTTTAGCGATGGTGTGATCGCGATCATCATCACCATCATGGTGCTCGAGTTGCGCGTGCCGCATGAAGCAACTTTCCGGGCACTCGTGCCCCTGGCCCCTGTGCTGTTGAGTTACCTGCTAAGTTTCGTTTTCATCGGCATCTACTGGAGTAACCATCATCACCTCTTACACATCGCCGAACACGTTGACGGTCGAGCGCTATGGGCCAATTTACACCTGCTCTTCTGGTTGTCGTTGGTGCCCTTTGTTACCGCTTGGATGGGAGAGAACCATTTTGCTGCCGTGCCCGTGGCGATTTACGGCATGATCCTGTTTCTTGCCGGTGTGGCTTACACTATTCTGGCTCGTGTCCTGATATCGCTGGACGGTGCTGACTCTCGGATCGCGGCTGCCCTCGGCAAGGACTACAAAGGAAAGCTATCGGTGGTGGGTTACAGCCTGGCAATACCGCTGGCGTTTGTTAGACCGTGGCTAGCGTTTGTTTTCTATGGGGCCATCGCGGTGATGTGGCTAGCTCCTGACCGTCGCATCGAGCGAAGTATCACTTCCTGAGGTTGGCCCTCAATGAACACCTACATAGCGCTACTGAAGGGCATCAACGTGGGCGGCAAGAACCTGATTAAAATGGAGTCGCTCATTGAAAGCTTCGAATCGCTGGGTTTGCAGAATGTCCGATCTTACATACAGTGTGGCAACATCGTCTTTCAAACCAGGGCAGCAGCTGGCGAAAACTTACGGCGCAAAATTGAAAAAAAGCTGAGCAAGACATTCGGAAACGATGCACACGTAATTTTGAAAACGGTTGCCGACCTGGAATCGCTGGTCAAGCAGAATCCCTTCAAAAAAACCCCTGTCAATCGCGACACGATGTTGTGCGTAGCTTTCCTCGCGAACTCACCTGCTGCCCCGCCGAGACTGCCATTGCAATCGCAAACTGAAAAACTCGAACTGATCGCCATCAAGGAACAGGCAGCTTTCGTGGTTGCTCGCCGCAAACATACCGGCTGGTTTGGCTTTCCCAACAACTTTGTCGAAAAGGAACTGGGAGTTATAGCCACCACCAGGCAATGGTCTACCGTAGGGAAGATTGTAAAGTTCGCCACCAGGAATTAATTGTCCGATGCGCATCATCGGTTACTTCACTACTTTCATTTTAATCTTTGTTGTTTTCGCACTGGGCCGAAGTGAGCGAAGTGTCGCGCCACCGCTTCCGTATGGTCCATTACCATCCGCTCGTCAACTCCACTGGCACGAACTCGAGTTCTACGGTTTCCTTCATTTCACGGTCAACACCTTCACCGATAAAGAATGGGGTTACGGTGACGAGTCTCCGGCGATCTTCAATCCGACAGACTTCGATGCGGACCAGATTGTGTCAGCAGCCAAGGCCGGCGGAATGAAGGGGTTGATCCTAACCGCCAAGCATCACGACGGTTTTTGTCTCTGGCCCTCGCAATACTCGGAACACACAGTCAAACAAAGTCCGTGGAAGAACGGCAAAGGGGACGTCGTGCGAGAGATTTCCGAGGCCTGTCGTCGTCACGGCCTGAAGTTTGGCATCTACTTGTCGCCATGGGATCGCAATCACAAAGACTACGGCAAGCCTGAATACCTTACTTACTACCGCAATCAACTGCGCGAACTGTTGACCAACTATGGTCCAATCTTTGAAGTATTTCTCGACGGTGCCAATGGCGGCGATGGGTTCTATGGCGGCGCGCGCGAGACGCGCCGGATTGACCGGGAGACTTACTACGATTGGCCCACCACCTGGGAACTGATCAGAAAACTTCAGCCCGCGGCAAACATCTTCAGCGACGCTGGACCCGATGTGCGTTGGGTGGGCAACGAACGGGGCGTGGCCGGCGAGACGTGTTGGACGACGCTGAACCGTGCAGACTTTGCTCCGGGACGGGCCGATGAAGCTCGCTTGAATAGTGGTGACCGGCCAGGAACAGATTGGGTGCCCCCCGAGTGTGATGTTTCCATTCGGCCCGGCTGGTTCTATCACGCGCGGGAGGACGAGAAGGTGAGGACGGCGCAAAACCTGCTGGACCTCTACTTCTCCTCTGTAGGCCGCGGCGCCTCCTTCTTGCTTAATTTGCCGGTGGATCGCCGGGGCAGGATCCCGGATAAAGACACCCAATCACTGGCGGAGTTTCGCCGCCTGGTCGATCGCATGTTTGCCGTCGATTATGCGAAGGGTGCGCGGATTGATGTCAGCAATGTAAGAGGCCGGGCCTCGCGCTTTTCCGGCGCTAACGTGATCGATGGTAAGCGCGACACGTACTGGTCCACCGACGACTCCGTAACCGATCCGTCACTGGTCCTCGACCTCGGGCAACCACGTACTTTCAACGTGGTTCGTTTACGGGAGTATCTGCCGCTGGGCCAGCGAGTGGAAAGTTTTGCGTTGGATGAATGGGAGAATGGCGAGTGGAAACAATTTGCCGCGGGTACGAGTATCGGGAATTGCCGGCTGAAGCGTACTGGGCCAATTACCACTTCGAAGGTCCGTCTCCGAATTATCAAGGCCGCCGCTTGCCCGGCCATTTCTGAACTGGGCTTGTTCGCTGAGCCAACGGCAAAGTGAAGCTGGTCCGTCGGGCTGGAATAAGATCCCGACCTCCGCTAAGCTTCCGCCGGAACGTCACGCGGAACGCTTGGGATAGGCTTATGGAAGTACTCATGGATATCTGGCACTGGATGATCGCCTTCAGTGTGTTCGCGTTTCCCTTGTTACTCGGGACATTGACTTACCTTCGCCTACGCAGTCGCAGTCTGCGCCTGGCCCACATCATTGGCTTTCTGATTGCGCCCGGGCTGACTTTTTACTTCATCAGGATGGAGGAAATCCAAAGTCTACAAAGATTGGCGCAGGAGGATGGCGGGCGTATCCGTTGCGGATTACCGCTGCTGGGCGCCGTTATCCTGATGTTTGTTGGCACTGGCTTGCAGTTGGCATTCAGTCTGATGGTCCAAGGGCTCCTGGCAGCCAGGCGGCGAAGAGTGAAAGCATAGTGAAACAAGCGCTGAATATCCTGGCCTATGTGATGCTCGCGCTCGTGAGCACCGGGCTCACTCTTGCTCAAGGTGGGGGCAAAGCTGAACCCAAGCGCATTGAGTTCAAGCCAGGTGCAACGAGTACTATCATCAACGACAAAGTACACGGAACTGAGGAAGCTGAGTATGTGCTGTCCGCGAAGAAGGGTCAGAAGTTAATCATTCATATGACCTCGGTGCCGCGAAAATCATCGGTGTTTGATCTGAAGGCGCCCAACAACGCCGATCTCGGTTTGGAGTACGACGCAAACTACGACTACACCGGTACGCTGCCGGAAACGGGCGACTACATGATCATCGTCGCGCGACCGACCACCTCACCGGGCACCTCAACCTATCGCCTCTCGATAACAGTGCGGTAACTTTGGAGTGCGCCGACCTGTCGGCGCTTTGTGATCGCGCCCCCTCCGTGATCACAAAGCGGTGACGAGTCACCGCACTCCAAAGTTATTTGATCCCTTTGCGAGACAGTTGTTCTTTCAACGCGCTGGCGACCGCAGCGTCGAAGCCGCTTTCCTTACCACGGTTCAACTTCTTGCGTTCCGCCGCAATAAATTCATCCCGCTGTTTTGAGAGGGTAACGATCTGCGCGCGAATGTCCTTCCGGGCGGCCAGACGTTTTTCAATTTCCTGCTTACGATCGTCGGGCGATAGCTTCTTCAGGTCTGCCGGAAGATCCTCGTCCTTCACTGCATCGAGCTTTAGCGATCCGTTCTCGATACTTTGCAAGAGATCGCCAACGTAGGCATCCGTGTTCACTACTTTGTTGTAAGCGCGGTCGGCTTTGGCTGCGGCTGGAGCAGCCGTCGCAACTTTGGCTTCAGTTTCTCTCATTACCAAGGACATCTCTTTTCTTGCCTTTTCACCTGCTTCGCCCGCGCCACCTCCGTAAGCGATATACGTCGCACCGAGCTGACTTGCGAGTTGCCCCAGTTGCTCATCGTAAGGACTACTAATCGCAGCGACTCCGCCATCCTGGGCAATCGAGAAGTATTGACCCTGACCGCGCTGGGCGATTGCTTGCCAAGCGTTGCTGGTTGCCGCGCTGACGCCACATTGAATGGTGTTCACAATCATTCCCTGTTGCACAGCTTCCGCGGCGGTAACGAGCGTGTCCGGTTCATTGGTGTAGTTCTGATGCGGTGGCGCGTCGCCCACCAGGAAAATGATCTGGGCGGGCCGTGAAGACCCTTCCGTCCAACCTGCTTTTCGCACGCCATCAGCCAAGGCCTGGCGCACATCTTCCGGTTCATCCCCGCCGCCGTCAGCCCGGTAGTCCATCAAGGTGGAATAGACCTTGTCGAGGTCATTGGTCAGGGGCAGGACCTGGGTGACGTAAGCATCGCCGTGATCTCTGTAGGCAACCAGGCCTATCCTGACCGCCGGATGAGAAGATTGCTGCATCACTTCGTTAACAATTCCCCAAATCCGTTGCTTTGCGCCATCGATTAGGCCACCCATGGAACCAGTTGTGTCCAGCACGAACACCATTTCCAGAGACGTAGAACTTGGCGC
>Ga0126377_10002402_pt1 | contig 12874 bp, 8 predicted proteins | sample PanSoiMetPlot_22_FD_92647 | JGI IMG/M metagenome (GOLD analysis project Ga0126377, IMG submission 92647) | Tropical forest soil microbial communities from Panama - MetaG Plot_22 | ecosystem: Environmental > Terrestrial > Soil > Tropical forest > Bulk soil | place: Panama | collected 2016-02-17
ATCAGCACCAGGGCGGTACGTGACCTAGTGTTCGTCCGCCAGGAACGTGTAACGACGAGTGCCCACGATGAGATCGTCCCACTGCGGCGCTTCGGCGCGCAGATCTCCCGCTGCGACGTGCGAGATGAACGATTGGCCCCGACAGAAGCGTCCTGCACCCAGCGTACCCACGCGCTTCCACGCGGCTTCCGCCTTGCGATAGACCGACCCCGTGCACTCGGTGAGCAGGATGAATTCATCGACATGGTCGCGGTCCAGGTCGGTGAAGATGCCAGCCAGCGGCGAGGTGCGTGGCTGATACGCCCACGACAGCGCCGTGTCGGACATGTCGAGCTGCAACTGTGTCATGAGCGACGGCTCCAGGTCCCGCGCCGGATAACGCGCCATGCCGGCGAGCCATGTCTGCGTATCCTGACCCTGGTCGCCGCGATCCCAGCGATGCTCGCGCGCCAGCATTGCCGTTGCCCGACTGCGCAGGTCCGACGACTGCGAACCTTCGGCTCGTGCAAGCTCCCGCAGCCTGTTCATGCCATATCTGCCGGCGCTGAATCGCAGGTATTCCAGTGGCGGGTCCTGCCAGCGACTGTCCCGTTCCATACTCGTGAACCTGGCCAATGCGGATTGGCTGTTGGCCGCAATCCGGTACGGCGACAGCACCGGCGTCAGGGCAAGCGCGATGATCGCGACCAGATACAGCGCGGTCGCCACATTGACCGTGGCGATTCCGGCCATCCATCGCTCGCGGTGACGCGCCGCGACAGCGTAACCGACGCTGTAGATCACGGCGGCTCCCGCCACTACGCATGCCCAGAAGCGCGACACCGTCATGCCATGCTCATGGATCCGCAGCCACAGCGCGTACAACGCCACACACGAAATCACGACCGTGAGCGGCACCACGCATCGCAGCAGCACTGCGATACCCCGCGGATACGGCGACTCGACCGCGCCATCGCGATACGCGGCGTTGACGAGCAGCACGGTCACGGCAACCAGCCACAACAGCCACGCGGCACCGATCGCCCGGTGGCCCGATGCAATCATCCCGGGCAGTTTTGTGACGAGCGCGAGCGTGAACAGCGTCAGGATCAGTGCCGCCACCAGCGCCAGCCACTTGAGCACGTTGAGGAGCTGCTCCAGCAGTACACGCGTGAGCCGCTCGACGGAGCCGATGAGATTGAGGGCAATGCCGAACACGAGCGTCGTCACCGGATACGCAAAGACCGGCTCATCGAACAGGTGGCGGAAGAACCGGATGCCGAGCATGTCGAACAACTGCGCCCACAGAAACAGCAGCAACCAGAACAGCCCCGTGAAGATCACGGCTTCGCACAACAGCAGCTTGTTGTTCCAGGCGCTGGCGAAGAGCTGCGAGTACCGGCCTCGCCAGCGATTCTCCACCAGGCGCAGCTGCGCGAAAGGCATGACCAGCAGCCAGAGCACGCCGAGAATGAATGCCAGCAGGAACCATTCGCCCGACTCCGGGACTTGGCGCGCGTCGTCGGCCATCACCCACTCACCGTGATGCCAGCCGGCGAACAGACAGAACACGCCCACGGCGGCAACGATGGTCCACATGAGAGCCCGGCGTGAATGCCGGGCGAGCAATTGCACTGTCAGCGGTACGAAAGCGGCGACCGCATACAGTCCGATCAGCCAGCCCGAACTGGTGGCAGGCCACCGATTACGATCGATGGCGATATGCAGCCCGTACAGGGCCCATCCCTGCACAACGGCCGCGATGAGAATCGTCGACAGCTGCTCCCCGTTCGCGAGCTTGCTCATCAGGCTCTGCAGGCGCGACTGCGTCGTCATGAATCCCCCCGCTGCCATGTGCGGCTGTTGTTATGGGCAACGCAGTATCGCCAAACCGGCGACCGCAAGAGTGATCAATTGTGGCAACGGCCGTGCGCGCGCTGAACCTGTTCCCGTACACTGCGTCGGCCAGACTCTCGCGCCAGGCTCGGCCACGGCGCTGACTGGAGACGACCACCCGAGGGGAACCGATGAGCACGACCGATCGACGAACGTTCCTGCAGACCGCCGGCCTCGCCGGAATGTTCTCCGCCATGTCGCCCGCAGCCCTGGCACAGTCGACTTCCGCGACAGCGACTCATGAAGTCGCGAAATCGACACCGCTGCCGGACAAGCCGCAGCACTCGATCAGGTTCGGTGTCATCGGTCTCGATCACTATCACATCATGAGCATGACTGCGGCCGTGCAGCGCGGCGGCGGTCAGCTCGTTGCTTTCTACGCCACCGACCCGAAGCAGATTGCCGACTTCCGCGCCCGTTTCGGCGACGTGAAGCTGGCACGCAGCGAGGATGAAATCATCGGGAACAAGTCGCTCCAGCTCGTCGCGGGCGCACCGATTCCGGATCAGCGCACGCCGCTCGGTATCCGGGTCATGCGCGCGGGCAAGGACTTTCTTTCCGACAAACCGGCGATCGTGACACTCGAACAGCTCGCGGAAGTGCGGCGCACGATCCGCGAAACCGGCCGCAAGTTCGCCATCATGTATTCGGAGCGGCTCGAAGTGCCGGCGGCAGTGCACGCAGGCGAACTGATTCAGCAGGGTGCGATCGGCCGCGTCGTGCAGACGGTGAACCTCGCGCCTCACCAGATCAACCAGCCCAACAGCGCGGGCCGTCCGGCCTGGTTCTACGACAAGGCGCGCTACGGCGGCATTCTCACGGATATCGGATCGCACCAGGCCGACCAGTTCCTGTTCTACACCGGCAGCACGAAGGCACAGGTCGTTGCCGCGCAGACCGGCAACTTCGCGCATCCGCAGTACCCGAAGTTCGAGGACTTCGGCGACATGATGCTCACCGGCAACGGCGGGACGGGCTATGTACGGGTGGACTGGTTCACGCCGGATGGTCTCGGCGTGTGGGGCGACGGGCGATTGTTCATTCTCGGCACGCAGGGCTACATCGAACTGCGCAAGTACGTCAACGTGGCCTCCGGTCTTCCCGGCGGCAATCATCTCTATATCGTCGATGGCAAGCAGGCACGGTATATCGACTGCAGGAACGTGCCGCTGCCGTTCGGCCCGCAGTTCGTCGCGGATATCGTCAATCGCACCCAGACCGCGCAGGACCAGGAACAGGCCTTGCTGGCTGCCGAGTTGGTCCTGACGGCGCAGAAAAACGCGACCCGGCCGCTGATCGTCTGAAGCCGCGCCGGCCTAACGCCGATTTCATCAAGCACCCCAACCGCCCCGGGTATGGTCCTGCCCGGGCCGCCTGCATTTCCTGTTGACTGTGCAAGCGCCTCGCCTGGCCGCCTTGTGAAAATGAACGAAAGCAGAGGTCGATGGCACCTGCGACGTCCGCTGAACATCCGGCATTGCCGTAATGGTTGCAGGGAACCTTCGGGCGTTCATATTCGTTGCCGCTCGATGATGCGGGCGTTTCCCGGGGCCCTGCGTGCGCGCGTTGCACCCATGCCATCCGGCGCTCGCTCGACACATCGGATCAAATCGACAAGTGATGGGGGAATCGCCATGAACTACCAGCATCCGACTCCGCGCGGGTCGCGACGCGCTGCTGCGCTGTTGGGCGCGACAGTCGCAGCCATCCTGCTCACCGCCGCTGCACCCGGCGCGCTGGGACAAGCCACCAGTGCCACCCTGAAAGGCCAGATCGTCAACGCGAATGCGCCGGCGACATCGGCGACCATCAAGGTGACCAACGTCAAGACCGGCTATTCGCGCACCGTGGAAGTACAGGGCGCCAACTACAGCGTCGGCGGACTGCCGCCCGGAACCTACCAGGTCCTCGTCACAGCGGGTGGCCAGCAGGCATCGCGCACCGTAGTCGTTCAGGTCGGCCAGATCGCGACTCTCGATCTCGACGTCGCGCCGGCCGAGCCGACCGAATCCGTGATCGTGACTGCATCACAGCTCTACGAGACCAAGACCTCCGAAGTGTCGCAATACGTCTCGCTGCGGCAGATCGAAGCGCTGCCGCAGAACTCGCGCAACTTCCTCGCCTTTGCCGACATCGTGCCCGGCGTGCAGTTCGTCACCAGTGCTGACGGCTCGACCAGCGAAGTCCGCAGCGGCGCCCAGGCAGCCAATGGCGTCAACGTGTTCATCGACGGTGTCGGGCAGAAGAACTACGTCTTGCGCGGTGGCGTGAGCGGCCAGACGCTGACGCGCGGCAACCCGTTTCCGCAACTCGGCGTCGGTGAATACAAGGTCATCACTTCGAACTACAAGGCCGAGTTCGACCAGCTGAGCAGCGCCGCGATCATCGCCGTCACCAAGTCCGGCACCAACGAATTCAAGAGCGCCGGTTTCTGGGACAAGACCAGCGAGAAGTGGCGCGAGCCGGATCCGATAGAGAAGGAAGCCGGCGTCAAGTCGCCCTCCAGCCAGGAGCAATACGGCATCTCCTTCAGCGGCCCGATCATCCGCGACCGCATGCATTTCTTCGTTACGTACGAAGCGAAGGATTTCGAAACGCCGAAGACCATCACCTACGGCGAAGGCAGCGTGACCAACGATCAGTTCGACGACCTGCTCGGACCGACCAGCGCACCCTTCAAGGAAGACCTGGTGTTCGGCAAGATCGACTGGACGCCTGCCGACGATCATCTGCTGGAGCTGTCGGTCAAATACCGCACCGAGTCCGAGATCACCAACATCGGCGACCAGAACACGCATTCGTTCGCCAGTACCAAGGACAACGACGAGACGCGCGTCGACCTGCGCTGGCTGTACACCGGGCTGCGCTTCATGAACGACGCGCACGTGACGTACGAAGATGCCGCGTTCAATCCACGGCCACTCACGATCGCGCCGGGATATCGCCTGACGACCGCTGACGTGAACCAGGTCCTGCTCAACATGGGCGGCGGTCCGGACTACCAGGACAAGGGTCAGAAGGGTTATGCGTTCCAGGACGACGTGACGTTCGATGCCTTCGAATGGCATGGCGCCCACGTCATCAAGACCGGCATCAAGTACAAGTTCATCACGATCAACGCGTTCGAACAGCAGCCGTACAACCCGCAGTTCTCGTACGACATCAACCAGGACCTGTCGATTCCCTACCAGGTGCAGTTCGGCGAACCGTTGCCTGGATTGCCGGAACGCAATGTCACTTCGGACAACAGGCAGTTTGGCATCTACGTGCAGGACGACTGGGACGCCACCGACAAACTGCAGCTGAACCTGGGTATCCGCTGGGATTACGAAGAGACGCCGAGTTACCTGCACTACGTGACGCCGGCGGACGTGGTGGCCGGCATCAATGCCATCGACCCGGCCGCCGATCCGGCGCTGAACCAGACGTATCGGCAGACGCTGGCACTCGGTGGCATCAATATCGATGACTACATCAGCAACGGTCGCAACCGCAGTTCGTTCACCGACGCGATCCAGCCACGCGTGGGCTTCTCGTACGACTTCACCGACACCGAGCGCTGGGTACTGTTCGGCGGCGCCGGCCGTGCCTTCGATCGCAATGTCTTCGACTACCTCGCGATCGAGCGGTCGAAGGGCACGTTCCCGACCTACCAGCGCCGCTTCAACACGGCAGGACACGAGTGCGACGTGGGCGTCGGCGACTGCATCGCGTGGGATCAGTCGTATCTGCAGCCGGGCGTACTGGCGGCGCTGGTCGAGGCAGATCCGAACCTGGGGCGCGAGATCAACCTGATCAACAACGATCTGAAGACGCCCTACTCCGACCAGTTCAGTCTCGGTCTGCGCAACCGCATGGACTTCGGTGCGCAGACATGGACCGGATCGCTGACGTTCGCACGCATCGAATCGAAGGACGGCATCGTCTTCCTGCTCGGCAACCGTTATCCCGACGGCAGCTTCCGCGCCAACCCCGACGCGACGTGGGGCGGCCAGCCCTGGGGCAACGGCATCCCGGGGCTCGGCACGCTGATCATCGCGAAGAACGGCCTGGAGACGCGCAGCAACCAGGTGCTGCTGAACATCGAGAAGAGCTACACCGAAAGCTCGCCGTGGTCGTTCACGTTCGCCTACACCTACACGGACGCGAAGGAGAACCGTGGCAACGTGGCGGCGACCGATGAGCACTACATCTTCGACTATCCGGACGTCGCCGGGTACGGCTGGCACCAGTCCATCGGTGTACCGAAGCATCGTGTCGTAAGCACGGTCATCTACGACACGCTGTGGGACCTGACCATTTCCGCCAAGCTGACGCTGTCGAGCCCGCTGGCCTACGAGGCGGTCGATTGTCACAACACCACGGACTTCGACCACTGCTTCTTCAACCCGGTGCAGGACTCCGCAACCGTGGGTTACAAGCAGTTCGACCTGTCACTCGAGAAGCGCTGGACGGTGTGGCACAACGCGGACCTGCGGCTGCGCGGCGACGTGCTCAACGTCTTCAACAACGAAAACATCAACAGTGTGGACACGTGGCGCGGCGGGCCGCCGCCGGACACGAACGTGAACTTCGGGACGGCGACGTCCTTCTACCAGCCCACGCGGACCTTCAAGCTGTCACTCGGCTACAACTGGTAGTCAGCACCGTTCCAGGTCAGCCCACGCGCCATTGCGGCGCGTGGGCGCTCGTGCCTGCTGCCTGATTTTCCAGCCCGGGCACGGTAGCATCTGGTGCCCGACCCGCACGGAGCGAACGACAGACGATGGCCATAGGTACTGAAGCGTCGGCAGACACGCCCGCCCTCGCCCTCCCGGCAACAAGACCCACGATCGTTGCGCGAGTCCGGCAGGCACTCGCCTCCGCTGCGTTGCTGCGAGCCGCACGCGAAATTCTCATCGTCACCATCGGCATCCTGATCGCGTTCGCACTGAATGCCTGGTGGGAACGCCACAAGGAGCTGCGCGACGAACAGGCGCATCTGCGCGCGCTCGCCAGCGACTTCGAACAGAACGCGGCACGACTGAAGGAACTCGCCGACTTTCTCGAGACAGTGGTCGCCGGCAATCAGCAGGTGCTCGAGCTCGCACGCAGTTCGCATGAAATTCCACCCGACGTCGTGCGGCCGCTGATCGGGCGAGTCTTCAGCTCACGTCGCTTCGAGCCGGTCATGGGTGCCTACGAGGCATTGGTCAACTCGGCCGGCCTGACGCTGGTCCGCGATGACCAGTTGCGCGCGGCGCTCGCTGATTTCGCCTCCGGCGTGACGACCCGTTATTCGGAACGCTTCTCCGACGAGCTGTACCTTGCGTTCATTCGCCGCTTCATGGGACGGCTGCAGTTTCCCGAGTTCATGAATCCCGCCGGCCATCCGAGCTACGACACCTTGCTCGCCGACCCTGAATTCCAGGACTACCTCGCTATCCGGTCACAAGCCGAGCAGGAAGTAGCAGGCATCTACCGCGGACTGCAGCATCAGGCCGAAGACATCCTGGTACGTCTGCGGCGCGACATCCATTGAGCCCACGGTTGCGTGTCAGGGAATGATCTGCGTGGCACCCACCACCGACAGCGTCAGCCGATAGTCGGACCTGTCGCGCTGATGGACGACCTGGGTCGTGCCGAAGGCCGTGTCGCCACCGAACGTGAACGTTTCGGATCCGACCTCGTCATCGCTGAAAGTATCCTGGTCCATCACTTTCGTGGTGATCGTGAGCACATTGTCCCCGACCGGACGCGGAATCGCGGCGGCGAGGATCGCCATCTGCTCGGTCTCGTCGTCGTTGATGCCCACGGTGTCATCGCCATTCGGCCAGCGCCCGCTTACCGTCACGTCGCCGTTGGAGACGGTGTATTCGACGTAGATATCGCCTGCGCCGCGGAAGAAGCCGTCGTGATCGTCCTTGATCTCCATGGTGTCGAATAACACGCGCAGTTGCGCCGGCTGGACATCGCCGCTCAGGCGATAGTCCGGCTTGTCGATCGTGAATGGCCCGGACGCCGGCAGCGGCTCATCGGCATCGTTCTCGAGCGAATCGTCGCCGTCCGGCCAGTCGTCCTCGCGTACACGCAGTGCGATTGAGGCAGAGGCGCCCGCGGCAGGTTCGGGGACGATGCCGGCAGCCACGTTGATGGTCTTCGACTCGTCATCATCGAAACTCGACTCGCCGCCGCCCGGCCAGCGTCCGCTCACGGTGGTATCGCGCGAACGCAGGTCGTAGTTCATGTAGATCTCGCCCTCGCCGCGCGGCCACGGATCCTCGTCGTCGCGGATCAGCAGTTCGGTGAAGCGGATGGCCTGGTCGACGCTCAGCTTCGGCAGCAGCGTGCGGATGATCTGGCGCCGGCACACGGAACAGAACGCGCGCTGCGACTCGCGCATGCGGCAGAAATATTCCGGCCGATACAGCGCGCAGCGCCGGTACTGCGCCCCTTCGAACGTGCCGATGATGTCCTCGGGGAAGGCGCGGCCTGGCAAGTTCGACACACTGCAGGCTGTGCCATGAGCCTGCGTCGGCACGGCGGTATCGGCGAGCAGCAGGTCGGCCCACTTGAGCGCATCGCGACTGGTTTCGCGGGTCACGTTCGGCTGCGTCGGCTCCGCTCCGGTGTAAGTGTCCTCCTTGTCGTACTGGTACTCGTCGGCCAGGCCGAAGATCGCGTGCCCCATCTCGTGAACCGCCATCTCTTCGAAGTCGTCCTCGATCGTGAAGAACGTGAGCGGACCGCGCGCGCAGCCGCCGTGACCGCTGTCGTTCACCAGTACGATCACGATGTTGTCGTCCGGCGCCCGCGCCGCAAAGTCGAGCGCCAGCGCATCGTTCGAGGTCAGCATGCACCGATACACGGTGCCGCCGCCGCCGGCGCAGTAGCCGGAATCCATCGCCGTGCGCCGCTGCTGATCGCTGTCGCCCGTCGACTCGCCGCCGCAGCTCGAAAACTTGTCGGTACCCGACTCGGGCGAGGCGACGTTGACGCGATGAATATTGAAAGCCGAGCGCAATGCGAACAGCGGGTGTGCGTTGAGGAATTCGTGGACGGCGAGGTCCACCTTGGCATTGAACAGGTCCTGCTGATCGCGGGTGAAGCCATCGCCGAGAAACACCAGGTCGATCTTCTGGGCCGGATCGCCGCTGTCGAGCAGCGTCGTGGCATCGAGGAATTCGCCACCGTCGGCACGGACGAATCCGGCAGCTGCCAGTCCCAGGACGCAGACGAGAGTACGCAGCGCGTTCATCGCACGACTCCCGTAGGCGGCGTCAGTACGACACGGCCGATCTGCTTTGCCGGCCACTGCTCCGGCGGCGCATTGCTGGTCGGATCGAGCTCGGAAATCTCCAGGGCTGCGATCGCGGCGTTGTATTGCACGGGCACTGCAACGGTAGCTGTGGTCAGCGGTTGTTCCGAACGCACGATGCGGTGCTCGACGTTCGGATCCAGGAACTCCGCCTCTGCGACCTTCGGCACGGTGAACCGCCCCGTTCCCAGCACGACACCATTCGCATCGACCGCCCGGTATTGCAGGATCCGCAGCTTGCCCGCCAGTGCATCGTTGACGACCTGCGCGAGGTCGTGCTCGAAGGCATCGCCCCGCTTTGGTTGCGCCGAAATCAACTCGACGTTGTTGCCCGTGACCCGCAGCGTGACCCGCATGACCGTCGGATCGACAACCGTCGTGTCGGCGGGTTTGGGCTTGATTTCGACCGTGGTGTCGACACCCTGGGTCTCCCGCTTGCGCGAGCATCCGCTGCTGACCAGCAGCGCGCAGCACGCCAGCATTGCTGTGACCAGTGCGAGGGCACTGTGCCGTGTCACGACGGTGTTCACGTTGTGGGTCTCCCTGTGACGGAATTGTCGTCGGCGATTCCACTTCAACCGAAGGGTCTGCCGCGGGCAAGCGTACCTAAGGACAGCCCGCGGTCGGCGGATTCAATCCGGTGTCGATCGCCGCGCGCTATGATCGCGCGAGCCTGCACAAGAATGAGGAGGAGAAGAATGCGTGGCCTGAAGTCTGTGTTCGCGGTAGTACTTGTGGGCGGAACCGCCATGGCTGCCGCCGTTCACAGCGACGTCACGCTCTTCGACGGCAAGACGCTCAGCGGCTGGCATGCCCTTGGCGGCGGGGCCGACTACCAGGTGGTGGATGGCGTGATCGTCGGGTCATCACGGCCGGGCGTGCCCAACAGCTTCCTGGTGACCGACCGCAACTTCGGCGACTTCGTCCTCGAATTCGACACGCGACAGGACGGCGGGCCCACCAACAGCGGCGTGCAGTTCCGCAGCAAGAGCGAAGCATCGTTCGGGAACGGCCGCGTGCACGGCTACCAGGCCGACATCGATCCCTCGGAGCGCGCGTGGAGCGGCGGCATCTACGACGAAGCCCAGCGCGGCTGGTTCTATACGGGCGAGATGAATCCGCCGGCAAAGCTCCTGTATCGCTATGGCAAGTGGAATCACTATCGCATCGAAGCCATCGGTCCGCGTCTGCGCGTGTGGATCAATGGCCAGCCGGCTTCGCATGTCATCGATGACGTACTGAAGGAAGGTTTCATCGGCCTGCAGGTGCACTCGATCGACAAACCGGAGGAGGCGGGTCGCAGCACGAGCTGGAAGAATTTCCGCCTGCAGACGCAGCATCTGCAGCCCGCGCCGCCGATGGGCATTTTCATCCGCAACCTGTTGCCCAATGATCTCGATCCCGAAGAAAAGGCCCAGGGGTGGCGACTGCTCTGGGACGGCAAGACGGGCAAGGGCTGGCACAGCGCGCGCGGCGGCGGTTTCCCCGAAAAGGGCTGGTCCATGGAAGGTGGCGTCCTCGCCGTGCAGCCCGGCGTGCGCGGTGGCGACATCGTGACCAATGAGGAATACAGCGCCTTCGAACTGCAGCTCGAGTTCATGACCAGCACCGGCGCCAACAGCGGCATCATCTACCTGCTGACGTCGGCTCATGACGAGGCGAGCGGCGCGCCGCTCGGGCTGGAGTACCAGATCCTCGACGATGACAACCATCCCGATGCGAAACGCGGCATCGATGGCAATCGCACGCTGGCGTCGCTGTACGACATTTTCCCGCGCGCGCCGCTGCGTACCAACGTCGGTGTCGCACCGAAGGTCGGAGCGTGGCAGCACGCACGCATCGTCTGTCGCGCCGACGGCTCGGTGGAGCACTGGCTGAACGGCGTCAAGGTGCTGGAGTTCAACCGTCGGTCAGATGCCTTCCGCGCCGGGGTTGCGACCAGCAAGTTCAAATCGACGACCGGGTATGGCGAGGCACCGCGCGGTCGCATCCTGCTGCAGGATCACGGCGATGATGTCCGTTTCCGCAGCATCAAGCTGCGGCCACTCTGAGCGGGCTGGAAGCGTCGGCATTTTCCTGCCCTGCGTCTGTCTTGCGCAGACATGTCGGAGGAGCGTGACGCTGTTCGTCCTGTGAGCAGCAATCCCACCGACATGGAGTACATCATGACCACGAAGCCATCCCTGGTTCCCGCCGCCGAACTGGTGAAACGCAACGAACTGCGTTATCCCGGCGAGAGCGACGACTATCGGCGCGCACGCAATGCGTTGCTGGCCGAGGAAATCGAACTGCGCCGACACATCGAGCGCGTGGCCGAACAGCGCCGCGCGTTGCCGCCCGGTGCCGAGGTCGTCAGGGATTACCGCTTCGAGGGCGAGCGCGGACCGGCGAGCCTGATCGACCTGTTCGGCGACAAGCAGACCCTGGTCATCTACACGTACATGTTCGGTCCGCAACGCGCGCAGCCCTGCCCGATGTGCACCTCGCTCCTGAGCGCGTGGGACGGTGAAGCCCGCGATATCGAGCAACGCATTGGGCTGGCGGTGATCGCACGTTCGCCGATTGCGCGATTGCTTGCTTTCAAGCAGGCGCGCGGCTGGCGCAATCTGCGGCTCTATTCCGACCCGAGCGGCGAATTCAGCCGTGACTATCACGCGATAGCGCCCGATGGCGGCGATGATGCCGGCTACCACGTCTTCACGCGCCGCGACGGCAGGATCCGGCATTTCTGGAGCGGCGAAATGAGCGGCAAAACCGCTGATCCCGGCCAGGATCCGCGCGGCGCGCCCGATCTCATGCCGATCTGGACCATTCTCGACACGACGCCCGAAGGCCGCGGCACCGACTGGTATCCCAAACTGGACTATCCGAAGTAGCCGCACGACGCTCGCGGATCATTGACGCGTCGTTGCCACGGTCTTCTCACCGGGATCGAACTCGGTGACAAGCCTGCCGGCGGGCAGTAGCAGGCACTGATCGCTGACTCGGCCGCCCAGCCGGTAGCGTATCCGGCCAACGAGGTGATAGCCCGCGTCCGCGATGGGACGCGGGATGGCGCGCAACAGTTTCCCCAGGCAGAGCCAAAGGCCGCCCAGCTGTTCCAGCACACCTGCGACTGCTCGTGATTTGACCGCGTGACCGGTCGCATCGAGCAGCACGATCGTGTCACCGCTCCAGCTGCGCGGCACGCCCCGCAACGCAGTCTGCGCAAGGTCGCTCGACAGCGGCGCGAACGACAGTCGCTGCTGGCGGTCCTCGGCGACCGCAAGCCGCACCGTTGCATGACAGAACGCACATTCGCCGTCGAACAGCAACAACGCCCTGCCCTGCGGCGACCGGCGCTCGACCCAGCGCGGATCGAATGTCAGCAGATGCGCGAGCAACATGGGGAACGTGAGATCGGCGAAATTCAGGAACACCAGGAATCCGAGCTGCGTCAGCAGCATCACGGTCCACGCGTACGGCCGCAGGCGCCGGAACAGCGCGAGAGGCGCGAACAACACTTCAATCCACAACACGCTCCAGGTGAGCAGTTTCAGAAAGATCGGCGGCAGTGACAGCACCAGCAAGCGCAGCGCGTGATCGCGTGCCAGTGGATTCTCCAGCACCAGCCGGATCGTCTCGCCCTCGACCCAGCTCGGACTCTGGAGCTTGGTGTAGCCCGAGTGACTGTACGCAAGCGCAAGCACAATCCACGCAGCG